>Ga0209550_10002953_pt1 | contig 16316 bp, 13 predicted proteins | sample LauGreSuBDMM15SN_2_FD_187567 | JGI IMG/M metagenome (GOLD analysis project Ga0209550, IMG submission 187567) | Freshwater lake microbial communities from Lake Michigan, USA - Su13.BD.MM15.SN (SPAdes) (version 5) | ecosystem: Environmental > Aquatic > Freshwater > Lake | place: Lake Michigan...
GGCGAGCAGACCGACAAGCCTGAGTTTGCAGGACAAGGTTTCAACTTCAGTGACGAGTCGCCCCTTACAGTGATGCAAATTTATAAGGCAATCTGTGTAACTGCCGGAAAAGCTGAAACAGCTCCAAATATTTTGAACGCTGCATCAAGCGAAATTAAAGATCAATATCTTGATTCCACTAAAGCACACGAAGTTCTGGGCTGGCATGCGTCGGTGTCACTCGAAGATGGTTTGAAGAAATCATTTGATTGGTATCACGAACTTCTCAGTGGAAACAAGTAGCTCACATGTCTGAAATCTGGAGAAAAGATACCGAGAAATTAGCTAACGAAATCCGTGTGAAGAGCTTGAGGATGACGTCAAAAGCTAAAGCCTCGCACATTGGTTCTTGTCTCTCTGTTGCAGACATATTCGCGACAATCTATTCGGGCACAGCAAAAATCAGCCCTGAGACAGTGGATACTCCTGCAAGAGACAGGGTGCTGGTTTCAAAAGGCCATGTAGCAGCGGCCTACTACGCGGTGCTTGAATCCACAGGTTTTATTGATCTCAGCGAACTGGACTCATATTGTCAGGATGGCGCAATGCTGGGTGGGCATGTGAGTGCAAGAGTAAATGGTGTTGAACTTTCGACGGGCTCACTAGGCCATGGCTTACCATATGGCGTGGGCTTAGCCCTTGGATTGAGAGTCTCTTTTCCAGGTACGAGAGTCTTTGTTGTTATGTCAGATGGCGAACTTGATGAAGGAACGACCTGGGAATCAGCGTTGATAGCAAATCACCACAAACTTGACAACCTTGTTGTTGTTGTAGACAGAAATAACCTTCAGTCATTAGATACGACAGAAAACACACTGGCGTTAGAGCCTTTAGCTGACAAGTGGAGAGCCTTTGGCTGGAACGTTGTTGAATGTGATGGTCATGATGTAGAAAAATTACGCGACGCTATGAATAAAACAGGACCTCTGATAGTTCTGGCCACAACTATCAAAGGGAGGGGTGTTTCATTCATGAACAATTCTGTTGCATGGCACTACCGGTCGCCTTCTGAAGAAGAACTTACGGATGCACTGATTGAATTGGAAGTCAAATAATGAGGCAAGCCTTCGTACGGCAACTGTTGGAAGCGGCTAAAGAGGATCCTAATATCGTTCTCATCACAGGTGATTTGGGCTACGGAGTGCTGGACGATTTTGCAAAAGCTTTACCACTCCAATTCATAAATGCTGGAGTGGCAGAACAAACGATGGCTTCATTGGCAGGCGGACTGGCGTCACTAAAAAAGAAAGTATTTATCTATAGCATTGGCAATTTCTCAACTTTGAGATGTTTAGAACAAATTAGAAATGATATTTGTTCGATGAATCATTCTGTAACCGTTGTATCTGTTGGTGCCGGTTTCTCTTATGGTCCACAGGGTTACACACATTACGCAATTGAAGACATAAGCGTCATGCGCTCAATCTCAAAAATGAACGTCTATTGTCCCAGCGATAGCTACGAAGTTTCTGTAGTTCTTACTAAAATCCTAAACGAAGGGAAACCTTCTTATCTGAGACTTGGAAAAGGTGGCGAACCTCTACTTCACCCGTCAAATCTGTCGAGCGATTTTGAAGATGGAGTTACTCTACGTTCTGGTCCAGATGCAACAATGATCTTTACTGGGGCGATCGGCTCTCAAGTCATTGCGGCTGCGGAGATTTTGTCCTCAACGGGGATTGAAGCAGAAGTTATTTCTTTTCCGCAAGTATCTCCGATTTCAGTACGCAAGATTCAAAACTCAACTTCAATTCTTTTTTCGATTGAAGAGCACGTAACAAGGGGTGGTTTTGGATCCGCTGTTCTCGAGGGACTCTCAGAAGCTGATAGTGGACGACGGATTAGAATGTTGGGTGTTAACTATGACGGCTACAGCCTTGGAAGTCATAGCTATTTGCAAGATATTTCTGGCTTATCAGCTGTGAAAATCGCTAATTATGTTAATTCAAAACTGGCAAGCTGAATTGAGAAAAAGGATCGTCAACTAATTCTGCATTTCTCCATTGAGCAGTTTTAAGAAGACCCCCTTCCATGCTTACTTCTGGTGCCCAGCCAAGGTTTTGTAATCTTGTTACATCAGGTTGCAAAACCATAACTTGATCTTCGCGATATGGAATTGCGCCTATGTCGAGCTTGCTTTCAGTACGCATTAGTTGGTGTAGAAGTAGCAGGGTGTCATGTAATGGAGGTGCTAATGGATGACCGAGATTGTAAATGCCTTGACTTTTTTCTGAAAGTGCAATCTGTGCAAGTGCTCTTGCAGCATCTGACGCGTAGAGGTAACTCCATAATTGCTCACAAGGAGTTACTTCCATAATTCTATTTTCACGAAAGGAATCAATTGCAGAGTTGAGTAACCAATTGCCGGTGTCGAGTGGACCGTAGGTAGAGAAAATTCTTGCCCAAGACCAGGTCACTCCTGTACCGCTCAGCATTGCTTGAGTCTTCCTACAAGTATCAAGTTTTGTAACGCCATATAAAGTAGTCGGGGCACATTCTGAATTTTCTGAAATTTGGTGATTGGGATTGCCATATTCCGCTTGACTACCTACGCCTACAAAATATCGACCCTTTGACTTGATAAACGCATCTAAACAATTGGTAATTCTCTTTATGTTTTCAACTTGCACAGGATTATTGCGTTCTGATCCCTCTACACCCGCCCAATCACACGAGACGAAGACCTCAAATTTTTTCCTGAGTATAAAATCAGGCCATTGAGTTTCGCGTAGCGCGACAACATCACCGCCAAATTCACTACCTAGACGCCAAGGTGAACTATTCTGTCGAGCAAGGACAGTAACTTCGTGTCCTTTTGAAACAAGATATCTGGAAAGCCATGAACCTAGAAAACCAGTACCGCCGGCTACCAATATATTCGTCACAGCAAGACTGTAGTCAATAATGACTGAGCCAGGATCCAACGGAGAGAAAACAAAAAACCGTAGTTGCCCTGCCTGTGACTCAACTGAAGTGTCGAGCGTTTTGCCGCAGAAGATAGATCGGTCGTTGCTAACAGAATTTTCTTACGCATCTCGTAAACCTCCCGAGTTGATGCATCTTGAACTATGGAAATGTACAAAGTGCGCAACCCTGTACTGTCCAAGACCGGATAGTCAAACATTTCTGGCTGATGAATATGGATCAGCCGCCTATGACAGTGGGGAGGAGGCAGTTGATGCCGCAGTGGCGTACGCAGATAATTTAGAGAAGCTTGTAAATCTGAAAGATATGAGCGTCCTAGATGTCGGTGCTGGAGATGGAGCATTCATCTCTGAGTGTCAAAGGAGAGGGGCAAATAAGATATTCGGAATCGAACCATCTAAAGCTGCAATTGATTCTGCCAGTAACGAAATTCAGTCTCATCTCAAATTAGGAACCCTCGACAACGTGATTGCCATTTCAGAAAAGTTCGACCTCGCAACATTGTTTATGACAGTTGAGCATGTCGCCGACCCAAATGATGCTTTCGCTTCTCTAAAGAATTGTCTTAGCACCAATGGGAGGATCGCCATTGTGTGTCACAACAGACTTAGCTTTGTGAATCGCGTACTTCGAACCAAGTCCCCGATTTTTGACATTGAACATCAACAGATTTTTTCAAAAAAGGGAATCGTTTTTCTCTTTCAGAGAATGGACATGGACGTGGAATATGTTCGTTCTTTCAAGAATACGTATTCACTACAATACTGGATACGTTTGTTGCCAATTCCAAAGTCTTTTAGAGGATTACTTGAGCACCTACCATCTGTAATTTTGCAGAAGAAGGTATCTCTCAATGTGGGCAACATCATGATCATTGGTTGCGTCAGAAATTAACCCGCTCTGAAATTCTCACATTGTTATCTGAATGAAGCTTTGTATGTATATCCAGAATGTATTCGCCGATAACACCTAAGAAAACCAGTTGTGTTCCGCCCAATACTGAGACTGCAATCAACACTGTCGGTATGCCACGAGTGCTATTCACCAGTCCAAAAATCTGCAAGAACAAGGTGGTAAAAGCTAAGAGGAAGCCGGCAATAGCAATTGCAACTCCAAATAAAATGGCCAACCGTGCAGGAGTCCTAGTTGTCTTTATCATGCCGTTCATCCCTTGGTCAAAGAGGTCTAGCCAAGAGTTCCGAGATTTACCGGATGTGCGCCGCTGCCAATCATATGAAATCACATCGAACGAATATCCACTTTTAGCAACTAGGCCCCGGATGTATGGATGTTCTTCGTTACTTGAGTTGACAAAATCTGCAACTTCCTTAGTAATCAGCATAAATTCACCTGCATGGGCCGGGGGCGAGATAGCACCCAGTCGTTTCAACAGCATGTAATACAGCCCTCGAGCGATTCTTAGCTTCCGAGACTCTTGGCGATTCTTTCTGACACCATAAACAATGGAGATTCCAGTCTTCAGCTTGTTGAGCATCTCTGGAATCACGGAAGGAGGATCTTGCAGATCGGCTGGAATCATTGGAATCACCAAATCAACATCTGCAGGGATGTTTCTCATCGCACTTGCCATATTTCGAAACGGCCCTACGTTTGTGGAATTAACCAACAAGCGAACGCGGGAATCCGAAGCTGCAATCTTCTTGATCAGAGCTACTGAACCATCGGTACTTGCATTGTCTGAAAACAAATGAATGTATTCAATCGGATTGGAAAGTGAGTTGAGAACGTCTCGCACTTCTGAGTAGCACTTCTCAATATTCAACTCCTCGTTAAAACAGGGAGTGATTACACACAACAGACTCATAATGCGAGAAACTGTATCAGTTACTGCGGAGGCGTAAGAGCAATGTCAAACGAATCAAAACTGAGGTCGCATGATCTCTCTTCATAATCTTCACATTCAACCTGGGTCTCTGTAAAGCAACTCACTAGGTCTAATTCGCGAGATAAATCTGAACAATCTGGTCGTACTAGTAATTAAATAAAAAGACAGTCTGGCGCATTCCCTGGAGCGAATGGAAATCACTCACGGTCTTGATAACTCTGATGCCATACTGACGTCCGCCAGAATACTTTTGGTCTTAAAGACCTCTCCCAACCGCCCAATTAAAATTTGAAGATTCTTCGGTAATAATTACGAACGTTGAGGGATGAACCAAAATCTCATACCGCCCAAAGAAATGAATAGTAACCAAATTTTACATATCTAAAATTTTTGAGCGAGAGCGAGTTAGTTCAATTTTTCGCATTTCTGAACTGTTTCGGACTGCATTAACTCGTTATTGTGACTATGGTTTGTTTATGACTCCTGATGACCAGCTAATGTGCACCGTTCCGACAGAAGATGAGAAAGATTTATCAGTTCTAAACATCGTATTGGCCTCTGTTCTTCTCGTAGTCATGTTTCGATATTTACCTATTGATTCGGTAGTTCAAAGAATCCCATTATTGGGTGGTGATGAATCATTGGTGAAGACTGAAGTCAGAGACAATCGCGTTTTTTTTGGACTATTGGTAGTCATTGCCTCCTTCATCCTGTTGGTGTTAACGCGAAGGAAATTTTATTCTGTCAAACCCCGATTAGCCGACGCACTTTCAATTGCTGCGGTGGGAGTTCTCTTCAGTTCAACCGCTGCAGTCCTTTACTTTCAGGAACTTAAAGGAGTTCTTTGGTTTGGATTTGGAGCAAATGTTGCCCTTCTAACAGTTGTTTTCGCCGTTATAGTTCACCGAACTTTCACATCAAAGGATCATTCTCCGATAGCAATTCCAACTGAAATTGCCTACATTTTTTGGGTTATCTTCGCAACCGTTTACTTGCCATCATTTCTGCAATTCTCTCGTGGCTTAATCAATTTGCCTCACTCTCGGTTTGTACTCAACGAGATGGCTGCGCCTTCAGCCGGAATGTTACCCCTAAGTGATTTTACGTCTCAGTACTCTTCGCTAATGGGTTACCCACTTCTCCTTGTCGCAGGTTTCAACAAACCTATTGTCAACACATTGTTGCCGTACTGGATTTCATTTCTGACACTTGCAGTAATTGGATCACTCGCTTATCTCTTAAAGAGATTTTTTCGTGAACTGCCCTTAGGAATTTGTCTTGTTTTTCCCACGTGTCTGGTGTTGGTGAAACAAAGTCCTAATGAAACCATTGGAGGGTCGTTGGGTTTTCTAATGTCCGCTCTACCGGTCCGGTCATTTTTCCCCGTAATATGTGGGCTTTTTCTAGTAGTCGCCATACAGAAATCATTCCGGATGGTTCAATCAATGCTGCTCGGTTTGTTTTCTGGTCTTGCAGTCCTGAACAATTTTGAATTTGGTCTTACATCGTCTTTAGCATTGACAATTACCGTTACCGCCCTCGTTCTTTTTCGGCACATAAATTTTCGAAACTGGTTACTGTATTTAGGAAGCTTGTTCGTCACGCTGTTTTCTTGCAGTGTCCTCTTTAGGTTGTCTGGAAATCAGTTTCAGTTTTCACGCTGGACGGCATTCTCATCAGGTTTTAAGAATGGATTTGGCAATGTTCCGATGCCATTTTTCGGAACTTTTGTGCTTGTCTTCTCCTTGTTAGCAAGTGGCGTTGTGCTTGGGTTTCATGTTCTGCGTTCTGAGCAAAAATTCCGACGAAATAAGTTGAGTGTGGATTTGGCATTAGCCCCACCGTCACTACTTCTTTACGCAGGGTGCTGGGGTGTTTTCTCTATGCCCTACTATGTTGCTAGATCGATAACTTCCGGACAACTACAAATATTCCTGATTCCGATAACTATGGTAATTATCGGTCTATTGGCCCATTTTTGCTCTATCCAGACCACCAACAAGATTCTAATCTCAGTACCAATTCTTCGGAAAAGCACATTCATTAGAACTTTTCCATTGTTATTTATCATGTGTTTGCCATTTGCAAGTCTACTTCAGCATCCGGATCCGTCATTTGAGTGGGAGCGACTGATGGGTAGAGGAGATCATTTTTCGAGTTCTACATTAAAAGAATTGGATGTAGTAAAGGAGATAGACAGATACAAGTTGTACAACCAGAACGCTGAATTAGGCGTAGTTACCAATTTTGCAAATTTAGTATCCCTAGCCACAGATGTTCTGCCAGTCATGGACGCTAATGATATTTCAGATCTCCAGATAAACAGAAATCTTCAGATATCTTTCTGTGATTCTTTTAATGATGCGGCAGTGGATGTAATTCTCGTTGAACGTGCGGTTGTGGGCCCAGAGTCACTCTTAGCCTTGTGCACCTTACTCAACTTTAAGCTTCGAGGAACTTTTGGTGTACTTGATATCTACACCAAAACTTAGACTTTTGTAAAAAATTTGAATTGCTGTTGGTCCAGAGGGTGTTTGTTTTCAAATGAGAACTGTGGTTAGAAGTGATTGCATGACTGGAGGATTGACGGCGGCTTCGAGTAACTTCCATCTGAAAAAGATTTCCAAATGATTGACTTCTGAAGGAATAGTGATTGCTCAATAGACGATCACACAACTGAAGTCTTAGTAATCCGACGGTTAAACGGTTATCGCAAAATTCTGAATAGTGAGTTTCCAGTTGAGACATTTTCGAAGATTGGATCTCCTAAGGCAGAGGTGATTTCCTCTCGATTCAACTGGCCTTGGAAGTTAACGAGCACCGCGCAAAAACCAATCTCTCTGGCTTTCTCAATTGAAAGTAACGGGTCTGCACCGGCATATTTCTCCCAGAACTTGCCTTCGATAGTTCCCTTCCCCGCACCGTATGACCAACTCAGATCTTTTGTTAAAAGGGGTAACCAATAGTGTTCACCGTTGCCAACAAGACCAACTTGTCCCCCTTCCGGTGACATCATTATTGGGAGTTGCAGTACTGAACACCCGGGCCGAAGGACATTTTCAATTTTCTTAGCGTCTTCTCTTAAAGCAGTGAAGGTAACTTTTGTGGCTTCATGAGGTTCACGTCCAATTCCTACCGACGTCAGTGGAGAAAGTTGGGTTGTAATTGCTGCAACAAGCAGGAGGGGTGAAAGCAAGCGCAGGATGATCGGAGATTCAACTCTGCTCAACAGATTTCCCAACATGAGTAATCCCAATGTCAAGATCAGAACCGAAATTCGGTTCCACGCTCGAAACGACGGATCCACAGAAAGGGCAAACACAAAACCAAGCCCGCCCGCAGCATATAAAAGAACTGACCAAGGGAAGAGGTAAACAATAGAACGATTCAAGTTTTTAGGGCCTTTGTCTATGCCGGCTATTGAAATTCCACTAAAAACAAGTAGGGACCACATTCCTAAGGCACCCAGCAGTGGTGTTGCATTCCACTCAAATTCCATCATCGTGACTGCGGGTTTCAGTTTGTCTGGCAGCCAAGTTCCCCAAGGTATGAATAGTCGGGTAATTGACCCCCCAAACTGAACCGATTCGTCTGGGCTCCTACTGGCGTAAGAGTTGAGACCACTATGTTGCGCGAGAAATGATCGTCCAAAGGGTGCTGATATGAACAGCACGGCAACTACTGCGGTGGAAAAAATTTTGTTGAAAATTTGAACGGCGAGGCGACCAGAAACAACCAGAAACAGAAGCGAGCAAGCAAGTAGAGAAAAAAACATCCCGTAATACGAACCTGACGATCCCACCAAAATGATTCCAACTATTAGGCAGAGCCTCTTAGAAAGACCAGATGGGAAAAACTGATCTCGTTCATTTACCAGATATTGGAACAAACGTTGGAGTATCAGTACACCTATAGGAAGCATGTAGTAAGCCGCTAAAAATAGGTGCCCTACATGCATTCTAGAAAAGTGATAGGGCAACCACGCGTAGGAAAGTGCAAGTGGAAATGAAATCAATCTCCGCACAGAGAAGTGGTTCGATGTGAACAAGAATGAGACTGCTGAAAGCCCAAAGGACAAGAGATAATAGGCATTGATAGCCATGAATGGGTTACTTGTCAGATGTGCAATAATTCGGATGAAAAACAGATGCAGATCATCTATAAGAATGACTTTCGAAAAGTCCGCCTGAAACGGGGCGCCCATTGATTTATTTGTTGTGCCGGTCCAAGATTGACCAGCTGCCTGAGCCATTGCGTACACCCCAGAGATATCGCTTTCAAAAACACCCCACGGGTACTTCAAGTCAGAAGGGCGGACTCTATGTACCCATACAGCACCCAGGATGGACGAGAAAAAGACTCCTATATATATGGAGAGAGTTAGGCGACATCTTGTGACTAAATGCCAGAAAGAAAGGCTCTTGTTCCGGACGGGAAAATGGAGACTCATCGGGCTTGTTTATCGGCCCGCATAACCAGGCCACCTGCGATTGATGGGAATTTTGAAAGAAAGGTATCGAGAGGGCGTATGAGCTTGGGCAGTTCAGGAAAGGGGACCCCGACTGTTTTTGTGTTGTGGAAACCGTTGTCTTCAACAAATGCGGTGAGGGCTCGTTTTGTGAATAAACGCAAGTGGCCAACAATTCCGCTACCTGGCCGGCCATAGACCTTTTTGAAACTCACTTCACTAAAGGCTGGTTGAATACCAAAGAGGAGTGCGATGCGGTTAAACCATGATGCAAGGTTTGGTGTAGAGATGAGTAATTGGCCCTGATCATTCAGAACACGATGGATTTCTTCCATTATGGAGTCAGTGTCGACCAGGTGTTCAATCACTTCATCAATCATGACGATGTCAAAACTCTTGTCAGGGAACGGGAGTTTGTGGCCTTCTGCGCTGGCGACGAGAGGTGAGAAACCGCGCTTTCTGACTTCGGCCAGCGCTGGAACGGATAGATCGATGCAGACCACGTGGTCTACAGCAGCGGTCTTAGCGATGAGAGCTGCACCTACACCAGCGCCAGAACCAATATCGAGAAGGCGAGATGGGCGGACTGATGCATTGACAGAGCGCAAGATCCTGGCTTGGGCGTTATGGATAACCGGTGGGGTGGAACCATGTTCACCCATTATTACTGTTGCGTAAAAAGATTCGCTTGCATCGGTTTCTTTGTTCATAAATCTCCCTCAGAAACGAGCCTCATGTTAGTTGAGAAGGAAGATGATTGGGGAGAAGTGGCTCTGAGTAGATGGTGATTGGCATTAGCCAAAGGACTGAGATGCCTACAATTCTCAAGTGAAGAATCTAACGAGCAAGATGGTTTTTGACGAGTGGAATGGGGCGCTTGCCTATGTGGGAAGCGCCGGAATAGCAGGGCTTTTAAACGCTATCTCTGTTGGTGTGGTCAAAGACCGTGTGACTGCTGATGCAGCCGCCAATCTTGACTCAATTTTGCTCGCCTTGACGGGCGTTTCAATGCTCGTGATTGCTCTTCAGTTTCTCTATGCACGGGCGATTGGGGCAGGAAATCGGGTACCGGCATCTCAAGGCGTTGTGCTCAGCATCGTGGCATCCTTTGTGGTGGCAGGTGTTGCATTCGGTCTAATCGAATCCACGTTGAGGTTTAAATTCCAGATTGCTTTTTGGTTGGGCCTTGTAACGCTTCTTTCACTTATTGCTTGCGCTCGGCTTGCGACACTTTTGATAAATCAAGAGTGGGTATCTATTTGCTTCTTGGTTGTCCTAAGTGCGGTGAGCCGAACAGTGTTGTGGAATGTTTCTTGGTTTCAATCAAGCATCACTCATCTCGTAATTGCCATAACGATCTGCAACTTTATTCAAACCGTGTATCTATTTCTTCCTCAGCGGGTGAAGAAGTACAGACAAATTCCAAGCGTTATTCTTCGGAAACAACTTGTGCCAATGGGAATTTTGATGGGACTTGTTGTCATCATTGGATTAGGAAGTATCAGTCGTATATCAACACTTGATAGTTCCGTTAATCAATACGCTGAAGCAGCTTTGCGTGGTCGAAGTATTTTCTTTATGGTCTTAATTGTGGCATATGCGAGCTTTCCCAAAATTTGTAAATTGCCACTATTTTCTCGAGAATTGGGGAGCCATTTTCGCCATGCACAGATTTTTGCGACCGCAATCTGTGGTTTAGTGGTAATTCTTTTTTTGCTTCGTGACTTTCCAAATGTTGAAGATTTAGGTATAGACACATCCTCGAGTCAGCAATTGACGTTCGTTCTTGGTCTGGCCGGCTGGGCCTTAGTCTCTCTGGCGGTGATACCTCTTCTGTATTTTGTCGCTCATAATTCACGTTTGGGCTTAGCTGTATACTTTTCTGTTGCTGTTGTAGCGGTGTTTCAACTGCTAGCCACTACTCCTTTGGTATTGACTGCAGGTTTTTTCTTGAGCGCACTTTTACTTCTTCTCATTGTGAGTATTCCAGCATTCCTTCGCAATAGACCGACGATACGAGCTGAAATTGCCGGTATTCAAGATGCACAATTACCTGGTACTGGTTCACTCACAATCGTTGTACCGTCATTTAATTCGGGACGAGATGGCGTGACCACAGTGCTGGCGGTTTACAACGCATTGCAGAGTGAAGTAGACCAATTGCATGTCATTGTTGTGTCTGATGGGTCAACTGATGAGTCAGTTACGCTTTTAGATCAGTTGTCACAGCCCTGGTTTACACATTTGAAAATGGAAAGTAACGCTGGCAAGGGTGCCGCGCTCCGTGAAGGCTTTTCGCATGTGCATACCGATATCACCGCATTTCTCGATGCCGATGGCGATATTCCACCGCGGTTGCTCCTGCCGATGTATCAGATTTTCAATAATGAGAATGCTGACGTTGTGTTCGGAAGTAAATGGCACCCTGACTCAAAATTGAACGTAACGATATTCCGTCGGGCATTATCCAGGCTCCACCACATCCTGCAGATACTTATGTTTAAGTTAAATATTGATGACACGCAAGTAGGAATCAAAATGTATAGGACGCAGCACCTACAAGAAGTACTGCCAGTTTTGCGGGAAGAAGGGTTTTCACTTGATCTCGAAATGTTCATCGCGCTTTCTGCATATGGTCACAATAAGTTCGTCGAGATGCCAGTGGAAATTATGCGAACTGGTTCTTCTACAATCTTATTACGAAACATTGTGACGACACTTGTAGATATGTTGCGAATTTTCTGGCGAGCACGGGTATCCCTTCATTACGATGCACTGGCTTACATCTCGGTGCATGAACCACAGGAAACTAAACAATGAAATTACTCCTCCTTAATTGGCGAGATTTGAAACACCCATCGAGCGGTGGTGCAGAGGTGTGGGCCCAACGCATTGCAGAGGGCCTGGTGTTGAGAGGACACGAAGTCACTTTCTTTGTGGCAGATGTTGCTCACGAACCAGCGGATGAAAATGTGAACGGTGTTCGAATAGTCCGCCGCGGCAGCAGACTGACTGTGTATCGCGAGGCAAGGAAGTTTTACAGAGAGAATTTAACTGTATTTGATGTGATTTTGGAGGAGATTAATACTCGGCCATTCTTCGCGCACACTTGGGGCTTTACACCAGTGGTTCATATGATTCACCAAGTAGCAAAAGACGTCTGGAAATACGAAGCGCCATTCCCAGTTAGTTTTGTTGGCCGATACATTTTTGAGCCACGTTGGTTGAGAAGGCTTGCTGGCAAACACGTGTTGACATTGTCACCATCAAGTGCTGAGTCGCTCATTGAATATGGAATCAATGATGCAATTGTGGCTCTTCCGGGAAGCGATGATTCTCAGGTTGTGTATTCAGAAAAGGCACCAGTGCCCACTGTGGTGTTCTTAGGGCGACTGGTCGCAAGTAAACGCCCAGACCACGTGATTGAAGCATTTCGATTATTGAGGAGCCATATTCCTAACGCTGAACTATGGATGCTTGGTTCAGGACAAATGAAACAGAAGTTAGAGAAAGATCTCCCCGCTGGTGCCACATTGTTTGGACATGTCTCGTATGAAGAACGTCAGTCGCGGTTGGCACGCGCGCATGTTCTTGTGGCAACTACCGTTCGTGAAGGCTGGGGCTTAAATGTCAGCGAAGCGTCCGCTGTTGGAACCCCAACAATTGGGTACGACGCACCAGGACTTCGTGATTCAGTACCAATGTCCGGTGGTCTGGTAGTTCCCGTTTCGTCTGAGAAATTGGGAATGGCATTGGTTAACTTTTTTGAGGGGAGAATACAATTGGCCCCAAAGATTGCAACTCAGTCGTGGGAAGAAGTGTGCGTGCAGTTTGAGACCGAACTGTCTCAAGCAATCAAGAATTCGCAGAGTTAGTTCTTGTGGCTTATTTTTAGCCACAGTCCCCAATACATACCGCATAGATATGAAACTGAAAATGGCCAGAATAATCCTGCCAGAACGATGGCATCCATTCCATTGATTTTGAGAATAGAAACGAAGACGAAGAGCGCTATGGGGACGAGGAATAACGCAGCAAGGGTTAATTTCCAGAAAAACAGGCAGAGTGTCAACGCGATGGGCATAAGAATCAATGTCAACCAAATAGGGAGATTTAGACGCGTACCTTTTCGTAAGTAGCCGTCGATGAGAACAGACCCTCTATGGTTTGCATGATGGAGGAATGCTTTTAGGTTGGTACGCGCATTGTAGGTACACGTGTACTGCGGTGAAATATTGATACGGGTCCGTTCTGCTGCGTAGCGAAGTAATGCCGTATCGTCGTTTACTTTTCGCCAGTCGGTCACAGTAGGTCGGAATGCTGCAATCGCATCACGGATTAAACCAGTGGGTGCAATCAGGGCCGTTGTTCCTTTGGGGTAATAATCAAAATCTTCAAGTCCAAAAGAAGTAGTGGTGGGATTTTTCATATATCGGCGCCAAAAAATTGATTCGATTGCTCGCCAAAAACGAGCAATTGGATTTCCGGTCGTGTTTGCTTCCACATGTGCAGTCCAGAGCGACGTATCAGCACCCTCTAGGTATGGCAAAACAAAAGTCAGAGATGTTTCGGCCATGAAAACCCTTGTATCGAGGAATAAAACATGTGACCCAGTGCAATTTGCTAAACCATTTTCCCGAGCGAGAAATCTTCCTTGATTCTCTTGATTAATGACATGAACGGCTAGTTCTTGAAATTGCTGTGCTTCTTGGCCCGTTCCATCAGTAGAGCCATCATCAATAACGATGACTTCCGCATCTGAAATGCTTGCATTTTGCAAAGCAATAGCTAGGTGCTGCAGGCATTGTGTAATCCATCCTGACGAGTTATAAGCAGGAATGACGATGCTCAGTTTTCTATAACAAAATGGAGAAGTACTCATGGCATTGGCATAACAAAATTGGGACAAAATTCTTCGTCGTGGTAGTGCAAATAGGCAGTTTGTAGTCCACGAGCCATAAATTCTTCGTAGTAGATCGGCCATCCACCTTTTGTCCAATCGAGGAGAGCATCACAACGATTTGCGATATCTGGTCGTGAAGAGAAGGCGACGAGTAGCGCACGATTGGGTTCTAGTGTTGCATACATCTTATCCATGAGTCTCCAATTAACAGTGAGCTGACAGGTTGCAATAAAGGTCAGTATAAAGGCGACAGCAATAGTTGATGTTTTAATGCGTCGTGCAGAACCAAAATAGAGAACTGCGAGCGAGATGAGTAGCCCTACAACAGTTGCACCAATTGCATAATAGGTGTAGACGTAGCCAATTCGCGGAGATTCATCTTGCACCTTCGAAGTAATGCTTTGTACACCCACACCGACGAGCCAAAAGACAAGTAGTGACGACAAGCCAGCTGCAAGTAACCAAATATCAGAGTTTTGGTTTTCATGTTTTTTTTGAGATTCTGATTTCAGAAACATTGTGACAACTAAAGCAAGCAACCCAACGATGGGTAATACTCCTGCGAGGAGCCCAATTGACCCACCAAGAATTTCTTTGCTGAGAGCCCATGCAGAACCGGGCAAGGTTGAAATCATTCCACTCAGAAACGTGTGGATGGCCCGACTACCTAATCTGATTGTGGTGCCGCCGTATGACTGAGTTGATGAGCCTGAAATCATTCGACCCCACACAAGGGCAAGCGCGGGGGTAACACATGGAATTGCAACTACCACCAATTTCTTCAACCTCGAGAAGAATGATGCCTGCGCACCAGGTGCGCTGCGCAGAGCCGAGATTGTGAGAAGTGGAGTGATACCCATAATCATTCCTACATTAAGTTCGTAGTACAGAACAGATACCGAAGTTAGAATTGTGAGGGCGAATATTCGCGAGCCTGTGATTCCCAGTCGAACAATTCTGAGACTGAACGCAAGTACGGTTAATCCCAAGATGACACTTCCAAAGCCAGCGAGGGGATAGCCGGTCACGGGATCATTGCTCCACATCCCATGATTTTGTAATGACACAAAAATTACTGTTGACGAAACGAATGTAATAGTCCACCGTGAGAGTGTCTTTCCTGCCAATCGCAACAATTCACTGCACACCCACGCGGTCGAGACACCAATGCCTAGGTATACGATCAGTTTTGTTATGAAATACGAAGTTGAAATTGGTATTCCAAAGCGGCCCGCAAAGTCAACATATAAAAAATGAATGACGGAACCGAAAGGCATCCCGATGATTCTGAAATTGACTCCACCGTATGCGTTGTTCCAACCATATTTAGCGGCTGTCGTGACTCCGAAACCAGTACTTCTGAATTGATAGAACGGTGCAGCAAAGTCATCTGCGACAAGGGGACTAGAAAGAATAGGAAACAACAGAACTGTCGAATATGCCATATATAGCCACGATTTGATGATGTTGAGACCCGAGAACCATTGCGATGAAGTTTGGATATCGGGAGAGTTATTAGTCATCATTCATCATTCTATTCAGAATCATGAATGTTGCTTGACTAAGGTGGAAATGTGGTTGACGTAAAAGAAGCATTCTTATCTCAGGCTGAGAAGCTGCGAATGTTGCTTCTGTTGATTGTCTGCATCGCTATTTTGTTGGCCTTTTCGGCTCGTTTTCCAAGGGAGGCCTCAACACTGCCAATGGAGCCTGTAATGGTTGAGACTTATTTCAATACAGGGTGGGAAAATGATTCGGCTGGTGGTTTTGTGTGGGTGCTGAATGAGAAGAACAAGATCATTATCGCCAACAATGAAAATGTGAAGAAAAGTGGGCACTTAGATATTCAAATTGTGGGAGCACCTTGCGGTGGTTCACATGAGGTATTGATTATCAGTAAATCTCAGATTCCTAAACGGGTACTAATTAGTGCGAATCAGAAGTCTGAGTTTCAACTTCGACTGATGCTTGATCCGTATGCACGAGTTCCTGTCTCTATCAACGTCTCAGGTAAAGGGTGTGCCCCCAGCGCAACCGATGGTCGCCTCATCAAAGTACAGATTCGTCAACCAGTCTTTGTGCCTAGTTGACCTGAATTTGGCTCCATGCGGATGATGGATGAACCAGACCTTCAT
>Ga0209550_10002954_pt1 | contig 16307 bp, 15 predicted proteins | sample LauGreSuBDMM15SN_2_FD_187567 | JGI IMG/M metagenome (GOLD analysis project Ga0209550, IMG submission 187567) | Freshwater lake microbial communities from Lake Michigan, USA - Su13.BD.MM15.SN (SPAdes) (version 5) | ecosystem: Environmental > Aquatic > Freshwater > Lake | place: Lake Michigan...
GTTGATGAGAATGCGGTTTTTCTATAAAAAAAAGGATTTGTTTCATTCTTTAAACACCCCCAAAAAATATCCTACTGCACAAATATATGCAGCATTAACACAAATGATTACCGACAATACAGAATATATTGTTGATCGATATGGAAGAACAGGATATCTTGTCAATATAGGGGATTATTATTTGTTTCAACCAAGTGAACTCAATAACAATAACATTTCAATTTACGATCGTTCCGTTCCTTTGGATTTTAAACATAATATGATCGAATTCAAAATTAACCAAGAATTGAATCCAGAAAAGATAATCAACGATGATTTTAATACAAAAATTCGCGAAAACAAAGGAAAAGCCATACTGGAGACAATGCGCTCCAATTACAATGTTGCAAGAACGTCAACTTCTGTAGAACGAGGCGAGGAAAACTGGTATAAACATTGTGGAGCGGTGATTCAAAAGATGAGTAGTCAAGGAATACCTCTAGATTTACTGCACGATTTTTTAATTGAACACATTATCGAATCCTTGATGTACGACGAGAAAATAGAGCTTCTCAATTATTTAAATGTCAATAGTAATTCTTGTTTGCAAGAAGAAAAAATGGATGTTTTTATCATAAAAATAAAGAAGTACTTTTGCGAGAAAATAATGCAATCGAGCCGTATTACCGCGATCATTTTGTTTGATGGACCTTCAAGAAAAGACAATATAAAGATCTATGTTTTACGGGATGGAAAATGGATGCAAGCAGAACCCGAAGATATTCGAGATTTAGGAAGTGTGATTAACGCGAAATATACTTTAAAAACGAATTTAAATGATTACGTTGGATTTATGGGTTACGAGGACAAGCAAAAGTATATGATTTTTAAAGTAAAAAATACCATGAAAACGCGACATACTGGATCGAGATGCGATCAGGCGGGTAAGAAAAAGACGATTGAATTATTGAATGAAATTGTAGGGAAAGAAGAATATACCAAGGAGAATACGAGGGGAGTTGTTCAGCAAGAATTATGTATTCTTCAAGAATTCATCTTGCGCAATTTTGAGAGAGAGAAAAAAGACGGAAAGAATTGGTTTTTAAATACAGAAATGGCTGTGATTAATGAGTTTTAATAATTTTAGAATAATATTTCATAATGTACGAATAATAAATAAAATTGAAAAATAGTTAAAAGAATATGTTGACATTAAATATATACATGGACACCAAATCTTATAAACCAAAATATAAATCAAGAGAAGTCATTAATGTATATTCGAAATCATTGATTACAAAAACAATATCGTTACCAATCGTCGCGGTAGGTAAAACATTACAACAAACAATAGAGAGGTCAATTACTTCCACAGTGGAAGGTAAATGTATCGTAGAGGGATATGTCAAACCAGATTCGGTAAAGGTGATTACTTATTCAAGCGGAGTTGTTAAGGGAGATATTGTCATATTCGACACCGCATATGAATGTGAAATATGTTTTCCCGTTCCAGGTATGTTACTGAATTGCGTCGCAAAAAATATCACAAAGGCGGGAATAAGAGCGGATAGCGCCGAAGAACCTGTAACTCCTTTTGTATTGTTTGTGGCACGCGATCATTATTTCGCAAACGATTATTTTAATTCGATAAAAGAAAACGACAAATTTGTAGCACGTGTCATTGCGCAGAGGTTTGAATTAAACGACAAATATATATCTATTATAGCAGAGATTGTTTTACCCAAGGAAAAACATGATTTTCAAATGAAAAAAGGTAAAGCCCCCATAACTATCTATTAAATCAAGCATATTGTCTTTTTTTCTGTATAACTATTTGATCAAAAAATGGATTTAAAACTAGTTTATAATTATAGTTTATCTACAAAATGATGGAACAAGTCCAAGAAGAGGAACTTGACTACAACGTCTTTGAGATAAACCAACTACGTGAACAAATCGAAAAAATGTCGAAATTTAATCAAATTGAAATATTGAGAATAATGCAATCGCATAATGAAGTGACTATTAATGAAAATAAATATGGTATTCACATTAACTTGAGCGAATTGACGAGTCAAGTCATTCACAAAATGAGGGTTTATATTGATTATGTTTCTACGCAAGAAATGCAGCTCAGTCACCTTGAAAACGAAAAGGAACACTATAAGAATATCTATTTTGTAAAAGATAATAAAGATAATGCAACAGTTAAAGATAAGGACAAACCCACAAGTAAAAATAAGAATGACAATCGACCAAAAACAATCCAGTATAGCAAATAAATTGCTTGAGGACTTGTCGTCGATTATGATGACAACAAAAAATCTAAACTTATCTACGAAAAATGTAAGTGCTAAAAAGATAGAAAAGGAAGCGAAAAAGGAAGTAGTTGTGAAAAAACCTAATCTTTTCGAACCCTTACAAAAGGACGCATTGTTTTGGTGTTTTTACGTCATGCTCGAAGGTTGGGATAAATACGACATGCTTGAAAATCAACATTTTGTAGTCGAAAAGAAAATGAAATTTGAATATATCGAATTGATTCGCTCCAAAAAGGATCTGCTAAAAGCTAGCAAAATACGACCCCTAAGTGAATTGGAAGATGATTTAGCGAATAAAGAGTGTATAGGTATAAAGACCTTTTTTGCACTCTGTTTGTTGATGAATAAAAATGTAATCTTTGTTGACAAGCGAAAATATTGTGAAATGAATCAAGACGAAACAGATCGAATGTATATTATTCAAAAATATGATTCACGTTTTTCATTGGATTTATTGGAAAGCTCAGAGAAAGTGACTCGATATAGATCTAATTATTTAAATTTGCCATCATTTGATAGTAAATTAAAATCAATGAGTTCTTACAAAACTGACGAACTCTTAGAAATGTGTACAAAATTAGGGGTTGAAATAAAAACTTCCGATAAAAAACCTACAAAAAAATATTTGTACGAGCAGATCATTATGAATTTTTGATTTTTTAATTTTAATTTTTTTATTTGGATATGTAAAAAAATTGAATATGAATATAAAAATATGTATTCTTTATATATAAGACATGGCTCAAAGGAATGAAAATAACCAAAGGAATGAAAATAACCAAAGGAATGAAAGATACAATAAACCAGATATTAATCCAAGAGATCAACTAAAAAATATCTGCAATTCTTTTATTAAAAGCGAATTAAATGACAATACTGAAATTGAAGTTCGTTTTGGAACCAAGGGTATAAAACCTTTGACAAAAATCGATTATGATAATGTTATTAAAAAACTAAAATCTTTAGGATTTACGAACACCGCATCATCAGGATCATATTCTCTTAAAATCGAACCAGAATTTTTAGATATCAAAACAGGACAGTTTAAGTCTTCCAATATACGTTTTGAAATAAACGGCCTTTCGGCTATCCAGGATTATTGCAAAAACAACGATATTGAAAAATTATTAAATTCGGCAAACGTTTACAATGTGAATTTAATGAAGAAATCACCTGTATTTTTAAACGATCAAATGGTTCGTTCTGCCGATTTTGACGATTTTAATTTCCGCGTGTCGTGTTCCAGTGAAGAAAGAATAAAATCGACGAGTAAGTTAGCCAAAGAAATTGTTGACAATTGGTTGAAAAACAAAAAATCATTTCGTTATATCAATCGCGTTTCCTTTACGAAAGAGAACTTGCCATTTCGCGTCGATTTGAGTATTGTTCGCAGCTCCACGAAAGACCGAGGAAGACCTATTAAAACTTACAGTACGAGCGAATCCAATGTCTTCAATAATCCAGAGACTTATGAAATAGAAATCGAATTGTTGAATAAAGAGGCGAGACTAGACTACAAAAGCGGAGAAAATATGATAAGAGGAGTAGAACAAATGACAACGTATGTTCTTTCTGGATTGCAGAGAACAAATTATCCATGTTCTTATAAAGAACAAAACGAAGTTTTGCGCGAATACATGCAAATCGTTCATGGGGACAAGTACAATCCAAATAAAAATATCTATCCTAGCGATTTTATAGGCCCGTCGTCAGTTACTTTACAGATCAAAAATATTGCGCAAATCAATACGAATGCAAATATACCGAATATAAGAAACGATTATGTCGTCACGGACAAAGCCGATGGAGAACGCAATTTGTTATTTATAAGTAAAAGTGGAAAAATCTATTTAATCAATTCGAGTATGTCTGTCATGTTTACAGGAGCAAAAACAGAGTCTTATATTCACTCTATTCTCGATGGTGAATTAATATTGCATAATAAAATCGGGAACTTTATTAACTTGTATGCAGCATTCGATATTTACTTTGTAAACGGCAAAGATATAAGAGCATTTGCATTCATGCCTTTTGATGACGAGATTGATAATGCTGGGGAAAAGGGTAAAGGTATTAGCAAAGCGAAGGACAAAGACAAAATACGTTTTCCACTATTGCAAGAGTTGATTGTAAAATTAAACGCAACATCTTTCGTGAATAAAAAAAGTGATTCTGCAAATACACCTATAAGAATATCTAATAAAAAATTCTACCCGATTTATAATGCTCTAGAGAAAAAAGATAATTCGCGTATTTTCGACGCATGTAATTATATTTTGCGAAATATTGACGACGGACTCTACGAATACAATACAGACGGTTTAATATTTACGCCTGCTAAATTTGGAGTAGGAGGAGATAAACAAGGCGAAACCAAGTTTGCTAAGACGTGGGAATATTCGTTCAAATGGAAACCTGCAGAATTCAATACGATCGACTTTCTTATCACTACTAAAAAATCACCCTCAGGGGAAGATGTTATAACTCCCATATTTGAAAACGGACTAAATACTTCACTCGTTACACAATTTACGCAATTTAAAACCTTAGTATTACGATGCGGATTTGATGAAAAACGTCACGGTTATATTAATCCATGTCAAGATGTTGTCGATGATAAACTCCCAGAGCTTGGAGGAGAAGGTAACGTAGACACTCGCAAACCAGTGCAATTCTTCCCGACCATTCCATACGATGCGAATGCTGGATTATGTAATATTCTTTTAGAAGAAGATGACAATGGTGTGTTGCAAATGTTTACGGAAGAAAGAGAAGTCTTTGAAGACAATACAATCGTCGAATTTCGTTATGATTTATCTAGAGAAGGATTATGGCGTTGGAAACCATTAAGAGTACGATATGATAAAACGGGGGAGTATCGAAGAGGGTTAAAGAATTATGGTAACGATTATACTGTGGCGAATAGTAATTGGTATTCGATACACAACCCAATTAGCGTATCCATGATTAGCACGGGTCAAAATATCCCTGAAGAAACGATTGAAGATGATATTTATTACAATCGAATTGGAAATGGTACAGATACCAAGGGCTTGCGAGATTTTCACAATCTATTCGTAAAGAAAATTTTGATTCAAAAGACGTCAAAGAGAGGAGAAATACTCATTGATTATGCTTGTGGAAAAGGCGGAGATTTTCCCAAATGGATTGGAGCCAATTTATCATTTGTATTCGGGATCGATTTGTCAAAAGACAACTTGGAGAATAGATTGAATGGAGCTTGTGCACGATTTTTGAATTACAAAAAGGAATTTAAGCATATGCCTTATGCGCTTTTTGTAAATGGTAATAGTAATTTAAATATCCGTTCAGGAGAAGCCATGTTAAATGACAAAGCGATTCAAATCACAAAGGCAGTTTTTGGAGAAGGTTCGAAAGAACGATTGGGTCACGGTGTTCAAAGACAATATGGTAAAGGAATGGAAGGATTTGATATTTCATCTTGTCAATTTGCGATTCATTATATGTTTGAAAACAAGCGAACCCTACACAACTTTATGCGTAATGTAGCGGAATGCACGAAGTTGGGTGGATATTTTATAGGAACCAGCTATGATGGTAAAACCGTTTTCAATAAACTGCGCAACAAGCTGCAAGGGGAAAGCATTGACATTTACGAAAATGGTAAGAAAATCTGGCAAATTATAAAAGATTACGATTCTGTGCAAATGGAGGACGACGAGAGTTGCATAGGCTATAAGATATCGGTATTTCAAGAGTCGATCAATCAGCTCATACCCGAGTACTTGGTAAACTATGATTATTTGAATCGAATTATGGAGGATTATGGATTTGCTCTAGTTCTTCGCGAAGATGCGAAGAAAATGGGACTTCCTGAAGGCAGTGGAATGTTTATTGAATTGTATCATTTAATGCAAGATGAATTGCAGAAACAGCCATTGAAGCGCAATGAATATGGACAGGCAGTAAGTATGAATGCAAATGAGAAAACGATATCCTTTTTGAATCGTTATTTCGTGTATAAAAAAATAAGAACAGTGAATGCTGAGAAAATAGCAAACGCGTTCATTGCGCAGCTTCCAGACGAACTATCTTTCCAAGAGGTCGAAACCAAACAATCGCAAAAAGAAACGCAGATTGTGATAAAAGAGAGTAAACCCAAGGTAAAGAAATTACAAAAGAAAATCATTTTATTAGGTTCGAGCGATTCTTCTGCGGAGTAGAAATAAAAATATAGAATAAAAATCATATGATTATTTTTATTCTATGATCACGCCGTAAGAATTCGCATACCCATTTCCCATATCTTTTTCTTGGTCTATCCAATCTTCGTCGCGAACACTGCCTGGTTTGATTTCTTGTAAATCGACCGTTTTCCTATGCGTTACGGGATTAAGAGACGATGATTTCGAAGTATTTGGTGGCATAGGCGTATAATTTTTAATTTCAGTAGAAAAAGAAATGTTACGACGAGGTTTATCTATATCATTACTATTTTTAATGATTGACTTTAGACCAGTTATTATATTTTTTTCGGGACATTGTATAGGGTGAGTGTGCGGTAGGTTTAGAATACGCGTTTTTAATGTCGATACATCATTTATTGCATCTTGTATCAATGTGCCAGAGTTATAACCATCAAGACGTTCTGGTTGCGATAATGGTAACATATTGATTGCACTTGTATTTCCAGAATCACTTATATTGTCGTAGTCATTCTCGCTATTTGCATATATACTTGACGCGTCGTCGTCATTACATTGTTCTATTGTTGGTAAGATTTGGGGTGTTTCGTGCAATAACTCGTCATTGTCGTCAAGTTCATTTTCCTTTTTTGTTCGTTCCACTAACAATTTTTCATATAATTTTCTACACTTATTTCTCAACCTATTTTTTTCACTACTCATATTATTTTGTAATGCCCATCGGCTTCTTTGGGCTAAAACCTCGTTCGCTTTTCGTTTACATGCATGTGCTTCTTCCATAATTTTAAGTTGACGTTTGTTATTTTCGATCATTCTATCCATCTTCGATATATTGGCACCCCACGGAGAAGCCACAACGCTTTCAGTTACTCGTCGTCTCCATTCTTCTTGATGTTGTTGATCCAGTTCAATCGCCATATTTTCTAATTCTACAGCATCTTCCGAACGGCCTCCTTTCTTTAGCCGTTTACTACTTATTTTATATAACACAACTTGGGGGCGTGGTTTCCTTGTATTGTATGACGAACTCTCATTATGTCTACATAAATATTTATTAACGCAATTACATTTACTTGTTTTACCGATGGCTTTTTTTTCAGTATTATGAAATGTGTTAATAAATTCTTGCTCTCGAGTTTCAATCAAAATTTTATATTCTTCCTGTAATTTTTTTTCCATCTTGTGTTTTCGACTAGCTAATATTGCATTTAATCTATCTATTTTTCGTTCTTGTTTTTTTTCTAAAACGACTAAATGTTCATTAAACAAGTCTTCTTGTTCTTTATGACGTTGTTCCAATGCGATTTTCCTCATTTTTTCAATCTGTTCATCTAATTTGTCCGCTTTTTCAGTGAATCCCAAGCGGGTAATAATCATTCGCTCTCTTTGTAACTTTTTCAGCACACTCATTGCATTTCCTTCATAATCATGAACAGACGATGAATTTCCCGAAATATGCGAGTTTGCCTTTTTAACAGATGTATTTTGCGTAGTATCCAATAACACTTTTTTTACATTCTCTCTTAATTGCGCGCGAGTTTCCCCATTCACTCCCAAATCAATAGATGAGTGTTTATAAATCTCATTATTGTATAAATTTAAAATTTGTTGCTCTTTTTTATTCTTTATAGACGACATGTTATTTTATGATTATATAAATAGACTATAATTATATGTATATACTAGGATATAATATCTATATTCATTTTTGTTAAAAAATGAATGACGTCTATTATATTCTGCACATCTACTGTGTTAATTTGTTCGATAGTTATTTCAGTTTGAATTCCTATACAATATAAATAGTTATCTTCATTATCAAAGACGGCTTTGAAGGATAATAAATTGTGAAATCGATCACCACTTTTTTTCACATTTGTAATAATCACGCTGCTTGGTTTACCTAATCGCAACGAATTTCGCATCAATATACATCGCGACTCTTCTTCTAAGATAGGCGCATCTGGTTGTAAAAACTTACAATTTTTACCTATAATTTCACGTGTATTATATCCAGTCGTTTTTTCAAATTGTTTATTCGCGTATATAAGCGGAAACCCAAAGTGTTTTTCTCGGGCACAAGCTATAGTTATACATATTGGCATATTTTCAACAATGCTTATAACCTTTTTTAGCCAACAATACTCCATTGAAGAAACTGTGGACAAATAACCACGTTTCTTGATTGCGTCTATTATTTCATTGCATTCGCATTCTTCGATGCTACTACTGAATAATTCACCCAATCGTTTTTCTTTTTCTATTGTAGACTCGTTATCTAATATCTCGTTTATACTTTTATCTATATTATTACAAGTCAACAAATGATTGAAATATACTTCGATATCGCCACTAACATCGTCATTTCTAATGGTGACTCGCTTCATGTATTTATGCCGTAGATTACCGCTCATGTTATATTATTTGAAACTTTATATTTAGATCCTTTTCTATACATAATTACTCTTTATAACCCAGTCATCGTCGTTTGTTTTGACAGAGGGTAAATTTAGAAAACGATTTAGAAAACGATTTAGAAATAAATATATATATGTCTACAGTAAAGGTTTATGCCGTTTGCGCATAAAATTGCGGCAATAAAAACCAACGTAAAACATTACTTATACACCCCACATGATCTCAATAAAGTAAAAATGACAAATTTTATAAAAGACAATTTTAAATACAAACATATATTAGGTCAAGGTTCATTTGGTTGTGTATTACACGCCGAATACATGACAGATAATACCGTATCGAACTATGCATTAAAATGTATACCAAAAACGTTATGTACAGATGTAAACCGTATTATTGAAGAAGTTACTATACTTAAAATTCTACCACATAATTTCATTATAAAGTTGGAAGGAACATTTCAAACATCAAACCTACTGTGTATAGTTACAGAGGCATTGTTGTATGGAGATTTGTATACGCTGATATACGAAAATATCGATATGCCTGCAATTCCATACGATCTAATTTTGTTCTACTTATCCTCATTAGTTATTGTATTGGATCACATTCATTCAAAAGGTATCATATATAGAGATTTAAAACCAGAAAACATTATGTTAGATGCAATGGGGTATATAAAGCTAATAGATATGGGATTGGCAAAAAGAATACGATATATAAATGAATTTACACAAAATAATGAAGTTACTTGCCAAATCGTCGACGAAAAAACGTATACCTTGTGTGGAAGCGCGGAATACCTTTCTCCAGAAATTTTATTGAAGAATGGACACGACAAAACGAGTGATATATGGGCATTAGGAGTATTATTATATGAATTATTTACAAAAAAAACGCCATTTCAGGCGACTAACATTAGAAAACTCTTCAAAAATATATTAGGTGTAAAGACGAAAAAGTTAACATTAACCCAAAATGAAAAAGAAGTCATTGCAAATGAAAGTGTTGAAAAATTATTGATTGAATTACTCGATGGAACCCCAAGTAATCGAATAGGTGTAAAAGATAGAACAAGTGATATATTGAATCACGAGTTGTTTAAAGATAGTAAAGATATGATAATTGGTATCAGCAATCGAACGTACATTCCGTGTTACATACCAACTCATTTAGACGATTCACAATATGACGACTTATCAAACGTTCCGTCATTAACACGATATATTGGCGATAATTCCATATTTGCGAATTTTTGATATTTATTATTATTAAATAATAATAATAAAATAAAAGATATAAACGATGTAAATCATTATATATAATATTATTCAATACATAATAAATATACCCCCCAATGAATTATTATACGTTGCCAAAAAATAATGCGTCTATCCTTATACATTTTTATATGACTGACGAGAAAAAATTAATGGAACCAACCATATCCTACAGTATAGTCAACTATTTAAAAAATATTTTTTATAATTTATCACAGCTTGAAGCCCCTGTGCTAATAGACTCTGTGATAAAAAATGTGAATACATACGAGTACATTTTTGCAAAGCTTCCAGATACTGATCAGTCAATTAGTAAAGTCAAGCCAGAATCAAACATATTTTACGAATTGTTGGAAATATTTCATATATGCAACTTAACCGAAGTATTTATTCAAAAAAAGGAAATAAATGCACTACATTTGACGCCGAATTTCAACTCTTCTTTATACTGTTTAAATGTGATAAGAGAAGATAAAAATGACACTCATGTTATGGATAATTTTAATATCGATAACATATTGAATTTCAAAGACACTCGTAAATTTGATTTTTGTTATTTCGAGTTTAAAGGAACAGAATACTATGATATACCTGTTTATATTAAAAATGTACTTGCTACATTGTGTATGATTTTAAAAAATCAAAACGTAGAAGGAATAACGATTTTGAAAGTAGATAATATATATTATAAATCAATAATAGATATTTTATATATTTTCTGTGGGTTGTATGAACGTGTGCATATTATAAAACCCACAGTTTCGCCTATTGTAAATGGTTCACGCTATATAGTCTGTAAACTTTTTTTAAAAACAACTGATAAAACCGAACACGTCAAAAGAATAGAAGACGCATTGGGGTTTCTACAGAAACCTAAGTTTTCAAAATACTATTCTCAACGTATCATAGACAATATTATCCCTTATTATTTTTTGAATAGAATCGAAGAGTCGAATATTATAATTGGACAACAACAAATCGATTCTTTAAATCAAGTAATCAACATCATAAAAAATAAAAATAGAGAGGAAAAGATAGAAGTAATAAAACGTAATCATATTCACAAATGTATACAATGGTGTGAAAAATATAAGATACCTCATAATAAATTTATAGAGAAGACGAATATTTTTCTCAATGCTAAAAATACGAAAAGTGAAATGTGTCTACATGAAACACTGAACGACGGAAAGGAACCAATCATCGATTCACAATCGATGTCATATCAGACAATTGATTCACTACAGTGTTGAATGAATAAGCTGCTGCATATTTATTGTCAGCAATATCGTTCGTGTTTTTGAAACATGTTTTAGGATTGCCGTCTCGAATGTAGGCTCCAGGGTTGCATTTTGGAGCCTTATTTTTGTAAACAAATGGAATAAATGGCGCGCTATTACTAAAAATCGCTGCTGCATCGCGAACCCTTATGTTTTGCGCGGCGTTTCTTTCAATAGTCGTCACATTTAGTTTCAGGTTTCTTGTGCTGCTACTTACGGCGCCTTGCTGAGCAAATTGTGGATTGTTGGGTTTATATTCAACAAGTTTACATCCTTTAGGATTTGACGGGCCGCTAATAAGCGGTCCATTGTATGGATTGTATAAGATTTCGTATGCGATAGTAAGTGATTTTTCAAGAGTTACTTCAGGTAATGTTTTCAAAAAATCGAGAAATGAAGGGATGCTTGATAAATTGAGTTTCTTGTATTCGTCATATTGTTCTTGGGTAATAATTTTATTCGTGAATAAAACGTAGGCAATATATTGAATCACGTCGATATCTGCTGCAGCAGATATTTCACCATTGGGATTACAATTCGCCACGTATAAATTCAAATAAGAAAGAGGATCTCCTGGTTTTGTCGCTTTTATAGCCGCGGCGCTTACAAATGGATAGTCTTGAATAACTTCAAATGCTTTGGGGTCCTTGATGCCGCGAACAAAGTTGAAAGATCGTTGTTCAAAGGTTTGGCAACGATTGTACAAATACTGAGAATGGGTAGTGTAATAATTCTTTTTGAGATTTGTGTTGGCTGGTAATACACGTTGGCGAGCTTTTCGCTGTTGGTTGCAGCAAAGAAGAGGATTGGTAACATTGAGTTGGGGTTTTTCGCTTAAATTATTGATGGGATACCAGCTAGAAACTAGTCCAATACCGTCACAAGTTTGACATTCTTTGACTATACTCGCATCATTTTTTAATTTGTTGTCTTTTACACTAAATCTTCCAGGAGTATCAATAAGTTGAGAAACCATATTGTCTCTCACCGAGGATTTTACTTGACGGTCGGAGTAATAATAATAATCCACGGGAAGAGGGAGATTTTTCCTCTCATCGGGTGGAAGAAGAACAGGTGTAGAAGTTCCTCTTCGATAATGTTTGATAGGTCGCGGTAAACCAAATTTATAAACAGCATCATTGGCTGGATCATTATTTGTTAAAGGACGTAGGTTTCCGCTAGTTATTCCCACGGGATTACTATAAACCCCTCTACCTTTCCAGGTTTCATAACCACCTTGTGGCAATCTATTATTATAAGAACTCATTCCTAGAGGATAAAAAGCTGAAGACATTTATAATATTAAAAGAAAATATAATTGTAAAAATTTATAATAAAATATTACCAAAAAAAGAAATATTTTATTATAATAATAATCCATGTATTTTATCTATTTTTTGATAGTATTGTTTGGTGTTTTACTGATGTATCAGTTTTATTTAGTAATCAAGAACGGGAAATGTATTGAAGGAATGACTACTGAATATATAGATTATAATTTAAGCAGCGACAATCCAAATAGTGCAATGATTTTGTCTCAACAAAATGCTGGTAATATTTCTTATTTGAAACAACGTGTAGATGAAGTTTCTAGTTTAAAACAAACAGTCGATAGTTTAACACAACAAGTGAATGAAATGTCAACGCAAATCGATGGTCTCGTTCAACAGCAAGCAACCTTTGCGACGCAAGTCGCGGGAGATGAACCATTAGATGTTACGGGGACAACAGAATAAAGATACGAAAAAGTTCAAAAAAATATATTTGTCTTATATAAGAATAAATATATATTCATGAGTTCAAATATATTCGAAGAAGTATTAACCGATGTAAATGGAGTAGAGGAAAAATTGCTAGGACCCAATTACCCCTATTATAAATATATAAATACCCCTAGCGAAATTGGAATGTCCAGTAAAGGCAGTTTAAGTGCATTAGGAAATGACGTGAATGGGCTAATTAGTTACGTAGAAGTATTGGTTTCGGGTGGTGGGAAAGCTTCCAAGACGGGTCAGGCTTTAGGTAATAAGTTTTTCTTGAAAACGGGTGCGAAGTGTAAAGATAAGTCGAACAGCAATGAAGTAGATCGATACATTTATATTGATAATGTTCCCGCTGGAAATATTCCATTTATTTCTTCTGGAATGGGTGTGGATTTCACTGAATTCAAAGGATTAATTCCAGGAGTCATGAGTAATTTGAATGTCTTGAATCCGTTTACGATATTACAGGCTTTTTTAGCAGGCGGAACGCCCGATTGTCAAGAACTGACCATGGAGACTATTGATGTTTACAATAATAAATCTACCGAGACACATTTTGTAAGCATGATTGATATTCAAAATATGGATCCTTGTGTTTTCCAAGATAAGAAAAACCCGATTTCTGGAGCGAACTGTAAGGAAGCGTTTACTTCGATGGCTCCAGAAAACGTCCCAGAAAATGTCTTTATCCAATGTTATTTTGCAAGTTTAGGCGTTTTAGGAATCTATATTGTTTACTGTCTCATGGCGAAGAAGAAATAATAAGAAGAAAAATAATTATAAAAAACCCAATTTTTTATAATTTTATAATAAAATAATTTTACCATTGGTATAAGCCCTCGACGTGAATCGAACACGCGACCTTTTCATTACAAGTGAAATGCTCTACCGCTAAGCTACGAGGGCAGCAACTCCTACCCAATATAACAAGATATTATTTTTTTAAGTAAATATTTATATAAATACATATATTCCTAAAAGTATATATAAATACATATATTCCTAAAAGTATACTTTTTATTTTCTTCTTACACTACGCTTCCTTTTGCGACGTGTTTTTTTCCCGCCCTTGATCCAATAAGTAGGTTTCGCTACGAGTAGCCCCTGCACTGGAGCTGCGTTTCTTGTTGAGTAACCACCTCGTCTTTTCTTAGTACCTTTTTTTTTTCCTCCAACAGGATTTGTAACCACAGTCGTTTCTGTGGTAGTATTTAAAGGGGCTACTGTAGAGCTTTGTTTGTTCATAAAATCTTTGGTGTTATTCATCATTCCTTTGGTTTGCTCACCCAGTTTATCGAATAAACCTTTACTCTCACTTTTTGTCTTGGTCCAAGCATTCGACATCCAATTCATTATATTATTGCTCGTATTGGATACGGTATTATTACTATTTGATGGAAATGTCATCTCGCCACCTCTCATTTTATTTTTTTTTGTTTTTGTCATTTATATAACACAACAAAAAAATTGGCTTAAATGGGTCGATTCATTGCGATTTTTACCAATTCTAAACCAGCCAGAGCGCCCGCAATTTCTGCTAGAATATAAGGAATCACATCTTTTTGATTTAGTTTACCCGCATATAATAACGCAATAGCAATGGCGGGATTAAATGCTCCGCCCGATATGGCTCCTCCTAACATAGCAGCAATCGCTAGAGCAGCACCGATGGCTAAATAATTGTTTGTTGCAAAGATGACAAAACTTAGAAACATGGTCCCCAGAAATTCGACTAAATAAATATTCATTGTATATTATATTCCAATAAAAAGTTTTTTACGCCATTGCACGTTTCACATGAACGTGCTTTGGCAACTGTTACTTTTGCAACCGATTTAAAGGTGCAAAGGTCTACAACTTAATAATTTTGCCTTGGAAGAGCGCCCCATGCGCACACTTGTCCATTACGTAAACTATAATTTTCTACTGCTCCCTTTTTCTTGGGCGCAGTGCAGCCGCCTGAACGCGCTCGTCGTAATGCAGATCGAGTGCCGCTTGGATAATATGATTTTGTTGAAATCGGCGCGTTTTCAGGAAGTCCTACCTTATATCCACTTTTTCCAACTGCAACACTTTTTAAGGTGCTAGTATGCATTGACGATGGTTGAGGGACAATGTAATTCATGTGGGTAGAAACTGCGGTAAATTTTCCAGTAGAAAAAGAATAAGATGACATGGGACGTGATAATTTACCAAGGGCGCGTTCTAATGCGAGAGCAGGGACACTACGAGCTGTTCTTAAATAATGGCGTCGCGCGTTTGTATTTTCTTCGGCATATGGCGGATCTTGACTGGGATAGAATTGAGGAGGGGTGGGTCGAATACCTGTGAGCGTTCCATAACTATGATAAGGCATCGCACATGGATACTGATTTGTACTCAAAGGTCCTAAAATAGGCGAGTTCACATAATTATCGTAATTCATGGAACCAATCGATGTAGTAACTCCATAGGCGATTGACATTTTACTTAGTGTTATATTATACGTATAATATAAAATATTTAATATTTTTCACACAACATGCGATTTAGATGCCGTAATAACTTTGATATAGCATTTACTTTTTCTATATCTTCTTCACAGTCCAAATAATTTTTTACATTGTATCCTAAACTAAATAACAAATGATCCAATTCATCTTTCAGTGAATTTATTTTATTTTCGATTTCATAACATTTTTTACATATTGTTTTCGTCATTATTATTTCCCTGCACCCACAAGATGGGAAACCATTTATACAATTTTCACATTCGATGTACACACTTTCAACTATTTCTTCTTTTTCGCATACATCATGAATGTATTCCTCCATCAGTTATAAAGTTTATAAACAATGAACTTTATAAATCAATTTTTCTTTATTTTACCTACCACCTTTCCACGTTGTTTGGCTCCACCTTTCCACGTTGTTTTGGCTCCACCTTTCCCAAAGGTGGATTTGGCTCCACCTTTCCACGTTGTTTGGCTCCACCTTTCCACGTTGTTTTGGCTCCACCTTTCCCAAAGGTGGAAATTTGGCTCCACCTTTCCCAAAGGTGGAAATTTGGCTCCACCTTTCCCAAAGGTGGAAATTTGGC
>Ga0209550_10002955_pt1 | contig 16295 bp, 8 predicted proteins | sample LauGreSuBDMM15SN_2_FD_187567 | JGI IMG/M metagenome (GOLD analysis project Ga0209550, IMG submission 187567) | Freshwater lake microbial communities from Lake Michigan, USA - Su13.BD.MM15.SN (SPAdes) (version 5) | ecosystem: Environmental > Aquatic > Freshwater > Lake | place: Lake Michigan, USA...
TTCCAGCGGAAAATACGGCGCGTGCGATCCGAAGAGCGCGCGCTCGACCGGCACGCGCGGGGTCTGCGTCTCGGGTCGGGCGCCAATCATTCGGCCGACCATGCCGTTGCCCTCCCAGCGCGAGATGTCGATCGCGGCGCTCGTCTCGCGCATGAGCTGCCCGAGGTCGCTGCCCTGCGCGTTGCCCGAGAAATGCAGTACCTGGACTTTGGCGGCGGGCACGGACTTCATCGCCGCAATCAACGGCGCCGCGACGACGGTGCCCGGCGAGATGGCGGGATGATGCACGCGCGAATCCTCCATCGAAAACGCGATCTGGAGCAAGAGCCCGCGCTCGCGGGTGAGTGCGAGGAGGCGCGGCAAGTCCGGATGCCCGAGATCGAACGGCTGGTAGCCGGGAAAAATCCGCAGACCGGGCATTTTAAATACTTCGTGGCAGCGGCGGACGTCCTCCTCCCAGTCAGGCCACGCGAGATTCACGCTGCCGATCGGGCGCAGGAGACCGCGGCCGTGGGCGCGGCATTCGGCGGCGAGGCGCTCGTTGACGCCGTTGATGTCTTTATCGAGGAGCGCCTCGTAGCTCCCGGCCCACGCCTCGATTACGCGGTGTTTGCGCAGTTTGGCGACGAGCGCGGCGGTGTCGGAGTATTTGAGTTTCCGGAACGGCCAGCGGAACAGGTTGACGTTGGTGTCGATGATACCGGGCGAGGCGGGACGAGCGGCGGCGGCGACGGCCGATGGTGACGAGCGGCTCAACGCGAGCGCGGCGCCGGCCAGCGCGGTGTGGTTGAGAAACTGGCGGCGGTTTAGGTCGGACATGGAGGAAAGTGAGTGGCGGCGCGGGGCAGGGTTCACCGTTCGAGCTTCAGCCCCTTCCGCTTAAAAATAGGCGCGGCGAGCTGCCGGAAGTTGCCGCCGAAGACTTTCATGCGGTCCGCGCGCGAGAGATCGGCGTCGAGGACCTTGCCGAGCTCGGTCGCGTAGCTGCGGCTCGGGCCGTGGCCGCCCCAGACGATGCGATCGGCGCCGAGTTCCTTCACCGCGTAATCTACCGAACCCGAGTGCGGATCGGAGCCGGCGAATTCGAGGAGCACGTTTTTGTGCGAGCGCACGACGCGCACGCCGAGCTCCCAATCGCCGCCCGAGTGGCCGCAGATGAAACGGACGTTGGGGAATCGGCGCGCGAGTGCCACCACGTCCATCGGCGTGGATTCGCCGGGCAGATTGTCGCGGCCGGGGAGGCGCGGCTTGCCGCCGACCTTGAGCCACGTGTGGATGTAGATCGTCGCGTCGAGCTCGGCGGCGAGGCGGATGATCGGGTCGTTGTTGGGGTGGCTGCACGCGACGCCGGTTTTGTTACCGCCGACATATTTGATGCCGATGCACGGGCCGTTCCGTATCCACTTTTCCATCTTAGCGCAGCTTTCGTCGGGGAATCCCGGATCAATCGGCGTGACGCCTGAGAGACGATCCCGGTCGCTCTCGAGGATGGCGCGGAGTGCGTCGTCGAAGGGCGCGGGCGTGAGGGGGTTGGCGAGCGTGCCGCCGATCTCGAGGGAGATGGAGCGTTCGATGCCCATGCGTTCGACGTAGAAATTATTGGCGCGGTATTGCGCGACGGGGTCGGACGCCGCGCCGTAGAAGCCGTGGAAGTGCGAGTCCCAGATGCGGAGGTCAACGAGTTCGTCGCGGGTGGGCAGGCCGTAGTCGGCGGGGTTGAGGTGGAATTCGCGCGGGGTCATCGCTGGGCGTGGGTGAGGTCGCGCAGGGATCGGCGCGGTGGCGATGGGATGGAAGCGAGTCAGATAACGGAAGCGATCGAATTGTCGTCTCCGACGCGGGCGCCAGAAAAAAATCTTGGCATTTGGAACGCGATCACTGATCGGTTGCGGGCAGTTACCCAACCCCGCTCGCTCTGTTGTCGGCTCTTCCCCTGAGTCGCGCGGACCGTCCTTTGAACCCAATCTCGAACCCCATTGAATCATGAAAGCATTCTCGTTTTTTGCCCTTCAGTTCCGGCCTGCGGCCAGCGCCGCGTTGCTGTTGTCGGTGTTGCTGCCCGCGATCGTTTCCCCGGCTTTCGCCCAAGGCTCGCTGACCGGCACGGTCACGAATGCCGCCACGGGTGGGACGCTTGAGGGTGCGCGCGTCGTTCTAAAGGGCACGGGCCTCGAAACGACGAGCGACGGTCAGGGCGTCTATCGTTTTGAAAACGCCCCGCCGGGCTCCGCGGTCGTCTCCGTTTCCTACACAGGCCTTTCCGTCACGGACATGGCGGTGGTGGTTTCCGCCACGGCGCCGACGCGGCGCGACGTCGGTCTCACCGCGGACATCTACAAATTGGAGAGCTTCGTGGTCTCGAGCGAACGCGAGGGCAACGCCAAGGCGATCACGCTCCAGCGGCTGTCCAGCGGCGTGAAGAGCATCGTGTCGGCCGATGCCTTCGGTGGTCTCGCCGGCAATCCTGCGGACCTCGTGATGCGGCTGCCGGGCGTCGAGGGCGAGTCGGTCGGCGGAGACAACCGCTACCTGCGCATCCGCGGTCTCAATCAAAACCTCAGCACGATCACGCAGGATGGGAACCGGATCGCCGACGCGGCGTCGGGAGGCGGATCGCGCGAATTTCAGTTTCAGACGGTCGGCTCCGATTCCATCGAGCGCATCGAGGTCACGAAATCGCCGACGCCCGACATGGACGGCGACTCGATTGGTGGCGCGGTGAATCTGGTTTCCAAGAGTGCGTTCGACAGTTCGCCCGGCCGGCGCATCAACGGCTCCCTCGGCGCGATCTGGCGCGTCACCGACGACCGCGACAAGGCGCGGCCGAATGTCTCGCTGTCCTATTCCGAGGTTTTCGGAGGCCGGCTCGGCATCGCCGTGAACCTCGCCTACCGTCCCCACGGCTCGATCATTGATGTGACCACGCAGGGGCACGAGCTGCTGCCGCTCACCGCCCAGACGGGTCCCGCCTACACCTACCAGTTGACCGTCCAGGATTTCGTCAACATCCGCACCCGCTCCGGCGCGAGCGTGAAGCTCGACTACAAACTGAGCGACCACGCGCGGGCGTTTGTGAAATGGGAATACAACAAACACATCGAGCACACCGACAACAGCCAAGCCACGTGGTCCACCGGCCAGTTGGTCGCGACGCAGGATGCGGCGGGTGCCTTCACCAACGCCGGCGGCATCCTCCCTGGCTACACCGATGCGCAGACCAAAATCCGCGCCGTCGCCACGAGCCAGATCGCCATCGCCTCGCAGAGCGCCTACAAGGATGGAAAGACGATGACGCTGAACATCGGCGCGGTGCATCGTCATCCGACCTGGCTCCTCGACTACGACGTGTATTCCTCGAAGTCCAAGGCCTACTATGCCGGCAATAACGATTTCACCTACACGCTGCGCAACATCGGTTTCACCTTCGACAAACGCGAAAACCTGTTTCCCGACGTGACGCAGACGGCGGGGCCCGATTGGACGAATCTCGCGAGCTACACGGATAACCTCTACTCAAGCGCGCGGTCGGTCGGCTGGGACGGCTACCAAGGCGCCGCGATTAATTTGAAGAAAACATTTCGCGCGCCGGTGCCGAGCTACCTCAAGAGCGGCCTGCGGCTGCGCCACCAGACACGCAACCTCGACAATACGCCGTATCGCACGGTTTACCTCGGGCCCGACGGCGTGATGGGCCCCAACGCGGCCCGCGGCGGCGCCAACGACGACAACCTCGCGCAGTTCGGTTTGGCGAACCGGCCGTTTCCCGACACGGAGCTGCGGCGCTACGGCAGCGTGCCGTTCTCCGCGTGGCAGGCTGTCGGCCGCGCCAACGACTTGGACCGCTTTATCGCTGCGAGCCCGACGCACTTTCAGCAGCAGGTCCTCGCCGACACGCAGGCCGCATTGGTGAACCACCAGATCTTCACCGAGGATATCCGCGCTGCCTACGTCATGGGCAACGTGGAGCTCGGGCGTTTCTCCATCCTCGCCGGTCTACGCGCCGAGCAGACCGAGACGGAAGGCGAGGGCGCGCTGCAAATCATCACACCCGAGGAGCGCGCGCGCCGCGCGGCGTTTGTCGGCACGCTCAACGACACGGAAATCCGCCGCCGTACCACGGAGGAGTTCTCTCGTCGGCAGACCCGCAGCGGCGACTACACGAGCATCTTTCCCGGCGTGCACATGAAATACCTGATCAACCCGAACATCGTCACGCGCCTCAGTTACGCGACGAACATCGGCCGACCGAGCATCGGCCAGTTGATTCCCCGCACGACGGTGAACTACGACAACAGCACGCTCTCCTCGAGCAATCCATCGCTCCAGCCGCAGACTGCGCAGAACTTTGATCTGACGACGGAGGTTTATTTCGAGCCGGCCGGTATGTTCTCCGTCGGCGTTTTCATGAAGGAGATTAAAAAGTTCATCTACAACTCGCCGGCCACGGTCGTCCCGGCGGGGAACGACAACGGCTTTGAGGGCGAATATGCCGGCTTCACCTACTCGACGCAGGCCAACGGCGGCTTCGCCAAGGTGAAAGGCATCGAATTTTCCTACAACCAGCAGTTCACGTTTCTGCCCGGCATCTGGAAGGGCCTCGGTGCCTACGCCAACGTGACGCGCATGCAGGCCGAGGGGAATTACGGTGCCGGCACGGCGATCGCGCTCGCGCCGAATCCGCGCGTGGCGGGCTTCAATCCCTTCATCGCCAATGTCGGCATTTCCTACATCCGCAGCAAACTCAGCCTGCGCGCCAGCTTCAACTACCGCGGCCGCTACCTCACCGGTTTCAACGCCAACGAGTCCCGCGCCACCTACGCGCACGCTCGCCCCGTCGTGGACATCAAGACGCTCTACAACGTGTCGCGCACGCTCAGCGTTTACCTCGACGTGGTGAATGTCCTGATGAATCCAGATCGGCAGACTGAGTTTGGCTACGGCCGCCCGCTGACGACGCACCTGATGCGCCCGCAGTTCTTCTTCGGCGTCAACGCGCGCAAGTGAGCGCGAGTCGATTATTATGGGTTTTCGGTGCGGCGGCTTGGCTCGCCGCGCCGCCGTTGACCGCGGCGGAGGGGCCGCGCCGCCCTCACGTCGTGCTGATTGTGGCCGATGACCTGCGAGCCGACGCGCTGGGGTTTGCCGGTAACGCGGCGGTGCGGACACCGCACCTCGACCGCCTTGTGAACAGGGGTGCGGTTTTTTCCCGGGCCACCTGCAGTTATCCGATTTGCAACGTCAGCCGCTCGGAGATGTTGGCCGGCCGCATCTTCCTTGGCTCGGAGGTCAACCGGGCCGCGAGCGGCGGTCTGAGGTTCGATCCGGCGTGGACGCTGTGGCCGGAACACATGAAGCGCTCCGGCTGGCACACCGTTTACTCGGGTAAGTGGCACGCCAGCGGCACGCCGTGGCTCAGCGGTTTTGCCGAAACGGCCGGCCTTTTTAGTAGCGGCGGCGCGCCGTCCGGGTTGAAGGCCACGATCGCGACGACTCCGACGGGCCGCGCGGTGACGGGTTATACCGGGTGGACGTTCAAGACGGATAAGAACCAGCCGCTCCCGGAACTTGGGGTCGGGCTGACCCCGCCCACAGACGGGATCGTCGCGGATCGGGCGATCGAGGCGATCCGGCGGGCCGGCGAGAAGCCGTTTTTCATCCAGATAAATTTTGTCGCGCCGCACGATCCGCTGCACTGGCCGCCGGGGCGGGAGAATGCGATCGATTATCGCACGCTGCCGCTCCCAGCGAATTTCCGGGCCGGCCCCGCTTTTGACACGGGGAATGTTGCAGGTCGCGACGAACGGATTGTTCCCGCCCCGCGCACCGCGGACGAGGTGAAGCAGGAGCGCGCGATTTATTTCAGCCTCGTGGAAAACGTGGACCGACAGGTGGGACGGATTGTGCAGGCACTGGAGGAGGGCGGACAACTGACGCACACCGTCATCATCGTGACCAGCGACCACGGCCTCGCCTTGGGCAGTCACGGGCTGATGGGAAAACAGAATCAGTATGACCACACCATCAACGTGCCGTTGGTGATGGCCGGTCCGGGTATTCCGGCGGGCCAGCGGTTCGCCGCCCAATGTTATCTGCGGGATCTTTATCCCACCGTCTGTGAATTGACGGGAGTGATCCCGCCGCCGTCGGTTCAGGGTCAGAGCTTGGTGCCGGTTTTGCGCGGCCAGAAAACTGAAGTGCGCGACGCGATCTTTGGGTACTTCACGGACACCCAGCGCATGATGCGGTCGGCGGATGGCTGGAAACTCATCTGGTATCCGAAGATTGAAAAAGTTCAGCTCTTCAACGTCGTCAGCGATCCGGATGAAATCCGCGACCTCGCCGCCGACGCGAGCGAGGCGGAACGGCTAGAGCGGATGAAAAAACGGCTCGGCGAGTGGCAGCGTGAACACCATGATCCGGTGCCGCCGCTGCGCCTCGCACTGCGTAGGCCATGAGAACGTGTTTACTTTTCGCCCGCGTGTCTGCGTTCGCTGCCGGTGGTACCACCGCTCCGGCTGCCGTCGCTCTTAATGTCAGCCGCGACATCCGACCGAGTTTCTCGGACAACGGTTTCAAGGGCCACGGGGCTGATGCCGCCGCGCGCGAGGCCAAGCGACGTCTCGAATTGCGCGCCGAGGCGCTCGCCAAGCGCCGCAGCGGCGCGATCTCGATCTTATTACTAAAACCGGAGCTGAGCGAACTCTTCCAAAAGATCGATTCGAGGTTCGTGGACGAGCGGATGCCGCCGGCCGATTTCAATGTCACGCCCGCCGCCGCCGAGATCACGACGCTGCGGCGCCCAGCCCACCGAAGTCACGGAGCGGACAAGGCGTTTGACTCCGTGACCGCGGTGCGGACCTCGGGGCGTTCTGTGAAAAAAGATTTTCTTCAGAACAGTGTGATTGCTGCCGGCCAGCCAGAATGCCCCAACCATCGTCGTCTCTAGTTTACTTTACCATGCACTTCCTCCTCCGCCTCGCCCTCCTTTTATGTGCGGTCGCGCCGGCCTGGCCCGCCGCCGCTCCGCGGGTGCCCAACCTCATCTACATCGTCAGCGACGATCAGGGCTTCGACCTCGCGTGCTTCGGATCGAAGCAGTTCGTGACGCCGCACCTGGACCGCATGGCGGCCGAGGGCGTGCGTGCGACAAACTTCTACGTCACTGCCTCCGTCTGTACGCCCTCGCGCAGCGGCGCGATCACCGGCCGCTATCCGCAGCGCAACGGCACCTACGAGATGATCCGGAACAACATGGTCAACTACGGCCACCGCTACACGAAGTCCGAGTATGCCATCTCGCCCGAGATGACGCTCGGCCTCGACGTGCGCGAGCTGACCTTCGGCGACGTGCTGCGCACCGCGGGCTACCACAACGCCTGCTTCGGGAAATGGGACATGGGTCAGGCGCGCCGCTTTTTGCCCCTGCAGCGCGGCTTCGATGTCTTCGTCGGCCACGGCAACAACGGCATCGATTACTACACGCACGAGCGTTACGGCGCGCCCTCGCTGTTTCGCGGCAACGCGCTCTCGCCCGCTGATCGCGGCGCTTACGCCACGGAGATTTTCCGCCGCGAGGCCGTCGGCTTCATCCGCGAAAACCGCGCGCGGCCCTTTTTCCTTTACCTGCCGTTCAACGCCCCGCACGGCGCCTCCAACCTCGAGAAGGACTCCAATCAAGTCCCCTCCCACTACCTGAAAAAATACTATCCCGCGCTCGATCCCGCGCTGCCCGCCACGAAATACGCCGGCATGGTCACCGCGATGGACGAGGCCATCGGCGAGGTGTTCGCCACGCTCCGCGAGCTCGGCCTCGATCGCGACACCCTCGTACTGTTCCACTCCGACAACGGCCGCAACGGCGCGCGCATCGACGACATCCGCTTGCGCGGCGGCAAGGGCTCCGGCTTCGAGGGTGGCCTGCGCGTGCCGCTGCTCGCGTGGTGGCCGGGGGCGATTCCCGCGGGGCGGACCACGCACGCGTTCATCACCGCGCTGGAGATTTTTCCCACGCTCGCCGCCGCCGCCGGGGCGAAACTCCCGGCGGGCGTGAACTACGACGGCTTCGATCTGCTGCCCGTACTCCAAGGAAAAATCCCTTCTCCGCGGCGCGAGATGTTCTGGGATTTCCCCGACGCCTACCAGGCCGCGCGCGTCGGGAACTGGAAATGGGTTTCCTTCACTCCACGCGGCCGCCGCGGCGAGGTGCCCGACAAGGAGGAACTCTTCGACCTCGCCGCCGATCCCGGCGAAAAGAATGATCTGGCGGCAGCGGAGCCGCAGCGCCTAGCAGAACTCAAGGTCCGCTTCGCGCGCTGGCGGGCCGAGATGGCGGCGAGCGAGCCTCGCGGCCCCTTCCGGGATTACTGAGGGCTGTCGGTCGCCATGCGGTTTCGTCTGCCCGGCGTGGGTGGGATTTTAACCGTTGGGCTCGCCTCTCACTCTTTCGTCCATTTTCCTGCAAAAACCCTGTGCGCCCCGCCGTCTTCATCTCCGCGCCACTCCTCGCCGTCGCTGGCGCCGCTTGCGCCGCGACTGCTGCGCTCTGCGCCGCCGAACCGCTCGACTACAACCGCGACATCCGCCCCATTTTGTCCGAAAAATGTTTTAAGTGCCACGGGCCTGATGCCGCCGCGCGCGAGGGCAAGCTACGTCTCGACGTGCGCGCCGATGCGCTCGCCGAGCGCCGCAGCGGGTCGATCCCCATCGTGCCGGGCAAACCGGACCTGAGCGAAGTCGTCCAACGGATCGAGTCGAGGTTCGCGGACGAGCGGATGCCGCCGGCTGATTCCCACGTCACGCTCGCCGCCGCCGAGATCGCGATGCTGCGGCGCTGGATCGCCGAGGGCGCCGAGTATCGCCCGCACTGGTCGTTCTCCATACCAGCGCAAACGGCGCTGCCCGGAATCCAAGATCCAAAATCTAAAATCGAGCATCCCATCGACCGCTTCATTTTCGCCCGGCTCGAAAAAGAAAACCTCACGCTTTCGCCGGCGGCCGACAAGCCGACGCTCCTCCGCCGCGTTGCGCTCGACCTCACCGGCCTGCCGCCGTTGCCTGCGGCGCTCGACGAATTTTTGGCTGATGTCCGCCCTGACGCCTACGAGCGCGCCGTGGATCGTCTGCTGGCCTCGCCGCGTTACGGCGAACGCATGGCGACCGACTGGCTCGACGCTGCGCGCTACGCCGATTCCAACGGCTTCTTCCGCGACAACACCCGCCAGATCTGGCCGTGGCGCGACTGGGTGATCGGCGCCTTCAACCGCAACGTGCCCTTCGATCAGTTTACCGTGGAGCAACTCGCCGGTGACTTGTTGCCCGACGCGACCGCCGAGCAAAAGATCGCGACGGGTTTCAACCGCAATCACATGGTCACCGGTGAAACCGGCATCATCGATGAGGAGTATCGCGTCGAGTATGTCGCCGATCGGCTCGAGACCACGGCGTCCGTCTGGCTCGGCCTCACCGTCGGCTGCGCCCGCTGCCACGATCACAAGTTCGATCCGATTTCGCAGCGCGACTACTACCAGCTCTTCGCGTTCTTCAACAGCGGTGTCGAGAAAGGCCTCGTCTCGCCCGACGATCCGCCGCCGGTGATGGACGTCACCACAGCGGTGCAACGCGTCGAGCTGGAGGGTTTGCGCAAACAACGCACCGCGGCTGAGCGCGCCTTCGCCCAACTGACCGAGCCGCTGAAGCCCGCGATCGCGGAGTGGGCGCGGCGCGCGGGGGAAGAGCTCACCGTGCCGCGCGCGCAACTCGTGGCGCACGTCGATTTCGAAACCGGGAGTGTGCCAAGGGCGCCAGCTAACCCGCGCCTGCCGCGCGCCTCCGAGAAAGGCGGCGTCTATTTCGAGGCCGGCCTGGTAGGGCAGGCGGCGCGATTCGACGGCATGCAGCACTTCGAGCTGCCGCCGGAAATCCCGCTCGACGCGGACCAACCGTGGACGATCGGCCTCTGGGTGAAGCCAAGTGCGTCGTTGGTCGGTGTGATTTCGAAAATCGAGCCGGCCGGCGACCGCCGAGGCTTCGAGCTCATTTGGGCCAAGGGGCAGCTCCAGATCAATCTCGTGGATCGCTGGGTCGTGAGCGCGATCGAGGTCGTTACCAAGGATCCGATCAAGGGCGCGGACTGGCATCAGCTCATCGTGAGCTACGACGGCTCGGGGCAGGCCGCGGGCCTGCGGGTGTTTGCCGACGGCTTGGAGATCGGCGTCAGCGTCGTGCGCGATTCGTTGCGTGGCCCGATCACGAATCGCGAGCCGGTGCGAATCGGCCGACGCGACAGCGGGCTCGGTTTCTATGGGCAACTCGACGAGGTGCGGCTCCTCGCCGCAGTGGTGACGCCCGCGATCGCGCGCGAGTGGTTTTGGAGTGAACGGCTCCGCGGGATTTTGGCGCTCGCTGCGGAGCAGCGCGATGCGCGGCAGGCAAAGCTCGTGCTCGACTGCTACGTCGAGCGTCACGGCGATCCGGCGACGCGCGCCGCGAGTGCGCTCGCCGAGTCCGCGCGCTCGGCGGACGAGGCGTTTCGCGCCAGGCTGCCCAAGACCCTCGTGATGCAGGAGGTCGCGGTTCCGCCCGTTACCCGCGTGCTGAAACGCGGCCAATACGATGCGCCGGGCGAAGTCGTCACCGCGGACGTGCCTGCATTTCTCCCGCCGCTGGGGGCGGCCGCGCCGCGGAATCGCCTCGGGCTCGCGCGGTGGCTCACGTCGCCGGAGCACCCCCTGACCGCGCGCGTCGAGGTGAACCGGCGATGGCTCCAATGTTTCGGCGAGGGACTGGTCGCGACGCTGAGCGATTTCGGGTCGCAAGGCGAAATGCCCTCACATCCCGACCTGCTCGACTGGCTCGCCGTGCGATTCGTCGAGAGCGGCTGGGATGTGAAGCAGTTACTCCGCCTGATCGTCACGAGCGCGACCTACCGGCAATCCTCGGTGGCTACGCCCGCGCTCTTGCAACGCGATCCCGAGAACCGGCTCTTCGCGCGCGGCCCGCGCTTCCGGCTCCCTGCCGAAATGATCCGCGATCAGGCGCTCGCGGTGTCGGGGTTGCTGGTCCAAAAAATCGGCGGGCCGCCCGTGAAACCCTACCAGCCGCCGGGGTTGTGGGAGGCCGTTTCCTACAACGGCGAACTCAGCTACCAACCTGATCGCGACGAGGGGCGGTGGCGGCGCACGGTTTATTCGTTTTGGAAACGGACCGCGCCGCCGCCCGGCGTGCAGCTGCTCGACGGCCCCACGCGCGAGACGTGCGTCGTGCGCCGTCCGCGCACGAACACGCCTCTGCAGGCGCTTCTGCTCCTGAACGACGAGACGTATGTCGAAGCCGCCCGCGCGCTGGCCGCGAGCGTGCTCACACGTCCGGGCGAACTTCGGAGCGGGATGGACCCCGTGAGTGGGCGTGACGGCGGGCGCGCTGCGGAAATATTCCGGCGCGCGACGGCGCGCCTGCCGGATGCGAAAGAGTCTATGGCGCTCGCCGGATTGTTTGCGCGGCAGCGCGCGCGCTTCGCGGCCGACCCGGCCGCAGCAAGAAAACTGGTCAACGTCGGCACCTCGTCGCGCGGCCACGAACTCAATGCGGTCGAACTTGCGGCGTGGACCGTCGTCGCGCAGACCGTGCTCAACCTCGATGAAGTTGTCACCCGACGATAATTCCGCGTTCGTCGTCTCGTCTGCAGGCGGAAATAGTCAACGTTCCGACTGAAGGCGGAACGCCGAACGAAAACGCCGATGCACCCTCACGATCTCAATCACCCGCCACCGGCTGATGCCTTGCTGACCCGGCGGCAGTTTTTTGGACGCACGGCGACGGGTATCGGCGGAGCGGCGCTGACGTCGTTGCTTCAGCCGTCGTTATTCGGGGCGAGCGCCGAGGGCGCGCGCGGCGCACTCGGACTGCCTCATTTCGCCCCGAAGGCGAAGCGCGTGATTTACCTCTTCATGCACGGCGGGCCCTCGCAGCTCGACCTGTTCGACCACAAGCCGGGTCTGCGCGCACTGCACGGCGCGGACTTGCCGGACTCGGTGCGCGGCACACAGCGGGTTACGGGCATGACGAGCGGGCAAAAGAATTTTCCGGTCACGTCTTCGATTTTCAACTTTGCGCAGCACGGCCGCAGCGGCGCGTGGGTCAGCGAGCTACTGCCGCACACCGCCGGCGTGGTGGACGAACTCTGTTTCATTCGCTCGCTGCACACCGAGGCGATCAACCACGATCCGGCGGTGACGTTTTTGCAAACGGGACACCAGCAGCCGGGGCGGCCGAGTTTCGGCGCGTGGACGAGCTACGGACTCGGCAGCGAAAACAAAAACCTGCCGTCGTTTGTCGTATTGATTTCGCGCGGCAGTGCGGCGCGGCCGGCGGACCCGTTGTATGCGCGGCTGTGGGGACCGGGTTTCTTGCCCTCGAACCATCAGGGCGTGAGCTTCCGCAGCAGCGGCGATCCGGTGCTTTATCTGTCGAACCCGCCGGGACTCGACGCCGTCGCGCGGCGCGATCAACTCGATGTCATCGGTGAACTCAACCGCGCGCACCAGGCCCGCCACCTCGATCCCGAAATCGAAACACGGATCGCGCAATATGAGATGGCGTTTCGGATGCAGACGGCGGTGCCGGGGCTCGCCGACCTGAGCGACGAAAGCGAAAACACGTTCGCAGCCTACGGCCCGCAGGCGCGCGTGCCGGGGACCTTCGCGGCCAACTGCCTCCTCGCGCGCCGGCTCGCCGAGCGCGATGTGCGTTTCATCCAGCTCTACCACCGCGGTTGGGATCAGCATTACAATTTGCCGAGCGATCTGCGGCTGCAATCGGAGGATATTGACCAGCCCTGCGCCGCGCTCATCCGCGATTTGAAACAGCGGGGCCTGCTCGACGAGACGCTGGTGATTTGGGGCGGCGAGTTTGGCCGGACGGCCTACAGCCAGGGTAAACTGGAGGCGGCCAACTACGGCCGCGATCATCACGGCCGTTGCTTCACGATGTGGCTCGCCGGCGGCGGCGTAAAACCGGGCGTGGTTTACGGGGAGACCGACGATTTCAGTTACAATGTCGCGCGCGACCCCGTGCATGTGCATGACCTCAACGCCACGCTGCTGCACCTCCTCGGCCTCGACCACACGCGGCTCACGTTCAAGTTTCAGGGCCGCAATTACCGACTCACGGATGTTGAAGGCCGCGTGGTGAAAGCAATTCTCGCATGATGAACCGACTGATTACCCTCCCCGCGTTCGGCCTGCTTCTCGTCGGCCTGACTACCGTCGTGGCCCAGCCCGCCGCCCAACCTCCGCGTTTCTCGCCTGAGATGCAGGAGTTCGTGAAGAGCTTTAAACCCGGCGGGCAGGATTTCACGGGGCAGGCCAAGGTGCTCGCCCCCGCAGAAAGTATAAAACGGTTTGTTGCCGCGGAGGGCTATGCGGTCGAACTCGTCGCCAGCGAGCCGCTCATTCGTCAGCCGATCGACCTCAAGTTCGACGCGCGTGGGCGGATGTGGGTGGTGCAGTATCTCCAGTATCCGTTTCCCGCCGGCCTCACCGTCACGAGCTACGACCAATACATCCGCGCGGAATTTAACCGCGTGCCACCGCCACCGCCGCGCGGTGTGCGCGGTGCCGATGTGATCACGATTTTGGAGGACAAAGATGGCGACGGAACCTTCGAGACGCACCAGACGTTTCTCGACGGCCTTAACCTCGCGACGAGCGTGCTGCCCGGCGATGGCGGCGCGTGGGTCCTCAATCCGCCCTATCTGCTTTTTTATCCCGACAAAAACGACGACGACATCCCTGACGGCGATCCCGAGGTGCATCTCGCGGGCTTCGGCCTTGAAGACACGCACTCCCTGGCGAGCAACCTACACTGGGGCCCCGACGGCTGGATCTACGGGGCCAACGGCAGCACGACGACCTATGAGATTCAGGGTCAGCGCATGCGGGGACAAAATATCTGGCGCTACCACCCCGGCACAAAAATCTTCGAAGTCTTCGCCGAGGGCGGCGGCAACACGTTCAGCCTTGAATTCGACAAATTTGGCCGAGCATTTTCCGGGACCAACGGTGGCGCGACGCGCGGCCTGCACTACGCGCAGGGCGCGACCTATGTGAAGGGCTGGACCAAGCACGGCCCGCCGATGAACCCGTTCATCTTCGGTTTTTTTGAACACATGAAGCACGAGGGCTACGGCCAGCGCTTCCCGCAGGCTTTCATGATTTACGAGGGCGGCGCGATGCCCGCGCTTGAGGGCGAGGTCGTCGTGGGCATGGCGATGACGAACCGCGTGCAGCCGAGCCGTCTGCTGCGCGACACGTCGAGCTTTCGCACGGTTGATGGCACGGCACTTGTCACGACGGACGATAAAACGTTCCGCCCCGTGGACATCGAGCTCGGCCCCGACGGCGCGATCTACGTCGCCGATTGGTCCGACGTGCGGTTGAGCCACCTCAATCCGGCAGACACGTGGGACAAAACGAACGGCCGCATCCTTCGCGTCGTGCCGAAAAACTTCGTCCGACCGCGCCCGGTGAACCTGCGCGCAATGGCGACGAACGAACTCGTGGCGCTCCTCGCACATCCCAACCGCGAGCATCGCGAGCACGCGCGGCGACTCCTCGCGACGCGTCCTGAACCGCTGGCGGTGACACTCCGCGCGATGCTCGCTAAAAACGATGCGACTTCGCTCGAGGCGTTCTGGGTGTTGAATCTCCGCGGCGAACTCGACGAGCCGCAGCTTCGCGTCGCGCTCGGCCACGCGGGCGAACACGTCCGCCGCTGGGCCGTGCGCCTCCTGGGTGACCGCCAGAGCGTCGGCGCCGAGACGCGTTCTGCCTTGGCGGCGCTCGCGCGGGGCGAGCGTGACGTCGAGGTTCGCAGCCAGCTCGCGAGCAGCGCGAAGCGCCTGCCGCCCGGACAGGCGTTCCCGATCATTCGCGAATTGCTCGGACACGACGCAGACGCGGCGGACCTCCACCTGCCGTTGCTGATCTGGTGGGCCATTGAGGCGCAGGCGGAGAGCGGGCGCGACGAACTCCTCGCCCTCGTCCGCGATCCGGCGGTGTGGCAGTCGAAGATTTTTTCCACGCACACTGCGGAGCGGATTGGCCGTCGCTTCACCGCCGATCAAGGCCCGCGAAAGTATTTCACGCTGAAAGAAGGCGTCTATTCCGAGTGGCTGATCGAGCGCGCGCCGGAATATTTCCGCCGCAATCTCGACTACTGCGGACGGCTGCTCGAGGCGGCGCCCAACGAAGCTGCGGTGGCGACGCTGCTCGCGGGCATGGCGAAGGGAATGAGCGGCGGTCGCGTCGAGTCGGTGCCGCCGCTGCTGAGGGAAGCCATCGTGCGCGCATGGGAGAGCGGCGCGCACTCCGCGACGCTGGTGACGTTTGCCGCGCGGCTGGGGGTGACTGCTGCGATGACAGAGGCGGTTTCGGCCCTGCGGCGCGGCGGCCTGCCCGAAGCGGATCAGCAGGCGCTCCTCGATCTGTTTACCGCGACCGCAGAGCCGGAAGCGCTCCCGTTGATTGCCACGCTCGTGCGCATGGAGAAGAACGAAACGCGCCGCGCGAAACGGCTCGCGGCGCTTGGCGGCTACGATGATCCGGCGGCAGCCGAGGTGATCTTGGAAAATTTTTCGTCGTTCACGCCGCGGCTGCAAAGCACCGCGCAGCGCATGCTGAGCGAGCGGCCCGCGTGGGCGCAGGTGATGCTGACGCGGATGAACGCCGGCACGTTTGACCCCGGCGTAGTGAGCTCGGCCAACCTCGCGGCCATTCGCGCGCACAAGGATCCGCGCTTGGTTTCCCTGCTGACCAGTTACCAGCAAAAGCATTCGGAGGATCCGGTACGGCGCGCGGCGCAGGCCGCATATGAGACGGGTAAGACGGCCTTCAACCTCACGTGCGCGCCGTGCCATCAAGAATCTGGCGGCGGCCTCGCGATGCTCGCGCCGGCACTCGTGGGCTCGCGCTGGTTGCAGACGGACGATGCCGTGCTCGCGCGCATCATTCTGCAGGGCAAGGAAAATCCCGGCCGCGGTCTCGTGATGCCGCCATGGCGCCAATTCGATGACGCGCAGGTTGCCGCGATTCTCACTTACGTCCGCCGCGAGTTCGGCGGGCAGGCGGAGGCTGTGGCACCGGCGAAGATTGCCGAAGTGCGCGCGGCCACGACTGGGCGGCAAAAGGCATGGACCGACGCGGAGCTCGATGCGCTCGCGGTCCAGTCGAAGCGCAACTGACCCGCCGGAGCCGTGCCGATTGAGTGGAGGGCGCAGCGTTGGGAGCTCAGCGCTCGCT
>Ga0209550_10002956_pt1 | contig 16293 bp, 16 predicted proteins | sample LauGreSuBDMM15SN_2_FD_187567 | JGI IMG/M metagenome (GOLD analysis project Ga0209550, IMG submission 187567) | Freshwater lake microbial communities from Lake Michigan, USA - Su13.BD.MM15.SN (SPAdes) (version 5) | ecosystem: Environmental > Aquatic > Freshwater > Lake | place: Lake Michigan...
TGAGATTAATACCTATGCTGCTAACAACAAGCCAGCGGCCACAATCAACAAGATCAACGCCATCATGGAGGCAAGGGTTAATTTGGGTCATAACGCTGCGCCGTTGCTGACGGTTGAAGCGCTGATGTGTGTTTTAGCAAGATAAAAAGTTGAAACTGTTCATAAACGAAAAGTACTAGTTCTGAGAGTTAGCATCTCTCCAAAAACCTTCTTGAGACTTTAGATCAGAGTGTAGACATTCTCAAGATGAATCTTTGAAGTCATAGTTTGTGATGAAACAATTCGGTATTCGGATGGAACGGGATACAGAGACATACAAACGTCACTGGGATCTCGCTTCTTATCTCTATTGACTAAGTATAAAAAACCTATTCGTAGTCGAAGAATTTGTTGGAAATAATATTTTATATTTTCTAAAGTCATATGCTGCATGCTCATCGTATTTATACACAAATCAATACTTGTTTCTAAACTTGAGAGTTGATCCCCAGTTAAGAGCACACAGCAACCATCTTCGTAATTTATTTTAGGATCATAAGAAACCCAGGGTACAACTTGGTGACCATTGGCATAGAGAAAGTAATGTTGCAAAAGTAAATTTTCAGGAAGATCAACAATAAAGTAAGTTTGAGGCCTGCTTTTTTTCATTATCAAGTGCGCCAAGCCCCCATAGCCCGCACCAATTTCTAAGACAGAACTAAAATTTGCCTCTTTACGAATTCGGGAATAGTACAATGAATGCCTTAATCCAGCATCACTCAAAAAGCGATAGAAAAAAGTATGTTTACGCTGCAATGGAATTATGGCTTCGCTGAAGTACTTGAATAATTGCCGACCATTTTTCATGGAAAAATATTGAAAACCAAAGTACCTTTTTATCAATTTCAGTAGATTAAAAACTTTTCGGAAGCTTGATTCATCGGGATAAAACTCGCTAAAAATGTTACTTGGTCGGTCTGGAGCGTTAAGTGTCCCCATAGAAATCACTGATCTCTTGAAGTCAATTAGATTCGATTTGTCCAGGTATTTTTTCAGGTAATCGCGCTTTACAATTTCTACAGGGGAATGAGATGACTCTGTGAGGTGACTGTCGTAATGAATGAGTTGACTTTCGAGTAGATTATGATTTTCTTGCCAAACACTTGTAAACATAGTTCATAACCTTTGGCTTGTTGATTTACCTGGCTGGTAGAATAAAAGAATTATAGCCTATTTCGTTACCGCGTGAGGAATTGCAATGTTGTCAACTAAAAAATGTATGACTACCTTCTTTTTGTTTGCATATTTTCTTATCCATTTGGCAGTTGCTCTAGTCATCGGTAAAAATCATGCATTTGCGCCCGACGAGCTAAATTATATTAAAGCCTTTAACAGTATTTATAATAACGGTGCGACTTTTGGGAGCATCTCAGGTTGGCCTGCAACATCAAAGTTTGCGGTCCAGATTCTAAACTTTCCGGCTTTCCTCCTAACACAAGTCGGAATAGAAGACTGGTTAGCCTTAAGAATCAATGCAATGATATTTGCATTTCTTTTCACATTCCTTCTCCTAGTGGAACTTGTCAGATCTAATCCAAAAAAGCTGGTTAAATTCTGTTTTATTTTTGTACTGTTCACACCCAGCTTTTTACTGTTTACTACCCTGGGATTAAAGGAATCCTATTTATACTTTGCATTAGTGTTTGTGTTTATAAGCATCAATAAATTTTTTAGAGTAACCTCGCCTTCTCTACTCCCCTACTTTCTAGTCATTTTGAGTAGTTATTTGCTTTTAAACATAAAACCCTACTTATTTCTCCTGCTTTTAATTACTACGGTGTTTGTTTCCATCCTCACTGCTTTTGTTAGAAGAAAAGACACGGCAAGAAATTTCGTAATTTTGGGGTTGATTTTGATATCACTGGCGCTGTCTCCTCCTGCAGTTAGTGTCTTTGCTCAAAATATTAGCGCCTTCATGAATCAACTCTCGAGTCCCTTGACCGTGGATACAAGTGAAACCGTGGATACAAGTGAAACCGTGGATACAAGTGAAACCGTCAGATTGCTTGATAAAGCCGATAAAAATATTGCGATGCATTTCGTGTTAAAACTATTTGATTCAACGGATGATGGTTTGGATGTTTTTGAAGACAACGTAAAGGATTATGATAATGGTCAATTAATAAGAGGAACCCTGAAGTCTCCCACTCAAATGATTGAGTCTTCCTATTACTTTCTATTCTCGCCAATCATTACAACAAAATATGAAAGTAAAGTAATTAATATCTTAAAATTAGAGAGTCCTTTTTGGATACTGACTTACATGCTACTCATTTTTGTGTGCATAAAAATTCTAAAAACTTGGAAAATTCCTGATTCTGGTGTTATTTTTCCAGCCGTCTATCTAATGGGATTCGTCGTACTAAGCTCAGTCACGGAAACTAATCTAGGGACCGCAATTCGACACAAAGGTGTCTTAATAATTTTAACACTTTTACTTGTAGCAATTAGTGAAAGCAAAGAGAAGAATCGCATTTACTGAATCAATGTTTAATCAAGATTCGCCCCGTATCCATATGGATGAGTAGAGGCTTTTTGTCAAATTTTAGAAAGTATTCCTTGGTAGCTTCCCTAGCGCCAGTCCAGTGGTCATAATGATCAATAATTACAACTCCACCAGCCGATACGAGTGGCCAAAGTTCTTCTAAGCAACATCTGACTGCTTCATAGATAGCAGTGTTAATTCGCAGCAATGCAATTTTTGGTGGCTTATTCTGTATTAAAGTCTGACAGACATCTCCTTGGATGGGAAGAATGTCAATTCCTGAATCTAAAAATGGTTTAGCTCCCACATTAAATTCTTCTAAGGAAGCGTAAGCTATTTTCTGAGGCCTCCATTTGCTGTGCCTGGCATCTCCGGCGCTGATTACATAATCTTCATTTGATGGGAGCGAGGTGCCTTGAAACGTATCAAATGCCCAAATTTCAGCGCTAACGTTCATGGAGAGCAACTTATAGGCCATTACCAAAATGGAGTCACCCCGCGAAACGCCGCATTCTACGTAGCTACCTGATATTTGGTTTTCAACCAAATACTCTACTGAAGTCAGTAAATTTAGAATTTGGATATCGCGTGTAATGGTTCGCTCATTTACAAATCAGATTATTCGCGCATCAGCATCTGGGCGATGCATAACAGCACGCGATAAAACAATTCGGTGCGTGTGTTTTAGATATTTCTTTCTCTTACAAGGTACAACCTGTTTAAACAGTTTCGGCACAAGAGAACTGTAACACAGAATAATTTGAAGTTCGAGTATTTAACTAAATCGAGCGCAACATCTTGCACAAATTCTCAAACCGAGAATTTGGTAAGTCGGTTTCAAGCAATAGCAATGAGGGCATTCTTGGGGGTGTTGCTCAATTAAAGCGGATATCGCCCGAGAAGGCTTTTTCAGTAAATTGCCCATTCGGATAGGCACCTCTTTACTGAAATAAAGCGCTCGTAATGCAATCTGCGGGCCAAAAGAGGCCAAAAGCAAATTGGAAAGCACGTCACGCTCCTTCAAATTTTCAAGCCCTAATTCACTGACTGAAACTTGATATTGCCTATTCTCGTTAACGCATCCAGATCTTGTTGGAAAGAATATCTTAGCAATCTCTCGAAATGGGAGTGAAACGTCGTCCAAAGAAAATTCGCGGTTCAATACAGCAGGGATGCCTAAAATTGAAGCTCGAAATAAATGTGCGCCAAGGTAATTCGTAAAAACTCCTCTAGCATCTGAGTATTCTAGGTATTTTTGACTCAAAAATTCTTGGTTGCTTACATAATTTCGGTTTAAGAAATTAAAGCCATTGCCAGCATAAAGTTCAAAAACTTCTCTCGATACTGACTCGTTAGGATGGAAGCTTACCATACCCGTTTCAAGACCAAAATCTTTTGCACTTATAACGAATTGTTTATGGAAAGCAAATGCCTCATTAGAACTTCTGTCTTGCTTGTATTCTGGATACAAGTTCCATTTTGCGTTGGACGATTTTGCTTTAGATGGTCGCCCAAAATCAGATAAATATAGAAAAGGGTCGCCAATTAAGGAGTATTTACTCAAATTTAATGGACTAATGGTTTTAGCAAATGCGCCCCCCCATAAAAAAGTTTTCAATAAAATTGAATTAGTGGGTCTATGTTTTAACCATTTATCAGAGTGCCAGTACCCATGTTGAATTTCTCCAGGAATAATTATGTCTTTCTCTCCCAGATAGTCAGAAAGAACTTTTCTAGCTCCAAACCTATCATTTATATAGAACATCAAAGCCCTTCTATTTGGGATACCAATATTTCGACAGGAGTATCCAATAGATTTGCATGCTTGAATGCCAGAGCCGCTTGGATCGAATTCATTTCTTTCCCGGTGACAGCCAATAATCCAGCTTCAGTGGCAATTTTACATCCAGCGGGATCTTCTGAACCGTAATTCACGTCGAAGTAAACTGTTCTTGGCAGTAAATTTCTAAAGTAGGCAAGCGGTAGTGGCGACACATTAGAACGTGGCGAGCCAAGGGGAGTGCAGTTTATAATCAAGTCAAATTCAAAGGACGAACTAAGTATTTCTGAATAGTCAATGAATGTGACAGCATGAAGAGTCTTTTTTAAGTGAGGATTAATCTTGTGTTTATCTCTAGTAAGAAATGTGAAACTTTTGGACATTTTTTGGGGGAGGGAACTTATTTCAAAATAAACAGATCTAGCCACTGGCCCCGTTCCTATTAATAGAACATTTCGAAATTCGAAATCTGCAAATTTGTTCATCAAAGACATAGTGGCGGCTAGCCCATCAAAATTTGATAGCGTTATGTCCAAATTCTTCGAAACAGAAAAGAAATTTGTGGCATTTGAAGCGGTAACTATTTTTGAGCCACCATATTGGAACCAAAAGTTTTCAGATTTCAGGGGTGCTGCAATTAGCGCACAATGAAAATTCGTGTCTCCCATTAAATGGGCAACCGTATTCGGTAAATTTAGGGACGAACAATCGACTGCGTCCATTCTCCCCTTGATGCCATGGACCTTATACAACTCATTCCAAATTGATGGCGATCTTGCGAATTTAGTTACATTTTCACCCACAATTGCTGATTGCCTAAACATTTGAATTGAAATTTTTAGTAGCTGCGTGCGTGGCGGCTATTTTCTTAGATAGGGAGCTGAACTCTTCGAATGAGATGGCTTGTAGAGGATCGACCGCGGCATTTCTTGGATCTGGATGAACTTCAATCATTACGCCATCTGCACCCACCGCAACAGAAGCCAGAACTAAGGGAGCAACCCAAGGCGCCCAAAAAGTGGCATGTGAGGGGTCTGTGATGATGGGAAGAAATGACAATTCTTTGAAAGCTGGAATAACCTGCAGATCCAGTAAAAAACGAGATGTCGATCGATGGGTATGAGGAACTACAACACCCCGCTCACACATAACTAATTGATCATTTCCCTCATTTAAAATGTATTCTGCTGCTCCGAGCCAATCCCGCAAAGATGAGCCAAATGCGCGCTTAAGAAGAATCGGCATACGCGTACGCGCGGCTTCTTGAAGTAAATCAAAGTTTTGCATGTTTCGTGTACCGATTTGTAGCATATCCACTTTGCTTGCAACCATTTCAAGGTTATTAACGGAAGTCACCTCTGAAACCGTTGGCAAGCCAGAGATGTCTGACGCAGTCTTTAACCAATTCAACCCGGCTTCACCAGTTTCAAAATATTTCTCAGATCGGTATGGGAAAGTGAGAGGTTTAAATGCCCCGCCTCTCAAAATGTGGGCTCCCGATTTTTTCACACTCAATGCGGTCTGCACCATCATTTCTTCTGATTCAACTGTATTTGGCCCTGCCATAACCACGAAATTATCTGCCGAAATGCATGCATCTCTCACTTTCACCACATGCCCATTCAAGGATTGGCTGGTTACCAACGGAATTTTTGATGTTAAGTCTTCTTCACTCACATCTTTTCCCGGGCTCGAATTTGAAAAGACCATTATTTTATTCCTATCCCTAAGAGACTTGATTGAGGAGAGTCCGCGAGAAGAATCGAACTTTTAGTTTCAATACTGCAATATATTGCGTGTACCAACCTTAGCGCTCTGATGGAATCATCAAGACTTATGAGGGGGCGTTCACTCAAAACCATCTCAGCAAATATTGAAATTTCAGTGATATGTCCCCATCCGTAACCGGTGGGGACAAATTCATCAACGATTATTTTCGGTCCCCCTCCCTCAGAAGATTCGAATTTAAGTGTATTGAGGGCGATACCACCAATCTCAAAAACTCCTTTATCCGTCAAGACTGAAATGCAAGCCTCAAAATCACGCTCGGGAGCTGCAGTAGTTAACTCTATAGTCAGTGGTACGCCATCTATGGTTATTCCAGTACCCACAACGGTGTCCTCCGCCTGCATATTTAAGTGCTTCCTATTGTATGAATATGTGTGAATTGAACTTATTGGTCCAACTAATTGATCTAATGCAAAAATATGATGAATTGCTTGTTGAGATACTACGCCTCCATCCATCTCCCATGTGCCATGCCATCCATCTTCATAGTAGGCCGATTTCCGCCCCCACCGGAGCCTTAATCCCGCAGATATTATTACATTGAAAGCCTTGCGTGACTTTAACGCTAAAAATTCTTGAACCGCTTCGTTGTAGCGATTTTGCAGAATAGACTGCAAATAAACACCATTTATTTTCGCAAGATTAAGCAATTCGAATGCTTGATCAACTCTAAGGCATAGAGGTTTTTCAATAAGAGTTGGTTTTCCACCTGCCAGGGTCTGGCTTGCTATTTCGAAATGATTTCCAGAGGGCGTAAGCACAAAGATGGCATCAACATCAGTAGAGTTGATTAAGTCTTGTGCGGTATCGAAGGCTTTTATTCCACTTTGACTAGAAAAGTCTTGCAAGGCACTCGCATTAGAATCATAACAAGCAACAAATCTAATTTTAGGCAGTTTTCCACTTTCGTATAGTTTCAAATAATGCTGTGATACGCGTCCTAAACCAATGATTCCTACCCTTAACTCATTCATCTTTTGTTGTCTCGCTTTGAAAAATGGATATCGCGTCCCAGCCGTTTTTTGACGTTAGTTCTAATGAAGCAAATTCACTATCTACGGTCTCGAACTGGATAGAGAAATTCCCGCTTCTTCCGGATCTTACAAACTCTCTCGATAAAATTGAACCGTACCCAAAAAGACTCATTTTCGGTGTGAATGTGCGAACTGACTTAGGGACGCTACCTTCCCATTCATACTTCGAATTGTCCGTTTCTGAGGGCTTAGTCCAAAGTGAGTGACTTATTGAAACCACAGGGAGAAGTGAGTCAAAACTATTCGCAGGGAATTTATCAACATAATCCTTAATTTGTTCCCAACTCCGGAATGGAAAATTTGCGTTTAAATATAGCCAGTGACTAAACACTCCTAACTCCTTTTCAATGGAGCCATCGATAGCACTAACAACATCCAATACATCGATAAAGTCCGCACTTGAGTCAGGGTTTCGAATTCCTGGAATGTAGCAGCCAATACTCTTAAATACTTCACCTAACTCGAAGTCATCCGTTAATACAATAATTTTTTCATTTGAAAGTGCATGCCTAACTTCCTCAAGAAATTTGACTGATCGATCTAATCCAATTATTTCAACATCCCTCTTACGAAGAGGTACAACACACTTAAATACAAATTTAGCTTTTTGAAGTTTTGGTTCATCCGTGTCTGAAGTATATACGCCGCTAGATTCGAGAACCCCCATGACCCTTTTTGCTCGCATAGGATCAGCATCATGGTTTATCCCATGCCAGTGGTAAACAGCCGCGTCAGGAGTGTAAACAATTTTATATCCAGCGGCAATCACATTCTTTCCCCAGATGCGATCCTCAACATTTGTTACCTGTGAATCGAAGGGTATGGTTTCCAAAATTGACTTTCTGACTGCACTATTTGCATTATGGAAGAACGGATCAAGTAACTGGATTTTCTTATCTAAGCCAAAAATTGTGTATAAATCTCGTTTATCAAGGTCGGTCGAATACGAGAGAGGTACCTGGCGACCATAAACGCCAGCTACGTTTTCATCTTTAAATTCTAAAACCAAATTTTCCAACCAGAATTCGTTTGTAGGCACACAATGCCCTGAGAGACAAACTATATACTCGCCGCGGGCCCGCGATATGCCCAAATTCAGGGCTTTTCCCGGCAAAAATTCATTAATGCTTAGAAGTTGAACTCCAAACCCCTTTGCAATTTCAACTGTTCTGTCTATTGACTCATTATCTATAAGAATTATCTCATAATCAACAAAAGTCTGGCGAGAAATGGCTTCGAGACAATGACTAATCCAGGCTTCTTCGTTTTTTGTCCTAATAACGATACTCACCAAACATGATTTCATCATATTTTAAATACTCCGTAAACTAATTGCTGCTCTAGCAAGTTCGAGATCCTCGGCAGAGTGAATATCAATATTTGAAAACTCATCTTCATTAATTTCTACCCATACTTTATCTCCAATTCTTCGTCCTGCTCGCCATAATTCGGATCGACTTACAGACGCAATCCCGGTATCTTCACGTACGATGCTCTTACGTATTTGTCTTGAAGAGTAGTCACGCATCCAAGGCAATACACGTTCCCATGAACCATCTGCCTGTAACTCCCAGTAGTTTTTCGTAGTTTTATAGCCGGAAAAGTAACTTTCTAAGCTGGGATTAGACTCGAGACGGCTAACACCACGTTCAATCAATCCAGGAGGTCTAAAAACAGAAGTTGCCGTTAAAAACACACAGTAGTCATAATTTTGACTTGTAATTTTTTCCATTTCATTCAAAGCATGCTGTAGTACGTCTTCGGTGGTCGATAAATCTTGGGCAAGATGCTCTGGACGCATAAATGGCACAGATGCGCCGTGATTTACTGCCATCGCAGCGATCTCATTGGAGTCTGTGCTCACGATTAAATCTGTAACCAACTTAGATTGCAGGGCATAATTAATCGGATGAGCTATTAGCGGTAGATTCCCCACGTGAAGCAAATTCTTATTGGGAAGACCCTTTGATCCACCTCGTGCGGGGATGACACAAAGAACCCTAGGGGGAGTTTTAATTTCATCTGAATTCACAAGGAAATTCTAGGCTACTTTCCTGGAAAAATTGCTATAAATGATAGTTTTGCAATATGGGATTTAGTTTTGCAGCCAAAAAGATTCTGATTGTTGGGTCAGGGCTTTCTGGGGCAGTTGTTGCCAATGAAATTGCACGTGCCGGCCATTCCGTTGACGTAATTGAAAAAAGGTCACATATAGCCGGCAATATCTATACAGAGAGAGATAAGAGAACCGGGATTATCAAACATGTATATGGCCCCCACATATTTAATACAAATAATGAAGAGGTATGGAAATATGTAAATAATCTAACGCCATTCTCAAACTTTATCAATCGTGTAAAGGTGAATTATCAATCACAGATTTATAGTTTTCCAATTAATTTACATACCATCAATCAATTTTTTAGTGAATCATTAAATCCGCATGAAGCAGAAAAGTACATTGAAAAAGTGCGCGATAAAAAAATTATCAATCCTAAAAATTTTGAAGAGCAAGCACATTCAATGGTCGGGAAAGATCTTTATGAAGCTTTTTTGAAAGGTTACACAATAAAGCAGTGGGGTTGCGATCCAAGAGAAATACCGGCAACGGTACTTAAACGCTTACCACTCAGATTCAATTATAATGACAATTATTATGACAAAAGATTTCAGGGCATCCCGAATAATGGTTATACAGAAATAATAAGCAAACTTCTCGATCATGAAAAAATACATCTAATTCTAAATCAAGAATTCATAGAAACCATGAATTTTGAGTATTCCCATATTTTCTTTTCTGGGAAAATAGATGAATTCTTTGGGTACCAGTACGGAATGCTTGGCTATAGAACTGTTTATTGGGAAGATGAAGTTTTTCGGGGAGATTTTCAGGGAAATGCAGTCATTAATTACACCGATATGAGCGTTGATTTTACTAGGGTTATAGAGCACAGACACTTCTATCCTAATCTGGAGTTTACTGAGTCCCTCATATCACGCGAATTCAGTAAAGAGACTTTGCTAATTGATGAGCCCTTTTATCCAAAAAGACTCAGCTCAGATCTAGAGAAACTCAATAAATATAGTGCCCTTGCTAAGTCTCTGCCGAATATCTTCTTTATCGGGAGGCTTGGGACATATAGGTATCTTGATATGGATAAAATCATAGAGGAAGCGCTAGAGTTGTCTCACAAGTTCCTCGTTGAGAACAATTAAATTTAATTTAGGAGATTACAGATATCATGACAGAAAAGAAGATTCCTAATTTTAATACTTTCTCTACAATAATTGATAGACTCTCGATTGAGAATGTAAAGTTAGCACACTTCCAATTTTTAAAGGAAATAAATAATGAGAGCACCAGTGATGTCGATCTAAAGATCAAGGTTCAGATTGAAGTTATAAATCTCCTTAAAGAAGAACTTAGATTGTTCATGACGGAAGTATTCATCAAGAAGAGATACGATTTTATTGATGAAAAGCGGACATTTAAGTGATGAACAGCAACAGTAACAAAGTCGCTATTGATAACATCAACGAATTTGTTGAGGCGGTCTCAAATCTAGCAATTGCAAATCGCCTGACTGGCCTTTGGGATCACGTAAGATTTGAAGAATGTAAGAAAGCCTTTTCTGACGTGGACCCACAGAGAATTTATCTGTCTGAAAAAAACTCAAGAAAAAATGTTGAAGAGAGAGCGGTCCAAAGAAAGAAACTGGATTTACTTCTCGTTAGAATATTAGCTGAATCAATTTGAATAAAAATGAATTTGAATAAAAAAGTTGTAATTTTTGGCCCATTTGTAGGTGAATTTGGTTGGGAGTTGTTGTTTTGGCAAGGATGGGTCAGGAAAGTTTCACGATCCGAGTTTCGTGATTATTGGAAAGTAGCAGTTTCGTATCCAGGGCGTGAAGTCTTCTATCCAGATGTCGATCAGTTCATCTCACTGCCAGAAGAAATATTGGATCTAAATCTTTCAGCTAGGAATTACATTTGTGACGGATGGAAAGATGGTTTTCCCGGAAAACCAATGAGTTATAGATGGAACTTTTTAGCTATTACAAAGCAGCTTCTTAAGGGTATTAGGCCACATAAAATTGCAATTCAGGAACCTTGGCTAGGGCCTAGTATTCAAGATTCAATCATTGCATTCACTGATTCGATTAAAGCGCAATTTGGGAATCATGCAGAAACAGAAATATTCTCACCATGGTCATATAATGAGCATCAGGGATTGAAATTCGGCTGGCGCGAACCGATTAGTCTGCGAGATTACGCGAATCCCGAAAATACCTTACGAATCGATTTCAATAATCAAGTCCTCGAAAGAATTACCGTAAAACCCGAAACTATAGGTATTAAAGCTGGATATGCAAGTAATATTGTTGCCATTTTTCCAAGAAAGAGATCATTTAGGCGGGAAGACAAAAATTGGAGTAAAGATAACTATCTCTCACTAATTTTAAAGCTACAAGATCTCGGCTATACAGTTGCAATTTTAGGGGATCTATCAGGTGCATACTTTGTAGGAGAATCAATACCAGGGGTAATAGATTTAATCAACATACCTAATGAAGGAAGACTCGCGGCCCAAGTAAAGTTACTCAATAATAGTTTGATGGCTGTAGGTGCGATGTCCGGTGCGACGTTACTTGCATTAGCAAGTGGGACGCCTACCGTAATTTTTGGATATCCAGAGGAACAAATCCGTTACCACTATGAAAATTTCACAAAGACACCTCTGATATACATAGCGCAAATGAACCCAAATGTGGAAGATATCTGTCGTATGCTTTCTGATTTAGAAAAGTTCCTAAAGTTTGAGCCCTTGGGCAACTGAATAAGCCTTTGTCCATTTGATTTGTTCTAAAATTCCTGTTTCGAAATTAGTTTGGAATTTAAATCCTGTAAGTTTAGAAAATTTCGTGGTATCCGCGAAGGTATGCCTTTGATCACCTTTTTTTACAGGCAACATATGCAATATCGGCTCAATTTCCAAAAAATTAGCGATTTGTTTTACCGCATTAAGCAATTCGATTTTTTCACTGCCTCCAATATTGTAGATAGAACCGTTAGGCTCAATCGTAGATGCCAAATAGGTAGCATCAACAACATCTCCGACAAAAGTATTGCTTCGACTTTGTTTACCGTCTCCAAAAATTTCGATCGGTGACCCCTCCAACATGCTGTGAATGAATTTAGAATATGCCATATCTGGTCGCTGCCTAGGCCCATAAACTGAAAAATACCGCAGGATTGTGAGGGGTAAACTGTCACTTCTGGAGTATGCCAAAAGCATTTCCTCAGCCGCAAGTTTTGTCACTCCATAGGGGCTGATTGGTTTTAATGGGCTTAACTCATTTCCAATCGCTTCCAAACCATAAACCGATGATGTGCTCACGTAAATAAAGTGAGTTAAACTCGCCCTATCAAAGGAATCTATTAACGATTGAGTGCCGACTACATTACAACTTATGTACAACTTTGCACTTTTCCAGCTCGGTGATAATCCGGGCATTGCAGCAAGATGGAAAATTTGATTAGCTCCAGAGAGTGCCCTAGTCAATACTTCTGGTGCAACGTCACGCAAGTCAAAATTGTAGAAAGTAAAATTAGAATTTTCGCGGAGAAGAGCCAAGTTTCTTCTCTTCAGTTCCGATGCGTACGAATCATCTAAGAAGCAATCTATACCTATGACAACTTCCCCTGCTTTTATGAGTTTTGCAACCAGATGCGACCCAATAAAACCGGCACAACCCGTGACAACAGATATCCCCACAAGCTAATGTTAGCACGTTGCTCCATTTTTGGATGGAATTAATCACCTCGAAAGGCCACATGAGTAAACCTCAATTAAGAGTTGGCATCGTTGTAAATTCCCTGCGTGGCGGGGGAGCAGAAAATTCCATGTCCGAACTTAATAGGACTCTAAACGCAAATGGGATCGAGAGCTATCTAATTGGAGTAAATAGTTTTGATCAAAATTCAACGCCATCGAATCCATCTGAAATTGAAATTGGACGTCTCAATAAGTCGGGATTTTACGAAACTTTTAAATCTTGGCGACAATTCAAAAGAATTATCTCAGAAATCAAACCAGAAATTTTGGTTGTTAATTGTGAGCTTCCAGAATTTCTAGTAGCAATCTCAAAAATAAAAGCCAAAGTATTCTTAGTGGAGCACTCTTCTAAGCCATGGCTTGGTAGAAAGCCTCTTGGAACTTTAGTTAGAGCCATTCTAAAACTCAAAAAAGTTAATTATGTTTCAGTTTCACATCAGATTACAATTTGGCACTCATATGGAGGCAAGTACAAAGTTATTGAAAATCTTCTTCCGGATAATCAGACAATAATTGGTGCTTCAAATCAATACAAGAATCCGAGACTATTATTCTTAGGGCGACTTGTTTCTCAAAAGTGTCCAGAATTATTCCTTGAGATACAAGAATCGTGCAGAATGCCTGGGTTGATTATTGGTGATGGAGTTTTGAATTCAAAACTTAGAGCCCAAGTTTTGCTGACTGGTCAAGATGTCACCTTTGCGGGCTACCAAGAACAGCCCTGGTCTTTCGTCACTGGCAATGATCTGTTAATCATTCCCTCTAGTTATGAAGGAAAACCTTTGGTAATTCTTGAAGCACTTTCAAGAGGTATACAAATATTTGCTGCGAACATTCCTGAATTGAGAAGAGAATTTTCTGAATACGGAGTCATTTTCTGTGATACAAAAGAAGACTATGTAAGGGAGATTGAGAAGTATTTGAATAATGAGGAATCTGTCCATAGAAAAAATCGAAAGTTTTCAATGCAAAACCATAACAAGGCGGCAACTATCTCCTGGATTAACGCTCTGGCACCCCAGTCGAATTCCCAAGAGTAATGATTTGATCAGCATATTTCTCAGCACTGGTTGAATGTGACACTATAACAACCGATAACCTCAAATTTTTCAAATTCTGAAAAACTCTTTCCTCTGTACTCGGGTCTAGTGCGCTAGTTGGCTCATCAAGAATAATTAATTCTGGTTGTAAAGCAAGTATCCTTGCCAGACCTATTCTTTGAGACTCTCCTCCACTTGGGTGAAAAGAGTCACCCAATATTTGTGTTTCTAAACCACCACTCAATTCAGACACGAAATCTGTTAAGCATGTTGCTTCAAGAATTAGTTCAAGATAATTGGATGGCAATGAAAATTCAGACGTGCCCATTAAAATGTTGTCTCTGAGAGAACCTGAGAAAAGCAGTGGGTCTTGTGGTCCATAGACGATTCGGTTGAAGTTAGTAGACCGCCAACCCCTAATCTCTTCTCCATTGATTCTAACAGCCCCTTCATTAGGTGTAGCAATTCCTGAAAGAACTCTGATTAGACTGGTTTTTCCGGAACCTGATTTACCATTTATGAGTAAGAAATCTCCAGGTTTCAAATTAAAGTTAAGAGACCTAAAGAGATATTCACATGAATCTCCAAACCTCAATCCCAGATTGTCTGCATTAAAGTGAATCGTTTCTGAAAAATTCAGAGGTGAGATGTAAGCGGAATCTAAATGAGCCACCTTGTGATTAACTGAAAAATTAGTGAGTTTATTAATGCTATTTGCTGCCGGAAGTGTTGCTTTTATTGACAGGATATGGCTTTGAATTTTCAGAAGAGCTGGCAACAATCGAATACCAAATGCTAACATTATACCTAAATCTGATCCCGTGATTGCCGTTTTGGTGGAGTAAAATTGAGACACAATTGACAGAGTTAAGATCAGAATCAAAAAAGCGATCTCGAGAATGTTCTTAGAGAGTTGCATCGAAGCGTGAGCTTTCGCAAAACTGGTACCAGCCATAGTTCGTACTTCCAGAAATCGATTGACAAGGTAATTAGATGCTGATGTGAAAATAGTGTGATTTCGAGAGCTTAAAAAATCAGAAGCATAATTCCTTGACCTTACGGTAAATTCAGCGAAAGTGCGCGAGTTACTAGAAATTCTGCGACCAAAAAAAGTATTAATGAGAAAAAACACGATGAAGAGAAGACCAAAAATAATGAAATAGTCAAAACCGGCTATAAAGAGAAAAGAAAAAGAAATCGTAATTAGTAGCAAACTTTCATTTATTAGAGCGCTTGTAAGACCCAAAATTCCGATAGTTGCAGCGTTAATCCCATCGTTTAGGGCGAATGCAAACTCAGGATTTTCGGTGTTGTTTTCCGAGTCGGTAGGTTGCTGCATCATCTGCCCCAAAATATTTGTAGCACAAAAGACTTGAACGCCGATTAGAAGTTTAAATGTTACTGTTGATAAGTAAGCACTTGCCAGTGACCTAAACAACAAAATTAGGCATCCCGCGACAATTAGATTTGAGAGTATCCAAGCTGGCATATTGTCAAATAATGTCAATAAAATATTACCCGAGACATTTTTCGAATTATTTAGCTCAATTATGCCATAAGCCAGAAATGAAACTCCAATCAGCTCTAATATTGCCAAAAAGAAGTTAAGGACCAATAAAAGAAGTAGCTTTATTTTATGCTGCAGTGTTAGATTAGTAATGACCCATTTTATTGTTTTCAATTCAGTCATCCTTTTTGTTTTCACTGAAATTCAAATTATGTACCTTAAATAATTTAATGCACTGACAATTAGTTGTCCGTACAAGTGGATAAGAGTGAACTACGACTGCAATGATTTCAATCTATTACATACTGTGGAATCATCACATTTATGGTTCGTGGTTCCAACGTCTACCATATCTCAAAATGAGTTCCCAGGTTTTAATTAGCTCCCTTCGTATTTCCTCCCACTTATCCTATGATAAATATTCATACGGGTTCTAAAGCTTGATTTTATGGCCCAAGATATTTCAATCCTACTGACAGACTAAGAGTCTTTATAGCTCATCTCACCCAAGTCGTTATCAGCCCTCCGTGGCTGTAGGGCTAAATCGCCCCTTTGGGGGTGGTTGCGAGTTTGCCTTGGCAGTACATGGTCTGGGGTAATTCGCCCCTCAGAATGGTAATGAGCACCCCTTTTTATAGGGTTAGATTTACCCATGCGCTTAGACCATGTCTCATATGTAACTTCCCATGATCAATTAGCCGACACAGTTCAACGCCTAGGCTCACGCCTTGGCTCCACCTTCGTTGATGGAGGTGTCCACCCACGCTTTGGAACACGTAAC
>Ga0209550_10002957_pt1 | contig 16291 bp, 15 predicted proteins | sample LauGreSuBDMM15SN_2_FD_187567 | JGI IMG/M metagenome (GOLD analysis project Ga0209550, IMG submission 187567) | Freshwater lake microbial communities from Lake Michigan, USA - Su13.BD.MM15.SN (SPAdes) (version 5) | ecosystem: Environmental > Aquatic > Freshwater > Lake | place: Lake Michigan...
TTTGTGTTTTCCACGTTGGTGATCGCGTGCAATCTTTTGGCAGATATTTTGTATGGCTGGCTCGACCCTCGCATCTCCTACAACTGAAGGCAAGTTGCCTGCGGTTGCTTCATCCAATCACTCGCCTGGGCGAGAGGCTTGGCGACGTTTTAAGCGTCACAAATTGGCAGTTTTTTGCAGTGTTATCCTTGGTTTCATTGTTCTGGCGGTTTTGCTGGGACCTTGGATATGGCGTGTTCCTATCAATGAAATTGACTTCAATGCGCGAATGCAGGGACCATCATGGGCCCATCCACTGGGTACCGATGATTTAGGTCAAGATTTGCTGGCTCGCATGCTTTACGGCGGGCGTATTTCTCTGGCTGTTGGTTTGGCCGCCATGCTCATTGCCATCAGTGTGGGGGTTGTGGTGGGAGCTGTTGCGGGCATGTCCAAGGGGCCCGTTGACGCATTTCTCATGTGGGTCACTGACCTTTTCTTGTCTTTGCCACAACTGCCACTGTTGCTGCTGATTTTTTACCTTTTCAACGACACGCTCAAAAAAATGATCGGACCCGAAGCGGGTGTGTTTGTTTTGGTGGTTGCGGTGATTGGGGGCTTGCGTTGGATGCCTGTGGCCCGCTTGGTTCGTGCTCAGTTTTTAACGCTGCGCGAAAAAGAATTTGTGGAGGCTGCGCGCGCGCTGGGAGCGAGCCCTTGGCGCCAAGTTACAGTGCATATTTTGCCCAACGCCATGGGGCCTGTGATTGTGGCCGCCACCATCGACGTTGCTGCGGCCATCATTGCAGAGTCCACTTTGTCCTTTTTGGGGCTTGGCTTCCCGCCCGATATCCCAACTTGGGGCCGTATTTTGTTTGATGCCAAAGATCACATGGACGTGGCAGTCCATTGGGCGCTTTTCCCTGGTGCACTGATCTTCATCACGGTGCTCACCATCAATTACATCGGTGACGGTTTGCGTGATGCCTATGATCCACGCCGTGTGCTTTAAAGAGATTTCTGAATGAGCAACCCCCTGTTGAGAGTTCGTGACCTGCAAGTTCATTTCGATACCGATGCAGGTGTGTTGCATGCTGTCGATGGTGTTAATTTTCACATCGATCGCAGCGAAACCTTGGGCGTCGTGGGTGAGTCAGGCTGCGGAAAAAGCGTCACGGCCATGACCATCATGAAACTTTTGGCAATGCCACCCGGACGCATTGCCAAGGGTCAAATATGGTTTGAAGAGCAAGACTTGGTGCAAGCGGATGCGCAAACCATGCGCAATTTGCGGGCAAAAGAAATCGCCATGATTTTCCAAGAACCCATGACTTCGCTCAACCCTGTCTTGAGTGTTGGCGAGCAAATTGCAGAATCGCTGCGATTGCATGAAGGCCTGACCCCCAAACAAGCGCTGGTCAAAGCCATTGAAATGCTGCGCATGGTGAATATTCCAAAACCAGACCAGCGGGTGAACGACTATCCACATCAATTTTCTGGTGGTATGCGCCAACGCGTGATGATTGCCATGGCCTTGGCTTGCAAGCCCAAATTGCTCATTGCTGATGAGCCTACCACCGCATTGGATGTGACCATTCAAGCGCAAATTCTGGATTTGTTAAACGATTTGAAATCTCAAATGGGCATGTCCATCATGCTTATCACGCACGCCATGGGGGTGGTTGCCGAAACAGCTCAGCGTGTGGTGGTGATGTATGCCGGACGTGTTGTTGAGGAAGCCAGTGTTGAAAAATTGTTTGCAACACCCGCACACCCTTATACAAAAGGGCTAATTCGATCTATTCCTCGAATTGACTTTGACAGTGATCACAAGCAGCGTCTTGAAGCGATTCCTGGGTCAGTTCCCAAATTGATCAATCCCCCCATAGGTTGCCGTTTTGCACCACGTTGCCAATACGCCAACGATCGTTGTACGCAAGAAATGCCCGAACTGCGTGAAATTTCGGCGGGCCATTCAGTGGCTTGTCACTTCTCTCTCTAAATCACATGACCGATACGCCTTCAATGACCGCCAGTTCTGCACCGCTTTTAGAAGTTAAAGGACTGACCAAGTACTTTCCCATCAAGGGCGGTATCTTCGGTAGAGAAGTAGACCGGCTGCATGCTGTCGACGGTGTCAGCTTTAACATTGCGGCGGGTGAAACGCTGGGCATGGTGGGGGAATCTGGCTGCGGTAAATCGACCACAGGGCGGTGCATACTTCGACTGATTGAGCCCAGTTCGGGAGAAGTGCATTTTCAAGGTCAAAACGTTTCCACCATGGGCTCAGATGCCTTGCGCGAAGTGCGTCGAGACATGCAGATTATTTTTCAAGATCCGTATGCGTCCTTGAATCCGCGCATGACCGTAGAGGCCATTATTGGCGAAGCCCTGACCATTCACAAACTCACGCCTTCTCCTGAAAGTTATCGCGCACGCATTGTCGATTTGTTGGAAACCGTTGGCCTGAATGCCGATCACATGAAGCGTTTCCCCCATGAGTTTTCTGGCGGACAACGACAGCGAATTGGCATAGCACGCGCGCTGGCTGTATCGCCCAAACTCATTGTGTGTGATGAACCCGTTTCGGCACTCGATGTTTCCATTCAGGCACAGGTAATCAACTTGCTGGAAGACTTGCAAGCCAAGATGGGCTTGACCTATTTGTTCATTGCACACGATTTGTCGGTGGTTGAGCACATCAGCAATCGGGTGGCGGTGATGTACTTGGGCCGCGTTGTTGAAATTGCGCCATCTCGTCAGCTATACACTCAGCCCAAACATCCCTATACCGAAGCGCTGTTGTCTGCCGTCCCCATTCCAGACCCTAGGGCCAAGAAAAAACGCATTGTGCTGACAGGCGATGTGCCCAATCCGGTCAATCGGCCAAGTGGTTGTCACTTTCATCCCCGTTGTCCCAAGGCAATGGACAGATGTCGTACAGAAGAACCTGTTTTGAAATTGGTGGGCGATCAGCACCAAGCTGCCTGTCATTTAAACGATTGAATTTTGACGCATGTTGCGTCTCTCTCTGAAGGAATAATTGCGATGCTAAATTGGATTGATGAGCGGATACCTTTGCGCTATGCGGCATTTTTTGTGGTGGTTGCGCTTTGGGTTGTATCTGCTTTGCAGTTGGTGGTGGGACAGGTCAGCTTGATTTGGGTTCTTCTCTTGTCCGCACTTGTCATTGTGGGTGTGCGCGACCTTCAGCAAACTAGGCATGCAATATTGCGCAATTACCCCATCATTGGTCACTTGCGTTTTTTACTGGAATTCATTCGGCCAGAACTTCGTCAGTATTTTATTGAGGGCGATAGTGAAGCTGTGCCATTTTCAAGGTCGCAGCGATCCTTGGTCTACGCCAGAGCCAAGGGCGATTCTGACAAAAGACCTTTCGGCACGCAGTTGGATGTTCGAGCAGTGGGTTATGAGTGGCTAACTCACTCCATGAGTCCATCTGAGATCGAATCGCACGACTTTAAGGTGGCAGTTGGTGGCTCACAATGCGAGCAGCCTTACCAGATTAGTTTGTTCAATGTGTCTGCCATGAGTTTCGGCGCCTTGAGTGCCAACGCCATCATGGCTTTGAACAAAGGCGCGAAAAAAGGTGGTTTTGCACACGATACCGGCGAGGGTTCAATTTCAAGATATCACCGTGAACATGGTGGCGATTTGATTTGGGAAATTGGTTCAGGCTATTTTGGATGCCGCAACGATGATGGCACTTTCAGTGCCGAGCGTTTTGTTCAAAATGCCTTGTCGCCGCAAGTCAAAATGATTGAAATCAAATTGAGCCAAGGTGCCAAGCCTGGCCACGGGGGTGTCTTACCCGGACCCAAGGTGACACCTGAGATTGCAGAGGCGAGGGGCGTGCCAGTGGGCGTCGATTGCGTATCACCTGCATCACACAGCAGTTTTTCCACGCCCACTGAACTTTTGCAATTTATACAAAAGTTAAGAGAACTCAGTGGCGGCAAGCCCGTTGGCTTCAAGTTGTGTGTGGGCCATCCTTGGGAGTGGTTTGGAATTGCCAAGGCCATGCAGAAAACCGAAATCTATCCCGACTTTATTGTGGTGGATGGTTCTGAGGGTGGCACCGGTGCTGCCCCAGTAGAGTTCACCGACCACATGGGAATGCCCATGCTGGAAGGTTTGCGCTTGGTTCACAATACATTGGTGGGCTTGAAATTGCGCAAACAAATTCGCTTAGGTGCCAGTGGCAAAATTATCAGCGGATTTGATGTGATGCGCACCTTGGCACTGGGCGCAGACTGGTGCAACAGTGCAAGGGGTTTTATGTTTGCATTGGGTTGTATTCAAGCCCAAACATGCCACACAGGCAATTGTCCTACGGGTGTGACCACACAAGATCCAAAGCGTCAAATTGCCTTGGTTGTTCCAAGCAAAGCCGATCGTGTGTTTAATTTCCACCATCAGACTCTAGAGTCTGTCAAAGAGATGCTTCAAGCGACCGGATTGCAGTCTCCTTCAGAATTGCGCTTGCACCACATCATGCGCCGAGTGAGTGAGCATGAAATTCAGAACTTATCCGACCTGATGCAAAGTGTGCCAGGCGGTGCTTTGCTTGAATCTCAAAGCCTTGAAGGCTTGTTTGCCAAATACTGGGAAGCTTCTAGCCCCGACAGTTTTCAGTTAACGACATAACTCTGGCCAGCACCCAGCGCAATCTGCAACACTGCATTGGATAGCACCCATGCCTCTAGTCCTTTGGCTTGATCAATGTCAAAGAGCTAGAAATTTCATTGCTGTATATTGAAGTTGATGCTCATTTTTCCATGATCACGATGCCTGCAGTTCGTTAAGTCAATCCACTTGAAAGATACTGTGATTTACAAATTCAAATCCAAAGTGACAGGCGACCTCATCATGCTGGAGCCCGATGCCAAAAGGCTTCTTCACATCATGGGCAAAGCTGATCAAACCAAAGGTATTTTGCTTGCAGCCCAAATTGCCGATGCCATGGCTGCCATTGAAAAGGCAGTTGCTCATGAAGAGATGGAGGGCATCCAAGATCCCAAGCAAGTGAGCTTGCGACAAAGAAGCTTGCCTATGATGAAAATGCTAAAGAAGTGCCACGATCAATCTGAGGACGTGGTTTGGGGCGTCTAGGCTTGGTATCTCTACATGCTTATCGCTCACTTGCTAAACATGGGTCCTGTGAGCTTGAAGCCAGCTTGAATGTTTCTTTTTGCAAACCACGCTAGGTTCATTTCCAAAACAAATCGAACGGGCTTTGTAGAGCAATGTGAATCATCGCTCATCGGTTTCATGTCAATCAAATTGACAATGGTGCCATCGTCTGCCACAAAAGCTGCAGTCAGTGGCAACAGGGTATTGCGCATCCAAAAACATTGCACCGAGGGTTGCTCAAAGATAAAAAGCATGCCCTCGTTTTGTGGCATTTCTTTGCGCCACATGAGACCAATTTGGCGTTGTTCAAAGTTTTGGGCCAACTGAACTTGAATGAGGTGCATGCCTGCGCTCAGGCTGGCTCTTTGTAGGTTCATTTGGGGGCTACCCTGTGGGGTACCTTGTGCACTAACTTGTGTGCTTGCAGCAAAGTACATCACAGCAACAAATAGGCAGCCTAAAGTCTTTTTGAGGATGGTAGGCAAATGGCCGAAATGAATTAATCGAAGATGGGTCATAAGGAAGCTGAGCTGAACCAAGGGTGTGGTCAATTGTGACTTATTTTGTCCTAGAATGATTCAACGGAGATTTTGTCCATGTACCAACACATTCAAGTTCCAACGCAAGGCGCCAAAATCACGGTCAATGTAGACAATTCATTGAATGTGCCTCTGAACCCCATCATCCCTTTCATCGAAGGCGATGGCACTGGGGTAGACACCACGCCCGTCATGATCAAGGTGGTCAATGCAGCGGTCAAGCATGCCTATCAAGGGGCGCGTGAAATTCAATGGATGGAAGTTTTTGCCGGTCAAAAAGCCACTCAGTTTTACGGTCCTGATGTGTATTTGCCATCGGAAACATTGGCGGCTCTCAAAGAGTTTGTGGTGTCAATCAAAGGCCCCCTGAGTGCGCCTTCCTCGGGCCACATTCGATCTCTGAATGTTGCAATCAGGCAAGAGCTTGATTTGTTTGCTTGCGTCAGACCCCTGCGGTATTTCAAAGGCGTTCCATCGCCAGTTCGGGAGCCTGAAAAAACCAATGTCACTTTATTCCGTGAAAATTCTGAAGATATCTACGCGGGCATTGAATACGCTGCGCACAGTGACGCAGCTCAAAAGTTGATTGCTTTTTTAACCACCGAATTGGGTGTCAAAAGCATCAGATTCCCAGAATCTTCCGGTATTGGCATCAAGCCGGTTTCCAGTGAAGGCACTCAGCGCTTGATGCGCAAGGCCATTCAATATGCCATTGATCACGACAAACCCAGTGTCACTATTGTTCACAAGGGGGGCATCATGAGGTACACAGAAGGTGCTTTTCGTGATTGGGCTTTCCAATTGGCAGAAACTGAATTTTCAGCTCAACGCATCGATGGCGGTCCTTGGTGCCTTGTTCAGAATCCTAAAACGGGTCAGAGCATCACCATCAAAGACATGGCCATGGATGCTTTCTTACAACAAATTTTGATGCGTCCCCAAGAGTTTTCGGTGGTGGCCACTTTGAATCTCAATGGCGACTACATCTCTGATGCTGTGTCCGCTCAAGTGGGGGGCATCGGAATTGCCCCTGGCGCCAACATGTCTGATACTGTGGCTTGCTTTGAGGCCACCGTTGATGCTTTCTCAAAGTTTGCAGGCAAAGACTATGTCAACCCTGGCTCTGAAATTTTGTCTGCAGAAATGATGCTCAGGTACATGGGTTGGACTGAGGCTGCCGACCTCATTGTTCACGCCATGGAAGCTGCCATTCAGAGTAAAAAAGTAACCCACGACTTTGCAAAGCTCATGGATGGCGCCTCTCAAGTGAGTTGCTCTGGATTTGGTCAGGTGATCATTGATGAAATGTCGGCCTAGTGGCCTCTGTTGCAAAGCCTGACCGTCATGTATGAAGAGAATCAAAGCTTTGTCGCCGATTCGTTCATGGCTTTGTATGTCAAACCTGGCCACTACAAGCCCAGCTTGCCGCGCACTGAGCTTTTACAAAGATACGAATTGTGCGAAGACTTGGCCACCATGTTGCAAGACACCGTCAGTGCCCAGCAATTTCAGCTTGGGATTACCGAAGACGATGCTTTGAATACATGCTGGCAAGGCCTGTTGGCGCAGCCAGAATTGGTTCAGCCCCCCGAGGCGTTTTGGGTTGTTTGTCGGCTGGCAGAACTCTTATCTTGGCCTATTCCTGAGCAACAATGGAATTCTCCATGACACCCCTTGGAGGAGCCGCCCTTCACTAAAACTCATGCCAAAGCAAGAAATCGTGAGCTTAGTTAAGATCGGGGTATGAGAAAACTTCCACCATTGAACGCTGTCAGGGCATTTGAGGCAGCTGCGCGTCACATCAGCTTTACCAAAGCCGCCAAAGAACTTTTTGTCACCCACGGCGCTGTTAGCAAACAAGTTGCAAGTCTAGAAACGTGGTTGGGAACGGCACTTTTTAATCGAGCGCAATCGCAGTTAAGTTTGACGGATGCTGGCAAGACCTTCTTGGCTGCAGTCACGCCGGCATTGGATCGAATTGCCATCACTTCCATGCAATTGTTGGAGCACACCGAGCCAACAGCCTTGCGAATCAGTGCGCCCCCCACCTTCACCATGAGGTGGCTAATTCCTAGAATTTCGGCTTTTCAGAGAAAGCGCGGGGGTGTTGAAGTCAAATTAACAACTTCAACTGCGCCCGTTAATTTTGAAGATCGCATTTACGATGTTGCCATCCGGGGCTCTAACCAACCTATCCCTGGCATGCTTTCTGTACCTTTCATGACAGAGACCATCGTACCTGTCTGCCATCCAGATTTGATGGAAAACGGTCAATTGGATTATCCCAAGCTGCTCGCAAACCACACCCTGATCAGCTACGACACAGAGCCAATGGCCTGGTCAGAGTGGTTGTCTATGGCATCACAGCCCGATCTGCGCATCTTTCATTCCTTGCAGTTTGAGCAAATGTATTTTGCGCTGCAAGCAGCAGCAGAGGGTCTGGGCGTTGTGCTTGTCCCCTTGTTTTTGGTAGTCGATGACATCATTGCTGGCCGCATGTGTGCCCCATTTGGATTGCTGGGAGCTAGGCAACGCCGCTATTACGCCAATGCGTCTCTCAGTAACCACGAAAGCCCCATCATTGCTGGTTTTTGTGAATGGCTCTTGAAAGAGGGCCAAGATACTGAACAATCGATTGATCAGTGGTCTTCGGCCATGGGCTGGACGCCTTCCATGCCTTCATAATTTTGAATGCACAGACCACCACCTCCCTTTGAATGAGTATTGCCTTTTATGCAACAAGATATCCTAATTAATTGGTCACCTCAAGAAACACGTGTTGCGGTCGTGGAGCAGGGCGCTGTCCAAGAGTTGCATGTCGAGCGATCGTTGGAGCGAGGCTTGGTTGGCAATGTTTATTTGGGTAAGGTGGCACGTGTTCTTCCCGGTATGCAGTCTGCGTTCATAGACATTGGGCTTGAACGTGCGGCCTTCTTGCACGTGGCCGATGTGTGGCAACGACAGCCTGAAGGAGAGCCTCCCCAATTGGCCCGCAGCAGTCAAGCCCTGGTACCGATTGAAAAACAAGTTTTTGAAGGGCAATCCTTGATGGTTCAAGTGGTGAAGGATCCCATTGGCACCAAAGGGGCTAGGCTTTCAACACAAATCAGCATTGCAGGGCGACATCTTGTTTTCTTGCCACAAGATGATCACATTGGCGTCTCACAAAAAATTCCTTCAGAGCAACGTGACGCACTGAGGGAGCGCTTGCAAAATTTGGTGGGACAGCAGGGAGGTGGTTTTATTCTTCGAACCAATGCTGAAGATTCTTCTGATTCAGAATTGGGAGAAGACATCTCCTATTTGCGCAAAACTTGGGCGCGTATCAAAGATGCTTCAGTGCGCTTACCCGTGAAGTCGTTGCTGCATCAAGACCTCACCTTGTTGCAGCGGGTTTTGCGCGATTTGGTGGGTGAAGGTACACAAACTATTCGCATTGATTCCAAAGAACAGTTTGAACTTTTGTCAGCTTTCGCCAAAGAATTCATGCCAGATGCTGCCACCCGTTTGCAACTTTACAAAGGTGAAAGGCCCATCTTCGATCTTTACGCCATCGACGAAGAAGTGGCCAAGGCCTTAGGACGGCGTGTTGATCTCAAGTCGGGCGGCTACCTCATCATTGATCAAACAGAAGCTCTCACCACTGTAGACGTCAATACAGGAGGGTATGTAGGTGCCCGCAACTTCGACGACACAATTTTTAAAACAAACTTAGAAGCGGCCCATGCCATTGCAAGGCAATTGAGATTGCGCAACCTTGGTGGCATCATCATTGTTGACTTCATTGACATGAGCCGTGAAGAACATCAAAACGCTGTTTTAGAAGAATTTAAAAAACAACTGGGTCGAGATCGTGTGAAAACCATGGCGGGTGGATTCTCCCAACTTGGCTTGTTAGAGATGACAAGAAAACGCACCAGAGAGTCTTTGTCTCACATGCTGTGTGAGCCTTGCCCTAGTTGCGAGGGCAAGGGCATTGTCAAAACCACCCGCACGGTGGTCTATGACATTTTGCGAGAAATTTTGCGCGAAGCCAGGCAGTTCAATCCTCGAGAATTTAGGGTGGTGGCAGCGCCTGCCGTGATTGAACTTTTACTGGATGAAGAGAGTCAGCATTTGGCTGCTTTGTCAGACTTTATTGCAAAGCCTGTGTCGCTTCAAAGTGAAGCTGCCATGGGTCAAGAGCAATACGACATTGTATTGCTCTGATTCAAACAGTTTGACCTTTGGCGTGAAGCCGCGAATAAGTGCCGCCTGCTTTCAGAAGATCTTCGTGGCGGCCTTGCTCCACAATTTCGCCTTGCGACATCACAATCACTCTGTCAGCATGTTCAATGGTGGAAAGTCTGTGAGCAATGATCAGGGTTGTGCGTCCCTTCATGAGATTTTGTAGGGCTTCTTGAACCCAACGCTCCGACTCATTGTCTAGCGCCGACGTGGCTTCATCCAAAATCAAGACAGGTGCATTTTTATAAAGCGCACGGGCAATGGCCAACCTTTGTCGTTGTCCGCCTGAGAGTTCGCTGGCGTTGTGGCCAAGCAGGGTGTCAATGCCGAGTGGGAGCTTGGCTACATGCTCTGACAGGTTGGCAGCCAGCAAGCAGTCTGAAACTTTGGCTCGGTCGATGGTTTGACCCAATGCCACATTGGCTGCAACCGTGTCATTCAACATGATGACATCCTGGCTAACCATTGCAAATTGTTTTCGCAACTCACCGAGTGGCCAATCTTGAACAGGTATTCCATGCAAACGCACTTGCCCAGCACTGGCCTGTACAAAGCGGGGGAGCAAGTTGACCAAGGTGGTTTTGCCTGAGCCGCTGGTGCCAACGAAGGCCACGGTTTCTCCTGCCTGAATGTTGAGGTTTAAATTCTTCAAAGCTGGTGAAGCATCAGAGGCATAGCGAACATCGATGTTTTCAAATTCAATTGTGTGGCCAACAGAGCTCTGTTGATGGCCATCGGTTTTTTCACCATGCTGACGCGTGGAAGAGCCCTCCGTTTCAATTTGAACTTCTTCCAATAAACGCAAGCCTCTCTCAAGTGCAGCCAAACCTCTGGTTATGGGGGTTGCAATGTCTGCCAAACGTTTGATGGGCGAGACAAGCATCAGCATGGCTGCAATAAAGGCGACGAACCCTCCCACCGTGGCGCCTTGCATTCCCGTTCTGCTTTGAATCAAGGCGACTACCAAAACGGTGGACAAGGCTATGGCCGCCATCAGTTGGGTGAGAGGCGACATGGCAGCTGAGGCGATGGTTGACTTCAGCGCCAAACCTCTAAGTCGACGGCTCAAAGCCTGAAAACGCGAGATTTGGTTGTCTTGCGCGTCATGCAAGCGAACGACACGATGGGCCAAGACGTTTTCTTCAACAACGTATGCCAAATCGTCCGTGGCTTTTTGGCTGTCCTTGGTCAGTGTGTAAAGTCTTTTCGAAAGATATTTCATGATCCAGGCAGTGCCTGGAACCACAATAAAAACGAGCATGGTGAGTTTCCAGTTCAGAAACATCAAATACCCGATCAGAGCAATAAGCGTAAAGCCGTCTCTGGATAAACCTAAAAGCGCAGAAATGAGTTGCGTCGCCCCTGTTTGAACTTCATAAACCAAAGTGTTGGACAAAGAGCTTGCAGATTGTTGACTGAAGATGGACATCTCCGCCTTGATCAAGCGCTTGAAAAGTGCCTCTCGAAGCGCTTGCATGCCGTCGTTGGCAATGCGCGCTAAGGCATATTGGGAAACGAAAAAAGCCAGGCCCCGCACAAGAAAAATACCAATGACTGCAGCAGGAACGACCCAAAGCGGAAGGCTGTTTTCAGCAAAACCCTCGTCGAGGAGGGGCTTAAAGAGGGCTGGAATCAGAGGCTCCGTGGCCGCGGCCACCACGGTAGCCAATATGGCAAGCGCCCAAACGCCTCGTTGTTGGCCAAAGTAGGGCCAAAGACGGCGCATCCGTTTCAGGTAGCTTAGGTCCTGTGGCTTGCTGTCGTGGGCTGTTTGTGTCATTGAAATGATTTTACTGCGTGTCAAAATGCTAAATTAGCGGTGTACAGACCAATATTTCATATGAAGCACATCTCATTTTTCACCTTTTTCTTCCCTGCGAAGTGGTATTTGAGCGCCTCTTTGCTCTGTCTTTCCTTGGTTTCCAACTTGGCTTGGGCTCAGTTCAAAGTGGAAGTTTCAGGCGTTGGTTTGACGCAAGTGCCCATCGCCATAGCTTCTTTCAAGGGCGAAGAGTCTGCACCGCAAAAAACATCAGCCATCTTGTCTGCCGATTTAGAGCGAAGTGGGCAGTTTAGAGTGGTGCCCAATTTGGGCTTGTCCATGGACGAACTTTCTCGCCCAGACCACGCCATGTTGCGCCAAAGAAGTGCCGATGCCTTGGTGGCTGGAAGTTCAACCCGCTTGGCTGACGGCCGTTATGAAATTCGCGCTAGGTTGTGGGACGTGGTGTCAGGGCAAGAGCGAGGAGATTACCGAGAAACTGTGGCTGCAGCAGATTTGCGTTTGTCGGCACACCGCTTAGCCGATTGGGTTTATGAAAGGCTCACGGGCGAGAAGGGCGTCTTTGCCACTCGCATTGCCTACATCACCAAAACATCCAACAAATACACCCTTTGGATTGCTGACTCCGATGGTGAGAACGCACAAATGGCACTCACCAGTGCTGAGCCCATCATTTCGCCTTCTTGGTCACCCAATGGAACTCAACTGGCCTACGTTTCCTTTGAATCTCGAAAACCAGTAATTTATGTGCATGAGTTGGCAACTGGCAAGCGCAAAGTGATGGCCAATTTCAGAGGTTCAAACAGTGCGCCAGCTTGGGCGCCCGACAGCAACTCGTTGTTGGCCACATTGAGCCGCGATGGCGGTTCACAGCTGTACCAAATTGATGTGGCTTCAGGCGAGGCAAGGCGCTTAACTCAAAACCCAGGTATCGACACGGAACCCAGCTATTCGAAGGATGGTTCCAAAATCTATTTTGTCTCTGACCGGGGTGGCAGTCCACAAATTTACCGAATGAATGCCAACGGTACAGGAGCAGAAAGAGTCACATTCACCGGAAGTTACAATATCTCACCTGCACTTAGCCCAGATGGGCGGTGGTTAACGTACATCTCACGGGTTGGGGGGCAGTTCAAAGTTCAAGTATTGAATTTGAGCACCGGCCAGGCAAACGCCATCACTGAAACTTCAGCCGATGAGCGCCCTAGCTTTGCACCCAATAGCAAGTTGATCGTTTATGCTACGGTGCTGCAAGGCCGAGAGGCACTCATGACAAGTACATTGGACGGCAAAATCAAAGCCAGATTGGCCGGTCAAGGTGGCGACATTCGTGAGCCTGCTTGGGGCCCTTACCGATAATTTATTGAATTTGGAGTTTTCATGATCAAACGTAGTCTTTGGATTCTGGCGACAGCTGCCTTTCTCACCGCCTGTTCTTCTGGTGTGAAGCTAAACGATATTCCAGTCGAGGACAAAAATGCTTCTGCTGCCTCTTCTCCTGCTGCAGATACCAATGCAGCTCCTTCACCTGTCCCTACCGCAGCCCAAAGCAGTGTGGCAACGGTTGTGGGTGGAAAGGCTGGATCACAAGGTGTAGCACCTGCTGGCGTCAATGTGGTTTACTTTGATTACGACAGCTTCACTTTGTTGCCTGAAGCTCGTGCTGTCTTGGAGCGCAATGCCGCTCATCTACAGGCCAATAAGCAATTCAAAGTTCAACTCGAAGGCCATACCGATGAACGCGGAGGTCGCGAGTACAACTTGGCTCTGGGCCAAAAACGTGCTGAGACCGTCCGACGTGCTTTAACGTTGTTGGGCGTCAGTGACTCTCAGCTTGAGGCTGTGAGCTTTGGCAAAGAAAAACCTGCAGCTCAGGGCGCTGACGAAGCTTCTTTTGCAAAAAACAGACGTGTTGAAATTAAATACTAATCTTAATTACTAATCGGTTTGCACCATGAGCTCATTCGCCAGTCAGTCCATATTCAAATTGACGTTGGTCCTTGCACTGTCAAGTTTGAGCTTTGTAACCAACGCTGCCTTGTTTGGAGATGATGAGGCGCGCAGAGCAATTTTAGATTTGAGGCAAAGGTTAGAGGCTACCCAGAAAAAGCTGGATGCTACTCAGCAGAAGCTGGACGCTACTCAGCAGAGGCTGGAGACGACTCAGCAGTCAGTCAAATCGCAATCTGATGACAATGCCATCCTAAGGCGCTCTTTGCTTGAACTTCAAAATCAAATTGACAGTTTGAAAAGCGATCAAGCAGTGATGCGCGGTTCATTTGAGCAGTTTTTAAAAGATCTGTCGGAAGTCCAAGTCAAGCAGAAAGATGTGTTGCAAACTGTAGATTCTCGACTGAGCAAGTTTGAACCCATCAAAGTTACTCTAGATGGTCTAGAGTTTCAGGCAGATCCTGCAGAGAAAAAACAATTTGATGGGGCATTGACTGTTTTCCGAACAGGCGACTTTGCTGCCGCTCAAAACAGCTTGTCGGCTTTCTTGCTTAAGTACCCTTCAAGTGGCTTTGCACCATCTGCATTGTTTTGGTTGGGCAATGCGCAATACGCCACCAAAGACTACAAAGAGTCCATTGCCAATTTCCGCAAGCTTCTCAGCATGGCGCCTCAGCACACGCGCGCGCCAGAAGCCATGCTGGCCATCTCCAACAACTGGGTAGAACTGAAAGACTTGAAGGCGGCCAAAAAAGCCATGGAAGACCTGGTGAAGCTTCATCCAGCCAGTGAAGCCGCTCAAACTGCCAAACAGCGCCTGACTCGTTTCAAGTAAACCGATATGAACGAGCTTCAACTGGCACAGTTGCAGTGGACGGTTCTGGCCGCGACTGCTTTGGTATCACTTTTTCTGGGTGTTCTGTTGCATCGCTCACACTTCTGCACCATGGGTGCCGTCAGTGACATGGTGGTGATGGAAAATTTTGACCGCTTGCGTCAATGGGCTCTGGCTTTGGCAGTTGCCGTCTTTGGTTTTGCTTGCATGACCTATGCGGGCCTGATCAATCCGCTCCAATCGATGTACGCCACCAAAGATTTGTTATGGCTCTCTACTTTGCTCGGGGGCTTGCTATTTGGCTGGGGCATGGTGTGGGCTTCAGGCTGTGGCTCCAAGTCGCTGGTGAGGCTGGGCGCAGGCAATTTGAAATCCTTGTTTGTTTTGCTTGTCATGGGCCTTGTAGCGCTTTCGGCCATGAAAGGTGTATTGGCCGTTGCGAGAGTTCAATACATTGATGTCTTCAGAATTCAATTACCCCAAGGCCTTTTCTTGGGAGAGTGGTTCAGCCATTACTTCAACATGAGCTTGCAAACGGGTAGTTTGTGGGCTGCGTGTTTGGTGTCTTTCATTTTGCTTTTCTGGGTTGTGAAAGACAAAAGCTTCTTAACTCTCCATCACCTGTCAACGGGAATTGGGGTCGGACTTGTGATTTGTGTCGTTTGGTTCATCTCTGGCGTGCTGGGTCACGGCATGGAGCACCCTGAAACATTGGAAGAGTTTTTTCTGGCTACATCTAGCCGAAAAATGGAAGCACTCAGTTTCACCAGCCCAGTTGCGCAAGCCATTGATGCCTTGGCTTACTTCAGTGATGGCACCAAGCGATGGACCATTGGACTTGTCAGTGTCATGGGTGTTTGCGCAGGTGCTTGGCTCAGTGCTTGGCACCAAGGCACACTGAGGCTTGAAGGGTTTACCAATGTGGCAGACATGCGCAGACATTTGGTGGGTGCAAGCCTCATGGGCCTGGGCGCAGTGCTGGCCATGGGCTGCTCCATTGGCCAAGGCTTGAGTGGGTTTTCGACGCTCAGCATTGCCAGCTTCATAGCCACTTTGGCCATCATTGCGGGCGCCTACGCTGCTTTGCAATACGACATGCGGCAAGCTTGATTAAGCCGCCAATTTCTCGATCGAAATTTGTGAATCAAGCATCCTTATCGAGTCGACGGTTTGGTGGGATGGCCAGACTGTATGGTGTCACAGGGGCAACTCAAATTGCCAGTGCGCACGTCGTGATTGCAGGCATCGGAGGGGTTGGCTCGTGGACTGCAGAAGCTTTGGCCAGATGCGGCGTTGGTGAAATCACTTTGATCGACTTGGATCACATTGCTGAATCCAATATCAACCGTCAAATTCATGCCTTAGAGAGCACGCTGGGTCAAGCCAAGGTGCTCGCCATGAAGGACCGAATCGCCCAGATCAATCCTGATTGTCATGTGCATTTGGTGGACAACTTTGTCACGCCTGAAAATTGGTTGCAACTTGTGACTGACGCCAACTGCGTTCCGCCGCATTTTGCGAAAGTGAGCGCAGTGATTGATGCGTGTGATCAAGTGAGAGCCAAAGTTGCCATGGCAGACTGGGCCATTCGTCAGAATGTTTTTTTTGTGAGCTTGGGCGCAGCCGGCGGCAAAAGAGAAGCACACCGTGTGGAGCAAGCTGACCTTTCGCAAGTGACCCATGATCCCTTGCTAGCGCAGCTGCGCTACAGGCTCAGAAAAGAAAAGGGCGCCCCCAAAGATGGCAAAAAGATGGGTGTGCATTGTGTGTTCAGTCGTGAGAATGTGGCGCCTCCCGATGCTTCCTGCCTGATAGAAGGTGATG
>Ga0209550_10002959_pt1 | contig 16286 bp, 15 predicted proteins | sample LauGreSuBDMM15SN_2_FD_187567 | JGI IMG/M metagenome (GOLD analysis project Ga0209550, IMG submission 187567) | Freshwater lake microbial communities from Lake Michigan, USA - Su13.BD.MM15.SN (SPAdes) (version 5) | ecosystem: Environmental > Aquatic > Freshwater > Lake | place: Lake Michigan...
TGGCGAAATGGCAGACGCGCTGGCTTCAGGTACCAGTGTTCGAAAGGACGTGGGGGTTCAAGTCCCCCCTCGCGCACCAAACTCCGCAACTTTCTAATGGTTAGTCACTTATGTCTTTAGATTGGTCTGCCAACTGACCAATTAGATTTTAAGCCGTATCTACTGCAAATCAACGCAACTGTTCCTACTACAAAATCTGGAAATACGTCCTCAAATATTCCTGAGTTAAAGTAAGAGAGTTGCTTCTTGTTATCGGCTATGTAGCGGCAGTACTAGTCGGAAAAATATTCTTGAATCTTTCGGCAGAGAAAAAAGTTTGTAGGGCGCAAGGCCACCTCCTTCAAAACGCTCTTTACTGTAACCAAGTTGCTACTGTAACTAAGCCACTATTAACTAGAAATGTACCGACTGATGAACAAGCGCTATGTCATAACTGGAGCAGCCGGCTTCATAGGCCTTCATCTGTGTCAAGAGTTGTTAAAGACGCCAGGAACAACTGTTGTTGGTATTGATAATGAACGATCGGGAGATTGGTCTCGGGTATCACCACTTGTCGAGCAACATAAGTTGGATGTTGGGGAACTAACGGCAGATGACTGGAAAAGGTTACTGATGCCAGGTGACGTAGTTTTTCATTTAGCAGCTGAGAAATACAACTCGTCCAAAAGCACTCCCGAAAAAGTTCTTTCATGCAATGTAATGGGTACGGAGCAGATGATTCGTGCTGCTGCTGAAGTAGGGGTATCTCGATTTGTATTCACTTCATCGCTTTATTCCTACGGTTCCATGGGTCCAGATACGATGTCCGAAACTGATGTCCTAAAACCAAAAACTATTTATGGTGCCTCAAAGGCAGTTGCGGAAGACTTTCTTCGGGTCTATAACAAGTCACATGGACTCTCCTACAACGTTGCGCGACTATTCTTTATTTACGGGCCGAATCAGTATGCCGACGGCGGTTATAAATCTGTCATTCAAGTAAATTATGAACGAATTCTGAATAACGAAACCCCAGTAATATTTGGTGACGGGGAACAAGAACTTGATTATGTCTTCATTGCCGATTGCATCGAAGCATTATTATTGCTCTCAAAATCAAGTATTGATTGTGAAACGGTCAATGTAGCTTCAGGTCGCGGCCTAACCATCAACAAATTAACTAACATCATGATTGACGTCACGGGCCAAACTGCGGAAATAACGTATGGCCCACTTGATTGGACGGCCAATTCCAAACGGGTTGGTAATCCAAGTCGGATGGAGGCCATTTTTGACTGGAAGACCACTACGACTATGGAAGATGGCCTATCAGAAGTTTGGCGATGGATGAGAACCCAGTCATGACAGACGTATCACTTGTGGCCCCATGTTTCAATGAACAAGACAACGTTGAGATTTTGGCTGAGCGTTTTTTGACGTGTATGACGGCCGCTGGAATATCAGCAGAAATAGTTTTCGTAGATGACGGAAGTTCGGATCGCACGCGAGATGTCATCTTAAATCTTGCTGGCAAGAATGAAATGATTCACTATGAATTTCATCAACAGAATCAGGGTATCGCCGTTGCTTGGAGTACTGGAATAACGAGTTCCCGAGGAAAGTACGTGTGTCTGATTGATAGTGATTTGCAGAATCCGCCGGAAGAAGTCCTCAAGTTGTATCAAACCATAATTACAGAAAAGTGTGATTTTGTTCAAGGGATCAGGGTTCCATTTCATCGCCAACCACTTAATCGAAGAATGATATCGCGGGGCTTTAATTTCATTCTCAACTTTGTTTTTCAAATGGACGCAAAAGATAACAAGTCGGGATTTGTATTAGCAAGTACGGACTGTCTTCAAGAAGTGATAAAGCACAAAGCGGTTTATCGACATTTTCAGTCGTTTATTTCTATTTCGGCAGAGAAGCGCGGTTTCACAATTTGTGAAGTAGAGACTCAATTTATGAATAGATTACATGGGGAATCGTATTTGTCCGGTCGCACCTTGAACACAATACTTGTTTCATTTATTGATATTTATAGAGCACGAAAAGAATTTTTAAAGTAGAGAGTTTGAAATGATAAATAATTTGTCCCGGCGATTGCGATTTGAGATCTATTTCTTAACCATGAAAACACATGCTTGGTTACTTAGAGGTTTGCCAACCAGGAAGATCTACTATCAGCTGAAAAAATCTGAGTTTGCAACCAAAGAAGAAATCCAAAAGTCGCACGGTGATCTCTTGCACGAAATAATCAATCATCATTATTCTTCCACCCCGCATTTTAAGAAAGTAATGACGGAACGAGGTCTAACCCCTGAAGACTTCACTTGCCTCCAAGATCTCTCAAAATTACCGTTATTGGAGAAATCAGAGATATCGAGCAATTTACAGAATGGTCTAATTTCCACAATCATTCCGCAGCGACATTTGCACAAAATCTCGACTAGTGGATCTACAGGTAAACCTTTCACAATTTTTGCGGATAGGGAGCAACTTGAATTTAGATTTGCCGCAACATTAAGAGCTATGGAAATGACTGGGTGGAGATTTGGTGATAGACAAGCTCGTTTATGGCATCAGAAGATAGGCATGTCGCAATCTCAAGTGATTCGCGAACGAATTGACGCTTGGTTCCACAGAAGAATATTTATTCCTGCATTTGAAATGGATCAAAAGTCACTGGGAGATTTCATCAAGAGGATTGAGAAACATCGCCCTGTACTGATTGATGGATATGCGGAAAGTCTCAACTTTATTGCAACGTATCTAAAGGGTAACAATGCACCAGCGATTGAACCGAAGGCAGTTATTTCTTCGGCTCAAATGCTTCCCGAAGCAACAAAAGTGATTATTGAGGATGCATTAAAGACTCGGGTTTATGACAAGTACGGGAGCAGAGAATTTTCGGGAATAGCGTGGCAGTGTGAAATAGGTGAAGGTCATCACGTTGTAGAAGAATCCTACATAGTTGAGCTGATTACTGAAGGAAGGCCCTCTAAACCGGGCGAACTTGGAGAAGTTGTAATTACGGATCTCCGGAATAAAGCGATGCCGATGTTTAGATACCGAATTGGGGACTTAGCGATGGAAGTTGAAGACCCTTGGACTTGTAAGTGTGGGCGTAATTCACGTCGAATCGGCAGGATTGAAGGCCGAACTCAGTCAATAGTGCGTTGCACAAATGGTCGTTGGCTACCTGGCTCACTTTTCCTGCATTACTTCAAGGACTATGAGACCGTAATGGAGCAATTTCAAATTCATCAGAACAATCCAGATGGATTTGAGTTGCGAGTGATTAAGGGTCTACTTTTCACTGAGAAACAATTTGAACTAGTAATTGAAGGGCTGCGTGAATTTATAGGTGACACCCCCATCGATGTCTCATTTGTTGATGAGATTCCTCTGGTCCGAACTGGGAAAAGGTCTCCTATTGTGTCAACTCTTGAATATGACTTCCAAAATCTTGCGTCGTAGTTGTTAGAAAAATGAGAGTATTAGTTACAGGAGCAGCCGGCTTTGTTGGCAGCAACATAGTTGATCAACTTCTCACTGATGGTTTCTCAGTTCGAGGCATTGATGATTTCAATGAGTTTTATGATCCAAAAATAAAGTGGCGAAATTTGACGGACGCTCAGTTGTCTCCAAAATTCGAACTAGTAAATGGAGACCTCAATTCAATTTCTGACTTGAGGAGTCTTATTGAGGACGTCGATTACATCTTTCATCAGGCTGGGCAACCCGGAGTTCGTAGTTCTTGGGGAACAGAATTCGGCAACTATTTGCAGGACAATGTTCTAGGAACCCAACGGTTATTAGAAGCTTGTAAATCGGTGAACTCAATACAAAAGATAATTTATGCCTCGAGTTCTTCAGTCTACGGTAGTGCGGAGTCGAGCCTCACTTCCGAAAATCAGATTCCTAAGCCACTTAGCCCCTACGGAATCACAAAACTAGCCGCAGAACATCTCTGTAGTGCGTACGCATCACAGTTTGGATTGCCAATAGTGAGCCTTCGCTATTTCACAGTTTACGGACCACGTCAGCGACCTGACATGGCCATACATAGACTCCTAACTTGTGCACGAGAGGGAACAGAGTTCACACTTTGGGGTGACGGAAGTTTTGAACGTGATTTCACTTTTATTGGCGATGTAGTCAATGCCAATATTCTTGCCGCCAAGGGCGTAACGAAACCCGGCGAAGTCTTTAATGTTGGCGGGGGTAACCCGATAAGAATGAAGAACCTTATTGAACTTATTCAAGAGATATCTGGATCAGTTCTGAATATCCAATTCTCTGACAATCAACCGGGTGATCCGGCCTCTACTTCTGCAGATTCTTCAAGGATACATAAAGTTCTCGGATGGCAGAAGACTACAATGCTTGACGAAGGACTGCGGGCACAATTTGCAGCCATGAACATAATAGGATGAACATGTCTATCTTACCGAATGAAGCGGAATTCAATAAAGAGTTACAGAAGGTTAGGTCTGGCCTCGAACTTCCAATGCATGAATTTGCTAAGAGCAACTCTTACGGAACACGAATTTGTTTGACGCAGATTTTTATTGTTTGTGTCGCAACTTATCTCCTACAGAATTCTGGCCTCAGGGGAGTGAACCAAGTATTGGGATCGGCGATTATCTATGGGGTTATTGCATACAGAGTGCAGTTCATTTTGCACGATGCATCTCACAAATCTCTTTTCCGAAACTCATCAATAAATGAAACTGTAGGGTGGATGTTTGGAACCTTTGTCGGGGTTAATTTTTCGCGATACCGCTATACCCATATGTGGCATCACAGGCTCACGGGTTCTCAAAATGACCCTCAGTACAGGGACTACCTACATGGAACGGTGTCACGGACACGGTACTTTCTCTTTCTAGTCAGTCCCTTGTTTGGGTCGAGAGTCTTTCCATATCTTTCGAGAGAGTTCGGCGTGGGAGAAAAAACTGAAGTTGCGGTAACTCAGGATTATCATGAGCCAAGAGTTCATCCACTTTGGTACGTAATGGCATTGCTAGTCGTCGGGATCGAACTCTTTGTAATGAGCGGTTTTGGCCGGTATCCATTTATTGCCTTAGGTTTTTTGGTGGGATTACCAACTGTGTCATTATTTCTCGCACGGCTGCGCGCTGTCTCTGAGCACCAAGATTTTGTAGATGACAGAGCTGGGTTCACCCGCTCGCATCGATTTAACCTGGCTGATTACTTGCTTCTCTACGACGCTAACTTTAATTACCATTTTGAACATCACCTGTATCCTGGGATTTCATCAAAGTATTTGAAGAGCGTCAGTATTCGGGTGGATCAATTGGGTCGTCCATCAGACACCATGGGCTCAAGTATGTCTAGGACACTAATTCGCGGGTTTAGGTGATGAAGACAGAAGTCGTCACTTTTGAAATTAACTGCAAGGTTTGCGGCCAAGATACTTTTGATGCAGAAGTAGTTACTCAAGACTACGGATTTCAGACATGCAGTAATGAGTTCCGCTACAGGAGATGTGAGTGTAGCCATTGGTACCTTTTCAATCAACCGATTGAGTCAGAGATCCCACGTATATATCCAGATACATACACTGCGTATTCCATTTCACAATCGCGAGTAATAAGAAAGATTCGAAGACTAAAATCGCGGCAACACTTGCACTTGTTCTCAATCGATAAGACCGCAGCGTCGATAGTGGACTATGGGTGTGGATCCGGTGAGTGGCTGATTCACGTTAGTGAAATTCTTGGTGGTCCGGTAAAACTAGTTGGACTTGATTTTTCTGAAACGGAACCTGAATTGCTGCGAAAAAGTAACATCAAGTATTTTAAAAACTCTCAAATCGGGCAGATTGAAACCCGTACTATTGATTCGTGCCGAATGATTCAAGTTATTGAGCACTTATCTGACTTAAAACAAGATCTAAACCAGCTAAATCGCATATTAAAACCTGGCGGACAACTTCTCATCGAGACGCCTGTCGCATCGGGCTGGGATGTCAAAGTTGGTCGTACTTTTATGTGGGGTGGATGGCACGCCCCGAGGCATTTCCATATATTTAGTGTAAAAAGTTTGCATGCGATCCTAGATCAATGTGGATTTGAAGTCGTTTCAGAAAAGTACATCTACGGTCCTTACGTTTGGGCTGAAACACTTAGGACAAGAATTGGATTGACTAATTCCCCAATCTCCAAATTTTTCTCTATAGGAAACCCTTTTTGTCTCCTGATAGTAGGTTTCTTAGATTTCTTGCAACGGTTGATAACCCGCAAGACGTCCAACTACAGAGTTATGGCCAGAACAAAAGGAAGTGACTAATTGGACCTTTCTGTTTATGAAGCCGAATATCTCCATGAGATGTCTCATTGGTGGTATGTGGAACGAAGAAGACTCTTCGGGAGAATTATCCGTTCTTATTTTCCAGAAATTAAGAAAGCGAGATGTGCTGATATAGGTGCCTCCACAGGCGCTAACTTGACGCTATTTTCTGAACTGGGCGCGTTAGATAGTATTGGTCTTGAATATCAGTACGAAGCTATTGAATTAGCGAAAAGAAAAAGTTCTTTTCCTATTTTGCAGGGATCGGGAGAAAATCTACCCTTTAGTAATGATTCTTTCGATTTAGTGACATGTACCGATGTACTAGAGCACATTACGAATGATGACTCCACGGTCCGTGAAATAAATCGTGTTCTGAAACCTGGTGGATACGTACTAATTACAGTGCCGGCGTTTCAAAGTCTATGGGGGCACCAAGATGAGGTGTCGCACCATCTGCGGCGGTACACGCGTAGGGATATCGAGAAAATTGTTCTAAAAGAGGGATTTGAAATTCTGGAATCTTTCTATTTCAATTGGATTATGTTCTTACCTGTCTGGATTATTCGGCTCATATCACGCCTGGTTTCATTTAAGATGCGAAGCGAGGGCGACATCAATAGCCCAATTTTGAACAAGATGATGATGTTTGTTTTTAGACTTGACTGCATTTTGGCCAGGCGAATACCGTTCCCCTTTGGTGTGTCAGTGCTTGTATTCGCTAGGTCAACGGCGCATACCTAAAACTGTAGGCACTCACGCATATACCGATTCAAATTCGACCAGTTTTGCTGTTTCTTATGATCACATTGGGGTCATGTCTGAAAATATCAGACGGAGTTTTGAACACTGGCGTGGAATAACACTGTTAAAAGGTTTCAAGACACGGGCTTGATGCGAATTACAATTTTGGCAATAGTTGAGAAGTTTTTTGTGCGTTTAACGTTGGTGCCGCTGAATCTTTGGGTGATATCAAGATTGGAAAGTCTTTGCACCATTCAATCTTTAGTGTGGGGCAAAGCGGGTTGATAGCTTTTTCTGCATCAGAGTTAAACTCGGCTGACACTGCATAGCAAACGGTTGCCACTTCACTTACACACTGAAACGCATGTGCAAGATTTGGCCCAAGGAGAACCGAGTTTCCAATGTCCGACGAGAGACGCACTCGTTCCCATTGGCCGAATGTTGGAGATGCAGATCGAATATCAATGATGTAGTCATCAATCTCGCCTGACATCACTGTCACTAGTTTGGCCTGCCCCTGTGGAGCAATGCTGTAGTGAATTCCTCGCACGACGCCTTGTTGCGAATGGGAGATATTTAATTGAACAGGCTCAAATGAAAACCCGATTTGTCTATCGACTTCAGACTTTTTGAACCATTCTTGAAACCAACCCCGCTCGTCGGTATGGCGAACTGGTTCAATAAGCCATGCCCCTTCAATAGTTGTTTTTGACAACTTCATTTCTCTTAGTCCTCTTTTTGAATTGCAAGACGAATACGTTCAATTGATTCAGATAGACCTGATAACCAATTCTGCATTGGGCGCAAGCCCCAAGCAGGGAAATCACTGTGATCAAGCACCGAATATGCCGGTCGCTTTGCCACAGTCGGGAATGCGGAAGTGTCCACTGGGCTCACCAGTGCGGGGTCTGCACCAAGTTGTGAGTAAATTTCTTGTGCAAAATGAAACCAAGTTGCTTGGCCAGCATTAGTTCCATGGGCAATTGGCGGCATCTTCTTCAGTTGAGAAATATCTAAGATCAGCTGTGCAACATCGTGAGCTGAAGTTGGCTGACCAAATTGGTCGTCTATTACGCCCACCACTTCTCCACGTAGTGCTCTAACGGTCATGGTTTTAGCAAAGTTCTGCCCGTGCTCGCTGTATAGCCATGCAGTACGGATGATGCAGCTGTTCCCATTCTGAAATTCACGAATAGCATTTTCCCCAGCCAACTTTGTGCGACCGTATGCATTCATCGGCTCTGTTGGAGAAGTGATTGTGTACGGCACATTTGCTTGTCCATCAAATACATAATCAGTCGAAATGTGAACCAATCGAGCACCAACCATTGACGTTGACTTTGCCAGATTTGCTGGCCCTTGTGCATTAACTCGCAGCGCGGCTACCTCATGACCTTCGGCATCGTCAACTGCTGTCCATGCTGCAGCATTAAGAACAATTGTTGGTCGTAATCCTTCTAAGACGTTTTCAACCGCAACAGAATCTGTGATGTCTAATTGCTGATGACCCATTGCAACGAAGCCAACGGATTGAGATTCAAGCAACTCAGTCATGCACTGGCCAAGTTGGCCGTTTGCGCCAACAACTAACCACATTTTCTACTTCTTAACTTTCAGTGGTCGCCACCAAGATTCGTTAGAGCGATACCAATCAGCTATTTCAGTAATATTGGATTCCAAAGATTTGGTTGGTTGGTATCCGAGCTCGTTCTTGATCTTCGACCAATCGACTGAGTATCGGCGGTCATGCCCGAGGCGATCAGCCACCGGTTGAATCATTTCATCGCCAACGTTGAACGTTGAAAGCAATAACGAAGTTAGTTCTCGATTTGTGAGTTCAGTACCGCCACCAATGTTGTACACCTCGCCGCTACGGCCACCTTGTACAACAAGTTCGATACCTCTGCAATGATCGTCAACATGGAGCCAATCGCGAACATTTAATCCGTCACCATACAACGGCACTTTGAGATCATCAATCAAGTTGGTGACGAATAGTGGAATGACTTTCTCTGGATATTGATAGATCCCAAAGTTGTTTGAACAACGGGTAATGCGAACATCAAGTCCATATGTGCGCGCATATGAACGGGCCAATAAGTCGCTTGAGGCTTTGCTAGCGGCGTAGGGGCTATTCGGGAGAAGTGGTTCGTTTTCGTCCCAACTACCTTCAGCAATTGAGCCGTAGACCTCATCTGTTGATACATGGATGAAAGTTGGAATGCTGTGCCTCATGGTGGCTTCGAGCATTTGTTGAGTTCCTAAAACATTGGTTGTTACAAAAACTGAACTTGATTCGATCGAGCGGTCTACATGTGACTCGGCTGCAAAGTGCACCACTACGTCATGACCAGGTATTGCCAAGTCGATGTCAGTTGCGATACGAATGTCGCCAGTTACAACTGATAGCCGTTGGTCGCTCGCGACGGGATCCAAATTGGCCATGTTTCCCGCATATGTAAAGGCATCAAATACAGTCACAGAGTCAACTTGGCTGCCCCATTCTCCGCTTAAGAGTCCTCTTACATAGTTCGAACCGATAAATCCAGCGCCGCCCGTTACGAAATATCGCATTTATCCCGCTCTCCGATGAGAATTTCCATATGAGGATACTATTAGGTCAATGAAGGGCATCATCCTTGCTGGGGGAACTGGCTCACGACTTTGGCCAGTAACAATTGGGGTCAGTAAGCAACTTCTTCCTGTTTATGACAAACCACTTGTTTACTACCCCTTGTCAACATTGATGAGCGCCGGGATTCGAGAGATTCTCATCATTACAACGCCCGAGGATTCGGCTGCATTCCAAAGACTGCTCGGTGATGGTTCCCAATTAGGAGTTTCACTGACATATGCGGTGCAACCGCGACCTGAGGGCTTGGCTCAGGCATTTGTCATTGGCGAATCTTTTATCAATGGTGGCGCGTGCGCCTTGGTACTTGGTGACAATATCTTTCACGGAACCGGGCTTGGTGCTGAATTATTGGCTGCAAAAGATATTGAGGGAGCCCTCATTTTTGCCTACCGAGTATCTGATCCATCGGCATACGGTGTGGTGGAATTTTCTCCATCAGGTCAAGCAATTTCTATTGAGGAGAAACCGAAGGAACCTAAATCAAATTATGCAGTTCCTGGGCTCTATTTCTACGACAAAGATGTTGTCGAAATTGCAAAAGCTGTAGTGCCCAGTGCTCGTGGCGAACTAGAGATCACCTCAGTAAATAATGAATACATGTCTCGTGGTGTGTTGTCAGTGCGCGTTCTGCCTGAAGGCACTGCCTGGCTAGATTCTGGAACGTTTGAGGCACTTCATGACGCCGCTAGTTATGTGCGAATTATTGAAGAACGTCAAGGAATAAAGGTTTGCTGCCCTGAGGAAATTGCTTGGCGCAACGGTTGGATTTCCGACGACACTTTGTTGAAAATTTCAGCAAAGATAAAGAATCCAAACTATGGCGGCTATTTAGCCAAGCTTTTGCAGCAATAGATCCTCAGTATTCTCTGGCTCGTTAGTTCTTCTTTGCAAGATATCGGTAACGCAAATCAAGAGAATCAATATCCCTACCGCCCCTCCAAGGAGTGATGCGTATGTAGTAGTGGGGCCTGTCAAAGTCTCTGACAAGAATTTGACTGGAACTCCTTTCGGCATCATTTGTATTCCAATCAATAGGAACAGCAACCTTCTTTTCCACACCGAATAATGTTCAGCGCCGTGGCCTGCTGTTATTAGGACTACGAAGTAAAGACCCAATGCGTATGCCGCCACATAATCAACCAGAGTTGTAGCCAGGACAGCCCCCATCAGTGAAACATCAAATAGGGAGGCTCGCTTTTTTAACATTACAAAACTGGCTCCAGCCGCTATTAATAAGTTCAAAGAATTTATGTGATCAAAGCCAAACTGCGCCGCAGAGCTAATGCCATTTATGTCGAAGTTCTGAAGAGAAAGGAGAGATGCTTTAAGTGAATTGTTGTAAGCCAATGATTCATAGGCGTACATTTCTTCATTAAGCCGAACGTTACGAAATATTCTCGACAAGTTACGTAGGATTCCGCCATCGTAGAAAAGCAGCGGGAGGACAGTTACGCAAGCGGAAGTTGAAAGTGAAATGATGCAGTCTTTCCATCTGCGCTCTCGTAGCCATACAACTAGAAAGACGATGGGGTAACCCTTTAGGGCGATTGCGAGCCCAAGCACAACAGCACCCCAAGATTTTCGGTCGTTTATGAAGAGAACAATTGCCACACCGATTAGTGCTGTCAACAAGATCTGGATATTCCCTCTGTCCATCAATGAAATAAATGGAGAGGTGAGTATCACCGAGCCCACAATGAGTTGAGCTCGATTTACAGACTGTTCATCCGAAAGAGAAAACCAAATAGAAGACAATAAGGCCATTGTCCCAATAATCATGAACAGGACAAAAGATTCCCAATATGGAATTAATGAGAACAACCAGAAGACAGCCATCGTAAATGGGAGATAGTTGTTGCGTGGGCCATCGGCTGTATCTGTAATGAACCAGGGGCTTTCTAAGTTGCTCTGCCATCTCGGTAGAAGAAAATCACCAAACGTATGTACTCCAAGTCTTGGTGGCACAACAGAATTTGCATAACCAGCCGGACCGTCGGATCCTAGGTAACTGATGAAATGCTCGAAGAGGCCTTTGTTCAAGTAGGAAGAAACTACGAAACACAGAGTTACGCCGACAATGAAACAAAATGAAATCGTCAGAGCAAATTCTTGGCGAATCTGTTGTCTTTTTGTTTGAGCGGTGTTATTCATTAATGCCAGATTCGGGTCCAGCAATCATGATGAGATTCTTCCCGAGTCCACGAGACCTAACCAATCGCGAAAGAAATATTGACATGGGGATGATGACTTTGTCGTATAAGGCTACTGATGATGTACCAAGTGTTTGCCTTTTCAGAACCCGGTAAGAAAGCCAATACGGCAAAACTCCGATGGGGTCAAAATAATGAATTGATTTGGTCTCAAGGCCCGCAGCTCTGACTACCGCTTCAAGTTCAGTTCGCCGATATCGGCGGAAGTGTCCTGATATTGCATCCATAGAGCCATACAAAGACGGCATGGCCGGGACAAAGATAATGATCTTCCCATCGGGATTCAAGACATCCTTTGCGATTTGTAATTCCTGTATGTCATTCTCAATGTGCTCCAGGACGTTGACAATCACTACTGAGTCAAACTTTTCATCTTTAGAAATTTGATTTAAAGAAAGTGCCTGTTCCAAAGTTGATGGAAACGAGCGCACCCCGAGTGATTGCGTTGAAGCCATTAATTGCTTGCAAAGCTTCGGGTCAGGTTCAAGTGAGGTAACAGAACGTCCGCTCTGTACCAACATAGAAGAAATCTGTCCCAGGCCAGCTCCGATCTCCAGAATGTTTTTTCCGAGTAGATGATCAAATTGTTTCAGAATGAGACGAGTAGATGTCGGTGTGTTTGATAGCAATTCCAATTCACGCTGGGCGTTGTAGTTGTCCGCGCCATCCTGTCCGTGACTTGCTCCGAGGAACCCCACTTCACGTGCTTTAACCATGTGCCGTGTGGAGCGAATCGATGGCAAGTCGCTAATAGCTCTGAGAATCTGTTTAAAACGCAGATTGGAAACACCCGAAAGTCGTGGTCGAAAGTGAATTGGGATCTCTGTTACTTTCAATCCTTGTGCGGCTGCGACGGCGATTGATGCCCCAAAAAATGAAAAGCCATTGAAGCCGACTAAGTCTCGTTGCAGTTTTGAAACCGTCACTCTGTTGTAGACACGAAAACTAGTTGTTGAATCCTTGATATTTCTCGGCACTCCCGCCATATGGAGAAAATGAGCACTAATTCGAGAAAGAATTACGCGAGCAGCAGATAACCCGTATGACCGTCCACCCTTGACCCATCGTGACCCGATTGTGATGTCCGAACCCGTTGTGATTGTCGCCCGAAGTAGATCGCCAATTTGTCTCGCATCATGTTGACCATCAGCATCCAGATTAACTATGAATTGAACATCTGTATTTCGAAGTGCGAGATTAAATCCAAAGAGAATTGCTGCACCTAGGCCAGACTTCGGACCCTCTACTACCTCTAAGTCGAGAGAGTACAAGGCAGCCAAGTTCTGACAGAGATCCCTAAAGACTGTGTTGCCCCCATCGTCTACAATGAGGACACTCAATTTCCATCCAAAATGTTGGAGTTGGTAACAACTCTCAGCGACCTCTTGAAGCACTGCTTCGATTGAGCCCAATTCGCTCATCGTCGCTAGAAGTATTACACCTCTTCTTATCTGACTATTTTCGACCAATTTGAACCACGTGTAAATTATGACGAGAAAACTGTTCTGATTCGAGTAGGTATCTTGTGTCAATAATGACATTGCCACGCATTAGAGACCGCACCGAACTTGGTTCCAGATTTTTGAAGGCAGACCACTCAGTCAATATTGCCGTCACATCTGCACCTTTCATCGCTTCTTCTTGAGTTTTGGCCCTTTTGATCTCAAGTTCTTTTGGCGTGATAGCAAGGGGATCAAACACAATCAAATTTTCAAACTCTGATTGCAGACTTTTAATGATGCCAATCGCTGGCGAACAACGGGTGTCGTCAGTCTCAGCTTTAAAGCTCAGTCCCAAGAGAGCAATCCTTGGATTACTCACGCCCGTAGCTTTTGCCTCTCTTCTGATCAACTTTGCGACTGCATCGATGTGGTTTTGATTAGCAACAATGGCTTCTTCTACCAGCGACATTGGCCGATCTACAGATTTAGCCATAGCCACGAGAGCCTCGGTGTCTTTCGGAAAGCAGCTACCGCCCCATCCAGGCCCGGGTGTTAGAAATGTTCCGCCAATTCGCGGGTCGAATGAGAGCCCTCGCATGACTTCAAGAACATCAGCTCCTACGGCATCACAGAAGCTTGCCGCTTGATTCACAAAAGAAATCTTCAAGGCAAGAAATGCATTTGCCATGTATTTGATTGATTCTGCGGAAACTGGATCAGTAACTACGACAGGACTACGAATTCCTAGATACAGACCAGCAACTCGCTCTCCAGCAATTTGGTTTTCACTACCTATCACAATTCGGTCGGGATTTAGAAAATCTCTAACCGCAGAGCCTTCACGGAGAAATTCAGGATTGGATACAACATGAACTAATGAATCGTCGAGTAAATCTCGCACCAGGAAGGCCGAATTAACAGGAACAGTGGACTTGTTTACAACAATTGTATCTGGCGACAAACGACCACTGATTTGTTTCACAACTGACGTAATTGCCGATAAGTCGGCAAAACCGTCATCACCTTGAGGAGTTGGCAAGCATAAGAAAACGAATTCAGCTGTTGAAACTGCTTCCATCATATTTGAAGTAAAGGAAAGTCGTCCAGAGAGTTTTAATTCTCTTACTAATTCCGGAAGCCCGTTCTCAAAAATTGGCATAAATCCTGCATCAAGCATCTCAAGTTTTTTCAGATCGTTGTCAACGCAAACAACCTGGTGACCTAGATGCGCCAGACAAGCTCCAGTAGTAAGCCCAACGTACCCCGTGCCCAAGACGGCGATTTTGTGTGGAAATTTACTCACGAACTACCTGCCTAACTTTAGGATTCATGCTTTGACACCCTTCAAGTAAAGTTACTATTACAAACAGCAGCCACAAAGTTGGAGTCGTCCAGTAGTTCAGCCGAAAAAATGGTGAAATTTCTGTAGTCCCGGATGCAAAGACACTTCTAGATGCACCCGCTCCAAAGTTAACAATCGTCATCGGAAGTTGAGTAAGGGCGACTACCCAGATTAGGGCTGTAGAGCTTCGATGCCATCGTCGCACAAGACCGCTCTCGTTTCCAACGTGATTTTCTTGATTTGAAGACCAGAAAATTAATGCGACTATCGCGACTATGAAAACTGTGTTGTAGGTTGGGGCGTCCGGTACAGCCATAAACGCAAGTGCTAAAACCGCTGTACCCCAGATTTGAATCGGTGCTTTGGCGATTCGAAACAACCACCAGCACCACGCGACTAAGCTTAGAATAATTATCAAACTCATGATCGATGAACTGAATAACGAATTTGCATGAGTTTCAGTGTTGCACCAATCTTTTGTAGTAGCAGCGCAAGATATTCGTTTAACGAGTCCATGAGTACTCGTCGCGTAGCCCGCAACTTTAGATGCATAGTCATTGTCAGAGACTGAAGCAAGCATGGACGATAATTTCAGAGTGAATTGACCAGGAAAAAACATCAAGAGTCCCAGAGATCCGAACACTGTTAGTAGGATTACTGTCGCCGAGTCGCGATATCGCTTGTGGCTTATTAGACCGATGATCAGTAAAATTCCCCAAAATTTTAACATCGATAAAATAGTTAGAAAAAGGACAGCCTGTGCCCATTTCTTTTTCTCCAACGCAACAATGTAGGCGAGCCCTAAAGGCACCAAGAGTGCCACGTGGTTGCCTCTGTCAATTGCAGTTATTGCGCCAATCGATCCAATGCCCAAGATTGCTGAAGCACCAAATCTGGTTGTCAAACCATAACCAAATGTAGACCAAAAAATCGGCGCAAAAACTGACAGTATCATTAGGATTTGGAAAATAGTTAGTGCCACGTCATATGAGAACAGCCTGAAGAACTCAAAAATAACTGCAGTCAACGGAGTGCTAGTTGCAGCAAAATTTCCTGGCTCGTAAACATTCTCAAAATCTCCACGATTAAATGCCAATCCAAAATCACCAAAACAATGGCGGCCAATACCTTGAAGACCTGTGCGACACCAGCCATCGTCAACGCGAAAGCTTAAGAGTTCAGACCATTGAATTCCCTGATAGCCGGCGATGATAATTCCAAGTAGCACTAAAGGAAGCAGAACCATTTGTAAGTTTAGAATGCGCATACCTAGTGGCTGATTTGCATCTGGAACTTTTTGATGAGTCATATTGGAATCCTTAGAAATGGGTTATCTCATCATTAACAGATGAATTAGGTCGAAACGGTAACTTGCGCAAAAACGAATTAGAAATAATTAGAATTGAAGTTCCACATTGCGTTGTGAATTTACGGGCAAACAATAACCTCATTATGGCTAGCCAGCCCCAGTTCTGATAGCGATCCCTCAAGTTACAGGTACAGAATTTATGAAAAGGGCTATGACTAGATATCACATGTCCTTAGCAAGACTTGCGGATAAATTCTTATCATCGAACACTCGCATTTAATCTACTTCAATAGAAAGTCCCGAGGAG
>Ga0209550_10002961_pt1 | contig 16282 bp, 7 predicted proteins | sample LauGreSuBDMM15SN_2_FD_187567 | JGI IMG/M metagenome (GOLD analysis project Ga0209550, IMG submission 187567) | Freshwater lake microbial communities from Lake Michigan, USA - Su13.BD.MM15.SN (SPAdes) (version 5) | ecosystem: Environmental > Aquatic > Freshwater > Lake | place: Lake Michigan, USA...
GCTGCGAGCGCCTCGTCGCGCGTGTTGAACATCGGCCGGCGTGCGTCGTAGGCGGGGTTGGGCGCGACGTCCTTCGCGCCAGCTTCCTTTATCCAAGCGGTGAAGAGTTGCTTCATCTCCACGACCTTCTCGGGTTTCTGCGCCGCGAGGTTCGTGCGCTCGCCGGGATCGGATGCGAGATCGAAGAGCTCGACCAGCGGTTCGGGCGCGTAGCGGGTAGTCGCGTTCGTGACCCGGCCGCCTTCAAACTCGAGGTGATCGTAGGGGTGCCAGACGAGCTTGAAACGGCCCCGCACGACTGCGCGCACGGGCGTCGTGGCATATCCGGCGAGGTAGTGCGGGAAGGTGATGAACAGCGTGCGCTCCCGCAGATGATCACCACGAAACAGCGGCCGGAGGCTCGCGCCGTCGAGTCTGTGCTTCGGATCTATCGGCACTCCGGCGGCGTCGCAGAGCGTGGGAAAGAGGTCCGCGAAATGCACCGGCACGTCGCTGCGCCGGCCGGGAGTGATGTGGCCGGGCCAACGGATGAAGAGCGGCACGCGCACGCCGCCTTCGTAGAGCGTGCCCTTGCCCATGCGGAGCGGGTGATTTTCAGCCGAATGGACGGCCTTGCTCATGCCGCCGTTGTCACTCGAGAAGACGACGAGCGTGTTGTCGGCCAGCCCGAGTTCGTCGAGCGCGGCGAGCACGCGGCCGACGGAGAGATCGACGAACTCCAGCGACGCGAGCATGTCGGGGTGGATGCCGGGGTCCTTTCCCTGCAATCGTTCTTTCCAGCGCAGCCGATCCTCTTCCGGCACGATGTGCGGCCCGTGCACCGCGACGTAGGAGAGATAAACGAAGAAATTCTGCGCGCGGTTCTCGCGCATGAAGCGGATCGCGTCGTCGGTGAAGCGCCGGGCATCGCGGTAGGGCTGGCTGCGGTCGGCGCGCTCGTTGCAGAAATCGAAGCCGTAGCGCGCCGCGGTCGCGGGCGTGAGGTGCTGGATCGGCAGGTGCCACTTGCCCGAGATGGCGGTCCGGTAGCCGCCGGCCTTCAGCGCCTGCACGAGCGAGTAGCCGCCCGGCTGGACCGGGTCGGGCAACCGGGCATTGGCGGCGCCGTCCCCGGGAAAACCACCGGCCGCCACACCGGAGGGCAACGGCCGGAGGGGCTCGCGCATGAGTGCGAAGGGATGAACGCCAGGCACGTTGTCCGTGCGCCCGTGTCGTCCCGCAAACTGCCCTGTCATGATCGTGGCGCGGCTCGGCCCGCACACCGTCTCGCTGTAGGCGCGCGTGAAGATCATCCCTTCTTTTGCGATTCGGTCCATGTGCGGCGTCTGCAGCACCGGATTTCCGTTCGCGCTCGGGCCCGCGTAGGGCATGTCGTCGACGAGGATGAAGACGATGTTCGGCTTCTGTGCCCGTGTCTCGGCGGCGGGCAGCGGTGCCAGCAGCGCGAGCAGCGGGACGGCGATGGGCAGGATTTTCATGGGGAGCGCGTCGGAGTCTTCGTGTTGGTCTTGGCCTTCGCGGCGGCCGCCTGGGAGAGCCACCAGCTCTCTTCCACGAAGTCGGGATTCCTCGTCGGGAAGCCGGCGCCGGTGTCGCGCCACCACGCTTCGAGGGCGGCGCGGAGTTCCTTCGTTTTGGCGGGCTGCGCGACGGCGAGGTCACGCGTCTCGCCGAGATCATCGCGCAGGTTGTAGAGTTCGGTCCGCGGGCCGAGGACGAGTTTGCCGTAGGGCGTCTGATCCGGAGTCGAGCCGCGCGGGTCGAGCCAATCGCCGAACCAGTGGATGAGTTTCCAGTCGCCTTGGCGGATCACGGCGCACGGCGTGCGGCCATACATGGCCGTGTAGGTGGGCATGTGCCAGTAGAGCGCGGGGCGATCGAGCGCGCCGCTCTGCGTCAAGAGCGGCACCAGGCTCGCGCCGTCGAACTTGTGCCCGGCGGGCGGCGTGGCGCCGGCGAGCGCGGCGAAGGTCGGATAGTAGTCCACGGTGTGCACCGGCGTGTCGGACACGGCGCCGGCCTTGATCCGCGCGGGCCACCGCACGATCAGCGGCACGCGGATGCCACCCTCGTAGGGCGAACCCTTGCCCTCGCGCAGCGGCGCGCAGCTCGCCATGCGCGAGAGCCCGCCGTTGTCGCTGGTGAAGACGACAAGCGTGTTGTCGCGCAGGCCCCAGTCGTCGAGCCGCGCGAGCAGGCGGCCGATCTCGGTGTCGAAGTGCTCCAGCATCGCGAGGTATTCCGCCGTGGGGCGCTCGGTGAAACGGGCGTTCGGTGCGGTCGTGCGCTTGTAGCCGCGCGCGACGTGCTTCTCGACGAGCGCCTTGGGCGCGGTGAGCTTGGTGTGCGTGGTGAAGTGCATCGCGCACGCGAACCACGGGCGGCCGCGGCTGCGCTCGATGAAGCCGAGGATGTCGTCGGTGATTGCCGTCACGGCCTTGTCCTCCGGGTGCGCAGTTTCGCTCGCCGCGCCGCAGAAATCGAAGCCGTAGCGGTCGAAATATTTTCCGCCGTCACGCGCGCGAAGGGTCGCGGCGGGATAGTCGTCCGCGATGTGCCATTTGCCGCTGAGGCCGGTGGCGTAGCCGGCCTGGCGCAGCTTCGTCGCCAGCGTCGCCACGTCGGGCGACATCGCGAGGTTCGGCGTGGGGATGCGATGAAACGCCCGTGGCGGCTCCTGCTCGTGGATGACCTTGAACACGCCGCTGCGCGCGCCGTATTGGCCGGAGAAAAAGGCCGCGCGCGTGGGCGAGCACTGCGCGTCGGCATACGCGGCGGTGAATTTCATGCCGTGCGCCGCGAGGCGGTCGAGGTGGGGCGTGGCGACATCCTTGTTTCCGAAGCACGACGGCCCCGTCCAACCGAGGTCGTCGGCGAGGATGAAGAGGATGTTGGGCGGCGACGCCGGCGCGGCGGTGGCGGGCAGCGTGGTGAGCGGTGCGAGCAGCAGGACGGCGAGGAAGGCGACAGTGTGCTTCATTGCGATAGTTTGACTTAGCCCTTCGGCGCGAGCGGCAGGGCTTTGACCCACGCGAGATTGAAGGTGTAGTGGTTCTGGCTCGTGACGAGTTGGATGCGGCCCTCGCGCGACTGGGTGATGGCGAGATAGCCGGTGGGCTCCGCAAGGGTGTCGCTCATTTGGAATCGCACGTGGGTGCCGGGCGCGGCCGCCCGCTCGGTGCCGCCGGGCGTGACGAGCCGGCGGTCGGGCCAAGTCTTGCCCTCGTCATAGCTCACCGCGGCGAAGAGGCCATAACCGGTGTAGTCGCCGCCGGCGGATTTGAAGACGAGCCCCTTCCGGTTCTTCCACTCGCGCCACTGATCGGTGAAGGAGCACAACAAGATTGGCCCTTCCTTCAGCCGGATCATGACGGGCCTCTGGGTGTTGCTCACCACCGGGAATTCGCTGATTCCCCACTGCCACGTCTCGCCGAGATCACTGGAGTAGCTGACCGGCATCTTGAACTGAAAACGCTCCTGCTCGGGCTGGCCGGCGCTGATACGACTGAAGGCCATCAGGCGCCCGTCGGCGAGCTCGACGATGGGGGCGTGGATGCCGGCGATGAACGGCCCGCTGCCGCCGGGGCGGCGGTCGTCACTGCCACGCCCATCGCGGCCGCGCGACTGCCACGTTCGGCCCCGGTCGCGGCTGATGACGAGGGATGAGTTGTCATACGGCATCGCAATGACGCCGTCCTTGGTCCGGATCGGATTGCTGGCGGGCTCGCCGCGCGGGCGCAGCACCTCGGGCTTCGACCACGTTACCCCGTTATCGGTGGAACGACGGACAAGGTTGTCGCCGTGCTGGCGTGCCTCGACGAAGTGGAAGATCGTTCTGTCACCGTCCCACCAGATTTTCGGCGCGTGATCGTTCACGTCCTGTGCATCCCAGAACGGCGATGCCGGGTCCCATTCCTTCGCACCGAGCCGCAGACGGGCCGCCGCGTTCGACGTGGTGAGATCGGTTTCGCCGAGCGTGGAAAACCACACCGCGAGCAGGTCTCCGTTCGGGCACTCGGTGATAGAGGGGCTGTGATTCTGGCTGATGAACACGGGGCCGACGGCGCCCGGCGGAATACGCACAAACAGCTTCGGTCCCTCGAAGAACGGCGCGTCGCCGGAGGGCGTCGGCGCCTTGAGCACGGCCTGACTTACGCTCTGCGCATTTTGCGGCGGCGGCGCTACCGGCAGCGGCTTTCCTTTCGGCAGATCGCCTTGGACGACGCGAAACCCGATGCGCTCGCTGGCCGAGTTCTGCGCCCACGAGCCGCGATTCGCCGAGCGCAGGAAACGGATCATCGCGGAATGATGACCGCCGCGAAACACGCGGCAGTCGCCGTCCACGCGCCCGATCGGATCGGTCTGCGCGGCGCTCTCAAAGGGCCCGTGCCAGTCGAGGCACCACTCGGCGACATTGCCATGCATGTCGTGCAGGCCCCAGGTATTCGGAGTCTTTTGTGCGACGCGCAGCGAACCCGCGCCGCCGGCTCGCGATTCCTCCGCCGGATGATCCAAACCGAGGATCTCACCCTGCTTCAACGCCGTCGCGGAGGCCTTGCTCGCGGCGCGCCAGTCATACTCGCGCGGCATTGGGCCGGGCGGAAAGTAGACCCCGCGATAGTTATCCTCGCCGAACCACTTCTGGTGTCCATCCGGCAGCGTGTCGCCGGTGTGGAAGAGCGTCGTCGTGCCCGCGCGGCAAGCATACTCCCACTCCGCCTCGGTCGGCAGGCGGTAGGTCTTGCCCTCCTTCTTCGACAGCCACGCGCAAAACGCCACCGCCCGCTCCCACGTCACGCCACTGGCCGCGTCGTCATCCGCCGGCTTCGACTTCGGATCGTTCGCTTTGAGTCCGGGATCGAATTGCCGATACTGCGCCACCGTCACCTCGGTCACGCCCATCAGAAATGGCCGCGTGATCGTGACCTGATGCGCGGGCGTTTCATCGAAATCGATCCGGCCGGAATCCTTGTGCATCTCGCCCATCCGCTTCGGCCCGAGGTAGTCGATCAAGGGCGGTCCGTCCTGCCCCATTGTGAACGTGCCCGGCTCGATGCGCACGAGCTGCATCCCGATGGAATTGGTGACTTGCTTCGGCGCCTCACCGCCTCGGAGGGCAACGAACGGTGCAAGTGCGACCAGCGGCAAAACCAGAGTGTGGAGTTTCATCGAGAAAAACAGATCAGCGCCGCGCGTGCTTCACCACGAAGTCCAACAGCTCGCGGCAGCGGAAGAAACCCTCCCAATGCGTGTGACCCTGGCCGGGCGGGACGATCAGTTCCATCTCGCCACCGAGCGCGGTGTAGCGCGCCTTCACCAGGGCCGAGTTGGCAGAGAGAGGCACAAGCTTGTCGGCATCGCCGTGGATGGCGAACAGCGGGATCCTCGCCGTCGCCATCGGCGCAAGGCGATCGATGGGATTGTGCGCGGCGAGGTTCGCCTGCAATTCCGCGGGCGTCATCCCGTAGGCGGGCGCGGCCTTGGCGAGGCCGGGCCAGCTCGCGAGATCACAGACGGGAAAAATGCCGGCGAACGCGGCCACCTTCTCCGGATTCTCTGCCGCCCAGCACAGCGTCATCAATCCGCCGCGGCTGCGACCGAGCAGCACCGCCTTAGGCGCCAGGCCGCGGCGCTCAGTCAGCTCGCGATGCAGCGCGGTGTAGTGCACGCGACCGGCCGGATTGCCGTGGGACTCGCCGACGTCGATGCCCGCTATGCTGACGCCGGCCTCGAGGAGTTGGCGGAGCATCCATTCCTCGTGGTGATTCGGCGAGTTCGGGAGGCTGGGGGCAAATAGCACCCAAGGTCGCGGTGTGGCGGCCGGGGCCTTTGCCGAGAGAGCGAGGAACGCGGGCCGGTCCCCGACGGCGAAGAACTCCGCAGGAACTGGGAAACCCGCCTGAGGTGGCAACGCGGCTGCCGGCACCATCAACGCGCAGAGGCACAGAAACCAGCGGGTGATCATCGGACGGCGGTGCGACGCATGGGCGGGTTGACTTGCGGTCGCTGGTCAGAACATGAAGCGGCTCGTGAGCATCCAGGACCGCGGCGCGTTGAAGCGGTAGAACACGAGTTCGCCGTTGCTGGCCCGGCGGATCGGGACGAGGTCGTCGTTGTCGAGCAGGTTGTTGACGTTGAGCTGCAGGGTCCATTGCACCTTGCGGCCGAGGACGGAGCCGAGGCGGCGGCGATAGCCGGCACTCGCATCGACGAACACCTGCTCCGGCCCCTCGAGAAGCAGGCGGTTGACCCCGGTGGCGGCGGTGCCGGTCGCGTAGTAGCCGACGACTGGCCGGCCAAAGTAGCGCACGCCGCCGCCGATCGAGAAGCCCTTCAGCTTCTCGCCGGCGAACTCGTAATTGGTCCGCAGGTTGCCCTTGCGTTTGATCTGGCCCTGCGGGCGCCGGCCGTCGGCCACGACGAAATTCGAGTAGGCTGCGGCATCGACACGCGTGAGCTGGGTGGCGACGGTGCCCGCCGTGCCTGCCACGGGCACGGTGGGGAAGCGCTCGAAGAAAGGCCGGAAGTTCGCGAGATACGCCTGCACTTCCCGGCCGAGGTTCGTGCGCTCGGTTGTCTCGTCGCTGAAGTTGGCGTAAGTGCGCCAGCCGTCGGTCAGGTTGGCGGTGAGCTCGAGTTCGTAGCCTCTTGTGCGGCCGTCGGAGGTTTCTCCGACCGCCAGACCGCGCACGTCGCCGAGGGCGATGTTGTTGGCGCGCAGCACACCGGCGGCCTCAAGGCCGTCCCAGATGACGTTGATCGCCGAAGTGGTGGCGCTGGTGGCAGCGTATTCCTTCTGGGACTTGGTCTCGAAATACGTCGCGGTGAGGAACAGCCGCTGCTGAAAGAGATCGAGCTTGAAGCCGATGTCCTGGCTGCGGCCTTTCGGCGTGGGCGTGCGCAGGCCGCCGCCTTTCGGGGCGTCGAGGAGTGCGACCGGCGGCAGGGCGCTGTTTTGCGCCTGGCTATAGGTGAGCGAAAGCCACGGCGTGGCGTGAAAGACGCCGCTGAATGACAGGCCGCTGGCTGACGTGAAATCGGGCGTGTGACTGCGGATCGCGTAGCGGATGCCCTGCGTGAAACCCGGCACGGGCCGGCGGCCCTGCGTGGAAAAGTAGTCGTCGCGGCGGTCGCTGCTGCCCCCGACGATCGTGTGCAGGCGGTCCTTCAGGAAGCTGCTTTGAAGCATCCACGCAGCCGTGGTGCCCTCGTTGCTGTTCAGGCGGGTGTTGTTGTTCAGCGGAATCCAGCCGGTGTCGTAGGCGCGTCCGGAGACCTGCTCGCGGAGGCCGCGGATCGGCTGCTGCGCGAGTTCGGCGTAGCGGAGGCGGCTGACCGGACCGTTGAGGTCGAGGTAGGTCCGACGGTTGATCGCGTTTTGGCCGCTCTCGGGAAGTGAAAGGTCGGGCGCGTTGGGCGACGTGACGTATTCGCTGACGATGATGAAATTCTCCTTGTAGAAATTAGTCTCGAAGGCACCGGCGAGCGTGTGCCGGCCCCAGCGACCGGCGTTCGTGCGGTAGGCGAGCATCGCGCGGGCCGCGTCCGTGCGGGAGTCGCGGAATCGCGCCGTGGTCGTAGTCTCGAGGTAGGGGCGGCCGGCGTTCGGGTTCGGCGCGCCGGTGGGCAGGAACGGAGAGGCATCGGCGCGGAGCGCATCCTCGTTCTCGAGACTGTTGTTGTAGTGCTCGTCGGTGCGGGAGGCGGCCAGCTCGAGGTTGAGATTGCGCGCGAGCGACTGCGTGAGAAACGCCGAAAGCCGGTGGTGGTTCTGGTGCACGTAGGTGCCGGGACCGCGCAGCGACGTGGTGCGCGGCAGGACCGAAAAGTCGGTGAGCGCGATCGCCTGCCCATCGACCGAGGTGCGCAGGGCGGAGAGTGTGCGGTTGCGCCAGTCGGCGAGGGTCCCGGCGGCACTGTCGAAAACGAGAAACGAAGTCGCGGCCGTCGCGGCGACGCCGAGGCTGGCGTTGGCGGTCGCCGAGATAGCGCGCCCGCGCGAGGCCCAGATCGTATATTGATCACCGGCGACGTATTGCGGGTCGGTCTTCCGGTCGATATCCCCTTTCTCGATGTCCACGTTGAGCTCCGTCTTCGCGGTCGGGCGCCATTTGAGCGTGGCATAGTAACGGTCGGACTTATCGTATTCGAAATCCCGCCACGTGTGGGTCTCCTCCTTCGCCGTGGCGAGGCGGACGGCGAGCCGGTCGCGGACGATCGGCTGGTTGAGATCGAGCTCCCCGCGCCGCCCGCCGTAGGAGCGGGCAGTGACGGCGAGCGCGCCGCGCGCGTCGTTCAAGATGGCGCGTTTGGTCGACACATTGACGATGCCGCCGGGGTTGCCCACGCCGAAGAGCACGGCGTTAGGCCCGCGCGACTGGTCGATGCGATCGGTATTGAACGCGTCGAAACGGACGCCGGGCGACTTGAAGAAGTTCACCGAGACGGTTCCACCACTTAGACCGCGGACTCGGGTGGAGCGGCTCGACTCGGTGTTGCCGGTATTGCCGGCGAGGCGCGCGGTGCCGATGTCCTCATTGAAGTTTAGCTCGGTGCTGAGCATGTAGGGCGCGAGTTCCTCGAGGTTGGTGAGCCCGAGGTCGCGGAGAAACGTCTCCGTAAACGCCGAGGTGGGCGAGGCGACGTCCTTGAGGTTCGAATTGAGCCGGCTGCCCGCGAGCGTGGTCTGGGCCTGGTAGCCGCGGTCGCGATCCGTCGAGACCTCGAAAGGCGAGAGCATGACCGCCTTCGCCGCCTCAACGGCGTCCGGCGTCGGGCGGGCGAGCGCGGGTGCCGCCGCGGTCGCCCGGGGTGCGTTTGGGACGGTGGTCTCCTTACGCACGGAGAAAAGCCCGGATTTTTCGTCGACGCCGACGGTGAGGCCCGTGCCGGCGGTCATTCGATCGAGCGCGTCGCGCGCGGTGAGTTCGCCGCGCACGGCATTGGTCGCCGTCCCGCCGATGCTCTCGGCGGAGAAAACGATCTCGCGGCCCGATTGTTGCGCGAAGAGTTTCAACGTGCGGCTCGCGGCGCCGGAGGGAACGTCGAATGGCTTCACCGCGGCGTCCGCTGCCTGCAGCTCGTTGGTGGGCAGGAGGAGGATCAGGCAGGTCAGTAGGAAGGCGCGGGTAACCGGAAGCAGCCCGGAAGGGAAACAAGGGGAATAGGTCATCGGGGAGAGGGTAACGCCTGAAACGAAACCGCTCCGGTGCTTTTCCGTTAATAAAAATTGCGCCCGACGCCGGCCGTGGCGACGGACCCGCCCTCGGCTGCCACGGAGCGCAGCCCTCCGTAGCATGCGAATCGTTTCGGAGGGCGACGCTCCGTCGTCGCCGAGTACGTACGATGGGCGAAGCGATCGGCAACAAAGTCCGAGCAAGATCGTCCCTTGCTCATTTCGGGCTCACTTCAAAAAACGATCATTCCCCACGCGCCAAACCTGATGGCTTCACCTGCGCTGACTTCCTTCTGAAAAACTGAACAGAGATTACTATCACGCACTTTCTCATCTACCTTGAAGAGCAGGTCGAACTCCCGTTCGGAGGTTTTTTGGAAGCCCAAGCGCAGAATCTCGGTTTCGACACTCTGCAGGTTCCGATCCCGAGCTGGGGTAAAAACGTAGAGTATTCCAGGCGACAGGCAGACAACTTCCGTGCCTTGGATCGAGGAGAACACGTAATTCCAGTTGCGATTGAATGACTTTCCTCCCGGCAGGCCCCGGACGATGTAGTCGCTGTCGGAGAACGCCTTCTCCGTCCGATGGAGGGGCCGGATCTCTCCCGCCACGCATCGGAGCTCGGGGCGCTGCTTCGTCAGGATCAAGTCTGCGGCGGACGCATCGGTCTGCGCTGGCGGCCCATCCGCAATCCGCCCCACGATCGGATTCTCGCCGGTGGCTTGGTTCACGAGGACTCGAAGACGAGTTGCCGCCCCGACCGCACCAGGGGCGAGGACATCCTCTTCGGAGAATCTTGCCATGAGGATCTGCTTTTCCAAATGACGATTGAAGTCGTAGATCGCGTAGATGGTTCCGTCCTCCGCCTGTTTCGCATCTGGATAGGAAGTCCGCTTTCGTTCATCCAACCTGAGCCCGCCTTTCCAACTCTGCCCGTCATCATCGGAGAGAAAGGCCATCATCTGCTCGCGTTCGCCTTTGGTGTCGAGCGGGCCGTTGCGGATCAGCAGCAGATTTCCGGAATGCAATCTGCGGACGTGGAATCGGCTGACGGCGTGTTTTTGATAGTCACTCACCTCGGACCACGTCCGGCCATTGTCGTGGGACACGGACTCGCCGATCCCATAAGACGTGCGCACCAGCATCCAGAGCGAACCGTCCTTTCGCTCCAGGAGCATCGGTTCGTCCGCGTTGCGTTTTTCGCGCGGTACGTTGGCCGTTCCTCGCAGCGCCCAAGTCCTGCCCTTGTCGCGGGAAACCATCACCCGGCAGCCGTCGTCGGTGTACCACTTGTTCGACGGCATGAGCCATTCGCCGCGCGAGGTGACGATCGGCTTGTTGAGCATCAAGCCGGAGAAGACTGGAAACGGCTTGCTCCACGTTGGGTTTTCCGCGTCCGGGTTGGTCGTGGTCATGGCCATGGTGACCGAGAGTTTGCTCTCGTCGCTGCCGGACCAGACCTTCTCATTCAGCCACCAGAAGCACCAGAGCTTGCCGTCGGGATCGAGCCAGAGGCAGGGGTCACACGCGCGCAGGGGCCCGTCGCCGTCCGGATCAATTACGATACGGGCGTCGTTCCAAGTTTTGCCGTCGTCTGCGCTGTTCGAGAGCACGACATAATTGAAACGCTCTTCCCACACCTTGCCAACGTACCATGCGGCCCAGAGCCGTCCGCCGCGGGTTCGCTCGATCGACGGAATGCCCTGGTAATTTCGCCGGCTGGGGCCGTAGGCCAGGCTCGGATCGTTAATGATCGCGGGATGCGCGAAGCCACGCAGGAGAGGCTCCGGACTTACGAGCGGAACCGGGGACACCTGCGCGCGGGCAATCAAGATCGATAGGGCGGCGAGAACCCCGGGGGCGAAAAGCCGACGCAGTTTCATGCTGAGTTTCTCAATTTCATGTCGGTCAGAAACGCCCGCGGATGCCCACCGTGATGCGCCGACCGAAGACCTCCGCGATCGTCACCCGGTTGGGCTCCCCGACGTATTGGCCGGGCCACTTGTTGCCGAGGTTCTGGACGTTGACCGAGGCATTGAGCCACGGCGTGATTTTGCACTGGAGGTTGACGTCGATCGAATCCCCGTCGGACTGGTAGGCTTGGTTGAGGGGATTCGCATTGTAGCTGAACAGGAAGGCTCCCGTGTAGTTGTACGACACCCGCACCTGCAGCCGCCAGAAACTGTAGCTCGCTCCGAAATTATACATCTCCGGTACAAAGCTCGGCAGGGCGCTGGCCCCCTCCTCGTAGGTGCCCGCCGTGCGGACGCGGGTGTAATTGGCGAACACGGCGAGGGTATTCAGAGGCTTGGGCAGCATCCGCAACTGCTGATCGTAGGCGAGTTCGTAGCCTTCCATGCGGGCCGAGTTCAGATTCATCTTCGTGATGAAATCGTAGCCGGCGAAATTACCACTGAACCCATTGTCCGGGCCGGCGCCGATGATGCTGCGCTGGCTGGCGATGAAGCCGCGGATATCTTTGCGGTAGATGCCGGCCGAAAGGACGCCCACGGGCTTAAGATAATATTCCAGCATAACGTCGTAGTTGCGCGAGGTCTGTGGACCGAGGTTCGCGTTCCCCTGCGTGATGGTCCCGGCGGCGGCGCTGGAGGCGCTGGACACGATGGTCGTGATCGGCGTGATGTCGCTGACGTTGGGACGCGAGGTCGTCGTCGAATAGGAAGTGCGCAAGGCGAGCTGCCGCCAGGGCTGGTGCCGCAGATGCAGGCTAGGGAACAGTTTCGCATAGCTCCCGCTCTTTGAGACGCGACTGATGTTCGCCCCTTGGGTCACCGCTCCGGCTGCATTCACGGTCGTCTCCTCCACCCGGAGGCCGCCGAGTGCCGTGAGTCGACCGATTTCGATGCGCCCCATGGCATACGCCGCGGCCACTTCCTCGATGGCGCGGTTTGGCGGTGGATGCACGGTCACACTGGTGCCGTTCGGGCGGAAGTGACTCGGTTGCGTCCGGAAAAGCCCTTGGATGGCGGTGTAGTTGATCTGCGGAATCGCCGGATAGTAACCGTTGAACAACGCGTAGCGGCTGGGTTGCTGAAACTGGGGGAGATTGTCGTCGTTGGTCCCCGTCGCGAGGTTGCGGCCGAACACGCCGTCCGCGCCGACATAGTCCCAGATCGGACGATAGATATCCGTGGAGCGAGACTGCCGCTGATATTTGAGTCCGGCCTGGAGATGAACCGGGAATGGGAAGCGGTTCACCTCGTGCTTCACATCGGCTCCTGCGGTCGAGATGCGCTCCAAAGCATCGGAGATCGACTGCGTGTGCTGCCATTGGACGTAGGGGGCGAAGTTTCCCGGATCAGGGCCATAGGTTTGGAAGAAGCGCGGACGCTCCTGTGATCGCGACTGGTCAATGATGAATCCTGTGCCGCCGTTTATTCGTGCGGCAAAGATGGGCGAGATCTTGTAGAAATCGTCGATGCCATGGGTCAGCCGTCCGATGACCTCGGTGTTACCCCAGCGCTTCTTGCCGCCGAGCGCGAAAAGCCATTGCGTGTTCTCACGCCATTCGGTCGAGCTGGTGCTGAGAAAGTTGGCGTTGAGGAGTTCGACGGCGGAGGTCGAAGCCCCCGGCGCGAGCCCTGCGGCCAGAGTGGCCGTGGCCCGCGGCACGGCCCCGCCTTGGATCGCGGCGCGGCTGACGATTCCGTAATCTGCGATCCGGGTGGCGCCGCTCGACGTGGCTTGCTGGTCCCGCCGGGTGTTATTGCGGGTATAGCGGGTGAAGAGCGTGTCGAAATAGATCGAGGAGGACTCGTCGGGACGAAACTCAAGCTTCCCACCGGCGCCACGACGAATGACATGGTAGATGTCGTCGAGCATCCGGAAATTGGTGGAGAAGCCTTCCGCGTTGTTCTTCGCCATCTGGATGCGGTCACGCCCGACGAACGAGTCGTTGTAACTTCCCGACAGCGTCACCGCCATACGGTCGCCCGGCCCGAATTTCCGCATCAGCGTGGCCGAAACGCTCGGTGTCCACGGATACTCGTCACGATACGTGTTGCGGATATAGGACCATTGATAGCTGAAAACCTGGCGCTCCCGGAAATCGAAAGCCGATTTGGTGACGAGCTTTGCCGCGCCGCCCAACCCGGTCGCATCCATGTCCGGAGTCGAAGCCTTGGTGACCTCGACTTCCTTGATGAACTCCGCGGGGATGCGGTCGATCACTGGAGCCCGATCGCTGCCGGGAATCGAATCGCGACTGCCGGCGGCGGACATTTGCGTGCCGTCGAGCGAAATCATGCTCATCCCGGGCGGTGCTCCGCGCAGCATCACACCGACAATGTCGCCGTCAGCCATCTGGGTCGCCACGCCGGGAAGCTTTTGCAGGAAATTGCCCACGTTGCCGTCGGCGACATCTCCATAGGCGTCCAGCGAAACGACATTGATGATATTGTTCGCGTTTCGCTGACGCGTGAGCGAGGCGGCATTGCCCTCGCGATCGGAGGCGACGGTGAACGCTTCGAGCCGGTAGATTTCCGAGGACAAGGCAAACGTTACCTTCGAGTTGTCGCCCGGACCGACGCTGGTGGTTGTCGTATCCGAATCGAGCCCGGGGTAGGAAACGGTCACTCGATAGGTGCCGGGCGGTAGATTTGTGAAGCGAAAATACCCTGTGGTGTCGGCCAGCACCCGACGGCCGCTGCCGGCGATTTCGACGACGGCCCCCGCGAGCGACGCGCGGGTAACGCCGTGGCTGACGTAACCAGAGAGCTCGCCGACTCCCGGCGGAGTCGATCGTCCGACCCCGCTGCGGGCGTTCTTGCCTGCTTCCCGCCGCACGGAGAAAAGGCCCGACTTCTCTTCGACCCCAACGGTCAGACCGGTGCCAGCCACCATTCGATTGAGCGCCTCGGGGGCGGCCAGTTCTCCGCGTACGGAGTTGGTTTGGGTTTCACCGATGTCCTCCGCCGAAAACACGATTTCGCGGCCCGATTGCTGGGCGAAGAGTTTCAAAGTCCGGCTCGCGGCGCCGGAGGGAATGTCGAATGTCTTCACCGCGGCGTCCGCTGCCTGCAGCGCGTTGGTGGGCAGGAGGAGGATCAGGCAGGTCAGTAGTAAGGCGCGGGTAACCGGAAGCAGCCCGGAAGGGAAACAAGGGGAATAGGTCATCGGGGAGAGGGTAACGCTTGAAACGAAACCGCTCCGGTGCTTTTCCGTTAATAAAGATTGTGCCCGACGCCGGCCGTTGGGTGAGAGTAGCGATCAACCATACGTCTGATCGGTCATTGCGAGCGACGGGAGCGCGGGGGTAGCGCCCCAGGCGTTCGTCCGCTGCTGGCAGACGAGGCTTCGCCTACGTCTGCGCTCCCACGTTGGAGGATCCTGGGATGTGCCCGTCTACCTCCGACCCTACTTTGCCGCTTTGGCGGGTGCGGCGGTTTTTGCGGCCTTCTCGAGCATGCCGCGCACGCGCGCCTCCTCCTTGGCCAGCGCCGCCGGGGGCACCGGCAGCGGACGGAACGCGGGATCGGGGACGACTTTCTCGCCGCGGGGAATTTCGCGCAGCCGCAGATGGCGGAACGACACGTCCTGCCCGTGATCCTGGAGCAGAAAGTGGCCGCCCCGGCCGGTGAGATCGCCGCCACGGATGCGCAACAACTCGACCTCCTTGGCCCATTTCGGATCCGTGTAATCAAACGAGATCACCCGCTCCTCGTTGAGCCAGTGCTCGATCACGGAACCCTGGCAGACGATGCGCGCGGTGTTCCATTCGCCCAGCGGGCGGGTCGCGCGCTGGCGTGGGCCCATGCAGAAGAAAAGCGATGCCGCCGCCTGCCGCGGGTTCTCGGCGTAGGGGCTGAACTCGTCGTCGAGCACCTGGTATTCGACCTGGCCCGGGCGGTAATAGACGCCGCTGTTGCAACCCTTCGAGACCTTCCACTCGAACCGCAGCTCGAAATCGTCCGGCACCGTGCGCGCCTCGTGAATCAACTGGCCGCCCTTGCGCACACGGGCGAACGCACCGTCCTGGATTTCCCAATTTCCGTCCTGCTTCCAGCCGGCGAAACTCTTGCCGTCGGAGAGCGCGACGAAGCCCATCCGCCGCTCCTCCGCGTCGAGCGGCGCGGCGCGCAGCGGAAGCAGGTGCGTGAGGGCGAGGAGAAGGATTTTGGTTTTCATGGGTAAAGGAACGGAGGCACGGCCGGTACGATTAGCGGGACCTACTTCGGGGTGGTGGCCTCCAGGATGAATTTCACGAGTGCGTCCACCTGCGCCTCACCCAGCGCCGCGCCGAGCGGCGGCATCAGGTTCTCCGCGTAGCCCTCGGCCACGAGCGCGTTGGGATCGAGGATCGATTCGCGCACATAGGCGGCATCGGCCACGACGTCCCGCTTGGCGCCCGACACCGGCTCGCGCACCCGACGGTTGCTGCCCGCGAGACCACGGAAGGTCGGACCCACGAGAGCCGTGCCATCGAGACTGTGACACGCCGCGCAGAAATTCTGAAACAGCTCGCGACCACCTCGGCCCCCACCGTAGCGGAAAAACGGCGTCGCCGCGACCGTGGCGCCCGACGGCGCCGCCCGCACCCCGCCCGGACGCCCTGCGGGGATGCGATTGACCGTATACCACACCTCGCCCGCCCAGAGCGGCTGGCCGGCGTCAGACGGCAGGGACTGCGGCAGTCGCACGTGGACAACCTCGCGCGCGACCAGCCCCGGCAGTTCCAGAAACACCCGGCGCCGGTCCGGCGATACGCTCGCCGAACGCACCTCGGCGCGACGGTGCCGCACCTTTGGGCCGCCGTAGGTCTGCGTCGCCTGGTAGCCCCACTGCGTGACGTGGTAGCCTGCGGGATTCCAGCCGGCGCCCTCCGCGAGCGGGGAGGTGAATTCGATTTCGAGGCCGTTGGTGCGGAGCCGCGCCGCGAGCGGCTCAAACACGGCGGCACCGGTGTAGCGGATGCGCGTGAGTCCGCTCACGCGCCGGATGAACTCCTGGTCGCGCCCGCGGGCAATTCCGCCGGCATACAGTTCCCCTTCGGCCGTCAGCGCGAAACGGTGGAAGAGGTGCCGGAAGCCCTGCGAGAAATGAAACACCGCGCCCTGCAGCGCCCCGTCAACCTCCTCGAGAAACGCG
>Ga0209550_10002962_pt1 | contig 16280 bp, 13 predicted proteins | sample LauGreSuBDMM15SN_2_FD_187567 | JGI IMG/M metagenome (GOLD analysis project Ga0209550, IMG submission 187567) | Freshwater lake microbial communities from Lake Michigan, USA - Su13.BD.MM15.SN (SPAdes) (version 5) | ecosystem: Environmental > Aquatic > Freshwater > Lake | place: Lake Michigan...
TAATAATTCCTATATTTTATTTATTTTTTGTTCAGTTACCTGAACCTGATATTATGTTTCCTTTTTCAAAAGATGGAAACATTTTTTTTAGGTAACAGTCATGCTGTTCTGATACCTATTTCCTAAAATATTGTTAATCAATATGGGATGGATACCTTTTTTTCATTACGCATACATAGGTAAAAACACCTAATTTTGAATTTTATCTATTATTTTAGCAATTTTCATTACACAAACGCAACTTTTAAATACAATTAAGCGTTCTATTAGAAATTTTTAAATTCTTTTAACTTTTTAATTTGGCATGGCTATTAAACCTTTGTACTTTTGTATTGTCAGACTAAAGTAAAAACAATTTGAAACCCAACAAAATCAAGGGTTTAATTTTTAGCCATGTACCTTGCAATCTATAGTTCTAAAAAATATTTAAAATAAATTATATGAAACACAACATTGAAAAGCAACAGACAAGTAACAAAACACCTAATTTCTTCAACGCAAGAAAAGTACTTTCGAAAGCATTGAACTTAATCGCTGCGCTCGTTTTACTAACAGGTACAAACTCCTTTTCTCTTATCAACCATGATGTTAAGGTTATAAGTGACAGCAACAAAATTGAAAAGAAGAAATCAGTTATTTTAAATGACGACAAAGGATCTGTAAAATTAGCTATCCCTGCAAAAAGTACAGTAGTAAAGGGCGATTATGAGATTCAATTGAACATGCAAAAACACATCAGGGAATATTTGAATCCGATGTTGAATATGCCTGAAATGGTTGAAGGTGACTTAAGCATTTCAACCCAATTCTACAATCAGTATTTATTGACATTTGAACATGCTGCAATTGTTGATGCGGATGACGAGATAAACTTTCAGTTTTTTCTGGTTGAAATGGGATTGAACCAAGCTCAAACATATCAAACAGCTGATAATCAAGTAAATGAAAACTTCTACTTGAATAAATACATTCCTTTGAATAAACAGACTATATCTCATTCAGATTGTGCTGTAACAAGCAGTTTCAAAACTGAAAACGCAGGATAAAATACGTTTCATTTGGTTATGTTTTGGTTAAGAAAAAACCGGTCGATTGACCGGTTTTTTTAATTCATTACTGCAAACAAATAAGCCGGATTCTGTTCGAGGCTATCATTTATCTGTTCCGAAAATTACTTTACGGAATCAAGCTGCCTACCCGTTTCAGCCTTATTCAGAGCAAGCGAGTCACCTGCCATCCAACGGATACTGAAACCTATGTGGCATTTCAGCACGCAAGGTTTACCCAATTATTGCATTACTGCAACAACCCGTAGGCTCTTACCCTACGTTTTCACCCTTATCACGTGTTAGCGTGACGGTTATTTTCTGTGGCACTTTCTGTTCCCGCCTAAACGAGACCCGGCTATTCACCGGTGCGACGCTCTGTGCTGTCCAGACTTTCCTCATTATAGTCAAATAACGCGATAGCATTGCTTGCAGCGGGGTAAAGGTAGGAAAGTAAGTTTAAGGTTGTTGGGTTAAAGTTCAAGGTTGTTAGTTTAAAGTTTCCTTTCCCTCACCGTCTCTCAAAGAGGACGGTGAGGTGGAATTTCCAAAGGAAGCTGTGATTACAATTATCATGTATTTATCAATAGCCTGGAGTTTTAACCCCAGGTTATTGATGACCCTGTCTGATGAAAACTCTTGCCTATTTAAAACACCTATCAATTGAAAAACCTTTTTTATTGAAAATTCCAGGCTATTGACTACCCGTTCCATTCATTAATTTATACAAACCTTCACCACCACCCTGTTTAGTGGATGCGAATGGAAAAATTTTGATTATAAATGACAAACAATAAAAAACCCCCACCGATTAAAGACAAGAAACAATCATTTAACATTAGGATTCACTTAAATTGTGTAACTTCAATGTTCAAACATTAAAATAAATATCATGAGTTTTTTAGAATCCCTAGAATGGCGTTATGCAACCAAACGCATGAACGGTGAGCAAATACCTACAGAAAAATTAAACAATATCCTCGATGCGGTTCAATTGGCACCAAGTTCATTTGGCTTGACTCCTTACACTGTAATTGTTGTTCAAGATCCGGAAGTTAAAGCAAAACTTGCTCCTAGTTGTTATAACCAACCCCAAATAAATGAATCATCTGCTTTGTTGATTTTTGCACATTGGACCAATATCACTGCTGAAAATGTTTCAGACTACATGAATGAAATTGCAGAAACAAGGGGTATGCCTGTTGAAGCATTGGCTGATTTTTCAAATGTTATCAATGGTAAAATTGGCAGCAGCTCGGTTGAACAATTACAAGTATGGGCTGCACGTCAAGCATATATTGCACTTGGTTTTGGCTTGGCTGCAAGTGCCTTGGAAGGTGTTGATTCTACCCCTATGGAAGGTTTCAATCCTGCAGGTGTTAATGAAGAACTTGGCTTGACTGAAAAAGGGTTGAATTCTGTATGTATTTTAGCACTTGGTTACAGAGATGCCCCTAACGACTACCTTGCCAATGCAAAAAAAGTTAGGAGAAGTAAAGAAAAACTTTTCATTAACTTCTAATTTCCACAAAAGAAATTTAAAAATAATCTATAGAACTGAACCATCTTTCAATAAGATGGTTTTGTTTTTAGGTCAATCCCCAAATTTATGAAGTATAGTTTCCTCAGTTCACTTGTTTTGTTGATAATAACCTCTTTCAGCGTTAATGCCCAAAACACCCCAGCGGGTAGAATAAGCGGTTACATAAGCGATAAAAACACGTTGAAACCAATTCCTGGCCTAACAGTACAACTGCAGCCATCTGGAAGCACTACAACAACAGATACATTGGGATTTTTCAGGATAACCAACGTACCTCCAGGTACCTATAATTTGAATGTTTCCGGGATAAACTACATGCCAAAAGTGATGAGCAACATCTTGCTCACCTCCGGAAATGAAACTACCATTTCCATTGAAATGGAAATGAGTTCAAAAAACCTCACTGAAATTATAATTCAAAATAAAAGAAATACAGCCAGGGCAACTAGTCTTGAATCACCACTGAGTGTGCAACGCATGACCACAGAGGAAATCAAACGCAATCCGGGTGGAAACTTCGACATCAGCAAAGTGATTCAATCGCTTCCCGGCGTTGGTGGCGGTGTTGGTGGTGGTGGCTTTAGAAACGACATCATCATTCGTGGTGGAGCTCCTAGTGAAAACGTTTACTACCTAGATGGAATTGAGCTCCCTGTTATCAACCACTTCGGCACACAAGGCAGTGGTGGCGGACCTCAAGGTATTCTTAATGCCAATTTTATTGAAGAAGTAAAAGTGAATACCAGTGCTTTTGATGCACGGTACGACAACACACTGAGCAGCGTGTTGCAATTCAAACAGAAATCAGGCAACAATTACAAAACACAAGGCAATGTAATCCTCAGCGCTACTGAACTTGCTGTTACATTAGACGGTCCACTTTCTAAAAAGACAACTTACCTTGCTTCTGTTAGAAGAAGTTATTTGCAATTGTTGTTTCAAGCAATTGACCTTCCAATCAGACCTAATTATTGGGATTATCAATTCAAATCAACTACCCGTATTGACGATAAAACAACCCTTAGTTTCTTGGGAATCGGTGCCATTGACGAATTTAAATTTGCCGCACCCAAAGAGGCCAGTCCCGAAAAACTGTACGTCATCAATTCTAGTCCACTCATCAACCAATGGAACTACACAGTTGGTATGAGCTTAAGAAAACTCACCTCCAACGGATATTGGAACCTTGCTTTGAGCAGGAATACATTGAACAACAATGCCAACAAATACGAGGACAATGACAACCCAAGTGAAGCAACACGCACGTTGTTGACTGACAGCAGAGAAACAGAAAACAAACTTCGTTTTGATGCTTCTTCCACAAAAAACGCTTGGAAATTGAGCTATGGAGCTTCTATGCAATATGTTGATTTTAACAACAAATTCTTCAACTTATACAGAAAAGCACTCAAAGATGCCAACGGCAACACCACCCAGCCGGCTGTCATTATTTCAAGCAACCAAAACATAGATTTTCTGAAATATGGTGCCTTCATTCAATTGAGTAAAAAGATTTTCAATGAACGCATGGCTATGAGCGCAGGCACCAGAATCGATGGAAATTCATTGTCAAACAGTGAACAAAACCCATTCAAACAATTCTCCCCAAGGTTGTCATTTAGCTATGCACTCACACAAAAAACCAATTTGAATGCTAGCATTGGAAACTACTTCAAACTGCCTTCATACACCCAACTTGCCTTTCCAAAACAGTCAGGAAGTTTAATGGTTTCTAACCCTGGCAACTACATTGCTAGCACCCATTATGTGGCAGGTGTTGAGCATTTGCCTAGCAGCACATTAAGATTTACCATTGAAGGATTTTACAAGCAATACAGCAATTATCCAGTGAGCATCATAGATGGAGTAAGCTTGGCAAATAAGGGAACTGACTTTGGAAGCATCGGCAATGAACCCATCATCCAAAACGGTAAAGGAAAGGCTTATGGACTGGAGTTTTTCATTCAGAAAAAGCTGACAAAAAGATTTTTTGGAATCATGGCATATACCTTTTACCATTCCAAATTCACGGATAAAAACGACAAATATATTCCAGCAAGTTGGGACAATAGGCATTTGTTAAGTGTAACCTGGGGGTATAAATTCAAGAGAAATTGGGAGCTTGGCGTAAAATTCAGGTTCCAAGGAGCTGCACCCTATACGCCATTTGATTTGGCAGCATCAAGGTTGAATTACCTAACCCAAGGAAATGGTGTTTTCGACAACAGCAAGTTCAACACATTAAGGTTGGAAGCATTTAATGCAAGTGATCTGCGGATTGACAAAAAATGGAATTTCAACAGCTTTACTTTGGATCTTTACTTGGATGTAACCAATTGGTACCTTGCTAAAACCCCTGGTATTTCAAATTATACGTTCAAAAGAAATGAAGGAAATTCAACTTTTTTAACCACTGACAATACTCCCATTAAACTTGATGGAAGCAATGCCATTCCATTGATTCTCAGCAACAATGACGCATTCTTCACACCAAGTTTTGGTTTTATTGTTGAATTTTAATTTGATAACAAATTAATAGGTAAAACAAACTCCCACCTGTTAGCATTTGGTTTTTTGGTGAATTTGTTTACGTCGAGTAAATGACTATACCTTACACCGAAACTAACAGGTTGTTGGTTCCACCACTTTGTATCAAAATAAATTTCAGCTCCCACGCTTCGTAGATTCGTTGTGACGCCAGTCCTCAAACTCTTCAGCCACATTGCATCATAAAAAAAGTTGCTTCTGATTCTTTGGAAATATACAATGTTGGCGATGCCAAAATCAGGATAAAACAATGGCATGTGATAGTTGATAGACATCTTCCACATGCGTGGGTAGTCAAACGCTTCATAACCCCTCGCCATGGCAAAACCATTGGAGAAAAAATATTGCTTCAACGTATCTCTTTGTTGAAATGAAAAACCCGTTACCAATGAATGATTCTTCCCAATACCGGGCAAGTACAACTGCGATCCGAAATACAACTGATTAGCACTTGTTTTTCCAATGGCAGATTTATTTGTTATCCTGGTTGCAAATGCAAATTTTGGATAAATATGCTGCAAAGCTTGTTGGGTTTGCATAGACCAAATGATTTGCTGAGAGGAATAAGAAACCCATTTATTGGGTAAGAGAGGAATGCTCTTGGGGTCATAGACAAGATTAACGCCATTCAATTTTGTTGCCAATTCAAGGTTCTTAAACAACTTGCCCCTGGTGAAATTCAATGGCAGTCGCAACCCTACATTTCCTGTCCATTCATTCCATTTATAATTTCTTGTATTGTCTTTGAAAGTCCTAGAAAAAGTGTAATCAGTCCCTCCTATAATCCAAGGAAACATAGACCCATAAGCCCCATTGAACCCAAAACGGTGTGATCCTTCATTTTCATTGTACACATATTTCATGGAAGTTTCTATTGTATTCAACAGGTTTTGTCCATACACAGAAAAGCTCCACTCAGGCTGCTCATAAAAAGGCCTCCAGCTGTGAAAATTGAAAGGTTTTGTTGATTTTTTATACGATTCAATCGGAGTTGATTCATAAGAAGACTTTTTCAACAATTCATCAATATGCTCTATTGAAGAAACGGGCTGAACAAGTTGAGCATCTGAGATTTCTACAGCAGGTTTATTTTTCTCAATTTGGGCAACAAACAATTGCTCTCCCTCAGCGGTTGGCTTTGAATAAATCACTTTTGTACCATCAGCATTGATATCGCCTGAATATGATCCTGTTTGCGCAGAAGAAAGAACTTCAAACCGATTTTCATTCAAATCATACTTCCAAAGTTCATTTCTTTTTTCTTGGGTTAATGTAAAAATCAAATCCTCTCCTTTTACCCTCAACAAAGAAATGGGGGTATTTTTAAATGGAATCAAAACCGTTTCTGTCCCAGAGTTTACATCGATTGAAACCAGCCCGCTCTCACCAGTTTTTTTTCTTGCGATGGCGTAAATCAGCTTGTCATTTGCTGAAAAACAAGGATAGCTGTAAAAATATTTTTCCTTGTTTTCAAAAGTCTTGAGTAGTTTCTTTTCTGTTACATCGATTACATGAATTTCAGAAGAACTGCTTGCGTTTACATGAACTGCTGCAATTTGTAAACCATCTGAAGATAAATCTGGCGAGAAATAACGCTGCTTGAAAGTAATTTGATTTGAAACTTGATTAGATATATCATATATAAAAACATCGTTAAATTCCTTCCATTGCCAACGTAGATCTGGATGATATGAAGTGTATGCAATTTGGTTGTTTTTATAGGTGAAGTAATCATCGATACCTATTTCCTTGACCCCTAGCCTATTCATTTTCCCCTGAGAAAAAATCACCCATTTTGGAAGTTCGTTGAAAGCTTTTCTGAGGGCCAAAACAGAATCCTCTCCAACCCATGATGGATAAAGGTATTCAACTACCCGCTTGTTATCAACCTTATGAAATGCTGCTTCAACATTCTTAGCGTCGGCAAGGTTCAGTGATGATCGTTGCGATTCAATTGCTGAAGCAACAAAATGTTTATAATCAACACCACTGTATTTCTTAACGGCTTTTTGAAATGGATAGATCAACCCACGAAACCTAACTGCATCATCAGTAACCTTGCCCCAAAAATCGTTACCATATTTTTCGTAGCCATATCGAACCAATAGATAACCCAAAGCATAATGATCAGGAATGAAATCGCGCAAGGAGCTATTCCGAAGTTTTTGAAAGGAATAATGCTTCTTCCCGAGCCAAACGGCATTAAGAGGATCAAAAAAATAAGGCAACCGCCCCCTGCCCTGAGAAAGGTATTGGGTTTCTGTATAAACTGCATCCCCCTCAAAAAACCAATCAGGAATTGAAGCGGCATTCGCAAGGGCTTGTCCTTCCTCTCCGGCAACAATATACGCAAATTTTGAAAGCCCTTTTCTGAAATTGCTGTACTGATGAACATGCCTATATTCATGAATAGCTAGGTTGTCCATCCAATTGGTAGAACCAAGTTGAAGTGAATTTTGCAGCGGCATGGCATAAAATTCACTGCGCCATGGAGCAAGTCCAACATAGGCATTAGAAACAACAGGATTGGGCTGGATAATAATTGAAATTGGTGTTGAAACTTTACCAAGAATTCCATTGTTTTGACTGGCCATTACATCAGTTATTGCAGTAATTCGTTTGGCTGCGTCCTCAAAACCTGGGGTAAAAATGACTGTTGATGTTTTGCCAGCGGTTTGTTTCCATTTCAATGAAGGAGGGTTGCCTCCAAATCGTTGTGCATTGAGTTTGATCTGAAATGAAAACAACAGTAAGACAACAATTTTCGAATATAATTTCATACCAAAAAAATTTAATTATTTTTCTTTTTTCAATGCAAAAGCAACATAACTATCGCCCTTTTTTGTACCCAACTTATTACCGCCACAGGCAATAACGATGTATTGAATTCCATCAACTTCATAGGTACTTGGTGTAGCAAAAGCAGAGGCGGGCAATTCCGTTTGCCATAAAATTTCACCTGTTTTTTTATCAAAAATACGAAGTGTTTCGTCTTTGGTAGCCCCTATGATAAATAGTCCACCGGCTGTAACTACCCCTCCCCCATAATTTTCTAGTCCCGTTACAGGAATTCCCCTTGCCGTCAGCTTTTTATCTTCTCCCAAAGGCCTCTTCCAAACATAATCGCCTGTATTCAAATTGATAGCACTGAGTGTTCCCCATGGAGGTTCAACAGCAGGATAGCCATTTTTATCTAGAAATTTATTGTAACCGGTCATTTTATAAGGAATGGCACTTGCCTGACTCGTTGATTGCATGCCCACTTCTTTCTTTTCAGCTTCAAAAAGATAATCAATGAGTGATTGTTTTTCTGATGAAGTTAGTCCACCAAACCCAGGCATCATTCCCTTTCCCTTGCTGATGACATCTGCTACCATGGCCCTTTCCCTTTTCGATTTAAGATCAACCAACGAAGGATAACCACTTTTCAAATTACCTTCTTTGCTTGGACTATGACAAGAGGCACAGTTTTTAGTATACACAGCCTCTCCTGGTGTCATCTTTGCCAAGTCAGCCTGCTTTGTTTCATCCACCATGGTTAAGATATTGGGCATTTCGCTGGAATTGATATACATATAACCAGTTTCTGGATCAAAAGAGGCTCCGCCCCATTCCCCACCTCCATCAAAACCAGGGAAGATAAGGGTTCCCTCTTTTGAGGGTGGGTCAAACATGTTTTTCCTTATTTTTCTGAAGATTGAAATCAACTCTTCTTTATTTTCTGAATATGGATTGATGTTTTTTTCTGTCATTTTGTTTCTTGCAAAAGGCGCTGGTTTTTGTGGGATGGGCTGTGTAGCGGAAAGTGAATCTCCTGGTAAACCATTTGTAGCAACCTTTACTTCATCGATCTTAAAAACAGGTTTTCCCGTTTCTCGCTCAAAAACAAAAACGTAACCTTGTTTGGTAATTTGAGCTACTGCATCCATTTTTTTACCGTTGCGGTTAATTGTGATCAAGTTTGGCGGAGCCGGCAAATCTCTGTCCCATACATCATGATGCACGAATTGAAAATGCCATATTCGCTTGCCAGTATGTGCATCTAAGGCAAGGAGGCAATTGGCAAAAAGGTTATCTCCTTTTCGATTTCCGCCGTAAAAATCAAAGGCAGCAGAACCTGTTGGAACAAACAACATGCCTCTTTTTCGGTCGATGCTCATCCCAGCCCAATTGTTAGCACCACCAACATTGACATTGTTGTGGTTGTCTTTTCCCCATGTTTCATAACCAACTTCACCAGGACTTGGTATTGTTTTGAATACCCAATCAATTTTACCAGATTTGATGTTAAACGCTTGGATAAAACCCATGGCAGCATCAGCGGATTCTGAGAGCCTTAATGGCATGATGATTTTATCTTCAAAAACAGTTCCTGGAGTGGTAGAAATCACAAATTTCTTTTCCGCGGATTGACCCAGTCCACTGCTCAAACTCACCTTACCATTTTCCCCGAAGGATAAAATAGGACTACCGGTCTTTGCATCAAGTGCATAAAGCCAATTGCCTTGTGTGAATAATATGCGTTTATCGCTTCCCTCTTCCCAATAGGTAACGCCACGGTTGATGCTATACCATTTAGAGTCTTTAGAAGCAGAAAACCGCCAAATCTGTTTACCGGTTGCAGCATCTAAGGCAAATATTTCAAGCGAGGCTGTAGATCCATAAAGCAATCCGTTAACGATTATTGGATTGCACTGCATCTGTGCAGAGCTATCATTGGTATGGAATTCCCAAATTTTTTGAAGGCCTTTTACATTTTTCACATTGATCTGCTGCAAGGATGAATAGTGGTTCCTATCTGGCCCACCCAAATATTCAGTCCATTCCCTTGGCTTCTCTGGTGATGAAAAAATAAAAGGAAAAACAAGAAAAATTAAAAGTCTTTTCATACAGCTCAAATTTATTTTTTTGATATCCCAATGTCAATTAATTCTTAAATTTAAAAACTATCTCCCAATAGTTTCAATTTGTTTTAACTTGGCAAAAAATTTGTCATGAATTGGCTTATACTCGCCATAGCTCCAGGCATCGCCATTTCACTTTATATCATTTTTAAAGATGAATACAACAGGGAACCTAGAAAGCACCTCATCATCAGTTTTTTGTTGGGGATTCTTGCAATTCTCCCTGCACTCATATTAGAATCGATCTTTTCATTTGCAGACCGATTTTCTTTTTTCAGTTCGATACAAGGCATTGGCATAAAGGCATTTTTCTTTGTGGCGATGGTTGAAGAAGTATGCAAATTCATCATGCTGCGCTACTATGCTTACCGAAAACCTGAGTTCGATGAGCCCTTTGATGGGATAGTATATGCAGTGATGGTTGGAATGGGATTTGCCACCCTTGAAAATGTATTTTATGTTAGTCAATACGGCATGGTTACAGGTATTTTTCGCATGTTCCTTGCCATTCCTGCACACGCCACTTTCGCCATTTTGATGGGTTATTTTATGGGCAAGGCCAAGTTTTCAGTTGGCAGGGAAAAAACATTGATGTGGGCTGGTTTATTTTGGGCCATTCTCTTTCATGGCAGTTATGATTTTTTTCTTTTTTTACAAGAAAATAAAATGATTGTAAAAACATTTTCAAGCCTTTTGTTGACCTTCGGTGCTGTTGTATCACTCATTACAGGAATTATTCTTTCAAACAAAGCGATCAAATCTCACCTTGAATTTTCAAAATCAAACCACCATAAATTCAATGTTTACGATAACTAAAATTTCAACCGAAAGTATCCCAGAAATTGAAAGACTGAGCAGTGAAATTTGGCATAAAGTTTATCCATCGCTCATCAGTTCGGAACAAATTGATTTCATGCTCAACATGATGTATTCGAAGTCGTCATTGGAAAAACAAATGCTCGAGTTGAAACATCAATTCATCATAATTTCAATAGAGGAAGAAGCGGTGGGATATGCTTCATACTCCTTGAAATCAACTGATGAACCAACCATATTCAGGCTCAACAAGCTTTATTTGCAACCGGAAAATCATGGAAAAGGAATGGGTAAAGCGATGATTCAATTTATCATAGAAGAAACCCTTCCGCTAGGGGCTAAATTTCTTGAATTGAATGTAAACAAAGCCAATCCAACCATTGCTTTTTACAAGAAATTTGGCTTCACCATTACCGAGGAAACTGTTGTACAAATTGGGGAAGGTTATGTGATGGATGATTATATTATGACTTTAAAAATTACTGAATAAATACATCATTCAATAAGGGTATTTCGCTACAATCGGTTAACTTTGCCGAAATTTAAAAATACGTATGTCTACACTAACTAACGCAAATTTAGACTTTGCACTTCCATACAAGGTAAAAGATATTACCCTAGCAGAATGGGGTAGAAAAGAAATCAGGCTTGCAGAAGCTGAAATGCCAGGATTGATGGCCATTCGCGCCGAATACGGTCCTTCTCAACCATTGAAAGGCGCTCGTGTTGCAGGTTGTTTGCACATGACCATCCAAACTGCTGTTCTCATTGAAACCCTTGTTGCTCTTGGAGCTGAAGTAAAATGGAGCTCATGCAACATTTTCTCTACACAAGACCATGCTGCTGCTGCTATTGCTGCTGCTGGAATCGGTGTTTTTGCTTGGAAAGGCCAGAGCATTGAAGAAGCTGATTGGTGTATTGAACAAACTTTGTTCTTCGGTGGTGCTGAACGTCCGCTCAACATGATTTTGGATGATGGTGGTGACCTTACCAACATGGTTTTAGATCAGTTCCCTGACTTGGTTCAACACGTTAAAGGAATTTCTGAAGAAACAACCACTGGTGTTCATCGCTTGTATGAGCGTGTTGCGAAAGGAACCCTTCCTATGCCAGCCATCAATGTAAATGACAGTGTTACAAAATCTAAGTTCGACAACAAATACGGCTGTAAAGAATCATTGGTTGATGCCATCAGAAGGGCTACAGACGTGATGCTTGCTGGTAAAGTAGCCGTTGTAGGTGGATATGGAGATGTTGGAAAAGGATCTGCCGCTTCTCTTGCAGGTGCTGGCTGTCGCGTTATCGTTACTGAAATTGACCCAATTTGCGCATTGCAAGCTGCGATGGACGGATTTGAAGTGAAAAGGATGATTGATGCTGTAAAAGAAGTTGACATCGTTGTAACAGCTTCAGGTTGTCGCGATTTGATAACTGGTGAACATTTCAAGGCAATGAAAGATAAAACCATTGTTTGTAACATTGGTCACTTCGACATTGAAATCGATGTAGCCTGGTTGAACACAAACTATGGTGATACAAAAGATACCATCAAACCTCAGGTTGATTTATACAATGTGGATGGAAACGACATCATCTTGCTTGCTGAAGGAAGATTGGTAAACCTTGGTTGCGGAACTGGACATCCTAGTTTTGTGATGAGTGCTTCATTTACCAATCAGGTTCTTGCTCAAATTGAGTTGTGGACGAACAACGACAAATACGATAAAAATGTATTTGTACTTCCTAAGCACCTTGATGAAAAAGTTGCAAGACTTCACCTTGGTAAAATTGGTGTTGTGTTGGATGAGCTTACAACAGCACAATCAGATTACTTAGGTATTGCACAGGTTGGACCGTTCAAGTCTGATCTTTACAGATACTAAAAGAAAATCTACAAAATATCAACCCGGCAGTTTCAAAACTGTCGGGTTTTTTTATGCTGTATTCAACATCAAATTAAAAATTGTTAACTATCAACAATACTTATTCGTTTATTTTGATGCTTCTGATTGAATTGTATTTGGAATATTGTGAATTGATGTTGAATTTTGCCAACATACACAATCCTCAAATCAATTGACGAAACTATCTGTAAATATCAACAAAATAGCAACGCTCAGAAACAGCCGTGGCGGCAACAATCCAGACCTGATAAAAACAGCGTTGGATGCCATTCGTTTTGGAGCAGACGGAATTACTGTTCATCCTCGGCCAGATGAGCGTCACATACGCTATAAAGATGTAATTGATTTGAAAAAAAACATCAATGTAGAACTTAACATAGAAGGAAATTGCAGGGAAGAAAAATTCGTAAAACTTGTCTTAGAAACCAAGCCCGCGCAAGTTACTTTGGTTCCAGATGCTGATGGTCAACTTACTTCAGACCATGGATGGAACACCATTGAACACAAAGAATATCTAACGGAGATGATTGCGCTTTTTAAAAAAGCAGGGATTAGAACCTGTATTTTTTGTAACCCTGTAGCTGAGATGATTGAAGGAGCAGCAGCAACAGGAACAGACAGAGTTGAATTGTATACCGAGTTTTATGCGCAAGAATTTAAAACATCACCAGTAAACGCAATAGAGCCCTACATTATGGCATCCAATGCAGCGAGGAATTTAGGGATGGGAATCAATGCGGGTCACGACCTTGATCTTAACAACCTCGGCTATCTTATAAAAAATATTTCGTATATTGATGAAGTAAGTATTGGACATGCATTAATTTGCGATGCATTATATTTCGGATTAGAAAATACCATTCAACTTTACAAAAGAAAATTGAAAAATTTAAAATAATCAACCAATAAAAATCAAACAATGAAAAAGTATCTACAATCTACATTAATTTTAGCATTTACCTTATTCAGTTTATTTGCGAGTTCACAAGACAAAGCAAAGCCTAGTCCAGCCTCTACAGCCACTGGAAAAGCAGGCAATGTAAATATCACCATTTCTTATGGTGCACCTTCTGTTAAAGGAAGAACTATTTGGGGTGATTTAGTGCCTTATGGCAAAGTTTGGAGAACAGGAGCCAATGATGCAACCACTTTTGAAATTGATGGTGATGTCAAAATTGACGGAAAAACACTTGCAAAAGGAAAGTACAGTTTATTTACTATTCCTGATGAAGGAGAATGGACAATTATCATCAACAAGAATGCAAAGCAGTGGGGTGCATACAGCTACAAAGGAGAAGATGATGTTTTAAGGTTTAAAGCCAAGTCTTCAAAATCTGCATCATTTAACGAGGCGCTTAAGTTCCAAGTTACAAATGGCAATGTGTCTATTCTTTGGGAAAACTTAGCGGTTTCATTCAACGTAAAATAAGCTATTAATCAGGTTTCAGCCAATTTAAAAAACTAGGCAGAACCCTGGCCCAGGTATTTAAATCATGTTTTCCATCTTCTAATTCTAAGTAGGAAATCTGACTACCCGCTTGGAAACCAATTTTTTCAAGTTCATTAATAAGATCAATGGTATCATCAATAGAATCGATGATACCATTGTTGTTTCTATCTGAAACTTCATCAAGTTTGCCTGCTTGAAAGAAAAATTTTTGTTGGGCAACGGCTTTTTTAGTTCTAACCTTATTGTGCATTATCCTGTGCTGATGCTCAATGTAACCAGCATCAAGAGATATAGACCGCCACCAAAAAGATCCACTAAAAACACCAACAGCATTGAACTCCTCGGGATGATCCATCGCTACATCAAATGCCATCAAACCACCCAACGAGAATCCCAAGAAATATTTTTCTTTGAAGGCATGTATGGAAGAAAGCAATTTTACGTGAGGAATCAATTCTGAAAAAAGAAAGGCATGATAATGAGCAGCCCTATCACCCCGTTGCATGTAATCAGGATATCCTGCCACGCCATATTCTTGCTTTCTGTTAATACCAGCATGAATACCCACACAGACTAAATTTTGAATGTGCTCATGGTGCAAATAATTTTGCAGGTGTTGTTTAAAATTCATTTTTTCAAGGTCTTGCCCGTCGTTAATCAACAATAAATTGATTTCACCTTCTTTGTTAAGAAAATCAGCAAAATAAATGTCATAAATAACCTCACGGCCCAACGAATTGGAGTAAAGAGAAGCCGTTTTATGAAAAAGTTTTGGTTTCGTCTATTTGAATTTAGTGTACAAAAGTAGATTAAATGTTTGGTTTCAAAGTTTAGGGTTTAGTGTTCATTGGTTAAATCAATGATTAGGTACTTTCAATCAATTATTTTCATAACTTAGGGACAACCAAGAAGCATGATTTCAATGAGCAAAAAAATAGGTATTTTATTCGGTAAAGAGCGGAGTTTCCCTGAGGCATTTATCAACAGAATTAATGAAAAAAACATAAAAGGAATCATTGCAGAGCCTGTGAAAATTGACAAAGTAGTGCAAGGGGAACCATGTGGATATGCTGTTATTGTTGACCGTATTTCCCAGGATGTGCCATTTTACCGTGCCTTTTTGAAAAATGCTGCCATCACAGGCACTGCTGTTGTAAACAACCCATTTTGGTGGAGTGCAGATGAAAAATTTTTCAACAATGTACTTGCTACAAAAATTGGCGTACCGGTTCCCAAAACTGTTATCCTTCCCTCGCGTGAGCTGCCAGACGACACATCAGATGAATCATTTTCGAACCTAGCATATCCTTTGGATTGGAAGGGAATATTTGACTATGTGGGATTTCCTGCTTATATGAAACCCTTTTCAGGTGGTGGATGGAAAAATGTATATCGATTAGAATCTGAGGAAGATTTTTTTCAAAAACATGCTGAAACCAAACAGCTGGTGATGTTGCTTCAAGAAGAGATAGTATTTGACCAATATTATCGTTGTTATTGCATAGGCAGAAAAGATGTTAGGATAATGCCCTACGAGCCACGAAACCCGCATCATTTAAGGTATGTTGCTAGTTTTAAACCTTCAGCAAAACTGCTCAAAGAAATGAAAGCCATTGTTCTTAAAATAAATGATTACTTGGGATATGAATTCAATACAGTTGAGCTCGCCATCAGGGATGGAGTTCCTTATGCCATTGACTTTTGTAACCCTGCACCTGATGCAGATTTAAAAAGCGTAGGCGAAGAAAATTTTGAATGGGTGGTAGAAACAGCAGCCAATTATGCCATTCAACTTGCGAAGAAATCAAACAAAGAGATAGATAATTTGAGTTGGGGTGAATACATCACCAGAAGTGCAGGTAAAAAGCCCCTAATATAATTGGAAAACACCACTCATGATAAATTATAATATTTTTACAGTAGGCATTGAAGAAGAGTACATGGTAATAGACCCAGATTCAAAGGGACTTATCAGTCACGAGCAAAAAATAGTGGTAGAAGGTCAGAAAATCATCAAAGAAAAAGTAAAGGCTGAAATGCACCAAGCAGTTGTTGAGGTAGGAACAGATG
>Ga0209550_10002963_pt1 | contig 16276 bp, 17 predicted proteins | sample LauGreSuBDMM15SN_2_FD_187567 | JGI IMG/M metagenome (GOLD analysis project Ga0209550, IMG submission 187567) | Freshwater lake microbial communities from Lake Michigan, USA - Su13.BD.MM15.SN (SPAdes) (version 5) | ecosystem: Environmental > Aquatic > Freshwater > Lake | place: Lake Michigan...
GCACCACTGTCGTAGTTCGGCTTCGGTCGCATGTTCGCCTTCATGCAAGACAACGACTGCTTGCACACTTTCTCCCCATTTTTCATGCGGTACGCCTATTACTGCGACATCTTTCACGCATGGATAGGACCCGATCACTCCTTCAACTTCTGACGGATAAATGTTTTCGCCACCGCTGATGATCATGTTGCTCTTGCGGTCGACTAACCAGATGTATCCATCGGCATCGCGATAAGCCATGTCACCGACTGAGCACCAGTTGCCGTCAAAAGCTTCAGTAGTTTTTTCAGGGTTCTTCCAGTAACCTTCAAAGACATAGGGTGTGCGTGAGTAGAGTTCACCGACTTCACCATCGCGAACTTCCTCTCGCTTCTCATTGAGGATGCGTATGTTGCTGCTGCCAGACCATTCACGTCCGACCGATCCGAGTTTTGTGAGTTGTTCATTCGGACGTAATAACGTGACCCAGCCAGCTTCAGTCGATCCATATAGTTCATAGAGCCGACCATTTTTGAAATAGTTGAGAATCTCCATTTTTGTATCTCTGCGTGCTGGAGCAGATGACACGAGTAGCTTGCCAACTGAACTAACGTCGTATTTGTTCTTAATCGTTTCTGGTAATGACAGCAGCATGATGTAGTGCGTAGGTACCAGAGATGTGAACGTAACTTTTTCCTGTGAGAGTGTGGCGAGCAAGGCTTCTGGATCAAAGCTGCGTCGGTCATCAACTATGCAAGTTGCGCCTAAATGGATAAATGTAGTGGCGAAGTACAAAGAATTCGCGTGGCACAGAGGCATAACGAGTAAGCCAGTGTCACCTTTGCTAAAGCCCATCTCGAGTGCAGTAGCCAATGCAAGCAAATAGCTACCTTGATGATTGCGGATTGCACCTTTAGGTTTGCCGGTAGTACCAGAGGTGTACATGAGTGCACACATACTTTGCGTATCTACAGCGTCAAATTTTCTTGTTGGGTTGCCTTGCGTGATGAGTGTTTTATAACTGATCCAACCTTTATCAGACACATCGCCTATGACGATGTATCTTCCTGCTGCAACTTGTAGCTCATTTTTTTGTGCATTTAATGTGTCGCAAAATTCTTTGCCAGCTATCACGGCACTGACTTCTGCGTTATTGAGTATGTAGGTGATTTCTGTGCCGGTCAGTCGGAAGTTAACTGGCACTGCTACCAAGCCGGCTCTAGCTAGTGCGACATATATTTCCATCCACTCGAGACAGTTGTATGCAAGCAAGCCAACGCGGTCTCCAATCTTCAGTCCAGCTTTCAATAAGCTATCTGCTAGGCAGTTTGCATTTGCATTCCAATGTGCGTAAGTCAGTGACCTGCGTGAATCACGCGCGCCGAGTTTGTTCGGCATCAGCCTAGCATGGGTGGCAATTGCATCTGAGAGAGTAAGAAATTGGCTCATATTGTCAAATTGAGACTATTTATTAAAAACAGTTTTGAACAAAGACCTCATGTTATAAAACTGAATACTGAATTCAGAGTTCAGTTAGTGTATACTGAGATTGAAATAAATACAAAGAATTTTCTGTAATGACCTTGAACGGTCGAGGTAGGTAGGTACTGCTTTGAATTGAATCGTTGGTGCTTGAACTATGTTGATCCCACTAAGCTATCTGGAGAAAAACTGATGTCCGTGTCCGAAATACATGAACAATCTGTTGCCGCACTGATTGCCCGTTACCTAAAAAGTCAGGGTGTGAAACGGGTTTATGGCCTTTGTGGTGGACACATCATGCCGGTCTGGATGCGGCTTGATGCAGAGGGTATTCGTATCGTTGATGTTCGAGACGAGCGTGCCGCAGTTTATATGGCGCATGCAGAAGCAGAACTAAGCGGCGGGCTGGGTGTAGCACTGGTCACAGCTGGACCGGGTGTGACGAATGCAATCACAGGAATTGCAAACGCCCATGTTTCTCGGGCATCAGTTCTGGTGCTGTCAGGGTTACCGCCTGTGCCGCAAGAAAATCGCGGCGCGCTACAGGACATTGTTCATACAGAGATGGTGCGAGGAATTACACGATATGCTCGAACAGTTCGTAACGCTGATCTGGCATTACAAGAAATAGATGAAGCTGTCTCACGCGCGTTGGGTCAGGGTGGAGAGCCCGGTCCTGTGTATTTGGATTTCCCAGTGGATGTTGTTCGATCTAAGGTGAGTATTCCAATGCAGATGCAGGAACGTTTCACTCAACGAGTTCCCTTAAAGATTACGCCTGAAATATCTGCGATTCATGCTGCAGTTGATTTACTGTGGTCAGCTAAACGTCCGCTCATTATCTCTGGACGTGGTGCAAGAGGCGCAGTCAAAGAGTTATGCGAGCTCTTATCACGTACCGGTGCTGCTTACTTGGATACAGGAGAGAGTAAAGGCTTAGTACCGGAGAGTCATTCCAGTGTAGTAGCTGCAATGCGCGGCACGGTCATGCAACAAGCAGACGTGGTTTTGACCATCGGTCGTCGCCTTGATTTTCAGCTTGCTTATGGCTCGCCTTCCGTATTTGGAGAAGCAAAATTCATCCGCACTGCTGATTGCGCAGCTGAATTGAGAGATAACCGCCGTGGTTCTGTCGAGATTCTCGCAACTGGCTCGCTGGCACTACAGTCTATGCTTGATGTAGCAGGTAAGCGTTTGTCGGCAGTCGATAAAACATGGGTAGAAGGTTTACGTTCAAAACATCTTGAACGATCAGCAAAACTGGTGAGTAGTATGCGTGAAGCTGCACCAGGTAGTGATGGTTTGATGCATCCGAATCGTGTGCTGAGTGCATTGAGAGATGCTTTGCCAGAGGATGCTGTTGTCGTTGCTGATGGTGGAGATTTCCTAAGCTTTGCTCGAGTTGGTTTGCCAGCGTCGACTTATTTAGATCCAGGCTCTCTGGGTTGTATTGGCGTTGGTACACCATTTGGTGTGGCTGCTAGCTTAGTGTGTCCTGATAAAACGGTAGTGGTTGCGACTGGTGATGGCGCATTTGGTTTTAATGCGATGGAGCTTGATACAGCTGTTCGACATAAAGCGCCGTTGTTGGTTGTCGTTGCTAATAATGGTTCATGGGCGATTGAAGTTCGTGATCAGTTAGAAACGCATGGCAAAGTGGTTGGTACACGTTTGCAGTTTTCTGATTACGCCGCAATGGCGAAAGCGTTTGGCTTATATGCTGAACGTGTTGAGCGCGCTGAAGATCTAGCTGATGCAATTAAGCGTGCTATGGCAAATCGTCCTGCTTTACTTGATGTGCTGGTCACACCGGAAGCGATTTCTTCTGATGCGAAATCGGGTCTGGCTTGGGTGCCTGACTTGCAGCCACTAGCAGCATGGGATGAAGCTGAACGAAGTTGGCGGTCTACCGAGTAAATTGCATAGTATGATTCGAGCATAGATACACTTCAATAAACACGTATTGGATTGTGATTCAACACACAAATAATTTATTACGATGAAAATTCTCGAAACCCAGCCCAAACTAGTGGAGCAAGTCCACAAAGCTATTCTTGCTGAGATAGCAGAAGGTAAGCTGCGTCCCGGTGAGCGCATCATTCAAGAACAAATTGCACAAGAACTTGGGGTATCGCGGCAACCAGTTCAACAAGCATTGGTTTTGTTAAAAAATCAAGGAGTACTGCGCGATGCACCTGGACGCGGTTTATTGGTCGCACCTTTGGATCCAAAGTTTGTGCGTCAGATGTACGAGATCCGCGCTGTCATCGAGGGACTAGCTTTTCGTAAAGCAGCAGAAAATTTTACGCAGAGCGCAAAGGCACTCAGCGAGCAATTACTAGTAGCTGGTCGTGAAGCTGTTCGCAATAATTCAGTCAGCGACATGATTGCCGCCGACATGGCGTTTCATAATTTTATTTATGAACTTGCTGATAATCCGCTGATCAGTCCCGCGATGGAAATGCAATGGGTGAACACGCAGCGGGTAATGGGCTCCGTGCTTTTATCGGCTGACAAACCACGCGACATCTGGGATGAGCATGAAGCTATGATTAAGCTAGTTGTAGCTGGTGATGCTGTAAAGGCCGAGGAGGCAGCGCGCCGACATCTTGAACAAGCTGCAAATTTCATGATCGAACGTTTGCGTGATCAGATCGACTCAGAAAACGCAGCCTGACTATCTCTTATCTCTACTAGACTTCAAATGCCTCAGGTTGCCCCGGAGGCCATCATTTTTTAATACAACCTCAGTAAGTTGGACATCCCACATCGGCTTAAAGTGAATATTCTTTGCTTGACAGGCTGAATTCAAAGGATTTAATCTTCACTATTCGAACTCTGAATTCAGAGTTCGAATAGATGAGGGGCTGTATTTTATGCAACTTATAGTTTCCGCGTTGGGTTTTGGCCGGCGTTTCTACGCCGGCCTTTTTTAATATGTCCGCGGATTTTGATGTAAAAAAATAAAAAGAAGTAACGGGAGGAGACCCCATGTCAAACATCAGCACTGCATCGTTTACGACCACTGAATCGAATGCTCAGGTTTACAAAAAAGTAGCATGGCGGCTAGTGCCGTTTTTATGCATCTGTTATCTGGCGGCTTATCTGGATCGCGTAAATGTTGGTTTTGCGAAGCTGCAGATGCTCAGTGATCTATCGTTTAGCAATACCGTCTACGGCATTGGTGCAGGGATTTTTTTTCTGGGCTATGTGATCTTTGAAGTACCAAGCAATATTTTGATGCACAAGGTCGGCGCAAGACTGTGGATTGCACGAATTATGATTAGCTGGGGATTGATAGGCGCTGGGATGGCTTTTGTTCAAACGCCAACGCAATTTTACGTATTGCGTTTTCTGTTAGGCGTCGCAGAGGCAGGTTTCATTCCAGGCGTTCTCTTGTATCTCACTTATTGGTTTCCTGCGGCATGGCGCGGTCGCATCATTGCGCTATTTCTAGCCGCAATTCCTATGTCAAATATTATTGGCGGTCCATTATCGGGATGGATACTAACAACGATGAATGGAATCGCAGAAATGCGCGGCTGGCAATGGCTGTTTATTCTCGAGACCATACCTTCAATACTGTTAGGTTTTGTAGTTCTACGTTTTCTTGATGACCGTGTTGAAAACGCACGTTGGCTGACTGATGAAGAGAAGGCGTGTATCAAGCAAGATATTGAAGATGAAGCTAAACAAACTGCAGGACATGTAAGCGTCATGGATGCTATGAAGAGCGCGCGCGTATGGTTACTTGGTGTTGCCTATTTTTGCGTAGCTAGTTCAATTTATATTTCTAGTTTTTGGATGCCAACGCTGATCAAACAATTGGGTATCGATAATCCTGTAGAGATTGGTTGGTTAACTACCATTCCTTATGTGGTCGCTATCGTTGCAATGATTATCGTCAATATCAGTGCAGACAAACGTGCTGAGCGACGCTGGCATACAGCAATACCATGTTTTATCGCTGCGCTCGGTCTAGTTATTAGTGGCACACCGGGACTAGGTTTAGTGATAACCATGTTTGGTTTGACTCTTGCTGCTGCAGGTGCATCGACTTCACAGGCTTCGTTTTGGAGCTTGCCGCCCATGTTCTTAACGGGCGCAGCAGCAGCAGCGGGTATAGCTCTTGTGAACTCGTTAGGTAATATCGCTGGTATGGCAAGCACTGGTTTGGTTGGTTGGATGACAGATTTAACAGGTAGTCCAAACAGTGCATTGTATTTATTCGCAGTTTTTGCCTTGATTGGTGGACTCATGGTATTGCGTTTACCAGCAGAGACAGTGAATCGCTAACAACTCTTTTATTCAAATTCCCAACATGGATTTTTCATTGCCATCCGAATTGGAAGCATTGCGCGAACGGACGCGCCAATTCATTACTGAACAAGTGATTCCACTTGAAAACGATACGCGACAAGATAGTCACGGTCCACATCGTGAATTACGTGATGAATTGATTGCACGCGCTCGTCACGCTGGCTTACTAACACCACATGCATCATTAGAGATGGGTGGATTAGGTTTGTCGCATATTGCTAAAGCAGTTGTGTTTGAAGAAGCAGGCTATTCATGGCTAGGTCCGACCGCGTTAAATATTCATGCACCGGATGAAGGCAATATTCATTTAATGGAAGAAGTAGCTACACCTGAACAGAAAGAACGGTGGTTGCGTCCTCAAGTAGCAGGTAAAACACGTTCCTGTTTTTGTATGACAGAACCTGCGCCCGGTGCTGGTGCTGATCCAAGTTTACTCAACACTACTGCAGTACGTGATGGTGAAGAATATGTGATTAATGGATTGAAGTGGTTGATCACAGGAGCTGACGGTGCAGATTACGCCATCATCATGGCGCGATTAGAAGATGGTAGTGCAACAATGTTTTTGTCCGATATGAATCGCGAAGGAATACGTTTAGTACGTAATCTCGATGCAATGGACCGATGTTTTTCTGGTGGACACGGTGTAGTTGAATTTAAAAATTTACGTATTCCTGCATCCGATGTGCTTGGCGAAATTGGTAAAGGTTTTCGTTATGCGCAAATTCGTTTAGCGCCTGCACGACTGACGCATTGTATGCGTTGGTTAGGACAAGCTAGGCGTGCGCATGACATCGCATTGGAATATGTACGTCGCCGAGAAGCATTTGGTAAGCCTTTAGTGGAACATGAAGGTGTGGGCTTCATGATTGCAGACAACGACATGGATTTAATGACAGCACGTTTGCATATCTGGCACACGGCTTGGCTATTGGACCGTGGAGAAAAAGGTAATTTTGAATCAAGCCGCGCAAAAGTCGTGTGTTCTGAAGCGGAATGGCGAGTAGTAGATCGCTCTGTACAAATCATGGGTGGGTTGGGTGTAACGAATGAAACTGCTGTAATGCGGATTTTTACCGATATGCGTGCGTTTAGAATTTATGACGGCCCTAGTGAAGTACATCGCTGGAGTATGGCGAAAAAACTCGCTGCAGGAGTGCCGCAGTGAATGCCTACGATTCAGTAGCAAGCGCATTACGATTAGATGGACGACGAGCATTAGTAACGGGAGCGTCGAGTGGATTTGGTGCTTGCTTTGCACAGTTACTCTCAGATGCTGGTGCTGAAGTTATATTAGCTGCACGTCGTATAGATAAATTACAGTCACTCACGGATGCACTAAATAAAAAAGGCAGATTAGCATCAGCTGTTACTTTAGATGTCTCCTCCAAAGAGAGTGTACAAGCCTGTTTTGAACAAGTAGGTGTCTGTGACATTGTGATTAACAATGCAGGCATTACAGTGACACGTGTATTATTAGATCAAACCGAAGAAGATTGGGATAGTGTGATCGATACTAATCTCAAAGGTTGCTGGCTAGTTGCAACTGAAGCTGCACGCCATTTACGTGATGCTGGTCGTTCAGGCTGTATTGTTAATGTTGCTTCTATATTAGGCGAGCGTGTAGCTGCAGGTGTAGCGCCTTATGCAATTTCAAAAGCGGGTGTGGTGCAGGCGACTAAGGTAATGGCCTTAGAACTAGCGCGATACAAAATACGTGTTAATGCCTTGTTGCCAGGTTACGTAGTCACAGATTTGAATCGTGAATTTTTAGAGAGTGAAGCAGGACAAAAATTACGCAGTCGTGTACCTACACGTGAGTTTGGTCAGTTGCAGGATTTATATGGGCCCCTGTTAATGCTAGTGTCAGATGCAGGTGCAGGAATGACGGGATCTTGTGTTGCTGTCGATCGTGGCCATTTGATTAGCTCATTATGAAAGAAGAAGTTCGTGAGCGTTTGCAGTCTTGGCTCCATGCGCAAGGCACGATTGATAAAGCAGGGTTGTTGGTCAAAACTTTGGCTGGAGGACAGTCAAATCCTACCTACCTACTGACGAGTGGCGATCAACAATTTGTATTACGCAAGCAGCCTGATGGACCATTATTAAAATCAGCGCATGCAATTGATCGTGAATATAGAGTGATCACTGCATTACAAAATAGTGCAGTCCCTGTTCCTAAAGCAATCGCTTGGTGTGATGATGTGTCAATAGTTGGCACGCCGTTTTATCTCATGTCATATCTTGATGGACGTGTATTTGTAGATCAATCACTACCATCCTTGTCGGTTGCAGAGCGTGAGCATGTTTACAAAGAGATGAATCTAGTAATCGCAGCACTGCATCAAGTTGATCCAGATGCAGTGGGGTTGTCAGACTATGGTCGTCGCGAGGGATTTATTACAAGACAAGTAGAGCGCTGGTCTCGTAACTTACAAAATTCAACTTTGCCATTAAGTGATGATATGCGTTTCATGATGGAGTGGTTGCCATCACACTTGCCGCAAGAAGCACACAGTGTTTTGATTCATGGAGATTACCGACTCGATAATCTTATTTTTGATGCAAATGAATTGCGTGTGATAGGCGTGTTGGATTGGGAGCTATCGACACTAGGTGATCCAATATCCGACTTTGCTTATCATTGTATGAGTTGGCATATACCGCATGATTTATGGCGAGGCATAGGCGGTTTAGATTTAAGTAAGTTAGGCATTCCAGATGAGACGACTTATCGTCTATGGTATGCGACCCATTCCGGATTGAATGTCAGTATTGATGATGCCACTTGGCGTTTTTATCTTGGCTTTAATTTATTTCGTATGGCTGCGATTTTGCACGGTATTGCAGAGCGTGCGCATCAGGGTAATGCGAATGCAGCGGATGCAATTGAGACAGGATGTAAGGCAGTTCCATTAGCAGCGCTAGCCCGATCCATAGTTTCTTAATGATGGAATTCATTCTAGTTATTTTGCAGATGCAGATAACAGTAAAATTCTTATAAAAATAGATCGACATAACTGAGACAAAAATGAAATCCACTACCTTGGCGACTGAAGCACTAGATATTTCGGCGCATGATGCAATCTACCAAAAAATCATGCTACGTTTTTTGCCATTGCTCTGTTTATGCTTAGTTGCTGCTTATTTAGATCGCGTTAATGTGGGTTTTGCCAAGCTGACTATGCTTGAAGATCTAGGATTTAGTAATACAGTTTATGGTCTGGGTGCAGGTATATTTTTTGTGGGTTATTTTCTATTTGAAGTGCCGAGTAATGTTTTGCTTCATAAAATAGGAGCGCGAGTTTGGATAGCACGCATCATGATTACTTGGGGTCTGATTGGTGCTGCAATGGCGTTCGTACAAACAGCTACACAATTTTATATACTGCGTTTTTTATTAGGTGTTGCCGAGGCAGGTTTTATTCCAGGTGTGATGTATTTTTTATCATGCTGGTTTCCCTCTGCAAGACGCGGTCGTATGATCGCATTGTTATTAGCTGCTGTTCCATTATCTAGTGTGATTGGTGGTCCATTATCGGGCGCGATTCTCGTATCATTTGCTGGTGTGAGTGGATGGCACGGTTGGCAGTGGTTATTTCTTATTGAGACTATTCCATCTTTAATATTAGGTGCTATCGTTCTCAAAGTCTTAGTAGATCATCCTGCAGAAACTTCATGGCTTACTCGCGAAGAGGCTGAAATTGTTACATCAGATATAGCGCAGGAAGCAGAACGCAATCAAACACATTTAGGATTTTTAAGCGCATTTAAGAGTAAGTTGGTTTGGCAATTAAGTGCTGCTTATTTTTGTATAGTCAGTGCAGTGTATGTTTTAATTTTTTGGTTACCTACACTCATTAAACAACATGGTGTTAATGATCCAGTTCAGATCGGTTGGTTGACTGCTATTCCTTATTTTGTCGCAGTGGTTGTTTCTATCATGAACAACGCGCATGCAGATAGCGTGAGAGAGCGTCGTTGGCATACTGCCATACCTTGTTTGATTACTGCAGCAGGTCTAGCTTTGAGTTGGTTGCACTTTGATAGTCTTGCAATAACGATGTTGATTTTGACAGTTGCAGCAGCAGCTGCATCTACTACCCAAGCAGCATTTTGGAGTGTGCCACCTACTTTTTTAAGTCGTGCGGCAGCTGCTGCTGGTCTTGCATTGATTAATTCTATTGGCAATATCGGTGGAATGGTAAGTACGTCGCTTGTAGGCTGGATTACAGATTTAACAGGTAATTCGCAAAACAGTTTGATTTTGTTTGCAGGTATTTTACTCATTAGTTCTTTATTAGTTCTGAGATTACCTTCGCAGATAGTTAATCATTGATGATCAACTTAAAGAGAAATTGAATAAATTTTATTCTAAAATTTCTTTGAATATCAATTTTGATTAATTTAATTCTTCAGCCACTGATTTTTTCCGATTGAAGACTTTGCCTGATTTCTGCTGCAGTTGCTGTGTGTGACCCAGCCTTTTCTATGCGGTGTCGTGCATCTTTAACTTGCTCAAGATTGCCTACTTTATGCCCCATGGGGACATCTTCTAAACCAACGCGTACATGACCTCCACGCTTTACGATGTCGTCTACGAGGGGTAAAACTTCCGTTCCTAAACCTGCCACCATCCAGTTTGCATGGGGTGCTTCTTCTATGAGTAATTCACGATATGCATCTATTGCCCATGTGCGTGGTGGAAATCCAAAGGTGAGGGTTTCAGAAAACATCAGTCTATAAATCGGCTGCGGCAGGCCTGGATAACATTGTGCAAGTGCTGCACCTAAGCGCATGAAAGCAGGTTCATAGATTGCAAATGAAGGATGCAGTCCGTAATGACGGCATAGCTCAAGACCATGCCGTATGTGTGATTCAGGATTGGAATATAAAAAACCTTCATGACCAGTTGCTAGCGTTGCACGCGTACTGATGTGGGTAGAGCCTGGATCAACTACCGTCCATTCAAGTAAACCGCTGCTTGCCAATTTATCGACTGCTGCAAAACGCTGTTCCGCTGACATGGGTTCTTTGGCATCGACGTCACCTGTAAACGGTAAGGTGCCATAGCAAATAACATCAACTTCAGAGCGCACTCGCTCAATGATTGGTGCATAAATTTCATAGGCATCACGTTGACGACCTGTGAGAGGATCATAGGGATGGATATGAATGATGGCAGCACCTTCGTGTGCGCATGCAATCGCTTGTGCAACGATATCGTCTTCGGTGATGGGTATCATGGGCTGCCGCTCACGTGACCACGGTCCATTGAGTGCAACCTCTAGCCAGACAGATGCATGCTGAGTCATGTTAATCCCTCTTTTTTTAAGCCATACTCTTTTTATTTGGATAGTATATTAGCTTACTAAATGGAACGAGCACATGAGCGATAAGATGAAAAATTCTCACACTGCTTATATACAAGAGCAGTGATATTTTTTTTAGAAACTAAATTATTTATTGTGCTGGGCGCTCTGTACTAAATTTTCCCTCTGCGCGTGCAGTTAAGTAGGCGTATAGATCAAGAATATGCGCGTTCACAGTCGGTTCCCCTTGCCATGCTGGCATTGCTATAGGTGGTTCTTTACGATTTAAAATATCGTCGATGTAAGAATCAGTCGTTGATTTTTTTTCTGATCCTTGAGTTAAGCCATTTCCCAAACCATTTCCTAAATCATAGCGTTTCAAGACCATTTCACTAAAATGTCTTGCGCTCATATTGCGAACGATGGGTAATAGATTAGGTGCTTGTTCGCTACCCTTAGCAGATGTGCCATGACATTGTGAACACTTCGCTTGAAACACCCTCCAACCTGCATACAGATTAACAGCTACCGGTGGGGGGTGTAATTCACGAGCGGGTCGTGCATTGATGAATTCCATTGAACATCCAACTATGAGTAATGGTAACGCTGCTATTAGAACGACAGGTAACTTACGCTTAATTAGCGCTGATGGAAAGTTGAATAAGATAGGCATTAATAAGATGTGTGATGGTGAAATGAAGAAATACGGTGAATGCCGTGTTTTTTAATTTGGTCTTGTTACAGCGTCGAAGAGTTCTCCACTTTAGTGAACAAACAGATTGCCTACTTACTTGGAATAAGTCTTGAGACCGATCAAATTAGGGTCGGTAAAAATCTTTTTGAATGTGATCGCTAAAGGCTTAGCTCAAACGGGGAGTATTAAAGCGGTGCTTGTTCAGCAAGGTTTGTCGCTAATGGACTGAATATTTTTTAGCTGAAGTCTAAATATGCCAGCTTGTTGATTTGCTATGAGTACGCCAATTTCTAAAACAGAAGAAAAAACCAGTTCGGGCGCATTGACGGCTCGTCCACGAAAGCTAGCTTTGAAGTCGGTTGGTACGAAGCGATGGGTTTTCCATTCGTGTGTAGTGGTGAAGTCTGCTTGGTAAAGAGGGGATCTGGATGAGTTGTCAGTTCTTAAAACGAGTTTGACCTGTTTTTCATCTCCTCGAATGGTGACATTAAGTGCAGAGGTACACTCTGGAATTAAAATAGGGCTACGCACGGATGCAAAGCCACCGCCATTTTCGAGCGAAACCTCTCCTTCAAATACGGTACCCTCTGGATCAAAGGTAAAGCGCGACTTTGATACGCCACCCATCACATTATCGTTAACGACTCTCAGCGTATTGGCAGTAAGAGGATTAGTAAAATCAAGTAATTGGGCATGAGCCATGGTTGTGAGTAGCAGCTGGCATATAAAGGTAAGCAGCAAGCGGTGGATGCATTTTCGTTTGGTCATATTATCAGGATACACTGGGTTGTAATGTGTAATCGAGATTGAATAATAACGACATACTCATTGCAAAAAAGATAATTTTTAACATTATCTCTGATCAGGCGAGTACTTGTTTTATTTTCGTCGAAATTGATTAATTGTTTCTATTCAAAATTTTTTTGAGCAGAAGGAGAAGTTGCATTATGAGTAAAGATCAGCGTTGCTGTGGAACTGGAACTTGTTTGATTAATGCAGACGGGTTGTGTTGGTGCGGACAAAAATGGATAGGAGATAAGTTAGTTGGGCCAGAGCCACTCGCTGATTTACAAGACGCGTCGACGAATAACTCAGACAAGCCATCTGATTGATGAAAAAAATTTATTTTAAAAAAATCATGCAGCATCGCGCTACCCATTTTTTAATTCAAGTACATTGGCTACTACTGTTTTTAGTAACCATTTCTTTTGTTGTCTCTGCTCACGAGTCCTATGCTCAAGCAGCAATTTCTACAAATAAGCAATGTGAGTATGTCGTTTTAAAAACAGGCCATCCAGATGGAATTTTGAAGCAATACTGCAATCGGCAAATTGCAAAGATCATGGGTTGGCAAGGCGCTTCATGGTTGGATAGAGCTGAGCGCGAATCAGAGGAAAGAACAGATCAATTAATTGACATATTGAATTTAAAGCCCGGCATGGTCGTGGGAGATATAGGCGCAGGAACTGGTCGACTTAGTTTGTTGATGCTTGATCGTATAAAACCACAAGGTCAGATGTGGGCTGTGGATGTGCAAGCAGAGATGGTTGAGCGATTGAAAGGGATTGCCCAAAAATATCCCAAGAATCAATTTAACGCAAAACAATCGACAGCGTTTTCACCTGAATTGCCAGATGCGATCTTAGACATGGTGATTATGGTCGATGTTTATCATGAGCTTGAATATCCACGAGAATTTCTTGAGGCTTTGATGCTAGCCGTTAAGCCGGGTGGATTAATAGTGTTTGTCGAATACAGGGCGGGCGATCCCAAGGTGCCGATTAAACGCTTACATACAATGACAGTTGCGCAATTAAAAAAAGAAGCGAGTGATGGTGGTTTGGTTTTTGAAAAAGTCGTGTCGGATTTGCCTTGGCAAGACGTTGTTTTTTTTCGTAAGTCACCAGCTGTAAAAAAATAGGTTGGTTGGGTTGGTTTAAGGTGATTTCTACCAGTATCTGACATTGACAAAGTGTCGCGCGGCGCTACAATTGTAGTAAATCACTTTGGGAGACTCAATCATGGGTATGCCTGTACGAATCGATGACCGTTTGTATGAACTAGCCAAGGCACATGCGCAAGCAGAGCGCCGCACTATTGCAGGGCAGGTAGAGTTTTGGGCGATGGTTGGCAAGGCTGCTTTGGATAATCCTGACTTACCAATCGACTTTGTCCGTGATTTGCTGGTGGCTCGCGCTGAAGGCCCGATATTGGCCACGCCTTTTGAGCCTAAAGGCAGTGATTAATGTCAGAACAGCCCGTTCAGGTACTGCAGTCAGCAGCCTTTGCTCGAGCTTACAAAAAACTGCATAAAAATCAAAAAATAGATGTAGATAACGCTGTCGAAGTCATCGTGAAATCCCCTGAAATTGGTGAACTCAAGCGTGGCGATTTAGCTGGTGTTTATGTACACAAATTTAAGAGTCAGAACCAACTCATGCTACTTGCGTATGAATATGATCCGCAAACTCGCATGCTGCTGCTATTAGGGAGTCATGAAAATTTTTATCGCGATTTGAAGCGCTGATCATTTCAAACACTAATATTGGTGCAGTACAGATCTTATTAAATGATTGTAACTACGTGGCTGAATGTTGACTCTATTAAAATATAGTCAAATCAGTTTGTAAAATTTATCTCAAAATTTGTCTCTAAGGAGAAGAAATGAATGATGAGCGTATGACAAATATCTCTCACGATACTAGGACGGCGAGTGGAGATAAAGGAATTGATAGTGAAGATGAAAAAGTAAAGCTTGATCGTTTAATTCGTGAGAATTTAGAAAAAATTAAAACGAGTACTCGTAAAGCTCAGAGCGATGAAGAAATTGAGCCGCCTAATAAACTTGTTTCGATTCTGACAAAAATTATTTGGTTTTTTGTTCTCTGGAGCATCTTACATTTTCTATTTACTTAGACTGACAAAAATTCAGCCTAGCAAAAGATGAGAATGTAAAATCATGAAAATAGAAAAAATCTCAAACTCAAATGAATTCTTTAACTAATTTAATAAAATTAAAATTATTTTTGTTAATTTTAATTTTTATGAATAGTCCAATGTATGCGGATCCTCTTAAGGACTATCTGTGGACTAACCGTGTCATTATTACGTTTTCAAATTCTGCATCGAATAAAGAACGTCTTTTACTGAATCAACAGATTGATGTAGAAAAATGTGAATATAGATTAAGAGATTTGGTTCACATTGATTTGATTAAGGGCTCAGAAAATTACGAGCGTTTAAGGCATAAATTTGCAATCGCAGATCATCCGGAATTTAAACTACTTCTAATAGGGAAAGATGGAAAAGAAAAGTTAAACACAAATAGTGGCGATTTGAATACTATCTTCGCAGTAGTAGACAGCATGCCTATGCGCAAGAAAGAAATGCATAGCTCAAAATGCTTATCAAAAAATAATAAAGAGCATTAAGTCTAATAATTTTTATACAAACTTTAATTCAACATCGCCTAAATTTTTAAACTCAGCTTTAAATACATCGCCTTTATGCGTAGCTTGAGCTTTAGTCAAACCGCCGGTCATGATGATTTGATCAGCTTTCAGATAATCACCTTGAGCAATAAGACGATTAGAAAGCCAAATTAAGGCATGTAATGGATTTCCCATACAATCAGCAGCCATTCCACTGGCAAGGTGTTGATTCGAGCAATGTAATTCAACACTGACGTCAGCTAAAGAAACAAGGTTTGATAAATTCATTGTTTGGCCAGTAATAAATCTAGCACTGGAACTACTATCAGCTATGTTATCAATCAAAGTAAATTGATAGTTGTGATATCTCGTATCTACTACTTCTAATGCTGGCATTACTGCGCCCACATAGTTTTGAACATCATTGATCTCGCTTAATTGCGAACGAATATCTTTGCCTATCAAAAAAGCTATTTCCGGTTCAATCAGCGGATGAATAAGTTCATCTCTGCTTAACTGCGCGGATACGGTGCTTGCATCAATCCATTGGTTACGAAGTAGGGTGCCATAATTTGGTTCTGAAATCTTCATTTGCTCGCGCATTACAGCGCTGGTATAGCCCAATTTATAGCCAATGATCGGCTGTCCCGAACGCTTAATATTTATTTCCTGAATCTGATACGCATCTTGCGTGCTTAGATCAGTAAATTGTTCAGAAATTAAATCGATTGTTTGGCCAGTTTGTTGCGCTTGAAATAAAAGCGCAGCGCTTTGTTGGATTGATGATTTCATTTATCTATTTTTGAGTTGTTTTCATTACTAGCTCAGAGCTAGCCGGTTGATTGAGAAAGCAAACAGGCTAATTTGGTCAACTGCATTTCAGCCAAATAATTACTTTTATAGCAGTTATCATTTCTATAAACAAAAAAATCAATTAATGATCTTGCATAATAGTTAATCTCAAGTGTCGAAAATGACTTTGAATGTCGCTTGAATTAAAAAAAATAGAAACATTAATTGTCATATTACATCTTAAAACTATAACGAAAATGTAACCA
>Ga0209550_10002964_pt1 | contig 16274 bp, 15 predicted proteins | sample LauGreSuBDMM15SN_2_FD_187567 | JGI IMG/M metagenome (GOLD analysis project Ga0209550, IMG submission 187567) | Freshwater lake microbial communities from Lake Michigan, USA - Su13.BD.MM15.SN (SPAdes) (version 5) | ecosystem: Environmental > Aquatic > Freshwater > Lake | place: Lake Michigan...
GCGTGAAAAAAACATTAAAAACTATTCCAATTAAATAATTTGCGTTATTTTATTTATAAAAAAAACACTTTGAATTCTAATTAATTCAAAGTGTTTTTTTTTGATATTTAAGATTTTTAGGAATTTAATGTTCTTTCTGTTGAAAAAATTATATTTATCTTTTTTCTAAAAAGTTACATTAATTGAATCTAGTATCAAATAAGATTCAAAAAATTAAAAATCAGTATTGTACGTTTTATTTATCAAATAAAAATCGGCAAGTACTATCGCCGCCATGGCCTCAACAATAGGAACTGCTCTAGGAACAACGCAAGGATCATGGCGTCCTTTCCCTGTCATTTCGGTAATATTCCCTTTATTGTCTAATGATTCTTGCTTTTGCATTATTGTTGCTACAGGCTTGAAAGCTACTCGGAAATAAATATCCATTCCGTTGCTAATCCCACCTTGAATTCCACCAGAAAGGTTCGTTTTTGTTGTTCCGTCAGGATTATATAAATCGTTGTGTTCACTTCCTTTCATTTCTGTTCCACAAAAACCGCTTCCAAATTCAAATCCTTTTACGGCGTTTATAGAAAGCATCGCTTTTCCAAGTTCAGCATGTAATTTATCAAAAACAGGCTCGCCTAATCCAATTGGAACATTTTGAATCACACAACTCACAGTTCCTCCAACTGTATCACCTTGTTTTCGAATGTCACGAATATACTCTTCCATAATAATGGCAGATGCTTCATCTGGACAACGAACGGGATTGCTTTCGGTTTTTGAAAAATCCAACTCTTGGTAGGATTTATCCAAAAATATAGGACCCACAGAAGAAACATAGGCATTTATGGAGATAGAAGGCACTATTTGTTTAGCAATAGCTCCTGCTACTACCCTACTGGCAGTTTCACGAGCTGAACTTCGGCCACCACCACGATAGTCACGAAGCCCATATTTTTTATCATAGACATAATCGGCATGACTAGGTCGGTAATTATCTTTTATATGGGTATAATCATCTGATTTTTGATTTGTGTTTGGAATAATAAAACCAATAGGCATTCCAGTAGTTTTTCCTTCAAAAATTCCAGACAAAAATTGCACATCATCGGGTTCTTTTCGCTGAGTAACAATTGCGGATTGACCTGGTTTTCTTCGAGACATTTCAAATTGAATGGCCTCAAAATCTAATGTAATTCCAGAAGGACAGCCGTCAATAATACCACCTAAGGCTTCTCCGTGGGATTCTCCAAAAGTTGTAATTCTAAATAGTGTTCCGTAGCTATTTCCTGCCATTGTGATGAGTTTTTAACAAAAGTACTATTTTAGTTTAAAGTTTAAAAGGTTAAGCTCATATTTCAAGATAAAGTTTTGGCAATTATAAAATAATACTAAATAATTAAGGAAGTAAATATTTATAAAAATTAGGATAATCAAAAAACATCTTTTAATTATTTTATACTTTTTTGATTTGATATTAGTTATATATTTGTAAAAATCTAATACTTTATTTATGAAAAAAATTATTTTATTGGCTATTATGTTAATTGGATTAACATTTGATGCCCAAGCTCAAGACATTTCTAAAAATGCATTAGGATTGCGTTTGGCTATAAATGACGATAATGCAAGTGAAGTTAGCTATCAAAGAGGATTGTCCGACATTAATCGTATGGAATTGGATTTAGGTTGGGGAAGTGATGCTTTTAAACTCTCCGGTATTTACCAATGGGTTTGGAATATTGATGGCAATCTTAATTGGTATGCTGGAGGCGGGGGTGGTTTTGGTAGTTGGAACAATCCCGACAAAACAAACGGGACTTTTATTTTTGCTACAGGTGATGTTGGAATTGAATATAATTTTGATATTCCATTGCAATTATCCCTTGATATTAGACCTGGACTTGTTGTTTTGGGAGACTACAAGTACACAAATAATAATTTATCAAATATTGCTTTAGGAATTCGATATAGATTCTAATTTTTATTTGATTACAAAAAAAAATCCTTCTATATCTTTTTGCTAGGTTGAGGATTTCATTTTTAGTAATCATTATATTTATATCGGTTTCAACAACACTTTCAACCTCTATTTTATAGAATATTGATTCTTTTCTACCATATTCATAACAATAAAATTGGAAGTTTGAATATCACTCGTGCTAATTTTATTTTTCATTAGTTGAGACGCAGAAAAATTAAAACAGAGTAAAAACTGACGCAAAATGGAATTTTTATGACTATTTATTTATTGCTTTTTGATACAAATCTTCATACAAAGGCAATATATTTTTGATGTCAAATCTTTTTGCAATGGACAAAGCATCGTTTTTGAATTTTAGCAAAACATCATCCTTATTTAATATTTTTAGGGCATTCTCCGTCATTTCATCAATTTCACCTACATCACTTAAATATCCTGAAATTCCATTTAAATTCACTTCAGGCAAACCTCCCGAATTACTAGAAATCACAGGAACTCCCCAAGCCATAGCTTCTAAAGCGGCTAGACCAAAACTTTCGGTTTTGGAAGGCAATAAGAATAAATCTGTGTAACTTAATATTTTATTAATTTCATTACTATTTCCAAAGAAAATTACTTTGTCTTGTATTCCCAATTCTTGACATAAATATTCAGCTTTTTCTTTTTCAGGACCATCACCCACCATCATTAATTTGGCCGGAATTTGCTGTTGAATTTTATAAAATATTTTAATCACGTCAGGAATTCTTTTTACCTTTCTGAAATTACTGATATGAGTGATGATACGCTCCTTTTGGTTTGCCATAACAGAACGGTTACACGGAATATTGATGTCTTTACTATTTTTATCCAATTCAATAAAATTTGGAATAACCTGAATTTCATTTTTTATATTAAATAGTTTTAGTGTCTCGTCCTTCAAACTTTGGGAAACCGAAGTGACAAAGTCAGACTTATTTATGCTGAATGTTACTGCTGGTTTATAAAAAGGGTGACTGCCTACCAAAGTTATATCGGTTCCGTGAAGAGTAGTTATCATTGGGATATTTATCCCTTCATCTTTGAGCATTTGCTTCGCCATATATCCTGCGTAAGCGTGTGGAATAGCATAATGAACATGTAACAATTCTATTTTATAGAGCTTCACCATATCGACTAGTTTACTTGACAAAGCCAATTCATAGGGCTGGTAATGAAATAGTGGGTATTCTGGAACGTTAACCTCGTGGTAATGAACATTTGGATTCAGCAATGCCAAACGCACAGGCTGACTATACGTAATAAAGTGTATTTCGTGTCCACGTCTTGCTAATTCAAGACCTAGTTCCGTTGCGACAACACCGCTTCCGCCAAAAGTTGGATAACAAACAATTGCTATTTTCATATGTTTATTTTGATGTAACAAATTTAGGTCAATTAGTATCCTCAACTATAACAGGAGTAGCAATTTAAAACTTTATTTGATTTTATGTTATCAATCCGAGTAAAGTCAATTCCAAATAATTAGAAAAAACGACTGTGCCAACTGTCCATTGCGGGAACTTCCCAGGATTCATTGTATTCTTCAATGGTATTAACCAAATTATTAAAAACAATGGTGTTTTCGGTAACAGCTTTTTCTTTGGCCATTTTCTTGAAATTAATCAAGGTTTTGTGGGCAATGTGTTCGCCGTTTTTAAAGGTAACATTCATTTTGTCTAACAAATCGACATTGTATTTTTGTTCCAATTTTTGGATAAATTGCACCGATGCGTCAATGGAACAACCCGTTGCGGCTTGAACTTCCTGATTTACCGCAAGTATTATGAATCTATTATATTTTAATTGATAAGATGATTCAAGACCTACACTGTGTGCTTCCCAATTTTCGAGAAAGGATTGCAAAGCCGTTTCAATTTCAGTGAATTCTTCATCCGAAAATTTTCGGTTGGATTGGTAAATCCAAATTTTGGATTCTTCGGGTAAATTTTCAAAAGGAATGTACATCTTATTATTTTTTTACTATTTAAGTATTATGCTTAAAAAACAGTTACAAAACCAAAACCTATTTGATTACCATCATAATAAGGTATAAATGCCGATTTTTTATTTGTCTTGTTTTTTGAAACTAATAATTTATTTATGGTGGATATAACCAATAGGCAGCTTTCGTGCTTAATATATCTATTCCAGCTCCAGTGACAACATCTGTTAGCCAATGGCGATTGTTAATCATTCTAAGAACTCCAGTTCCTGTGGCTACAAAGTAACCAGAAATACCATACCAAATTATACATCTTTATATTCATGAAATAAAAATTCTGCTCCCATAAAGGCCGTTGCTGTATGTCCTGATGGAAAAGAATTAAAGCTAGAATGATCAGGTCTTTCTACTTTTGAAATTCTTTTTAAGCTATTTACAGTCACACCCATAATTAGATACGAAGTTGCAAGAATAATTGTTTTATCTCTATAGTTATTTTTTCCTTTAATTCCCATAGCACTCAAAGCATATGCAGATACGGCAGGTAGGTATTGAGAATAATCGTCAATGGTAAATTTTCTATCTATGTTTTCTGTAACAACTTGGCTAAAATGTGAATTATTTGATTTTATTTGGTCATTGCCGATTCCTAATATTCCATATCCAATTAAAACGGAAGGAATTATTAATTGTTTACTTCTAAAATATATTTGCTTATTGTCTTTTGGGCATAAACTATCATTTGCAATTATTATATCATTAGTCTGTGCAAATGATAAAAAACATTTTAGTGTTATGTAAGATAAAAATAATTTTTTATACCTCATGATAGCAATTAAAAAAATAAAATCTATAAGTCATGAGCGTTAGCGATGAGTTCCGCGATATCCATCACTTTTACAGCCCCTTCTTTTACTTTATTTTTTATACCGTCATTCATCATGGTATTACAAAATGGACAACCCGCAGCAATAATATCTGGAGCAATTTCCAATGCCTCTTCAGTTCTTTCAATGTTTATTTCTTTATTTCCAGGTTCAGCATCTTTAAACATTTGAGCACCTCCAGCACCACAACATAGTCCATTTATTTTAGAACGTTTCATTTCGACCAATTCGGCATCCAATTTTTGAATTAAATCTCGAGGGGCTTCATAAACATTGTTAGCTCTGCCTAAGTAACACGGATCATGAAAAGTAATTCGCTTTCCTTTAAATTGACCGCCTTCAATAGTTAATCTTCCATCGTCAAGCAAGGATTTTAGGAATTCGGTATGATGAACAACCTCATATTGACCCCCCAATTCAGGATATTCATTTTTCAAGGTATTAAAACAATGCGGACAGGCAGTAACTATTTTTTTGGTTTCATAAGCGTTCAAAACCTCAATATTCATTATCGCTTGCATTTGAAACAAAAACTCGTTTCCGGCACGTTTAGCTGGATCTCCGGTACAACTTTCTTCTGTTCCAAGAACTGCAAAAGAAACTTTTGAACGATTTAAAATTCGTACAAATGCCTTGGTGATTTTTTTTGCTCTGTCGTCAAAACTTCCGGCACAACCAACCCAAAATAAAACTTCCGGTTGCTCGCCTTTAGCCAGCATTTCGGCCATTGTGGGTACTATTAAATTTTCTGACATTATTTTTTATTGCTATGGATAAACATTTTAGACGTATACTGTATTTAGTTTTCGTTTTTCCAATTCAATCGGTCTTGCTGATTGTATTGCCATGGCGCACCATTATTTTCTATATTAGTCATCATTGTATTGAGTGCCATTGGTGCGGCACTTTGTTCCATTACCATATAGCGACGCATGTCTATAATAATGGAAAGCGGACTGATATTAACTGGACATTCCTCGACGCAAGCATTACAAGAAGTGCATGCCCATAATTCTTCAGGGGTAATGTAGTCGTTTAACAATGTTTTATTATCTGGGATAAAAATGCCTTTGTTGGCATCAATATTTCTTCCCACTTCTTCGATACGATCTCTGGTATCCATCATGATTTTACGTGGAGATAATTTTTTGCCTGTGATATTAGCAGGACACGCTGAAGTACATCGACCACATTCAGTGCAGGTATAAGCATTTAATAATTGAACCCAGTTTAAATCCTGAATATCGCTTACTCCAAATTTACTTGGAGGAGCATTTTCGGTTACGGGTTCTGCAGCATAAGGATCAGCGTTTGGATCCATCATCAATTTCACCTCATTAGTTACTGATGCTAAATTATCAAATTGACCTTGTGGATGTAAATCGGCAAAATAAGTGTTTGGAAAAGCCAATAGAATATGCAGGTGTTTTGAAAAGTATAAATAGTTCATGAAAATCAAAATCCCAACAATGTGAAACCACCAAAATATTTCTGAAAAAAGCATCACCATCTCATTCGAATAGGAATTAAACAGAGGTTCAATAAATTGACTAATAGGAAATGAACCTGCTTTTATGAAATGGGAAAAGCCTCCTGGAATGTTTTGAAGATGCAAATCGGAAGCATTCATCAACAAAAATAACGACATCAATACCACTTCAAAGTACAGAATGTAATTCGCATCTTTTCGAGGAGAACCATTCAAATCTTTGCTGGCAAAGCGTTTTAGTTTTATAATATTCCGTCTTGTCCAAAAGGCAAACACGGACAATAAAACCAATACTGCCAATATTTCGAAAGAAGCTATCAAAACATCGTAAAAGGTACCTAAAAAAGAGAAAACTCTATGCGTTCCAAATACCCCATCGATAATTATTTCTAACAATTCTATGTTAATGATAACGAATCCCACATAGACAATAACGTGAAGAATACCGGCAATAGGTCTTCGACCCATTTTGGATTGACCAAGAGCAATTATTGCCATATTTTTCCATCTTGCTTTAGGGTTGTCTTTTCGATTTACGGCAATGCCAAGATTTATATTCCGAATGATTTTTTTAATATTAGAATAAAAATTACCAAATCCTAAAACGAGTACTATTGTAAATAATATGTTATCCATATAACTCATCATGGCTATTTTTTAACTTTTGATACAGAATCCTTTATAGGGGTAACATAGGGTTTGTTTTTCTTTCCAAAAAGGGAGACATTTACGTAACGAGTAGGATAAAGTCTCACGTCTTGCAATAACAATTCTAGCTCTTTTGTAGTTCTATTTAAGTTTTTATACAAATCCTCGTCATTTAACATCTTGCCCATAGTGCCTTTTCCAGCTTGGAGGTTAGCCATTATCGCATCTACATCATTCAAAGTTTTTTGTAGACTTTTAGCAGTTTTTCCCAGATCGGCTTTGTTCAAAGAATCAGAAATCTTGGAAAAATTACTCGATATTTTATTAAAGTTGGAGACCACTCCTTTTATTTGAACTTTATTTTCATCTAAAATGGTATTTAAACTTAAAGAAGCATTGTGAAATTGAACAATGGTTTTACTTAATTCAGATAAACTAATTTTTAAATCCTCCTGTCCTTTATCATCCAAAACATTATTTAGGCCGGTTATTAGATTATCGGCGTTAAGCATTAACTTCTCCATTTTTGCCTGAATTGGCACCAATTTTTCACCTACAGAAGCAGTTAGTCCTAATTTAATAGTTCCTTTTAGTTTCTGACCATCTAGCGCTAAAGTTTTGTCACTAAAATTCGGATAAATTGCAATTTGTTTTCCAGCAATAAAACCAGGTTCGTAAATAGTCGCCACACTAGATTTAGAAATAGGAAAATCTGTTTTTAATTGCAATTCCACTATTAGTTTTCCTGTATTTTCGTCTAAAGTAATGCTGCTAACTTTACCAATATTAAGGCCGTTCAAAGTTACTGGGGTTGATGAAGCCAATCCTTCAACATTATCATACTCTACATAGAATGTTTTATAATCCGTAAAAAGGTCTTTTCCTTTAAGAAAACTATACCCCCAAATAAATAGCAAAATAGTAAAAATGACCAATAATGCTGTTTTAATTTCTCGTGTTAATTTCAAAATTCAAATGTTTGTACAAATTTAATATAAAATAATCAAACTTATCATTAATACTACTTAAGGGCGTCTTGAACACTAATACTTTTTCCATCTTTAAAGGCAATTAAATAAGCGGATTTGTACCCTTTTGATTTTGCCTCCTGCAATAATTTTTTTCCTTCTTCATAATTGGAAGTTTCACCATACATATATTTGTATAGATTCTTTGTTTGGGAACTTGAGATATTTTTCAATCCTTTAAAATTTTTAGAGTCCAATTCTACTTTGTTGATACTTGCTGAAAGCTGCACCTTAAAAATGACTCCATCCGGCATAACCTGATTTACTGCTGATTTTTTGGTCACAGGCACATCCATTAATTGTTGTTTTACGGAAGTGGTAGTGTCCTTTAAGGGTTTTTCAATTATTTTCCTAGAGGGTTTGTCATAATCACTATCTAAATTTCCATTACCAAAGTATTCTTTTTTGTAACTAATAATAGCATTAGCTATAGCATTAGCTATATCGTCCTGACCATCTTCAGAGTCTAAAATATTACCTTCTATTGGATTCGATATAAATCCAGTTTCTATTAATATTCTTGGCATATAGGCTTTATGGAGTACCATATAAGGAGCTTGTTTTACCCCTCCTTGTCTAAGTTTTTTACCCAAGGCGGCAAATTCTTCCTCTACCTTGCTTGCCATCGAAATACTGTTATCCAAATATTCTTCCTGCATCAAGGTCATACCGATCATCGTTTCAGGAGAATTGGGATCAAAACCTTCATATTTTTGTTTGTAGTCTTTTTCTAAAGTTATAACCGAGTTCTCTTTTTTAGCAGCTTCAAGGTTTGAAGCGACTTTAGTCATCCCCATAACATAAGTTTCTGTTCCGTCTGCTAAAGTATTTTTATTAGCATTACAGTGGATAGAAACGAAAATATTGGCGTCAGCACGATTCGCAATATTAGCTCTTTCAATTAAATCGATAAAAACATCTGTTTTTCGAGTATAAATAACATCCATTTTAGGATTCTCTTCTAATATCTTTCCCACTTTAAGTACGATGGCCAAAGCAATATTTTTTTCTACATGACCATTATAAACTGCACCGAAATCATGTGCACCATGACCAGCATCCAAGGTTACTTTGAATACATTGGATTGACCAAAGCTGAAGGAAGAAATCATCAATAAAAGTAAAGGAAATATTAGTTTGGTTCTACTAATGATATACATAAAACTAAAAATTAATTTATAATTAAAGTACTACAGCTATAAATCTATGAATTGATTATTTTTGACAAAATTTATATGTAAGTTTGACACTTCAAAAAAAACAAGCCATATTTTTACAAAAATAGCATTTAAACCTTTGCATACAAACTTATTTAATATCGTTTTATTATCAATTTTCCTAACAATGGGATCTTGTAAATTATTTTCCCAAGATATAAAAAAAAAACAAACGACTATATCTTCTAAAAACCAAATCAATAGCACTAAAAATAGTATTGATACTTCCGAAAAATCCATTTCAAATATAAAAAAAGAATCAGACTCCATAAAAAAGGATAGTATCAAACCCAAAAAGGCATTTCTTGAGGGAAAGGTAAAATACAAAGCTGAAAATTATGCCAAAATTGAGCAAAAGAAAAAACGTATTACCTTATATGACAAGGCAGAATTGTACTATCAGGATATAGAATTAAAGTCGGGAATTATTGTAATGGATTACGATAAAAACGAAGTGTATGCGGGTAGAATTAAGGATTCTACTGGAAGTTATACTCAATATCCGAGTTTTAAACAAGGAGCAAATGTCATAGAACCCGATTCCATTCGATTTAATTTCAAGACAAAAAAAGCATTAATTTGGAATTCAAGAACAGACCAAGGTGAATTCAAGGTAAAGGCAGCCATCACAAAAAAAGAAAATGATTCAGTATATTTTTTGAGAGGCGCCCGTTTTACAACTTCCAAAGATGTAGATCATCCCGAGTATTATTTCCGAACCAGCAAAGTGAAATTTATCCCCGGCAAGAAAGTAATAACCGGCCTGACTAATATGGTTATTGCCGACGTCCCTACTCCTATAGCATTGCCTTTTGCTTTTTTTCCAATGAGTAAAGAAACCAGTATTTCAGGAGTAATTTTACCCAGTTACAATGATTCTAATAGTCGAGGGTTTTCATTACAAAACGGAGGGTATTATTTTGCACTTGACGACCATTATGATTTAACTGTTTCTGGCGATTATTATACTAATGGGAGCTACGGAATGCGTTTTGAATCCTCCTATGCAAAACGATATAATTATAGAGGCAATTTAAATTTTCGTTTTGAAAATTTGATTAATAGCGAAAGAGGCTATCCTGATTATTCAAAACAAAACATTTACAATATTCAATGGTCGCATTCCAAAGATTCTAAATCAAACCCTAATTCAAGTTTTTCTGCTTCGGTAAATCTTGGAAGCAGTAAGTATTTTAAACAATCTATAAATCAAGCTAATATCGGATCTAATCTAAATAATACTTTAAGCTCTTCGGTTTCCTATTCCAAAACATTTAACTCTGTGCCGCAAGTCAGAATGTCTTTGACTGCTACACATTCTCAAAACACCCAAACCGAGGAAATTAATATGACATTACCCACTCTTCAGGCAAGTGTAGACCGGATTTATCCTTTTATTGGAAAAGATGGTGTTAAAAAAGGATTTTTCAAAAATATAAATTTACAATATAATTTAAATGCCAGAAATAGTTTTACCACTAAAGATTCATTATTCTTCAAATCTGAAATGTTTAAAGATGCTAAAATTGGCATGGAGCATACTATTCCATTGAGTACTAATTTTAAATTGTTCAAGCATTTCAGTGTCTCAACTTCTGCAAATTATAAAGAAGTCTGGTATGTGAAAACTATCTCAAGAAATTATGATGCATTTCAAGGTAAGGTAGTCGATAACATCGTAGATGGTTTTGATGCATACAGAACCTATTCCTTTTCTTCCGGCATTGGTACCACAATTTATGGAACGTTTAATTTTAGTGAAAAGAAAAAAATTAAATCCATTAGACACGTAATGCGACCGGCAATTTCTTATGGATATTCACCAAATCATGACAAGTACTACGACACTTACGCCTCTGATGCTAGCGGCACAATGACAAAACAATACTCTCGTTTTGAAGACGGCATTTTTGGAGCACCTGGAAAGAGTAATTCGAACATACTTGGATTTGACTTAAGCAACACTTTTGAAGCAAAAGTGACCGACAAGGATAGTACTAAGACCGAAGCTAAAAAAATCATGCTTCTTAACAACTTAAACCTTTCCACAAGTTATGACATCAATGCTGACGGAATTACCACACTAAAGTGGACCCCAGTAAGAGTAAGTGGAGGAACACAGCTTTTTAACAATAAAATGAATATGAATTTTGGAACCACCTTAGACCCTTATGCTATCGATAATTCGGGTAAAAGAATTAATGTTTATAATATTGACAATGGAGGCAGTTTGTTTAGAATGACAAGTGCCAATATGACTTTGAACTATTCTCTTTCAAGCAAAAAGGATGATGCAAATAAGAAAGACAAAAATAATCAAGGAAAAAGAAATGGCGGACGAGAAGATGACTTGTTCGGAACGAATACTGATTTAAGCGATCGCAGAAAAAGCCAATTTGACGGAAGTGAAGAGGAAAGCGAGGACAAGATTTCAGATTTTTTTAGTTCTAAATTACCATGGGATATGACATTTGCCTATTCCCTTACCTATGGAAATAACAATAGAGAAAAAAAAATTATCGGAAATTCCTTGATGATTTCAGCCAATGGAGATTTAACCCCTAAATGGAAAACGGGAATTTCTACAGGGTATGATTTTGTACAAAAAGGCTTTACCTTCACACAACTTCGTTTTGAAAGAGATTTATTAAGTTGGAGAATGGATTTCAACTGGATGCCATTTGGAACCAATGCCAACTGGAGCTTTTTCATCGGAATAAAATCGGGTGTGTTGAGTGATATAAAATGGGATAAACGAAGTACTTCCAACAGATAGTATTTTTATTTAATTGGAATTTAAAATCATAAAAATCTCAAACATAGTTTTATGAAAAAAATAATTTTTACCGACAATGCTCCAGCACCTATAGGACCTTATAATCAAGCTATCCTAAAAGGGAATACACTTTATACTTCCGGCCAAATTGCTATACATCCAAAAACGGGTGAATTAATCACCGCCAATATTAAAGATGAAACTCAGCAGGTTATGCAAAATATGAAAGCAGTTATAGAAGCTGCCGGGATGACGTTTGAAAACGTAGTAAAAACAACCATATTTATTGTAAACATGGATGATTTCGGAACTGTCAACACCGTTTATGGTTCATATTTCAACGAAAAAACCGCTCCAGCTCGCGAAACGGTCCAAGTGACTTGTTTACCAAAAAATGTAAATATAGAAATCTCTATGATTGCAGTGCTATAGCACTCAATAATAGTGACGATGCTTCATTTGTTGATAGTTTAGTAAGGAAATAAACTTTGACTGATTCATTTTTAGCCCACCATTTTCTGAAAATCACTTTCGGTAATTATAGCGATATTCAGCTTAACCGCTTTTTCTAATTTTGCAGGCCCCATATCAGCTCCTGCAAGGACGAAATCTGTTTTGGCCGAGATCGAACTTCCTACTTTTCCTCCATTATCTTCGATAGCTTTTTTTAAATCATCTCTAGAATACTCTTCGAAAACACCCGAGACAACGAAGATTTTTCCAGAAAGTTTATTGGTGGCATTCGGATTTACAATTTCAATGGTTTCAAATTGAATCCCATAATTTTTCAAACGATCAATGATAATTCTGTTTTCTTGGTTTTCAAAAAAATCAAGAACGCTTTGCGCAATGCGTTCGCCAATCTCATCTACCAAAACCAAATCCACAAACGAAGCCTGACTTAAAGCATATATAGATTTATATTGTTTCGCTAATTTTTTCGCTACCGTTTCACCAACAAATCGAATTCCAAGGGCATATAAAACGCGTTCAAAAGGAACTTTTTTTGAATTCTCAACCCCTCGCACCAAATTCTCTGCCGATTTATCCGCCATTCTTTCCAATGGTAGAATTTGCTCTACGGTCAACTCATATAAATCGGCATAATTGTGAACCAATCCATTATTGAATAATAAAGCTACAGTTTCACCTCCAAGCCCTTCTATATCCATTGCTTTTCGAGAAATATAATGCTGAATTCGGCCTATAATTTGCGGTGGACAACCGAAGAAATTCGGACAATAATGATTGGCTTCGCCTTCGCTACGAACTAATTGGGTATTGCATTCTGGACAGTGGATAATGTATTTTATGGGTTCGGAATTAACGATTCTTCTACTTAAATCCACAGCAATAATTTTCGGGATAATTTCCCCTCCCTTTTCCACAAAAACAGTGTCGCCAATGCGAATGTCCAATTTTTCGATTTGATCCGCATTATGCAAAGAAGCTCGTTTAACGATGGTTCCAGCTAACTGTACCGGCTCTAAATTGGCGACTGGAGTTATAGCTCCCGTTCTTCCCACTTGATAAGAAATTGAATTTAATCGCGTAGCAACTTGTTCCGATTTAAATTTATAGGCAATTGCCCAACGCGGCGATTTTGCAGTAAAACCCAATTCGTCTTGAAGCTCAAAATTATTTACTTTTATAACCACTCCGTCTGTTTCGTATGGTAAATGATGCCTGTGAACATCCCAATAATCGATAAACTCGAAAACCTCCTCTAAATTACAAGCTAGTTTAGCTTCTTTTGGCACTTTGAACCCCCAATATCTAGCAGTTTGCAAGCCTTCAAACTGAGAATTAAAAGGTAATTTATTACCAATAAGAAAGTAAAGCAAACAATCTAATGGGCGTTTGGCAACCTCAGCACTATTTTGTAATTTTAAACTTCCAGAAGCCGTATTTCTAGGATTTGAATAAGGCAATTCGCCAATTTCAATTAAATCCTGATTCATTTTTTCAAAGCCTGCAAAAGGCAAAATAATTTCACCACGAACGTCAAATTTGTCTGGAAAATCTCCTTTCAACTTTAAAGGAATTGATTTTATAGTTTTGATATTATTGGTAACATCATCACCTTGAACCCCATCGCCACGAGTAACGGCACGTTTTAATTTGCCATTTTCGTAGGTGATCGAAATGGATGCACCATCATATTTGAGTTCGCAGGTATATTCTAAAGGAACATCGCCTAGCACTTTTTGAACGCGTTTTTCCCAATCGATTAACTCCTCTTTCGAATAGGAATTATCAAGGGAATACATTCTGTACTCGTGCTTTACCGTTTCGAAGTTTTTGGTAATTGTTCCTCCCACACGTTGAGTTGGAGAGTTTTCATCGAAATATTCTGGATGCGTATTTTCTAACTCTTGAAGTTGATTGAGTTTTTGGTCGAATTCAAAATCAGAAATGGTCGGTGTGTCCAACACATAATAATTATGATTGTGTTGATTGATTTCTTCACGTAATTTTTGAATTGTATTTTGAATGTCCATTGAAAATAAATTTGCTATTTTAGTCTTAAAAAAAAGGACTAAAATAACCAATTAAATAGAAAAACGGTATAATTACGATTCAATAATCGAATTTATTTGTTTGTATAATTGACCATCACTTAAAAAAGAGCCCTGTTGTATCAATCCAAAAATAGAAGCATTTCTTTCTTCGGTAAATACTTTTTTACCGGATTTTATTTCGATGGTTTCGGTAAACATATTATCACTCAACCATTGCAAACCTTCTTTAGTCAGAAAATCTGTCTCAGAAACCAATGATTTCAAGACAATAGATTGAACATAGGTATCAAAACATTGAAAAAGAAAAATATGATTTTTAGAAAAATGTTCTAAAAATTCAGTTCTACCAAGAACACCTTCCCAAACCAAATCAGAAAAAACGTCTAATTCTTGTTCGGCAACTTCTGGTTTTTCAATTTTAATTTTATCCCATTCAGCCTTATCAATAGCTTGGGTAGCAAGAAAATTAATAAATTCTTGATGTAATTCCTCAAATTGCTCTTTTGTTAATCTAGTGTATTTCATTATATTGTTATTGCGAGGCATGAAGTAATCTCATTTATCATTCATTATTTGTTCAAAGTAATGCGATGGTGCTAATTCCTCGCAATGGCATCAAAAAAAAATCCCGATTTTCATCGGGATTCAATTATATGAATTTAAAAATTATGCTTTTTCAGCAACAATTTCATAAGGTAATTCAATCACAACATCTCTGTGTAATCTGATACTTGCAGCATATTTACCAGTACGTTTTACAATACCGCTAGTAATAAACTTTCTTTCGATTGCTTGACCCAATTTAGCCAAAGCTTCAGCAATATCAATATTTGTAATAGAACCAAAAAGTTTTTCACCTCCTGCTTTCGCGAAAATTTTAATTTCTAAAGCTTTTAATGTTTCAGCCAAAGCTTTCGCATCATTTACCACTTTCTCCTCTTTATGAGCTCTTTGTTTTAGGTTTTCAGCCAATACTTTCTTTGCAGAAGGAGTAGCCAAGTGTCCATGACCTTGTGGGATTAAAAAGTTACGACCGTAACCGTTTTTTACTGATACCACATCATCTTTAAAGCCTAAATTTTGTACGTCTTTTTTAAGTATAATTTCCATGATTTCGCTTCTTTATTATTTTAGTAAATCAGCCACATATGGCATTAATGCTAAGTGACGCGCTCTTTTCACAGCTACCGACACTTTTCTTTGGTATTTTAATGAAGTTCCTGTTAAACGACGAGGAAGAATTTTTCCTTGCTCATTAACAAATTTCAATAAGAAATCGGCATCTTTATAATCAATATACTTGATACCTGATTTTTTGAAACGACAATACTTTTTAGTTTTGTTTATCTCTATGTTCAAAGGCGTAAGATATCTAATATCTCCGTCTTTTTTTCCTGAAGCTGATTGTTGTAATGTTGCCATAATGATTACGCTTTTGCAGATTTTAATTTGGTTCTTCTTCTTTCGGCCCAAGAAATAGCGTGTTTATCAAGACTTACAGTCAAGAAACGCATAATTCTCTCATCACGTCTAAATTCGGTTTCAAAAGCAATAAGAACTTCTCCTGCTATTTTGAATTCGAACAAGTGATAAAAACCACTTTTTTTGTTTTGGATTTCGTAGGCCATTTTTTTTAGACCCCAATCTTCTTTCGATACCATTTCGGCTCCTCTAGATGTAAGAAAATCTTCAAATTTGCTTACTGTTTCCTTTACCTGAACTTCAGATAAAACGGGATTTAAAATGAAAACAGTTTCATAATGATTCATAAA
>Ga0209550_10002966_pt1 | contig 16265 bp, 9 predicted proteins | sample LauGreSuBDMM15SN_2_FD_187567 | JGI IMG/M metagenome (GOLD analysis project Ga0209550, IMG submission 187567) | Freshwater lake microbial communities from Lake Michigan, USA - Su13.BD.MM15.SN (SPAdes) (version 5) | ecosystem: Environmental > Aquatic > Freshwater > Lake | place: Lake Michigan, USA...
TGCTTCCTTCGCTCGCGGTTCTGCTCCTGGGCTTGCCAGACTTAATTCATAAACCCGCACCAGAGGGATCGCTGCAGCAGGACGAACTTTATGGTCAGCCAGCGCCGGTGCCACGGGCACGCCCGCAGGTGCTGGTCATCGTCTCGGACCACGGAAGCGGAACAACCGAGTTTGGAAATGCGCTGAACACCCACCCGTGCATGTTCGACGTCGGGGAGCCCTTCTCGAACGCTGACGGCCCGTGGTCGAGCACGTTCCACATAGCCGAGTGCGAAGGCAGCGTCGAGACGCGAAATGCCATCTTCGACGCGCAAACTGGTAAGCTCAAAAAGCGGACGAACACGCAGCTGACGCAAAAGCTCGGCAACATGTTCAGGGATTTGGCTGATCACCTTGATACCGAAGAGTCCTTGGCGGCGTACTCCGGCATCACCGGAGACAGTCCCTCGCTGTACCAGGGACTTGCCTACGACAAGGGAGTCGCCGACTACTTCGTCCGCCTGCGCGATCTGGTCTGCAAGCACATTCCCGAAGACATGTGCCCGCCCTCGGACTGCACGATCACGCTCAAGATGTTCCCACAGTTCGTCGACGCCGTCACACCCGGGTTTCGCGATAAGGAAGACCACGAGTCCCCTTGCACGACGAAGCGGAACGAGTTTGGGTTGCCGGCGTGGAAAAAGGAGCTTGCGTCGTTCGAGCAGAACCCCAAGATCGCGACGTTCACGCTCAACCGAAATGAGCGCGACCGGCAGTTTTCGATCTTCCACCGGTTCTCACCTCCCGGCTCAGAGTTCGACTGCAGCATGGCTCGCGCGCCATACATCTTCGAGACCGTAGCGAAGTCTCTCAGTGACGGCCAGATGATGATCGAATCGTGTTGGAAGGATGCGGCGGGCGCCGCCAAGTGCCTCGCCGACGCGCTCAAGCTCGTCGGCCTGAAGCCCGAGCCGATGGGTGACAGGGGCGTCTATGAGTTGATCTCCTCACAACATCTGAGCGATACCAAATCGGCGACCCAAAACTGCAAGACCGACCCGCACGCGATCTTCAAGTCGCTCGCGAACAACGACGTGAAACAGGTACGGGCTATCCTCCCAACGAATGTACGACTGGGAGCTATCTACGGTCCGTGGATGCAATCGATGGGCGCAGACATCCGGTCTACGGTCCCCGCTCAGGAGCGAAAAGTTCAGGACTCGCGTGCAGTCGACTTCGAGCTCGCTGCGAACAATGCGAATGCCTTCTACGGGAGCCGCTGACGCTGAGGTGCCAACTAACCCTGCCACCGTCGCTGAACCCCTCACGATGCGTGTCAGTCATGCCTAGTGAGAGGGAGGCATCTAGGGTAGGGGTAACGGCTCCTGTGGCAAGCCCTGTGGCGGAACTTCGTTTGCAACGCGTGCGTCGCGCTTGCCGTCCGGCACGCACGGGCGTGCGCGCGCCGCGCGCGCGATCCCCCCGCTTCTGTTCAGCACTCTTGAGTTGTTCGTTTGAACCTGTGTCTTTGTTGAGGCGTCCTTTGTTGAGGCGTCCCCGAAACTGTCCCAAATTAGGGTTCGCGTCAGAGAGATGCGCGGCTCCTTGGATAGGATGTCGCTCTTGGGCCTGGTCGCGTTCGTTGCGGCCCCGAGCCTCTCGGGCCACCCGCTCCCTTACACCTCGACATCGGAGCCGTCTAATTTGGTCCAAGGCCGTAGCAGCGAGCTCGAGGGCATTCCCTCTCACCTTCCCGCTTTGTCGGGAGTTGAGCATGGTTTCGAGGCCTATGGCGTATACGGTTCGGGCGCCAACCGCGCGCGTTCGTACGCGCCACGGCTGAGCGACACAGCACCGCCGAGCCATATTCGCGGGACGACCACGCTCGCGGCCGCGTCGCCATCAGACGCCAAAGCGGCACCTGCCGCCACGAGCAAAGGGCCTCACGCCCGCGTCCGCTTCGGCGTGCAGCTGCTCGACGACGATCCGGGCTTCGACCGGGCGGTCTTTGGCCAGGCGCTCGCCGACTTCCTCCATACACCGGCAGGCAACATCGAGGTGAGCGTCGAATCGGTCTCCGACGGAGGCCTCGTTGCAGTCACCGCACGCATCCTGCTCCCCGCCGACAAGGCGTCGCGCGCCACGCTGCTCGAGCTGCTGCACCGCCCCACCGCGGAGCTGAGCGTGGCGCTCGATGCGGAGCTGGTCAAGCCGCCGGAGCAGTCGCCGCCGCCGCCGCCCTCGCCGCCGCCCGTGGTGAGCGTCTTCGTCGAGGGCGATGTGGACGACGCTCCACCTGCCGTTGCCGTCGCCGCCACCCCCGCCGCCGCCCCTGCCGCTATCCCCACCGCTGCCTCGTCCGCCTCTTCTGTGGACGCCTCCGCCACGCTGGATGACATGGCCGCCGCGGCGGCGGGCGCGTCCTTGCAGCAGCTGCCGCCTCCGCCCTCGCCCTTGGTGGCCTCCCCGCAATGGTCCACTCCCATGATCGAAGTGGATACGGGCATGCTGGCGCGCGAGGACGAGGACGAGGACGAGGGCGTCGACACGCTGCTCGCTCGCACCGTCTCCGTGCGCCTCGTCACCGCCTCGCCAGCGGCCGGCTTCCCGGTGACGGCCTTACGCGCCGTGCTCGGTGCACGCGCCGGAGTGAGCGCCAAACGCGTCTCCGTGCACGCCCGCACCCTCGACGCCGTCGGCCACCCCGCGGCCCTCGACCTGACGAGCGCGGACCTCGACGCACCGCCGTCGGCCGGTGCGGCTGGGTCAGCCGACGCGCACGGGCTCGTCGCGTACATCTCGGTGCGCTGCCGCGATGCGGAGCAGGCGGCCACCGTCGCGTACAGGCTGCGGCGTGTGCCCATCGCGGCGCTCGCGACGGCCCTCGGCCTCGAGCAAGCGCATCTCGAGTCGCCCATCGTGCACCAGACAGCGATGCCGCCGGACGAGTGGACCCTCGCCACTGTGACTGTGAAGCTGCCCCTCGCCACTGTGAATGTGAAGCTGCCCCCTCCCGCCGCCCTCGCCGCCCTCGCACACACCACCACCCTCCTATCGACGCCGAACGTCGCCTCGCCGGCAGCGTCGGCAAGCTCCGAGGCCGCCGCCGCCTCCTCCGCCGCCGCCGCCGCGCCCACCACGACGCCCAGCACGGCGCCCTCAGCGACCGACCCGAGGGCACCAACGGCGCGGGAGCGCCGTGATGGGCGCCAGGTGTCTCGGCTCGCCTCGAGCGCCGTCACGAGCGCCGACGCGGCGGTTGCCCACGACGACGACGAGGAGGCAACCATGAGCGCCGAGATGAGCGCCGAGGAGCGCGCGGAGCGGCGGCTAGCGGCGGCGGCCCGCGCCCTTGCGGGCGCCGTCGCGGGCGCGGGCGTCGTCGCGGGCGCGGCAGGCACGAAGGGTGGTGCGCCCGCGACGGCGCCTGCACCGCGGATGGGCGTGCTGCTCTCATGCAACTTCACAGTCGCGCGCCCGGCCCAGGGTGTGAATGTCAAGACGTTCGTTTCGCGGCTGGCCAAGGTGCTCAACACGGCGGAGGCGTCGCTCGAGGCGGAAGCCGACGAGAAGAACGCGCCGCACGCGGGCGCGACCCTCGTGCGTGTGGCGGCGCTGCTGCCCGAGCGTCGTACCGAGCATCCCATCTCGGTGCAGGCGGCCGTTGATGCGGCCTTGTCGCGTCTGAGTGCTCCGCTGGCGCGCCTCGGCGCCGATCTCAACGTGACGATGCTCGCCGCGCCCACCTTCGCCACCGCCTTGGTGGCGCTCGATGCGCCCAACACGGCGCTCGGCCTGGAGCGCCCTGGTGAGGGGCGTCGCTCGGTCTTTCCAAAGGCGCTCCTCAGCGAGGCGACGGTGCCGAAGGTTGACAAGGTCGCCGACGACGACGAGGCCGCCGACGACGACGAGGACGAGGACGCCCAGGACGACGCTCCGCTGCCCTATTCGCTCCTCAACCCCGAGATCAACCCCGAGATCAACCCCGAGATGAGCGGAGAAGAGCATGCGACCCTAATTAGGCATGAGATGAACGGAGTGGAACTTGCGGTCGCGGCGACGGCGGCGCCAAGTGGGAAGGGTGCGGAGGCTGGCACTAGGAGCCATAGCACCAGCCGTTCAGCTCAAGTGGCGGCGGAGGCGGAGAGGGAGGCGAACAGCACCAGCACCAGCACCAGCACCAGCAGCGTGCGCGCATCGTTGGCATCGACGCAGCTGCTCCTCGCCAACGTGTCGGTGCGTGGTGACCTTGGCAGCCTCGACATCCCCGGCTTCAGGCAACGGTTCTCTGGGCTGATCGGCATCGAGCCCGCTGCGCTCGAGGTGCTCGGCGCATTCCCCCACAGGGCGATGATCAGTCGCGAGCAGCGGGCTGCAGTGGTCAGGTCGCAGCACGCGGCGCACGCAGCGGCGGCGGCGCTGCTGCCCGAGGGGCTGCCGGCTGAGGTGAGCGCGGCCTTGCATGCAGCAGAAGAGGCCACGGACCGGGCAGCCGCCATCGCAAGCTCTCCCGTCTCCGGCTCCACCTTGCAGCTGCGCCTCAGTGCCACCGTGCCACGCGTCTCCGCAACGCTCGTCGCGAATGCGCTCAAGTCCGAGACTCAGGCCCTCAGCGCGGCACTTGGCGTTGAGGTGCTTCGGCCCGTGGCCTTTGTCATGGGCGAGCACCAGCAATCGCCCGATCTGGATGAGCTTTCATCTATTTACAAAGCCACAAATTAGTGTCGGAATTCGTCGTTATGTGTGTGTGAAGATCAAGATGTGAGTACGTGTGACGACGATCGGATTGCCGGATCCGCGACGGGCAAACCTGCTCAGAGTCGCTTGCATCTTGGGTGAAAAACGGGGTGACCCCATGCGCCATGGATCGGGCCATGGGGGCACCCCGGCGGCTCCCCGGGCGCTCCCGCGCCGCCAGCGCAGCAGCACTTCTGCGCCAACCTTCGCCCAGCCTCCAATGTTTGCTTGCAATTTCGGAACGGGGTATCTGGCCTGACCTGTAAGGATGCCATGTTGACGCATGCAGATTGCGTTCGCCATCGTGTCCGGTCACCAAGATGAAACCTATCCATAGGATCTCTTTTGGAAACCGAACAAGTTATGTTGGTGTCCTTGCACTCGCCGCGCGAGGTCTCGCCCCTCAACATGTACATGAAGACGCTCCGCACTCTCAGCGAAGAGCGATCTGTTGTCATTCCATCCGCCTCCCCCCTGTCGCCGCTCTCGACGCCGCGGCCACTACCGCTCCCGCCCGATAGCTTCGGCAACAAACTCTTTCTCCGTTCCCCATCGGCGCGCATCACTGGGCTCATGCCCATGTCGCACGCAGCAACCATGGGCTTCTCACGTTCGCAGGCTGGATTGCCATGGGATGGCGCCAACTCTCCATTTGACGCCGTGCCACCGCAGAGCACCTTGGCGCCCTTGCGCGCGCCGCCTTGTTCGCCGCGAGCCTTCAACCGCTACAGCACCGAGAGCCGCAGCCGATTCGGAGCGCCTCATCGTCTATATTCCAACCACCGCCAGTACATGGACTCCTCGATGGGAGGAGCGCTAGCAGGTTGTGGTCTCGTGTGAAGGGGCGCTTGCGTCTTGCGAAAAAAGCGGCGCTACTGTTCGCTGAAGGCGTGAAGGGACAAGTAAGAAGCCTGTCCTTCGGCTCGCTGTCCATCGCTAGGGCCCACTCGGCCTCCAGGAGGGGCGACTGAATGGATTTTCGGGAAGAGCATCCTTAATCGATCTGACCAACCAGCATGCAGCATCTCGACCCGGTCCGACGTTCTCGATTCTATCCAGATACATGCTAACCAACACGCGTGGAGATCGTCCAGAGGCCGGTCCAGGCAAAGTGGGAAGGGGAAGGTCTCTTTGTACAGGGTTGCGTGTTGAGGCGGCTCGTCGAACGAGGTGTGCATGAATTTTGGCATGATTTGTTTGACGAACCAGTGAGTGACGAACCTCACGCACAAAAGTCATCAAGAGAGAACGCGGAGGTGTGGACGCTGTACCGACCTCGGGGATGCGCGGGCTCTGGCGCTGCTCACGTCTTCTTCTGCTCACGATGTTCCTCGAGGCCACGGCGCTGAACGTCGACGCAGCCCTTTCCGCTCGGAGGACATTTTTGAAGACAAATCTGGTCGCCGGCGCGGAGGCCGAGGACACACGCGCCGCTCTGAAGGTCGCCTCGGTGAACGACAAGGTGAAGCGCTATGGCTCGGGCGCGCTGCTGTATGCGGGCCTTATACCGTTCATGAGTCGGCGTGAAGACTTCTTCGTGAAGAACGAGGCCGCGCGCACGGAATCGCTTCGCGCTCGCCAATTGTGTATGGCCAACGAGGACATATCCACCTCGTCTGCTGATGCTACTCCGCTGACGCCCACCAACCCGGCAGGCGTTGCGTCAACGCGGCTGCCCGCCCCAAGGGACGAGCCCGTCTTGCCCATCTCCAGCACTGCGGACAAGGTCAAAGGGCTCGCGATCTTTCTGGTCGCGCTCGTCGGCAGCGGCTTTCTCCTTAACTATGCCTTCTCACCAAACAGCGTCTTCCTCGCTAGCCCTGAGCCGAAGGTCAACGAAGGGCTGCGCAAGTATGCTGGCGTGATCGAGTCGGCTTCGCGCTGAGCGCCCTTGTACATTTATTCATTTTGTCCCGTGTAAAGTTGACGCAAGGAGAACGTGATTGTCGCCATGGATTGTCGCCCGGAGCGTTCATTTGCGACGAGAACTTCTATACGAATATGTACATAGGCCCGCGGGACGGACGTCGAGGTGAGAGCGGCGGAGCGCGCAGCCGGCCCTGGGGGGACGGCGGATTTGGAGACCGAAATGGATACCTTCATTTTCGTTTTACCGTTCATGTCCCGTCCCCAGTGAGGCGACCGCGGCGGCCGCGTCTGAACTCAGGACCCTTCTCGCTCCGTTGCCCCGCCCCAGCCAACGGGCTTCAGTGCACGTGCAGCCGCGTGCAGGCCGTGTGACTTGACGACCACTGCCTCGAGGGTTCCTTTGAAGGTCGAGCAGACGAGACGTACGAGAGCGAGCGCGTCGAGGACGCCATGCGAGGAGGAGACGCCTCCCACGTCGAGAAGCAGCAGATGGGGCGACTCGCCCTCCGGCATGGCCTTCTGGAGCGCGCACACGTCCCACGCGTCCGCGACTCCAAACCGGCGCACCTGCCGTCGTGTCCGTCCGGGGTCATCGGCGGTCATCAAGATTCATCAAGGGTCCTCAGGTCTGTCGATCAGAGGCGATTAGAAGGCCATCAGTGGCCATCAGAAGGCGATCAGAAGGCGATCAGATGCCTTCAGCGACGCACCTCAGGATGCAGCCCGGCCGCTCGCTCGATGATCGAATGGCTCACATCCACACCGACCGCATAGCCGTCGCCACCACCCGCCAGAGCTCTGGCATGCATCATCGCGGTGCTCGTGCCCGTGTGGCAGCCTACCTCGAGCACCCGCACGCCCTGTCGCCCTTCTGCCGCCCACGCGCCCATCATCTGCACTCGGGGGTTCGATCAGGATCAGGGGGTAGGATCAGCCCCCTTCATCAACTCTTAGCGGCCAACAAAGGCCATCAAAGGCCATCAGAGGCCACCAGAGGCTATCAGAGGCCATCAGAGGTAATCAGACGCCATCAGACGCCAATCAGGCGCCATCGGACGCCATGAGAGACCATCAGAGGCCAATCAAACGCCATCAGACGCCACCAGACGCCTTCAGTCGTCATCAGACGCCAAACGCCAATCAGTAACTATCAGACGCCATCAGACGTCGTCACCTCGAGCGCTGCGGCGCGGTAGTCTGCCACGCCACGTGTGGCCACAATGCGCGGGAGCCAGCTCGGCGGTGGCGCGCGCCCCTTCTCCGCCCGGAGCTCTGGCAGCGTCGTCAATTGGCGCTGCAACTTGTCGAGCGCGCCGGACTTGATGATCACGTTCGTGAGCGATGGGAAGGTCTTGCCAAGCTGCCGGGCCAGCGCGAGCGCCTCGAGCGGTAGGTCGTTGCCGACAATTTGGTTCAGATCGATGACTGCAAATGTGGGCTCCTCGTCGGCGCCGGTGGCCTGCAGCAGCGCGCGCGTATCCCATGGGTCGAGAAGTGTGAATCGCACACCAGTGAGGCCCGCCTCCTCGGGCGACGAATGCGATCGAAAGGAAGCCGTGCGGCCGCTCTTGCCTTGTAGCTCGCGCTCCATATCCACTCCATGCACGCTGGAAGCCTTATCGGCCAAACAGCGCGTCACCTCGCCCAGCTGCGAGCCAATCTCAAGCACATGATCGTGCGGGCTCACCAGCCTCGAAGCGCCCGCGATCAAGGCCAGATGCGAAGAGGCCGTGAAGATGGCCGGGCCAATTGTGGCTGTCCTGAATCGCGAGCGACGTGTATCTCCGCTCGCCGCGCGCTCGAGACGCTGCGAGCCTTGCAATGATGAGCACGCCACAGCATTGATGAGCACACAAAAAGACATTTTGAGTGCCCACCACGACGGCTATGCCATTCACAAGATCATTTCACAACGGAAAACACGGCCAGACTCTCTGCTTTGTGACCTCGACGAACCCTCTGTCTTCGGTCACATCAGCTCGACGGCCAGCGTGGCCTGGCGCAGCTTTGTGCCGTCCATCGTCTTCACAGCGAGCTCCGCGGAAGCGCGCGCGTCGAAGGTGATCGTCGCCTCCTTGGGCTGTGCACCGGCCGAGTAGGCGCCGCGCTCGAGCGCCACGCTCAGGATGCGACCACTCGACCCGAAGAGTTCACGCACCTCCGCGTCGGACATGGCCCCCGGTAAGCCTCGCACACGCACCACGGCGCCGCCCACCACGGCGCCGCCCACCACGGCGCCGACGGTGGGAGCCGTCGGCGTCGACGCCGTCGGCGCATCCGGCGACGGCGCTGATGACGTGTGCACACCACTCGCCGGCGGCGCCGCCCAAGCGCTCGCGGCGGCGCTCGTGGCGGCGCTCGCGTCGTTGCCTGGAATGGCGAGATAGCTCGGGTAACTAGGGTAACTAGGATAGCTAGGCGGCGTCTCCCATTGGGTCGTGCCGCTTGCCTGATGGTAGTAGTATGGTCGGCCGCTGCTCGGGTCCGTAGCGGCGGTCCATCCAGGCGGCAACGGCGGAGCTGGCGGTGGCGGCGGTGGCGGCGGCGGCGGCGGCGGCGGCGTTGCGGCAGGAGGCGTCCACTGAGTTTGGCCGGTAGCCAGGTTGGCATAGTAAGGGTAGCCGCTGGCAGGGTCGGTGCCGACCGTCCAGCCTGGCGGCAGGCCCCATGCACCGGCTGTGGCGGCCGTGGCGGCGTGGGAATCCGTGCCCGACAAGTCTGTCGTCAAGGGTTGCGGCTGGTGCGCGCTCAAACCGCTGATACTACTCGACGGGCCCGCGGCAGCAGCACACGCAGAGGGCTGGGCAGGCTCTGCCGGGGTGCCGGTCGAGGCCGCGGTGACAGCCGGCGCGCCGCCGGCAGACACAAAGGTCATGAAACGCTTTGCCGGCTGGATGCTGAAGCCACCCTCGCTGGCGCCGAGGCCACGTTTCGTGTTGACGCCATCTGCGGTCGTGTTCGCACCTCTAGCGTAGTCATTGTAGATGCGAACCTGGGGATCGTCTTCTGTCACCTTGAGCACCAGCGAGGCATCGTAGTTTGACTTGGCTTCCGCCTTTTCTCGATCGGTTGCATCGGTGCGAGGCACAAAGCCGCGCGAGGCCACGGTCGTCCCTGCGGGCGGCGCAGATGGCTGCTGCTGCCGTTGCTGCAGCTGCTCTTGGAACTCCAGCACTTGCGCACTGACCTTGTCGCCCTGCTCGTCGCCTCGTTTGCGACCCACCATTCCTTGGCCCCCAAGTCACATCGACACACATTCACACTCACACATGAGTGATTGCCGGAATATCAACTTTGGTTTCGGCGACACTAGATTTGTTCGTAAAAGCGTGCCACTGCGGACCCGCCTATCAAGGTCGGTGCTGCCAGGACCGCGAGACGTTGTGCACTTTAAAACGCCACGTACGCCGGTGTTTGTGTGGGGGGACAAGTCAAATCAAGCCTAACTGAAACAACAGACAACCACACGGAAGCCTTGACTTGACTTGTCTTGTAGACGACTTTGTCTGGGCGTTTGGTTTCTCGACGCCTGGACGCGCCGCACCGCACATGCACGGAGCTATGGGCGCGAGCGGTGGGAAGTCCCGCGTAAGTGATAGCGAAAGCGCACAAGCATCGTCCCCTACGTCCGCCTCTCCAGCAGCGTCCCCAAAGCTTTCTCGTCCGGCATCAGCTGAACTTCCTGAGGCCACTAGCGCAGCGACCCTCGCAAAGTCCAAGCCGACTCCAAAGATGACCCAGGTTGTGCCGCCCGACGCTGCACCGCCGTCGAAGGTCGTGGTAAGTACACCGACGACGCTCTCGCTAAATTTGGTCGTATCGGTGCTCTTGCTCACGGCGGTAGCTTTCATCCCGCTCATCCTCTTTTCGGAGATCGGCTGGGGCACCGAGGTCTTGAATGCGCTTGGGCCTTATTCTAACATTGATAACCAGAATGCGGAGTGGGGAGCGGAGACAGCCGCAACCCTTCTGCTCTTCGTTCTGTACCTCTTCGACGCCGAGCATTGGGTTGGCCGCGTGGGCAGAGGCTTGCTGCTCGCCAGCCTCTCGATCTTTGGGTTCCTCATCTTCTTCGCGGCGATGATCAGCGCGGAAGAGTCGCCGGAGTGGGCGCTGTCCGCGGTGGTGCTTCTGATGCCCTTGACCTCTACCATCCTGCGCTCGACCCTCTTCAAGAAGAGCAACGAGCTGCCTCACGTCATTTTTCGCATGTTTGCGATCTCGTTTGCCGTGGCGGCGACCGCGGTGCTGCTCGCGTGGATTATATGGGTCGGGGTCGGCAACCAGTACACAGATGCAAACATGCAAAAGTGGTCGAGGGCGCTACGATGCGACATGCGTCGCGCTCAATCTCAGCTTAACGGGGCAGTCGCGCTCAACCTCTCCGAGCCCAACGTCACGGCGCTCAATGTGACCACCACCACCGACACCTGCCTCGTCGCGTATCTACTGTGGGGTTGTCCTCTGATCACTTCTCTCGGCAGCTACCTCTTCGCTGGCATCTTTTACGGGTTCGGCCTGTTCATACAGAAGCACGAGGACAATGCGGTGGAGCTCGCCGTCAAGGGGGGGATGGTCACGCTCATCACCATGCTTGGGGTCGCCATGTCCTTCAACGCCTACTCGTCGGTGCTGTTCCACTCGCTCGTCGTCCTCATGTTCACGACCGCCTGGGTGAGCACTGTCATCATCGTGTCGACGATTGGATGGAAACGGTTCCTCAACGCCGCCAGAAAGTCCTCGACAGTAGCTGGAGCCAAAAGACGCCTCGCCGAATATGAGTCACTCAAGGGCCTCGTCGTCGTCATGGGGCTGCTGTTCTTTGTGCCGTACCTGATCACGCACATGGTCAAGCAGCTCTTCCGCACGTGCCTCGGACGGATCAAGTGTCTGTCCTGCTGCATGCTCCCTCCGGTCCCGAACAGCCGCGGCTGGCTGCTCACCGAGGAGGCGACGGAGCTCGTCGTTGAGCTCCGGAGCTGGCGATGGGTGAGCGTGCTGTCGTGGGCGACTCTCTTTGCGTGGCTTGGATGGTTCTTCCTCTACTTCCCGATGCTCACCAACATCTTCGTCGCCTACTTTATTCAGCTGCTCTCGCCGCTCAACTGGGGCCTCGTCTCCTTCATCTTCCTCGCCCTGGGCATCTTCATGTTCCTCAACCCCGCCTTCCCCGGCCCTGTCTTGTATTTGATGGGCGGAGTTCTCATCACTCCGCTGTGCGACAAAGCGTGGAACGGCGAGGTCTCCACCAGGGCGACGCCCGTGATCGGCCCATTCTTTTGGACCGTCTTTCTGTGCTTCCTGGTCAAGCTCGTCTCGAATGTCCTCTGCCAAAAGATCTTTGGCGAGTGCATGGGCTCCGATCCGAAAGTGCGCTCGATGCTGGCGCCCAATTCGATGCCGATGCGTACCGTGCGATACGTCGTCTCGGAACCGGGCTGCTCGCTCGGAAAGGTACTCATCTTTTGCGCGTTCCCTGCTGACTGGCCCGTGTCTGTGTACTATGGGGTCCTGTTCAATATGCCTGGCGGTGACAAGATGACCACCTTGTCAGCGGTGTTGGCCACCTCTCCGATTGTCATCTTGATCGCCCCCTTCGTCGCGATGGGCACCCTGGCCTTCTACGCGTCTATCTGGGGCGCATTCTGGAACACCGTCATGTCGCTGATCACAATCTTTAACGTGGCCGTCACATCCGTCGCCTCATTGGTTTGCCTGTACTACATCGCCCAGGCTGTTCGTGACCCAGTCAAAAAGGCGGTCGTCGAGGCGTACGAGGAGGACAAGGACGTGGCCGCGATTGACGCTGCTTCTGCCGCGCGTAATGCTCTAGTCGCAGACGTCACCACCTGGGACAAGATGCCGCTGCTAGTGAAGCTCCTCCTCTTCGTGCCCAAACTCGGCTTCATCGCCTCTTCCTACATGCTCTTCTTCGCCAAGTCGCACATGTATGTCGACCTCGACATCACGGGCGATTACAATACTGTCGCATGCACCACGGCGAGCCCCGAGTGCCCCACCCCACATGTGAAACCACTGGGTTGGGCCGGCTTCGCGCTCATTCTCTTCCACCTCCTTGGCGACCACATCTTCAACCGCTGGGTCTCGAACAAGGTCGGCGCACACTCTGGGGCAGATAAGACGGTGCCCGAGCCCCCTACGGATCCGCAAGCGGCACCAGCTGCAATAGCGCCCGTGCCCGTGGCCCAGCAGTGCGCGGCCTGAAGCTTTAGGGACACTAGGCGCTGGGAACGCGGTTCACGAACTCGATCAGAGTGCACGGTGTGGGCCCGGCGCCATACGGCGCCATGGTGGAGTGCGTGTGCCATGCCCCCATGTGGCATGGCGCGTGAACGCTTCGAGAGTTTCGCGCGGCGAAGCGCCGCAAGAACGCCGTACTAAAACTTCATGTGAACATGCCATTTATGGAGCGGTGCTTCATGTGAACATGCCATCTATGCGGTGTCGGTAGGGTACTCAAGCCAGTCAGACGGCAGCGCCACCTTTGAATTTAAATTCCGCTTACGCCCCAGCGCACATCAGAGCGGTACTGCCTGATAAAGTAGGGTACGCAGTACTGCCTAGTACGAGACCTGGTTACACTCACCACACTACATGTATTTGCGCACAGTATGCGCCGACGTTATTCGCTCTCGCATGTCGCCATTTTGAAACTAATAACTCGACGCGGCGGCAGCAACTTCATGCTGCAACTTCGACGGAAAAACACGATCGGACCGCCTTTGCATCCGGATACCGACACGGATTGCATGAACGACTCGTTCCATAGACATATAAGGACGCCGCTGCCGCCCGTGCTTCTACCCAAGAAGTACACGTTTATAAACCACGTCTGCTTGCATACGTGCTACAAGAAGGAGCACAGAGACATTTCGGTGTGTGAAGCCACGTGCCGGCTTGCAAATGCATATTATTCGAGGCTCACAGCGCGGCATACGAAGCTGCGAGAACTGGCTCAGTTGGAGGCGCACGCGCAGCTTGGACGCATGGAAACCTTGCGCCCTGAGTGTCGTGGCAACTGGGGCAGCAGCGACGTCCACTACAACTGTGTAAGAGCAAACGCCATCTGCCGTGCCCCACAGCTGCTCAACCGCTCACGGCACCAAACCGACGAGCTGATGATCAACAACTACACGGTGGATGAAAAATACCGCTACTACAGCATCATAAACTGCACCAGCGCCGGCGTGCGGCTCGCCGGAGTGCTCGCGCAATTTTGCCTGATCGCGAAGCGTAATGTTCAATCGCCAGGCCACGTCCACGCGGTGTCCGACGACGGCTTGAGATTCTGGCACCCTCGAGGCCAGAAGGCCGTCCTTGCTCGCGGCGTCCCGATGATGGCTCATATGGCGCATAATCTTGCTGTGCTGCGCCTGGGCGTGGCCGACTACCTGCTTGTCGGCGGGCTACAAGACTGGGGTCTCGGGCCGAAGGCGAAGCTTCCTCCATTTGACTCGTGGCACGGCCTGCCTGCGCCACGAGAAGATCCCAAATCGGGCGTGTTGCTCTGGCGAACACAATGGCCGCCCACGCTGAGCAATCGGAGTCGGTCATGGAATTGGTGGCCAGCCGAACCTGAGGTGATCATCCATGGCAGCAACCCTCGCGGCTGCATCGATCGACGGCCGGCGTACACGGGAAATGCTGGCTGCGAGTTCGACGGCCGGCTCTCCCTTGTGCGCCTGCATCGGGCTGCAGCGCGTGATTCTTCTCTGGGAGATCTCACCAACGGTCAGCCGTTTCGTCTGTATGCGCGAGCCAACCTGCATCAGCACGAGCCCGTAGGCGGCAGGGCCGTGCAGACCACTATGTCGCACAACTTGCGCACGTGGTCTCCTTGGGAGCCTGTGACGATCAAGGGACTGCCAGCGGAGACGGTTGACATCTACTTCTTTCTCGTGCAGGCTAATCCCGTCAAACGCGGCTCGCTGCTGGCGCTCTTCCCCGTGAGCCAGCCACCCAACGCGTGCGTCGCCATGGCCTTTTCGTCCAACAGAGACGGCGTCAACTTTTCGCAGCCAGTCAACTTGGTGAGTGCTAAGCTTGGGTGGCGCACTGCAGATGAGCGTGGGCGTGGGCCGATCGAATATCGAGCGACGGCACACCCTGTAGCAGGCGTCTTCGTGCGCGGAGACGATGTCTTCCTTTACTTGCACTTCGGCGTGCTGGGCACGGACATGGAGCAGCAGGACACCCCGACGAAGGTCGAGCGATACGTCATGTCACGCGAGGAGCTTGTGCGACTGAGCGGTCCATGAGTCACTTTATGAGTCACACTCTTTTTGAAAATAGCGTCGTCCCGGGCTCCCCGGCATCGTTCACGATTTACTCTGAGGGAAGCTACCTTAAAGCTACCTTCTGCCGATTAAAGGCCTCTCGGCCTGCGTATAGCAGGCTGTGTCGGCCACACCTCCGTCCATTCTAGTAGCCCCCGTGCATATGTACGCGTTGTTTTGAACAGCGAAGTTCTCGCGGCCGGGTGAGGGCGCAGAAAACTTCGCAGAACTCTCTCGTCGGCCGGCGTGGCATGGCGACTCCGGCTGCTGAGGTCGAGTGCGTCGATTGCAAAACTGCCAAGGAGGAGGCACAGGCTAAGGCCGAGCAGGCACGAGCTGGGACTGATGGTTTGCGATTGGGTGACTGTCAACCGTTCTACCGCAAGTGGGCAGCGTGCGTGGAGGAGAATGCTGGCCAGGCCAAAGCCTGCGCCGCGGTGCTTGAGGAATTTAAGCTGTGCCATCGCCGCGCCGCTGAAGCCGTGCTTGCAAGCGCAACCGCGCGCAGAACGCATCAGTAAGTTGCTTGTCATGCGTGTCGAATATTTTCGTGAGATCTTCCTCAGCACCGAACAACAAAAAGTCGCAACGCATCTTAGGTGCTTCGGTTTATCTTTTCAGGATCAGCGCCGTTTTGTCAAGTATATTACGTCTGCGGAACTCGTGCATGTGTTCCTCGTCCTCACCTCCTCAACACACATCACTTCACCGGCATGCGTTCATGGATTTCCTCCTCGATTCGTTGCAGATATTGCAAGCGCGCCGTCAGCTTCAGGGCCTGCTCCATGTCCTGGGCAGCAAACGCGCTCGCGAGCTCGTCGTATAGCCGCTCCATTGATGTCGTGTTGGCGTCGCGCAGCGGCTGCAGCTTGTCAAGCCGCTTACCCGCCTCCACTAGTGCCTCGCGCACCTCCATCACCTCCATCAAGAATGTAGGGCAGAGCAGCGTGCTGCCCGTATCCTCGTTTAGCGGTTTGCCAAGCAACTCAAGCAAATGCACGGCTCGCGTGTGCGGCGCTCGCAGCACGGCGTACGCATCAGTCAGCTCCGATGCATGGTCGGCGGCGGCTTGCTGATCTGCCGTGTTGCTGCGGCTGTGCCGATCGGGATGTGTTTCGCCCATCAGTAGCTTGTACCGACGCTGCAGCTGGTCAAGGTCGAGGTCAAAGCGCCTCGCGGCCTGCAGCAGCGCGAAGCGATCGGTGATCGTTGCTGACGTCAGGCGCCGCACGCTGAGAAGCATATGCCTCGATCTCAAGGCTTTCGTCCCGTGAACAATGCTGTGATTTACCCAATACGGAAATACATGTAAACTTGGTCGCGTTGGTTGATTGGCGGTTCATCAAACTACACAAACGGCAGCCTGGTGAGCGCGACATCCCG
>Ga0209550_10002967_pt1 | contig 16264 bp, 15 predicted proteins | sample LauGreSuBDMM15SN_2_FD_187567 | JGI IMG/M metagenome (GOLD analysis project Ga0209550, IMG submission 187567) | Freshwater lake microbial communities from Lake Michigan, USA - Su13.BD.MM15.SN (SPAdes) (version 5) | ecosystem: Environmental > Aquatic > Freshwater > Lake | place: Lake Michigan...
GGCCGGCACAAGCACCGTGCTGGGATGTCCCTTGAGCGCTACGTCGTCAAAGTCCAACGCATGCGCCGCCACGCCATTGATCCACGCAGCGTCCGGTGCACTGGCTGTTTGCGAACCGAATAGCAAGGTGGATGGTCCTGGATGCGGGGCAAGCACTTCTGTCAAGATGCGAGTGGGCGGCTCGTCGCGCCCCGCTAACATCACACCTACGCAATCGGCAAAGCCCGTATAGATGACTTCTAGCGCATCTTTCGGGATCTGCTCGAACTTTAAACCTGCGACAAAGCGACCGAGGTCGCGTGTGATGTCAGTCATGATGGGTTCCTCGCTTAAGCGTTCGCAGCCATGGATGCCTTGACCTTCTCACGTAATTTATTGAGCGAGCCACCTTTCATGACCGATCCGGGCAACGGATGGCCTACGACTTGCTCTGCAAGTAACGCGGACTCAATCAGCTTCTCGAGATCAATCCCAGTTTCGATACCCATCTCATGGCACATGAAGACGAGATCTTCCGTGCAGACGTTACCCGATGCACCGGAATGCGATGCAAAGGGACATCCGCCTAGGCCCGCTACGGCTGCATCAAAAATTGCGACGCCCATTTCCATTCCGGCGTAGGCATTGGCAATACCCATACCTCGTGTGTCGTGTAGGTGCAAAGATAATTGCAAATCGGGATACTTGTTACGTACTGCGCCAACCACCTTGCGGATCGACCCAGGTGTCGCCCAGGCCATCGTGTCCGCCAAGGACAACACTTCAAGCTTGAACTTATGCTCATCCGCTAAATCATGGAAGGTCTGAATCATGTCCAATATACGAGACACCGGAATATCGCCTTCAAAGTTACAACCAAATACCGCCATGATGCTGGCACGGTTGATCGTCACGTTGTAGTGATTAAACATGCCGATCATCGAACGCACGGCCTCAACGTTTTGAGCGAGCGTACGCTTCTGATTACGCAACAAGAATTTCTCTGAGGCGGTGAGGGACAGCGAACCGCGAATATCGAGTTTTTGTGTGGCGATTGCTCGCTCGAGTCCCTTATCGTTTAACCATAATCCTGTGTAACGCACGCCAGGCTTGCGCTTGAAGCCAGCGACAATCTCCGGAGCATCCGCCATCTGCGGCACAGCGGCTGGGCTGACGAAAGATGTCACTTGAATTTGCTCAAGCCCAGTTTCAGACAAGCTATCGATCAATTCAATTTTGCGCGAAGTCGGAATCGGGCCTTTCTCAATCTGCATCCCTTCGCGAGGGCCTTCTTCAAGAATCCGTACGCGCTTTGGCAAGTCTGACATGTCTGCTCCTGTTTATAAGTGTGTATCGCGCAAGCGACCTGAAATTTCAAATCATTGGATTCAGAGTAAACCCAGCGCTAAGTCGATGTCAACGCAGTCGGTTGACGCTTCCAATATGTGATCAAACTGGGCTTAGCCACCGTCCCATGCCTTGGAAGTGCCTGATTGACAATAGGTAAGCTTAGACCTAGGATTGCCAACGAGAAAAAGAAGTTGTTCATCCGCCAAAGTCGGATAGAGCTAACTACAAATTAGGGGACAGCCCGTGCAGAGCCGCTTACGATGAACGCCGAAAGAACAGGAGGCCTTTTCTGGCTTCTTTTTGGTTGCGCCGCAATATATGGCGGGCTGGACTTAGAGCTCGGCACCATGCAACAGCCGGGCTCAGGCTTTCTGACCTTTGTGGCCGGCTCCTTCGTGACCTGCATGGCCTCGCTAATCATTATTCAGTCCTACCGCGCAGATCCAGCAGTGGCGGTGCGCATAGCGGATCTTTGGAAGGGCAAAAAATGGAAGCGCGCGGTCGCAATCACCATTTTGATCGCGCTATTTATCCTTTCTTTTGAAACACTCGGTTTTTTTCTCTGCAGTCTAGCCCTTCTCATTATTATCATGCGTTGGCTCGAAGGTCTAAGCTGGACGCTTTGCCTGCTGGTGCCGTCCATTGCGATCGGGACCACTTACGTGGTCTTCAAATTCTTTATGAAAATCTCGCTTCCGGCGGGAATGTTCGGCTTCTGACGAGAGACACGTACACATGGATTTCGCAGATAACCTTTTTACTGGCCTAGCGGTCGCCTTTCAACCGCATAATCTGCTGTTCTGTTTTATCGGTGTTCTGATCGGCACGCTGATCGGCGTGTTACCTGGACTGGGGCCCGTCGGTGCAATGTCTATTCTTTTGCCAGTGACGTTTGGCATTTCGCCCGTCACCGCCATCATCATGCTCTCCGGCATCTACTACGGCGCCCAGTACGGGGGGTCTACCACCTCTATCCTTGTCGGCATACCGGGCGAAGCTGCCTCGGTCGTCACGATGCTTGATGGCCATCAAATGGCACTCAAAGGTCGTGCAGGCCCAGCGCTGGGCATCGCTGCCTTCGGCTCTTTTATTGCCGGCACCTTGGGTATTATCGGCTTAATGCTGCTTGCCCCCCCCTTGGCCGCCGTTGCGCTGAGATTTGGACCGCCCGAATATTTTGCCTTGATGATTATGGGCCTAATTATTCTGACCTACCTTGCGCAAAAATCGATGGTGAAATCACTGATGATGGCAGGTGTCGGCATACTCATCGGCATGGTGGGTCTCGACACGATGACGGGGATGCCAAGGTTCACCTTCGACGTTCCTGATCTCATCGATGGAGTCGGTATTGCACCACTCGCCATGGGGCTCTTCGGCGTGTCAGAGATACTGCTCAATGTCGAGCAAACGATCAAGCAAAGCGTAGTGGTCAAGCAAGTAAAGAATCTTCTACCAAGCAAGCAAGACTGGAAAGACTCCGCCATGCCGATCGCACGAGGCTCAATCGCTGGATTTTTTCTAGGCATCTTGCCGGGTGGCGGAGCCGTACTCGCGTCATTTATCTCTTACGGAATAGAAAAACGCATGTCCAAACACCCAGAGACCTTTGGTCACGGTGCGATTGCTGGCGTGGCAGGCCCCGAGTCTGCCAACAACGCCGCTGCACAAGCGGCATTCATCCCGCTTCTAACCCTCGGGGTTCCAGCCAATGCGGTCATGGGGATTTTGCTTGGAGCCTTGCTGATCCATGGCATCACACCCGGACCCATGATGATCCAAAAAAATCCCGAACTTTTCTGGGGAACGGTCACGAGCATGTATGTAGGCAACCTCATGCTGCTCGTACTGAATCTACCGCTAATCGGTCTTTGGGTGCGTTTGCTCAAAGTTCAATACGCAGTGCTGTTTCCACTCATTCTTTTTATTGCGCTGATTGGCGCTTACGTCATCAACGGCAGTGAAATGGACTTATATCTGATGCTGTTTTTCGGCGTGATCGGCTACTTGATGCGCAAGTTTGACTATGAGCCGGCACCGTTGATTCTTGCTTTTGTTTTGACGAACATCCTGGAAGACTCGCTGCGCCAGTCACTCATCATCTCCGGTGGAAGCATGTCGATATTCGTTACGCGCCCGATCGCAGCGGGCTTTTTATTTGTTTCCCTAGTTCTTCTTATAACGGCAGTCATGCCCAGCATACGAAAGAAACGCAGTGCGTTGGCTGCAACAGCTGATGAAAACGCTTAATACACAATATCCACTTAGATACCGAGGACGCATATGAAAATCAATACCGCCTTACGCGCAGCTGGAATAGTCGGAGCTCTCCTAACCTCCTTAATACTGCCTGCCGCGGCGCAAGCACAATACCCCGATAAGACCATCACTCTTTACGTTGCGTTTGCCGCCGGCGCAACGACCGACCTTACCGCTCGCACACTGGCACAAGGCGTTGAAAAAATATTGGGCGTTCCTATTGCCGTTGAAAACAAAGGAGGAGGCGGAGCGACTGTTGCGAACGGCTTGCTCGCCAGCAAAAAACCTGATGGTTACTCTCTTTTGGTCACCTCAACGGGCTCGATTACTGTGCGCCCCTTGCTGATGAAGCTAGCCTATACGCCAAAAGACTTCCGGGTACTGATGCAGTACACCTTCTATATCGGCGGCCTCGTTGTGCCAGCGGACTCCCCATGGAAGACGGTCGATGAATTCGTCGCACATGCGAAGAAAAATCCAGGCATGACATATGCCTCGAGCGGCCCGAATACTCAGCAACAAATCGGTGTTGAATCCTTCGCACGCTGTAAGGGCTTGACGTTTAAACATGTGCCCACAAAGGGTGGCTCGGCGGCGAATACTGCGCTGATGGGCAAGCATGTCGACTTCATCGCAGGCTCCGGTTCGCACATCCCACTCGTGCAGCAAGGAACGTTTCGTGAGCTAGTGACCTTCCACGTTGATGCGCGCGATCCTAAACGCCCTGATATTCCCGTGATGAAAGATATTGGCTGTCCTCCAACGAATCCGCCTAATGGGATGATTGTGGTGGCCCCATCCGGTCTGCCAGACCCGATCGCTGCAAAGCTAACCGCTGCCTTCAAGCAGGTTTCAGAAACACCTGAATTTAAAAAGCTGCTAGACAAATATAATCTCGACTATGCCTACGAGGATGGCAAGTCTGTACAAGATAAATTTCCCGCTGAAATTGAGTGGTACAAAAAATATTTTACCGAAGCTGGCATGACACTTAGATAAACGAAACAGGATCAGAATATGAAGCAAACTACCCCCAAAAATATTACTTGGGATGCAACGGCCGACTTGGTCGTTGTGGGCTTTGGTGGGGCGGGTGCAGCCACAGCAATTACTGCAGTAGAAGCAGGGGCCTCTGTCATCTTGTTAGACAAGGCACCAGAGGGGCAAGAGGGCGGTAACACTCGGGTCGCTGCTCAAGGCTATCTCAATACCTCAACGCCTGAAGGTGCAGCCACCTATCTAAATGCCCTGTGTGGCCCCTATACCGTGCCACAAGACATGGTTAAGGTCTGGGCCGAAGAAATGTGTAAGAACAACGAGTGGCTGTCATCCATTGGCGGCGACCCGCAAGAACATCAACATAAGGTGGGGATCGAGTTCCCCGACCTCCCAGGAGCCGATTCGGTACACAAGTTTCACCACGGCGACATTCTTGGCTATTCAAAAACATGGGAAATGTTGGCTGAAGCTGTGCGCGTGCGGCCCATTGAAGTGCGGTACGAGTGTCCGGCCACGCGCTTGGTTCAAGATCCCTTGACGCAGGAAGTCATCGGCGTGGTGGCGAACCACAAAGGCAAGTCTATCAATATCAAGGCGCGCAAGGGTGTTGTTTTAACCTGTGGGGGCTTTGAAAATAATCAAGAGATGATTCGTAACTACCTCACTGGTGTGCCGTATTGCTATACATCGGGTAGCCCTTTCAACGAGGGTGATGGTGTGCGTATGGCGATGGAGCTGGGTGCTGACCTGTGGCACATGAATAACTTTGCTGGTCCGTCGATGGCGCTTAAGGTGCCAGACTACCCCACAACATTTTCGATGATGGCGCTGCATTTTTCCCACGAGCCAGCAGGTGGGATGGTAGTCGTGGGGCCAGATGGCAAACGCTTTACGGACGAAAAGTACAAAACAAGGCATGGCAAAGTTGAGCACCATGGCAAATGGTACGCGCTGCGCACGCCCTGCCCGATGTACATGGTCTTCGATCAAGCAATGATGAGTGACGGTCCGATTTATGACGGAAAGCCAACCCATGGCTGGACCCAAATCATGAGCGGCTACACCTGGAGTAAAGACAACAAAACAGAATTAGCGAAAGGCTGGATCAAAACTGCACCCACCTTAGCTGCTCTGGCAAAGCTCCTCGACTTGCCCGAAGGTAGCCTAGATCAAACTGCGGCACGCTGGAACGGCCTGGTCGCGGCGGGGGCAGACTCGGACTGCGGTCGAACCAAAATGTTCCAACCCTTTGGCGCAGGTCCATTCTATGCCGTTGAGCTCTCGCCTTCGATGCTCAATACCCAAGGTGGGCCACGCCGTAATGCCCGCGCTGAAATCGTTCGACCTGATGGAACACCCATTCCACGCTTGTATAGCGCGGGCGAACTCGGTTCAATTTTCAGCTATCTCTACCAAGGTACTGGCAATATCGGTGAATGCTTTGCGTTCGGACGTATCGCTGCCCGAAGCGCAGTCGCTCAAAAAGCGTGGAGCTAAGCCCCACGCGTTGAGTAGTGTGTTGTGACTACTTAGCCGCCGGCGTGTACTTCCCGCTTAATTGCGGGGTGTGCACGCCAGGTGACTTAGCCTCTTGTCTTTCGAGCCGCGTTTGACGAGCCCAGGTACGTTTTAAATCGTCTCGCACCTGTATCTTCAAGCGTCCCAAGCCCTCTGTTTCCAGCTCAATGACGTCTCCATCCATAAAGGGATTGAGGCCGCGGTGGTTGGTACCCGTGGCAACAATATCGCCAGGCTCCAGCGTGTGAATCGAGCTTATCCACTCGATACAGCGAGGAATATTGTGCGCCATGTCGTCGGTGTTGAAATCCTGCATGAGCTTGCCGTTGTTCCACAAGCGAATTTGTAATTTTTGTGGATTAGGAATCTCATCGGCCGTGACGATGTAGGGCCCAATCGGTGCGAACGTATCGCGCGACTTCATTTTGAAAAAAATATTACCTTCCGGACCAAGTCCCCGAGCCGAGCCATCGATGAAGTTCACGTAGCCAAAAATATATTTCATCGCATCTTTTGCTGCGACATTGGTGGCGCGCTTACCAATCACCAGTGCAATCTCCGCCTCCCCCTCAAAAATAGTCGCTGGGACATCAGGCAATACCATTGCATCGCCAGGGCCGATGATGGCGCCCGGCGCCTTTTGAAAGGCGTTGATGGGAGCGGGCTCGCTGCGCGTGCCATCTTCCATGTAATTAACCGCCATACAGTCGATATGGCCAGGCTTGGGCAGCGGAGGACGAATACGCACCGAGGCGACTGGCACGCCCGTCGCACCGCGGACGAATGCCTCAATCTTCGGACGATACGCCTCAAACTGAGCAATCAGCCCATTGATGAGGTCATGCGGTCCCAAACGGGGGATGTCTGCCACAACGGCAGAGACATCGACCACCTGATCGCCTTTCAAAATGCCAAGCTTGAAATCATCAAAAAACAGTATTTTCATTTTTGAGTCTCCATCAAAAAGATTTTGTCTTGTCGCGGGTCAACCTTAGCATCGCGCCCCTCGGGTCACGCTTTTGAAACCGAGGAAGTCCATATTTTGAAAACCTCCAGCTATTTACCTTAGCCCTCTGAAATAGGGTGATTCGAGCGAACCTTTATGCTAGGATAAATTCCAACAAAGTGCCGTCAAATCAAAAAGAACAATAGGCGCTCTTGACTATCGATAAAACAAATTTAGTCAACACTGCATTCTAGGGAGACACACAGTGGATTTTGGGTATACCAAAGAGCAAGAAGCTCTTCGCAAAGAGGTTCTTGATTTCATTCGCGTCAATTTGACCGCCGAAGTGTATGCGGAGCTCGATGCCGACGAAGAGGCACTCGAAAACGGAAAAAGCGAGCGTCACCCTGGGAAAAAAGGACCCTTAGTCAGCGCAGTCTTCAAAAGGATCGGTGAGCGTGGCTGGCTAGGCTATAGCTACCCCAAAGAATATGGTGGTGGTGGTGGCGATCGCGTTGGCCAAAATATCATCGAGGAAGAGTTTCAGCGCGCCGGTATCCAGGTCAGCTTGGCTGGCAGTGGTGCGCCCGCGATCATCGCAGCCGGCACTGAGGAGCAAAAGCGTCACTACCTGCCAAAACTGATTGCAATGGAATACACCTTTGCGTTAGGTTTTACTGAACCACATGCGGGTGCCGACTTGGCCGCCCTGCGATGTCGGGCTGCGCGTGATGGCGATCATTTCGTCATCAACGGTCAAAAGATGTACACCACGGCGGCGCATACCGCCACGCATATGTATTTGATGGCACGCACAGACCCAGAGGCCGCGCGACACGACGGCATTTCGATTTTTCTCTTCCCGATGGATACGCCAGGCTTGACGGTGCGGCCACTCTGGACGATTCAAAATAATCCTCGTGCGCCGCGCGGCACCACCTACGGGGATGCGCGTAGTAACGAAGTATTTTTTGAAAACGCCCGTATCCATGAGTCCTGCTTATTAGGTCGTGAGAATCAAGGGTGGCGTGTGGGCTCGATGGGCTTGAATCTGGACCGCGTTGGGGCATCTCGTTATCTTCGTTCTGTACGTCGCGATGAAGACATTGTGAATTGGATCAAGTCCAATTCGTTTGGCGATTATTCGCCTGCAAAAAATCCTGCTATTCGTGACAAGGTTGCGGAGCTTTGGATAGAGGGGCAGATCTGCCGCCTCATGACCATGCGCAGTATGTCTATCGTCGAACACGGCGGCAACTTCACATACGAAGGTTCAGCCGAAAAAGTATGGTCGCCTGAGCACGGCGTGCGCACAACGGAAGCCATCACACAAATGCTCGGGCCTTACGCGACGCTACTGAACGGATCTCCTCATGCAGTTGAAAAAGGCGTCTTCGCGCACAACACGATGGGTGCGTTTCAGTCGGGCATCAATCATGGCAGCGTCCAGATCATGCGGGATCAGGTGGCAAAGCGAGGGCTTGAGCTGCCCTCCTCACGTCGCGCAAAATCAAAATAAAGCACTCGCTACAGGAAAGAATCATGGATGTATTGCTAACTGAAGAAGAACAAATGGTTGCCACAAGCGCCAGAGAGTTTCTCAATGGAGAATGCTCGACCGCCCTGGTGCGAAAGATGGAACTTGATCCGATCGGCTATCCCCCTGAGCTCTGGGCAAAGTGCGCCGAGATGGGATGGCCAGGAATGTGTCTGCCAGAAGAGTACGGCGGACAAGCCCTTCCACTTGCCTATCTAGGCTTGGTTCTGCAGGAAGTGGGACGTGCCGTAGCACCCGTGCCCTTGCACAGCACCGCCGTAACAGCGATCACTCTTGCTCGTCACGCGAACAAGACGGTTTGCGAAAAGATCCTTCCGAGCGTGTCAGCTGGCAAGACGATTTTGACCTGGGCGTTTTCGGAAGACGATCCGCGATTCGTACCCGAGTCGGTCAAAATGTCCGCCAGTGCGGACGGCGAGAACTTTATCTTGAGCGGCCGAAAACTCTTCGTAGACAATTTTTTAGCAGCAAGCCACTGCCTCGTCGCATGCCGAACTTCTGCCTCAAGCTCATCCAGCAAGGGCCTTTCACTGTTTTTAGTGGATACAAAAGCCAACGGAATCTCGCCTACGGCATTACGTACACTGGCCAAAGATCAACAGTGCGAGGTGGTATTTAATCAGGTTCGTGTACCGAAGTCCGCCTTGATTGGGGAGCTACATAACGGCTGGGCTGTCATGGAACAGTTGCTCGACTTAGCGACGGTCTTGCTTTGCACTCAGATGTTAGGTGCAACGCGTATGGATGCCGAAATGGCAATCGACCACGCAAAGTTCCGCGAAGCGTTTGGTCAGCCAATTGGTGCGTTTCAGTCCATACAACACATGTGTGCCGACATGATCATTTGGATCGACGGCGGCGAGTTGCTTGCCTACGAGGCCCTTTGGAAAATGGACAATGGCCTGCCTGCCCAGGTTGAAGTGTCACAAGCGAAAGCGTTTTGTAACGAAAAATGTCCCGCTGTCGCACGCAACTCTCAATCTATTCATGGGGGGATCGGCTTCATGATGGAGTTTGATCTACACCTTTGGTTAAGACGAATCACAGCGTGGTCTATGCGACTCGGCACGACATTCGAGCACCGTGAACGGATTGCGCATGCGTTGCTAGATATTCCGGGCAATGTCATATTAGGCAGACCCGTTCCACCCCTCGCTGCTTAAATAATTTTGGATGGAGTATCTTTTATGAAATGTCCGGTGTGTTCAAAAAACATTGATATCGAAGGCGCAGATTCTAAAACTGGAGAGACGGCTTTTGGTGCGAAAGAAGTAGATCCATCAAAAGGCACTCGGCAATTTCACGACGGCGAATGGTACTTCTTGTGTTCGCTGGGTTGCCGCACGAAATTTATGATGAGTCCGCAAAGATACCTCGCTGGAAAAGCTTAATTCAACCGTTCAACGCTCATCATTGCTGGCTGTACTTAACTAGAGAGGTTTAGTATGTCTACATTTTCCGAATCACTAAAAAAGTATATCGGCATGCGATCCGAAACCGAGATCGCGTGCGATCCGGTTGAACAAGGCGCCGTGCGTCGTTACGCGCAAGCGATCATGTATGACGATCCAATTTTTGCGAAATCCTGTCAGAATAACGAACGCTACGGTGGCCCCGTCGCGCCTCCACTGTTTCCAACCCATTTGTTTCGTCGACCGATGGGGACGGAAGATCCGATCCAAGCCAATGCGCGCAATCCAGACTTCGACGGGATCGTTGCCGCCACGAGCTCACAAGGCTTACCCAATATTGAGCCACTTAATGGCTACGCGTTATTGAATGGCGGCTCTGAGATCGAATTTTTTCGTTATGCCTTGCGCGGCGAAACAGTGAAGTTAGTCTCTCACTACGCTGACATCGTTGAAAAAGAAACCAGCAAGGGTCCGATTGTTCTGGTCGTGACCGAGTCGGAATACCGCACAGGAACTGGCGAGCTGCTCATTCGCACACGCCGTACACAGATTCGGAGAAAATAAAATGGCGCTTGGTAAAACACCTTATTTTGAAGATATCGCGGTTGGTCTAGAGCTACCCGGCCTTGAAAAAGGCCCACTGACGACCGCGCATCTGATGCGTTGGTCCGCTGCAATGGAAAACTGGCACAAGATTCACTACGATAAGCCCTTTGCAATGGAGCACGACAAGTTGCCAGGCCTGTTGATCAACGGCTCGCTCAAGCAACAGTTTGTGATGCAGCTGCTCGCAGACTGGGCTGGCCCGCAGGGCTGGGCATGGAAGGCAGGCTTTCAGTTCCGCGCGATGAATCTTGTGGAAGAAACAATGCGTGTCTGGGGCCGCGTCACTGGAAAACGAGAAACACCCGACTTCGGGCTCATCGATATCGAATTGGGTATCATTAACGATGCGGGCAAAGAATCGACGCCAGGTACAGCGACAGTTGCGCTACCCTACAAAAATGGCAAGCCCGTTCCCTATCCTTTTGTTCCTCCCAAGTTGTAGGCCGTCAATCAAGTGAATACACCAGCAACTCCCGAACAACGGATCGATGGGGCGCTACACGGCGTACGCGTACTAGATCTCAGTCAGGGAATTGCTGGCCCCTTTGCGGCGCGCTTGCTCGGCGATCACGATGCCGATGTCATCAAAGTTGAGCCTCCTCGCACAGGGGAGTCTGGCCGCACACTTGCGCCACTCAAAGTCGATGCGCCAGAGCCAGAGCAAAGTCTTCTATTTCAGTATTTGAACTGGAACAAACGTAGCGTTGCCTTGGATATTACTCAGGCGGTTGGTCAGCGTACCTTGCGTGCACTCATTGAGCGCAGCGACATATTGATAGAAAGTTTTCGGCCTGGTTATCTCGACAGCTTGGGTCTGAGTGTCGACAAAATGCTCGAGTGGAACCCGCGACTGGTTGTGACCTCTATCACCAACTACGGTCAGACAGGGCCTTACGCCCATTACGAAGCGAGTGACCTCACGCTTCAAGCGATGAGCGGCATCATGCAAATTAGTGGACAGGTCGACCGAGAGCCTCTGAAGCATGGCCTATCACAGTCTTACTATTGTGCAGGGCTAACCGGAGCCTATGCTTCAATTATGGCCTACACAGCCGCGCAACAAGATCAGTTCGGCGAGCATGTTGATGTGTCGATTCACGAGTGCCTTGCATCCGAATTAGTCCTGAATGAATCTTATTATGCCTTTCTTGGTGCCATTCAAGGGCGGCGAGCGATCGTTCAAGATCCGTTTGCAGGCGAGCCCATTGCAACACGCAAAGGTTATGTGGCGTTCCAGACTGGCGGGGGTGCCCCATTCGAAACGTTTGCGGAACTATTTGATCGACCAGAGTTTTTAGAGAAGCGGTTTACGAGTCCGCCTGAACGTGAAAGGCGCGTGCCAGAGGTCAGAGCGCTTCTAGAGGAATGCGTCGCTGATCGCGATGCCAAAGAAGTATTTTTAGCGGGCGCCAAAAAACGATTGTTATTGGGTGTCGTACAAGGGGCGAGCGATCTGCTGCAGTGCGAACATTTAGAAGAGCGCAAAGCCTTTGCGAATGTTTCCCACCCAGACACTAACACTAATTTACGGCTGCCTGCAGAGCTTACTAAGTTGTCGCTCACTCCGACGGCCCTCAGGCGCCGTGCACCCCGGCTCGATGAACATCGCCATGAAATTCTCGCTGAACTACTTGGATTAAACGAAAGCGAGGTCCGTGCATGAGTACAGGAACGCCTACGCTGCCACTCGTCGGCATGCGCGTGCTCGACCTTTCTTATGTTTTTGCGGTGCCCTATATGGCAGGGTTGCTAAGCGACCTCGGCGCGGAGGTCATCAAGATTGAAGCGCCTCACAAGCTGGATCAAACGCGTGGCCGCGCTTTTGGTCCTTACCTGGACAATGATCCCGCGCAAGACCCGTGGAATCGCTCTGGGATTTTCTATGTCGTGAATCGTGGCAAGCGATCGCTTGCCATGGACATGAGCACCCCAGAAGGGCAGCGTATTTTTAAGGAGCTTGTCGCCAAGAGCGACATCGTCTTAGATAATTACACCCCGCGCGTGATGCGCAAATGGGGGCTTCATTACGACGAGCTCAAACAAATTAAACCGTCGCTTATCATGCTGTCGAACACCGGCTATGGCTCAACAGGCCCTTGGTCTGCATTCCCAAGCCAAGGGACAACGCTCGAAGCAACGATGGGCATTACTTACTACACGGGCTATCGGGGTGACAAGCCCTGGAAAGTCGGACAGTCTTACCCTGACTTCATTGCTTGTTGGGCAGGGCTAAATGGGTTGTGGGCTGCCATTAGTCACTTGCGCAAGACGGGCGAGGGACAATGGATTGATGTTGGAATGTATCAGCTTGGTATCGCCATGATGCCGGAGCCCTTCATTCAATATCAACTGGATGGCACCGAACCTGAGCGGATTGGCAACGAGCATGCCGAACATGTCCCTAGTAACTTATACAAGACGCAAGGGGTTGATCAATGGATTGCGCTCACAGTTGAAACCGATGCGCAATGGCAAGCGCTGGCTATCTATATGAAGGAACCCGAGTTGGGCACTGATCCCAACTACGCTAGCGCGGCTGCGCGACGTAAACTCCGCGATATCGTCAATAACAAAGTAAGTCTCTGGGCCTTAAAGCAAGATGCACGCCATCTCACGCAGGCGCTTCAAACGCTTGGCATCGCTGCCGGACACATATGCAATAGCCGCGACTTACTCTCGGACCCTCACCTCATTGATAGAGGCTTTTACGAGAAGGTTCGGCATCACGAGCCGGTCGGCGAGCGACCCATCATCGGACGGCCCTATCGACTGCGCTTCAGAGACGCCAAGATAAAAAAAGGCGGTCCACGTTTCGGTGAAGATAACACTGCTATTTTGAGGGACATTGTTGGTATGTCGGCCAAACAAATTGACGCTGCTCGCGCCAACGGCATTATTAGCGACATTCCAACAAACCCAGGCATCTCAGGTACGATGAACACCGAAATGATGCTGGAGCTTGGTACCCTAAATGCTCTGGATAAAAACTATAAAGACTATTTCTCTTTCAAGAGTGAGAACACATGAACAGCGTCAACACCTTCGTTCTGCGCACCTTGGCAATCATCGGCGTATCGCTAGCCAGCCTCTCGGCCTATGCACAGTCATACCCGAGTCGTCCCATCACATTCGTTGTGCCCTACGGGCCTGGTGGCTCGACCGATCCTGTGGCAAGGCAATATGCCATGCAATTACAAAAGGCTCTCGGCGTTGAAGTCAATATAGAAAACAAGCCCGGGGGCTCTGGCACGATCGGGACAGGAATGGTGGTGCGCTCAAAGCCTGATGGCTACACACTTGGTCTCGCGACAAATAGCATCCTTGCTTACCAACCACTCGTCAATTCAAGTTTGGTTTTTAAAACACCTGATCAGTACGAACCTATCACGAAGCTTGGGGAGATGCCCGTCATCTTAGTGGTGCGTGCGGATGCGCCTTGGAAAACCTTTGCAGAGTTTTTACAACACGTCAAAGACAACCCGGGGAAGGTGCGTGCTTCTGTATCAGGTCTGCGAACTGTGCCTGATCTACTGGCGCAAGAGTTCAATAAAGTTGCTGGAACAAAACTGCGCACCGTCCCGTTTACTGGGGGTAGTGGCGAAGCGCTAATCGCACTTCTCGGAAACCGCGTGGAAGCGACTCTCTTTACAGGTGCTGTGGGAATCCCGAGCCACGTACAAGCAGGCAAAGTGCGGGTATTGGCCGTTTTCAAAAAAGGGGTATACGATCCGGTCCCTGAAGCGCAACCTACTGTTGATGCTGGTTACAACACGACCCTTGCTGCTTCGTTTTATGTCATTGCGCCCAAGGGGCTTGCCCCTGATGTGTTAGATAAACTGACTAAGGTATCCATGGAGATCGTGCAAAGCGCAGAATTTATAAAATTTTCAAAAGAAGGCTATGCGCTAGACCCTAAAGGCCCGGCGGCTCTACGCACGGAAATCGTTCGAGATACCGCGACCTTTATCGAGTTGCTCAAAGTACTCGATCAAAAATGACCAATTCCTTTACCGATAAGTTCTCGCAGGCCAGCACGCCATGACAGCGAGTACGATTTCCAAGAAAAAATCCTATTTGTGGACAGGGCTTTTTGGGTTACTCCTGTCGATAGGCTATCTGCGCATGGCTCTTGATCTCCCTATGGGGGCCCTCGATGAGCCTGGCGCTGGATTGTTCCCAATATTGGTGTCAGCCATCATGGCCTTCGCCAGCTGTGCGACGATGTGGGAGGGCGCTAAGGCGCCTGCCACCGACGCTATCGATATGCCAAGTGGAACCGATCGCGCGCGCCTTATTAAATTAGTGCTATCACTATCCGTTTATTTTTTGGCGATCCCATGGCTTGGGTATTCAATCAGCAGCTTTATTTTTTGTTGTGTCTTAATTCGTCTTCTGTCAGGCACGAACTGGATTCGCTGCGTGCTGTACGCTGCCATCATGACCGCTGCCGTGTATGGGGTGTTTATCTATTTGTTGAAAGTTCCAATGCCGACCATGGCCTTGGAATTCTAAAAAGGAAATCGCCGCCGTGGATGCTATTAACGGATTTCTATATGGGCTTGGCGTTGCCTTGACCTTCAACAATCTCCTTGCCGCATTGGCAGGAGCGCTCGCTGGGACACTCATCGGTGTCCTGCCCGGTTTAGGCCCAACCGCTGGCATCGCGATGATCTTGCCACTGAGCTATTCGCTCGATCCGACAAGCGGCCTCATTATGATGGCTGGTATGTTTTATGGCGCGATGTACGGCGGCTCGACTACAGCCATTCTGGTCAACATGCCTGGCGAATCCGCCTCGGTCATTACTTGTATCGATGGCTACAAGCTAACAAAAAAGGGACGAGCCGGGGCCGTGCTGACTATCGTTGCCGCGGGCTCCTTTGTCGGCGGCGTAGTGTCCGTCGTTGGTGTGATGCTGTTCGCTCCAGCCCTCGCACAGCTAGGCTTGCTTTTTGGTCCGGCTGAATTTTTTGCGCTAACGGCAGGTGGACTCCTATTGTTTTCAAGAATTTCTGGTGGCTCATTAGCGGCTGGTATTTTTCCCATGGCGGTCGGCCTGATGCTCAGCACGGTGGGGCAGGAGCTTGTCACGGGTCAAGATCGATTTACGTTTGGGATAAGCGATCTTACCCTCGGGGTTGAGCTCGTTGCTCTTGTCGTGGGGCTCTATGGCATTACCGAAATCATGTCGGTGATTGCGAGTATGCAAAAACAGGTCAAACCCCTTCCCGTCCGTCTGCGCGACATGTTTCCAACTAAGCAAGAGTGGAAAAGATCAGTGGCACCTTTTGGACGAGGCACCGCACTAGGTTTTGTTTTTGGGCTACTCCCCGGGCCCTCGGCCACCATGGCGAGCTTCGCCTCCTACCGCCTAGAAAAAGGAGTGTCCAAATACAAGGAAGAGCTCGGTCAAGGCGCTATTGAGGGCGTAGCCGGCCCTGAAACCGCGAACAATGCAGCCGCTACTTCATCCATGGTTCCGTTGCTTGCGCTTGGGATTCCGTTTGGCTCTGTGACGGCGCTCATGCTTGCTGCGATGATGGTGCATGGTGTTCAACCTGGTCCAATGATGATCACTCAGCATCCAGAAGTATTTTGGGGTGTGATTGCGTCGATGCTGATCGGTAACGCCATGCT
>Ga0209550_10002968_pt1 | contig 16264 bp, 16 predicted proteins | sample LauGreSuBDMM15SN_2_FD_187567 | JGI IMG/M metagenome (GOLD analysis project Ga0209550, IMG submission 187567) | Freshwater lake microbial communities from Lake Michigan, USA - Su13.BD.MM15.SN (SPAdes) (version 5) | ecosystem: Environmental > Aquatic > Freshwater > Lake | place: Lake Michigan...
ATGAAGACCTGAAAGAGTTGGTTCGTCTTATGAACAAGCGAATGGAGAAACAAGATGAGACCATCGAGAGTCAATCAAAACAAATCGAAAAGCTGATGGGCAAACTAGAAATCAGTGGTTCCTTTAATACGACGATTAGTAACAATGTAAATAACATTACTCTTTTGTCCTACCGAGACACGGACTTATCCCACCTTACCGATCAAGATTACAGGTATTGTATCAAGCGTGTGAACCATTGCGTGAAGAGCATGATTGAGAAGGTTCACTTTAATCCTTTAAAACCTGAAAACATGAACATCTATATCTCTAACATCAAAGACAAATACATTATGGTCTACGATGGCCAAAACTGGAATGTAGCCAACAAGAAAGATGAATTAGACAGACTGTATGAAGAGAAAGAGATTATGCTCGAGGAGTGGTTGGACAGTAACCCCGACGAAGAACTCAAGCAGAAATTCCTCAAATATCTGGATAACAAGGACAATGACGAGTGTCTCAATCGTATCAAGGAAGAAATCAAAATGATGATTTACAATAGCCACCAGAAGCTGGTACTGAAAAACGGCGTGTAGAATGTATGGTTCCTTTTATCCAGAGAATCATGTATTCAAATACTTATTCTTATTCTTTCCTATCTCTTAAAAGTGTTTGTGGGAAGGATAAGTATTTTAATATATACTTATACACACTATGAAATTATTCTATCTGTTTCTATGTAACGTGTTCACATCTACTTTTGCTATACAGAATACCTTCATTCGTAATATAGACAAACCTCCTTGTATCCACTGTAAACACTACTTGCCTGACCCGACCGACCTGTTTGATTCATCGACCGCAAAATGTACAATGTTTGGCGGGAAAGATACACATACAGGGATGGTACTTTATGAGGACGCCGTTTCGGTTAGACGAGATGATATACGTTGTTCGGAAGAAGGTAAATACTTCGAGGGAGAAAAAAACTTGTGCCTCAAACAAGCCGAACACATGATCCGACATACTGGACCACTCGTTGGATTTAGTCTATTTGTTTTTTTACTGATTAAAAACACGTGATTAAAATACTTATCCTATGAAAAGGTCTTTTTCTTTTAGGATTCGAGCAGGCAATTCAATGTCTTTCAATCTATCCTTCGGTAAGTGATGTTTCAGGATAATAAACACTGGTTCACGATGGCCATGGATTTTAATTTCTTGAATCACACAGGATTCAAAAAAATAATACGTATATGTATTTTGACAGAGAGACGTCGACCGTATCAAACAGGGTTCTTTGCATGTCTCGGCTAGCGCAAGGATAGTCCTTTGATGTTCGGCCAGGTGTGGCATGAGATACGTGAGGGGCTTGAGTTGTGTTTCAAAATAGAGGAAAGCCTTGTTCATATTTAAATATATAATCACACTATATGTTTACCAAGTTGTATTTATCGACAACAAATCCTGAATTATCTCTTTCGGATTTGATTTCCAACAGTGGTCCAATATTCGTCTCGGTTGTATTTCATACCGTCATCTATACATTTTTTGTAAATGTGGTATGGTTTATTTTTACGGGAAGTTCATTGTCCAATAAAATCAATCAGCGATTGTTGATTTTTTTGATTATCGTGATGGTGTTTGGTTATCTGGGTAGATTCTATCATGTAAAAGAGATTTATCACGCATACAATAAAAACATGTCTCTTACTAGGAAACATGTGGACCAATTATACATTGGTTGGATTTTTATCGCTTAGATTTTTTACTTTTACTTTTTCTTGTAAGAATCTTAAATCTTTTAGGTACGCTACTTCTACTTTCATATCCTTCTGTATTTAAAGTACGCTTGTGAGGAGAATGTATCTTATTTAGATTTACTTTATTTTCATGTTTCGAAGGACTACCTGGTAATGCGTGAACCACATTTGAACATGCGTTTGTCGTTCTACACGATAAAATCCCAATTTGTACATTTTTCCCATTTACAAAGTCTTGTATAAAAGGAATCACTTTTATCATAGAATAGTTGATACCAGGTTCAAATGTAAATAGTTTCCTTATTTCTTTATCCAAACAGATATAGACACCTCCTTCCTCTTTAGTGTCTTCATCTATAAAAAACTCATAATTTGGACATTTTTTTTCATATGTATCATAAATATCTAATTGTTTTAAACAAGCATATTCCATACTAACGCTTCTGTAATTTGTATTGGTTTTTAATTGGGATGTTCTTAGAATACATCCTTTTTTACAGAAATGAAATAAGTGTACTTCTTCGGGCAATTCAAACGTATCTTTATCCGGCTCGATTGAATGGGCTTGAATCAATATCAAAGGTACATACGGGTCTTTGTATGAATGAATATAATTAAACGCATGCTCTAGTTCTTTACTAAAAAGTCCGTTGGAGTTTCCCTTTGAAGAATGATTCCCCATTATATGAATTTAAAGATTTTAAAGTTTATCATCCAGTGTAATCTCTTTGAAATAGGCGTCTACATCAAAGTCTAGTTCAACTTGTTTTTCCTTTTCGAATGCGGCACGTTCCAAATCAAGCTGTTTCTTCTCTTGTTTCAGATGTTGTTTTATCTGTAACAACTTGCGTTTTTCTTCTTCTATGTATCGTTGTTCGGTATGATAAAACTTGAAGAAATCTTTCGTGACAAGTTCTTGATTACAGTGTAACCGTTTTATAATCGTCAATTCATTTAGCGTGAATGGATGATTCGTGATAGAGTACGCATGTTCGGCGGGTATATCCGAGAGATAGTCTCTAATGATTTTTTCATGAATGAGAATCGTGGGGTAGAAATAATAAACATTACTATATTTTCCGCCTCTAAAATATATCCTAAAACATTTCTCATCTATGCTATCTTGATACAATTTACAAGTGTGTTTTTTGTAACTCTTATCCGTTTCCATTTTGTTCATGAAATAATAGAAAGGTTCGATTACATCTTCTGGCTCTACGTCAAAGAGAGTATTTGTATTCATTTTACGAATACCTTACCCTTTTATGAATGTTCAATTTTATATCATCCTATCTTTTGTGTCATCCGTATTCCATTAGAGACAGAGACAAATCGAAACCCCATCTTTGTCCAAAATTTTTCTGTTCCATAAACAGATACCAGCGACATTTCCTTTATTCCTTTCGACAACGCCAACTCTTTCACCTGTGTCAAAATAGGTCGAACCATGCCTCTACCGCGAAACTCGGGTAGAATGGCGAGGTCGTGAATGTACCACGTGTCTGGGTTTTCTGGAATTTTGCGTATCAAGGTATTCAGCTGAGGATAGTTGTCTCGGGTGTATGGATGCGAAATCAGATAACCTACGATACGGTCTTGATGGAGTAGAACATAGCTGCCTACAGTCAACGTCATCCGTTCCTGAAAGACTTCGGAATGTTCGTAGAGTGAATGTAAAAAAAGGGAAATTAGATAGACGGTTGGAATATCCTCTAGAGTCATGGGCCGCCATTCCATTGTATTAATCCATTTTTATTTCATGACGTTATACAATTGTAACGCGACAATGCCGCCCGCCACCTGCGCAAGAACGTAAGGCAACAAGGTTTCCATTTTTTGCTTCTTCGCCATCACTAACATCACAGTGACGGCGGGGTTGTAATTACCGCCAGAAATGGGGCCTCCTAAATAAATCATCAGGGCCAACGTCGCACCGATGGCCGCGAAATGACCCGTCGCCAAAATCACATACAAAAACACAAGGGTTCCCAGAAACTCGACGATTATTGCTTGCCACATTATATATCATGTTTAAAAAAAGCGTACAAAACGGAAGGATTTAAAGGTTATAATTGAAATGCGTAAAGGAGGTTATAATGGTTCAGATGGCTCGCCGAGAAGCCAACTTACTCGCTTTTGAATTACTTCTGGTTTTATTGGTATTTTTTTTCATTTTGTTAACTACATTAAGTAACTTATTAGGAGAATTTTTAGCTTTACTTTTTGATTTTTTGGTAGAGGTCCTAGCACTTTCTTTTTCGACTTTTTCTGCGTGTACATTTCTTTCAATCCGCATCATGCCCTCGTGTATGTTCGTAAACAAACTGTTTTTATTCTCCTGTTCAAGATAATCTTCGTAAAGAGCGTTGAAACGCGGTTTGTTGGATGCTCTCACGTTATTACGAACCATCGTAGCAGAGACGCTTCCGGGGGGTCTATCCATAAAATGTAAACTGAGACCAATTCCTCCATAAGTCTCACGTCTGGACCTTGTTTTTTCTATAGCCGCTTGTATTTTTTCCTTCTTCTGATTTTCATTGTCTTTTTGAGTGAACCTCGGTACAGCTTCATCAAAAAACCCACTCCGAAATGTCTCTCCAAGTTCTACCTTTTCGGGCTCATTACCAAGAAAGAGAGAGACTTTTTCAGGTCTGGTCCGTGCGACATAACCGAATAAAAGAGGAACAGGTTTACCACAAATAATCTCAAAAGGTACTGCGCCAAACTGTGGATAGGCTGCGATAAACCTAGTAACCATTTTTAGCAATATTTGCTTTTTACTTTCGCACAGGAGTGGATTTTCTTTTGGAATTTTACCTAAATCACTTTCCGCCAAAGTCATCTTTTCTCTACCAGAAGTATCCGATAAAAATACAACGACATGCCCGCCCACTAGAATAGCTGACTTGAATAGTTCCTCGATGAGTCGCATATGTCCTGTGGTCGGTGGGTTCATTCGACCGATTGTACAAAAGAGGTGACCTTTTCTATCGGTGAATTCTGCGGCCATTGTATATTCTATCTAGATTAATCATCAGGGTATAAAAGAATGTTTTGGGCACTTTTACAAAAGTGCTGTGCAAACATAGGCACGCATGTCTAGTCCCGCCTTGGTCGCTAGTCTCTCCATTCGGTCGGGGTCGAATACATACGCAGTCAACTCCTCTTTCAACGCTAAAGCATTTTCACGCATCGTCTCGTAATCCAACTCGAACAACTGGTCGACGCACCTGTTCTGGGAGACATAATCCCAATATATCTTATCGGTATTGTTTTTCAAGAGCTCTATAGCGGCTTCATTAAACGACAACATATTCCATTGTATCAAATGCTGATATTGTTCCAATAAAGGGACAGCCGTCTCCATAAGAGATAAAGTCGACCAACTTATATTACCGATACATTTCTCTAGGAGGGGAAGACCATTCGGGTTACTCGACAACCAGTTCCACTGAATCATGTGCGGGTTTCTCTCCAAGAGTGGTATCGCATTCGGATTACCTGACAACGATTCCCAATCGAGGTCGTCCGGGTCGATTTGTTCGAGATTGGCCTCCTCAATCAGTTTTACGGCATTTGGATTTCCGCATAAGACAGACCAGTAGACCTTGTCAAGGTTTTGTTCCAGAATAGGAATTGCGTTTGGATTCAAGCACAGGTTAAACCATTCAATTTTGTCCAGGTTTGCCTCTAGAATGTGTATCGCGTTTGGATTGCATGACAGCTTGTCCCATTCTATTTTATCCTCATGTTTCTCCAGAAAGGGAACCATGCTCGGATTTTCAGATAACCACCCCCAAAGGATATCGTGTGAATGTTTGTCTTTGTCAATCCAGAAGGCTTGTTCGGCATATTTTTCCAAGAAAGGCAAAGCAGCTGTATTTTGAGTGATCGTGTTCCAGCACACCTTGTCAAGGTTTCGTTCCAGAAGAGGAATGGCTCCAGGATTTTTAGATAATCTACACCAGTCTACCTTGTCCAAGTGTTGTTCCAGAAGATGAATCGCCTCTGGATTATCTGATAGTGCTGACCACTCGACTTGGTCCAAATGTTGCTCCAGGTAAGGAACAGCACTTGGATTAGAAGATAAAATGCCGCTGTGTAGTTTTGGGTTTGCGATAAAAGCTGGCTTCATAAGTATTTGTATTTTAACGTTTTGAAACCATGAAATAAACCCTTCAATTTTTGCGATTTTATAAAGTTCGCAACATTCAATGAAAAACAAATAGGAAATAGATATAACTAATTGTACAGCGCTTTGCTTAATACCAATAACGGCATGGTGAATAAAGCTATAAAGAATAGCATGTAACAGAATAAGTAGTTTACAAACGATTGAAGTGCTGAGTTCATGTTGATGTTTTGAACTATTATTTTAGGAATTCAATTTTACAAAAGTTCAAAAATTGATGACAAGGAAATAAGTATATGAACGTATCGAAAAATGGATCAGGAACATGAATACTTTCACTTTACCAACATGGACCAATGTAAAAGTTATTTACGAAACAATCCACACATTGTCATCAGCCACCTATGTTGTGGAGGCAATGGATATGCTGTGAAAATTATCTCTGATGTTCAAGTGATACCTAAGAATAAAGATAAAAAGTATAAGACACTCAAGGGAACATGTGACATTTGTTTCTTGGACAATGTAACGCTTCATTACACGTGTACTTCTTGTAAACAACCCTTTTGTATGGAATGTTTACAAAAATTACCTACAAAAACATGCCCTTATTGCCGGAGCCCTTTGAATTGAAACGTTTCTTTTAAAATAATTCTAACCTTCGAATATATTATGCAAAATACAATTATTTATAGTATACTTCTTCTCTTTAGTTTCATGGCTACTTTTTATTCGAAAAAGCCTCATATAAAACTTCTCCTCTTTTTGGTGACGTATCTGGTGATATTTATACTGGCTGAATACATCTCTCTCTTTCTAGTGGGAAACATATGGAGCCAACGAGAACTCACGTCCGAATGTTATGATTGGTTTCATCATTATCTAAAGAAGGACTATGGGGTCGTGAACGGAAAGTTAGAATTTGATTTAACCGAAAACATTTACCAGGGTGATTTCACCTTGTCGAATGAACAATCCCTTTTGAACAAGTACAATCTTATTTTTAAAAATCTGAAGTTGTCTGAAGGAAAAACATTACTGGATTGTGGTTGTGGAACCGGTACGTGGATGTCTTTTTGTCGAGACAGGGGTGTAAAAACGATAGGATTAACCTTATCTCACGAGCAACGTCAAGTCATTGAAAAGAAAGGGTTGGTTGCGTATGTTCAAGATTATCGCGTGTTGAACAAGAATTTTATCCAACAGTTTGACGCTATCAGTGTATTAGGGTCCACCGAGCATATTACAGAGTTTACTCGTTTTGATAAAGTCGACAATGATTCCTATCGTGAATATTCCAATTTATTCAAGATATTACGCCAGTATTTGAAACCTGGCGGAAAAATACAGCTGACAACTGTCGTACAATGTATACCTGAGTCAGAACGGTCCTCGGTCTATGACCGGTTTCAAACCTATATTTTGATGAGACATTATGGAGGGTATTATACAAAGGTTCCCACTCTCCGTAAAGCGATTACAGAGAATGATTTACAGATTGAGACTATAGAAGATTACACCCAAGATTATCACTGGACAAGCGTAGCTGAACCGGACCATTTTGGACACTGGTGTGTGGATTGGACCCAAGACCCCTTGGATAAGGTCCTCTACTTTTTCAAAGGGTTAATGACGGACCCCTTTTTACCCCATAAGTGGCTCTATTACGCCATGGACAGTTGGATGTGGAATATAGGCGGATACCAGAAAACACCACTTACGGATGGACAAGTCGAGAAATGTGTCGCAAACCTTAAGTATTTTCTGATAAGTATTCCATAATTTTAATCCTTTTGTAAATACTGTACTAAAAAGGAATGTTTCATTTTTGGATTTTTTACAGAATCTTCCATGATATTTCGTATACCCTCGTTGAATTTTAAAAAGGGAATGTTTTTAAAATCTTCCTCTTTCATCATTAACATTCTACGGATTTGTTCTTGTTTTTGACCTTTAAAATTATTCCAAAAATAGGGTCCATTCTTGTCGGTACACCCCATTAACATGGTATGGTTTATTTCCGGAAATAGAATATTTAATTTTTTCCAGGCCAAGGCTTGGACTAGATAAGGTAAAAACTTTTGTAATTTGGACCCCTCGTATTGATAATTTTCTTCCGTGTATTTTAATTCAGCACCATACGGAATCCGATGTGCTTCTTCTGTTTCTTTCATCCATTTTTTGATAAATTCGTTTTTTGGTGGAGAACAAATAAACCAATTTTCCATACAATAAAAGTTTGGAATAAAGGACATGTTAAATCCTTGAATGTTACTTGAATTTATATCTAAAAAAGATTCCAAGGGAGCTAGACATACACAGCTCATGTCCATATAAACACCTCCTTCATGGTACAATACATAGAGACGAAGCCAATCACAAGCATACTTGATGGCGTCTTTTTGAGAGTGGGGTAATTGATAAGACCGATTACAGAACGTGGGATATCCTTTCATCTTTAAAATGTCCTCGTGTGAATACTGTCTAACTTCCCAGTCTGGATTCATTCGAACCATGGTTTGTTTACACTGTTGGATAAAGTCTGGTATTTCTTTGGTGTGCCAATACAGATGAATGATTTTAGGTACTATCGGTGAATCCAGGTTTGTCTCTACTTGAACCTCGGATATATTTTGTTTGGTTCTATTCAGTGATGTTCCCTTAGACATGGCTTGTATTTTTCTTTGGCGTAAAGTTCGTCTGAGAGTTTGTCTGGTTCTTGTAGGTCTGGTGTTAGTTGGTAGCATATATAAATAACCTATATTTTACATCATAAATGGAAAAGAGGTTATTAATCCTTTTCGAACAAGATGTATTGAAGTGTAACTGGGAAATCCAGTTTTTGATTCGGTTGAGGCTGAGGCTCGAATTCCCATCCAAATGCGGGCATGGGTAAGTATTTACTGGGTTGAGTACATAAATAACTATGAATAAAATAGGGAGCTGCTATCGTAATAAATAAGGCATGTGTCAGACTTGGGATGTCGACAATCGTATGACATTTGCCTGTGCATCGCAAGAAAGAGAAATAAAGGGTTTCATTGATATAGTAATCCAGGGTTCTCTCTTCTTGATAGGCGACCTTGAGACCCACTTGTTTTGCGAATTTTGTATAGCCGTCTTTTCCTTCTGGGTATCCGCCATCATTTCCAGCCCACAATAGATAGGCTTTCACGCGGTCAGAAAAGGAGAACACGTAATCTACATTTCGATGACAAGACGCAACAAAATACTTACCACCAGGTTTCATGACTCGTTCAATGATTTGACAATAGTTTCGATACGTTTCTTGTGGTTCACCGAAGCAACGTATGTATTCAACGTTTCCACATTGTAATACCAAATCAAAGGTACCAATCTCTTTGGTGATTTTCCAGGAATCTAAACAATGTGCTTCAAATCCGAGACTCTTCGCATATTCAACTTGTTCCTTCGCGATGCTCACGCCTACCGGGCTTATCCCGTAATGTTTGCGAATGTATTTTAGAAAGTCGCATTCTCCAAAGCCTATTTCCAATATCTTCATGCCGGGTTTGATGTTACATTTTTTACAGATATACTCAAATTTTTTGTAATCACTCTCGTATTTAATTTGGGCATCATGTTTCTCTCCCTTTACATCTGTAAAATAAGGAGACGGGTTCTGATAGGCTTTGTCATATGTCTTCCGTGCCCATTCACGAACCATTTTTAAATTCTCCTGACTATAATCCGTCATATCAATACCGAGGATGTCATCATAATTTCCCTCTGAATAATTGCTCAACAGAGGATATTCCTTGGTGATGTCCCGTACAAAGTCATTGTAGAGGTAAATCGTGGAAACATACTTTTCTATGTAAACCCCATTGTATTTCAACACTTCGAGGACAACCTCCAATGTGATGGGTATCCATATGTATTTAATCCCATAGACAAGGGGTATGACAAAACTAATATTTCGTATAAAAGCTCTGATTGAAAACATTTTCGTATAGGTGAACCCATACGTGATGATGATTTGTATTACCAAAATAATAAGTATATAAATCCATAAAAGTTTCATATATATTTATATACTATTATTTTAGAATAAATCATACTATTCCAAATAGTAAGTTGTATTATGTATATATTATCAAATAAAATGACTAGGGTCGTTAGTTTTAAATATCATTTCGGTTATGATAAAATAACTTATTAAATGAAAAGACATTATAGGATTAAATGTAAACAACAATACAAACAAGTAAAACATTGTCATAGATTTAAATTCATTTACAATCCTATTCCCATAGTCATTTGAATAATTATACCCGATACATATACATAGAATAGATACAACTGTGAGTATTTTTAAATAATAATTTATTTTTTTTTTTTTTTTTAATAGAAAAACTAAAAGTTTATTGTTTAAAAAGGATAAGATAATATAATAAATAAAAAAGGGTAAAAATAATAAAAAAATTCCATAATAACTTTCATTTCGTAATTCACTACATAATGATTTTTTTTCCTTTGTTCCCACTTTTTTGTATTGAAATCCCAACATATATCTTACAGTAGTGTCATCGCCTGATGGGAAGACACCGTGATAGGTTTGTGTTCCTTTAAAAATGAATCCATCTCCTTCCTTTAAATTTACTTTTGTCAGTTCATCTCCATTCTTATAACAAAAAGGAGGAACAACGCCTTCTCCACGATATAAAATTAGAGCCCTATAACAATCTGAGTGTTCTGCGTCATAATGCATACTAAATTTGCTTTCTTTACCTTCATATCTAAGAATCATCGCTTTAAAATCAGATTCACCCATTTCTAGTTTTTCATTTACTTGTTCCTCGAATATAGGTTTTAATCTTAATCCTATACTTAAAAGATATTCCTGAGTTTCTTTGTCAAAGTCATTATAATACAATGTACTTCTTTTTGAATAATTCCCGTCGTATTTTGCTAATATAGATGTATTTAAACTTTTATAATCTGGTAAATTAAGATGTTTTAAACTTTTAATTTCTTGTTCAGATAATAACGTATTAATACGGTGAATTAAATGTTGTTTATATTTATTAAAATTATTATGCGATAAATGATGGTAAACTCTTCTAAAAATATTTTCACCCCATAATTTTATACCAAATAAATCATCCAAAATAAAAAGCAACATTTATATAAAGTAATATTATCTTTGAAATATTTCCAGACAAGCATACTTACGATTAAAATCGTCAAAATAATTATTGTTCAAACTTCCAATAGTTTAATAAGTGTAATAAAAATGTATATCTCAATTGGTAGTCTTTAACACATTTAAAGTTCTTTCTTATAAACAGATATGGATGAAACTGAGGTCATAAAGGTAGACATGAATAATCTCAATCTCTATAGATTATCTTCTCTACCCTCTTGTTTGGTGGAATTATATTGTGGGTATAATCAGTTGTCTCAGTTGCCGGCGTTACCCGAGACACTGCGAGTATTGAATTGTCCTCACAATCGACTGACGCAGCTCCCTCCGTTACCTTATCTGACCTTTCTTGATATTACGGCAAACCGTATCAGTCATCTTTGTCCACCTGTTACACTCACTATGTTATATTGTTCTTTTAATCACAACCTAAAAATACCCACGCTACCGGATGGATTAAAGGAATTTCATTGCTGTAACAATGGAATTACTTCTATTGAACTACCTCCGCGGGTAGAAGTGGTATACTGTTCTTACAATCAAATAGAGTCCATCCGTCTTCCTGTTGGATTAACCGAATTATACTGTGACCATAATCGGTTGAATCGATTGGTTCTACATGACTCCTTGCAAATATTAGACTGTGTAGACAATCAACTTAATTCCTTGAATCTACCCCATGGGTTACGAGAGTTGAGTTGTAGTTACAACAACCTATCTTCTCTTACGTTAAACAAAGGATTGATACGCCTGAACCTATCCGGTAATCCAATCAGGTCTGTGCCTGTGCTTCACAGAGGAATTACTTTTTTAAACTTGAACCATACTCAGGTCGAAGAATGCTTTGACTTTGGTTATCCACTTGACAAGAATGGTGGTCTCTATTTGTACGATACACCTCTCTATTCAAAGATGAAGGCGGTATTACAAACAGAGGTCATAGACCCGGTCATAGACCCGGTCATGATTAAACTATCGTTTGAAATGATTACGATGATTGAACGAAAGTTTAAAGAAAATTATTATGGATGTAAAGTGAAAGAACGAATGATGGAATGGCTTTGGAGAACCCGAGAGACCCTCGCCATGCGAAAGTATCATCCCGACGAATTATGGAAGCATTTGGCCTGCGAAGACTATGTGGACGCACTAGACCAGTGGTCGGGATAAGCATTTTAAAGAGCCTCAAAATTGGTCTCGGGTGAAATGGCCACAATCGCGCGTTTAAATTTATCCATTAAAAAAGTACAATACTTCTTTGTCATGCCTTCGACCTCTTCCCCTTGGTTTAATTGTTCTCTTATTTTCTTCTATATTAAGGATTAAAGTAAACGCATCATGTATATAAAATGAAACTTCGATATTTTTCGGACCTCCATTTGGAGCAGATTAAACCGAACCAACTCGACGCATTTCTTCAACAGATACCTCCCGGGTTGGATGAAGTGTGTATCTTGGCTGGAGACATCGGCAATCCATGTCAACCCAATTATGATACGTTCATGAAGTTTATCAGTCAACATTTCATGAAAGCTTTTGTCATTGCCGGGAATCATGAATACTACGGTAAACCCATGGAAGAGACAAACCTGGTCATGGATAAGTATTTTAAACAGTTTGATAACGTGACCTTCTTGAAGGAAAGTTACGAAATCTATGGGGGCTATTGTTTTGTGGGGACCACCTTGTGGACAAACATTGTTGACCCAAAGTATAAAATCAATGATGTCTACAGTATTCCTCGTTTTGATTACATCGAATGTAATCGATTACACCGAACCAGTATTGCGTTCTTAAAAGAGGCCTTGACACACGAGAATTGTGTCGTCCTTACACATCACATGCCTTCGACTTCACTGATTCATCCAAAGTATATGACGCCCGCAATGATGCCGTATCATCAATGGTTTGCGTGTGACATGGATGCTTTCTTTATGCCCAATATCAAGGCCTGGTTTTATGGACATACCCACACACCTTCTGAAAGGAAGATACAGAACATTTCTTTTCTGTGTAATCCGATTGGGTATCCGGGCGAGAACGCTGAGGTGGACTTTCAGGCGACATTTGTCTTGGACCTTAAAAATTGAAAGGTAATCATCTTGTCTCCATACGACAACGGAGATGCGATTAGACTGTATCTTCCTCTTTGGATTTCTTGTCACTTCCATCCACATTACTTTACATCTATACGCAATGCATTCAACTGTTAGAAACTCGGCGTAAACTTCGAATAATGATGCATAATATGAATTCGAAAAGGGAGAATGATATAGAAGTCTAACTTTAAATAAATCGGAAAAATTGAAGATCTATATTCTTCCTTTTTAATCATATAAAATGCCGCTCTGTCCAGAAGTCGTTCTTGAAAACAACAACTCATGGTTAAACTATTTCAAGGAATACAATGAGGCAATCACTATGTTGGGGGATCGGATACAAACAGGCCATCCAGAAAAACTCAAGGAAAAAATAGGCGACCCAACCGTGAGAGAGCAGTTGAAACGGTGCGTAGAGGCAAAAGGATGTTGGGTTGCAAGCATTGAATATAGAAAAAAATACGACAATCCGTCAAGTTTAGAAGTAGTCAGACATGCCAATTGGTTGTTCTCTATGACAATAGCCAATTTGGATAAGTTGTTATACGACTTGAAATACGCTACTCCCACGTATGAGGAATTCTGTCACCGACTAGACGATGATATGGAAGACGCGTGGATGGACTCCTCGGACGATGGCGGCGAAGGATACTATGAGGACACACCCTATCCAGAAGATTATATTCATTTAGTTACTGAGTAATGTTCGAAGTATTTTTTATGAAGAAGGATACGATATTGGAATAAATGTTATGTCGATTTACCACACCTCTAAAGGTAACTAAACTATACAAAAGTATCCGAGTTTATATGTAAACATTTCGAACATAAGTTCATGTTTCGACATATAAAGGATAACTTCAACCGCGGGAAGAAAAAGAGACAAAATGGATGATGTTCGACGCTTTCTTTATCCCAATATCAAGGCCTCTTTATGGGCATACCCACACCTGCTGAAAGGAAGATACATAACATTCCTTTTTCTGTGTAATCCGAATGGGTATCCATGCGAGAACTCTGATGTGGATTTTGATGCGAACTTTGTCTTGGAACTGTAAAAAATAATTGATAATTTCTATAAATCCAATAAACAATATTTTTGTTGGAAAACAATGTTGATATACTTTCCTATATCTTTAAAATTGATGCGATACTATTTAATATATAAAAATACAAATGACTGATTCAGAAATATGGAACGTTGTACAGATCAATACAAACTATGAGGTGTCTACGCACGGCAATTTTCGTAATTTTAAAACGAAACGTACAAAAATGTTTAATATAGATCAACTGAAATCTACGCAAACACGAATGCGGGTTAGTTTACAGAACGACAAGAAGGGGAAGATATTTTACCTACATCGCTTAATTGCAATGACGTTTATACCAAACCCAAATAAGTTAGAAGAAGTCAATCATATCGACGGAAATCCCTATAACAATCGCGTTGAAAATTTAGAATGGATGACCCGCGAAGATAACATGAAACATTTTCATGAAAATCGTGAAAAATACGAAGGTAAACACACAAAAGGAGTGGTGTTGTGTAATAAATCCGATGAAATACTTCAACACTATAAATGTATTGATGATTGCATTGTCTCTTTAAAACTAGATATATCTTATGCAACTCTACATTGTCATTTAAATACGACTATTTATAGTTATGAAAAGAAATCGGACGCATCTAAACATACATATGGTGCGAATAATTATGTAGGGGTTACCATAAATAAAAGTAAAAAATATTTAGCCAGTTACAAAGCCAGTTACAAAAATAAATATTTGGGTAGTTTTGCGATTGAATTAGATGCGGCAAAAGCATACGATGCTAGAGTACGCGAACTGAATATAACACCTTGCCGTGTCAACTTTCCGAACGTGGGTGAATTACAAGCCATTGTAGGACAAAAATGCATTAAAGATAAACCCAAGACAGGGATCTATGAATTACAAGAACATTATTTGCGATTTGAAGAACCTGTGAAAGACCATGTTAAAGTGATAAATCCAGATGTAGAATGGCGACAGATCGAAGAAATCCCAAATTATTCTGTTTCCAATACAGGATTAGTGAAACATACTAAATTAGATCGGGTTCTCACGGGATACAATCGAAATGGATACTTGCAAGTTACTTTACACAAAGGTCAATTACAAATTGCTCGGCTTGTTCATCGCCTGGTCGCTTCTGCGTTTATTCCAAACGATGACCCATTGCGTATCTATGTGGACCACCTTGATACAGACCCACGAAATAATCATGTATCCAATTTGAGATGGGTCACGCCTAAGGAAAATATGAACAATGATTTGACCAAGCAAAACATTAGTGCTGGACATATGAAAAAATCACCAAAGATATTTCAAGTTGAAATTAAAACTGGAAATATCTTAAGAGTCGAAGATAATGCGATTGAGATGGCGAACCAAACGAACACGAAGAGTAGTAAAATTCAAACGATTGCTAATTATTATAAAAGGGCTGTGAAATATGGATTTGAAATAATACTACCCGTTACTAATGGTTCACAAAAAACACATGGTCCTTGGATTTTCTTGTATGAAAATGAAAGTGTTATTCGTGTAAAAATTATAAAGGAAATAACTCTTATTCGTGTAAAAATTATAAAGGAAATAACTCCGTCATTATCTAAGAAAATAAAGGTTGTTCAGATAGATAATGCGGGTAATATCGTTGCATATTATGATAGTTTATATGAAGCGAGTAAAACATTAAATATAAATTATTCAGGCATAAATCAAGTATATCATTATCATAAATATGACGATGCAACCAGACCTGAATGTTATAAGCTTAAAACTACACATGGATTTATTTTCAAAGACAGTGATATCTAATTTATTTTCCTATCAAAAAATGAATAATTAAACCCTTTTTGAGGAGATCCATCGATAAGTGACAAAGGAGACAAAAAAGGATGAATGATCGACTTTTTAGAAAAGGGCTTTTCTATTTCATACTTGATTATCCTTCACTCCCCCCCCCTTCAAAAACCTATTTTATTAAAGATGACTCAAAAGTAGCAATAAGTAGCACATGGTGTCAATATGCTACTTTTTATCATCATAACACATGACTGAAATAGATTGTTTG
>Ga0209550_10002971_pt1 | contig 16247 bp, 10 predicted proteins | sample LauGreSuBDMM15SN_2_FD_187567 | JGI IMG/M metagenome (GOLD analysis project Ga0209550, IMG submission 187567) | Freshwater lake microbial communities from Lake Michigan, USA - Su13.BD.MM15.SN (SPAdes) (version 5) | ecosystem: Environmental > Aquatic > Freshwater > Lake | place: Lake Michigan...
CCGTTGGCCCTGCCGTAGCCGCCCATGTATCGCGCACTGCTAACCGCTGCGGCGTGTTTGTCGGGCGCGACATGATGCCCACGGCGAGGCGCAACGCCGACGTCGTGCCGTCGCATCGTGCATTCATCTTCGGAAAGTTGTGTGAGAGTGTGGGTGTCGACTTCTAAACATTGGCTGTGAACTGGCTGTTAAGAGGGCCGATCCCCCCAGCTGGGTACAGGCCGCGACGCCCTGCGCGAACAATGACGATAGTTGGAAACCGTCAGGCTTCTGTAAGTCTACGCTGTAGCAAAAGGTGGAACAGGTGGTCCACACCTACCTTGTGCTGATTGTGCATCATGTTGTGCATGCTCTAGCATGTTCGTGCACGATTTATGCACGAACGCGGCCACACGCGGTGCACGGATCTAGTTGCGCTGGTCATCTTCATTGCATCTCCAACTTCATAACCAAAGCAAATCCACTGGGCTGCGAAAGGACCGATGGCTATGGTTGACGATGTCTCTCCAAGCTTCTCCTGACCACGATCGACCAACGTGACCACCACTTGTAGATTGGAGGCCCCTTTGCGCAATTCCTCTGATCAGGTCAACAAGCACATCTGATTTGATTTTCATGCTTGCCGTGTACTGACCCTTGATCAGATGGCGTGTGCGATTGTTCCTTCGGACCTCGATGGGGTTGCTTGGAAACAAGCGTGCACCGCTCTGATCCAGCCAGACGGGCAGTGCCGCTATTCCCAAGGCGTGCGCCAGATGAAGATGAATGCCCCGGACCGCGAGACGAGCGTCGATGGCCGGGTGCAGCTCAGCAAACGTCGCGCCTGTAGGAGTGAAGAAGACGTTAGACATGGCCGCTCCATGCACTCCGAGAAGACCGATTGTAGGCGACCCCACGACCGCTGCCTGCTGAGCGAGTGTGCTATTCTTCGTGAAGCTCACGCACTCGACATTCACACGCAGCCTCTGCATCGCCCATACACGAAGAGGCTCGGTGCAGGCCTTGTCCAGCCCTACCACCGTTCGAGCGCTGGTGTTGCGGAGGATGACTACGATGCGCGGCATGGTCGTGGGCGGCAGCGTGGCCAAATATGAGGCCATCCCTCGTGACCGCGGGACCATTCCAAGATGAAGGCGATCAAGGACTCGTGCACGCACAGTGTGGGCATGCCGAAAGTATCCCGCGTCAAGTTGCATAGTCCCAAAGGGCACCGATACTCTCACCACTTCGTCACACAGCGCACGCCCTGGATGAGCGTCTGCGTCGACGCCTGCGTTGCTCCGGAGCGGGGGCCATGATGCTGAGGTGAACTTTGCATTCTTCTCGCAGCGAGCATGAAATATCTCCTCGATCTTGTGATGGAAGGTGTGCATGTATCTGCTGCCCCATGAATGACCATGCGAGAGCAGGACATCGATCGGCTGCCCGCTAGCGAGAAGCTTCGATGTACCATTAAAGAGAGGATACACGAAAGCCAGCAGCCAGTGCCCGTAGTTGTGGGGTCCCGCTACAAACTCAGGATTGTGGTTCGAGTCGATACAGAGCGTGCCAGCGATTCTCGCGCCGTCCATGCGCTCAATCGTCCGGCAGTTCATGACGGAGAAGCTCGTCATTGTAGGTCCGACTCGTCGGATTGGCCTCGTATCTGTGTGCTGGTCTGCTGGACCTCAAAACACACTGTGATGCGTGAAGCCCCCTCTCATCTCGAAAGAAAGAAGTGCATGCAACCAAAGCTCATAGCAATTGCAGTGAGCTTTGCTGATGAGGCAAGCAGGAATGGAAGCTTTACTACATGTAACTCAACTCACGGCACTTCCATTGTAGGGAATTTTGTGCCAAATCAAGCAAGTTTCGACGGACGCAACGCGTTGACGAAGAACGCGTGCTCTGCGAGGCCCGGCCTCCCAAGCGTCTTCCTCACGCGGAATGCGCTTCAAGGTAGAGGATCTCGAGGTGCAGTTTCCTTACCCGAGAATCTACCCCGAGCAGTACCAGTACATGCTTGAGCTCAAGCGATCGCTGGATGCCAAGGGCCACTCGATGTTGGAGATGCCCACTGGCACAGGCAAAACGATCACTTTGCTCTCGCTCATCACTTCTTACCAGCGCGCGCACCCCGAGATGGGCAAGCTCATCTACTGCACGCGCACCATCCCAGAGATGGAGAAATGCCTCGAGGAGCTAAAGACTCTTGAGCGGCACCGTGACGAGTGCTTTGGTTCTGCACGTCCGCGGAGGCTGCTTGCAGTCGGGCTCAGCTCTCGGCGTAACCTTTGCGTGCACGAACGTGTGTCTCAGCATACCGAAAAGTCCCAGGTCGACCAGGAATGCCGCCAGCTCACTGCCCCATGGGTGCGAGAACGTGCAGGCGTCCGGTCCCTGGGTCCGGATGGCCGGTATTGCGCCTCAGGTGGCCGCCAACAGGGCGGCATCTCCAGCGCCGGCGAACATCCAGGTGCGGCGGGGTCGAGCGGTGGCGGCGAGGACGAAGGTACGAGTGGCCATGCGGGGCGATGCTCTGCTGCGGCCGCGTCGTCGTCGTCGCCCATCGGCGACTCGGGCATCGAACTCTGCGAGTACTTCGAGGCGCTCGAGCGACAGGGAACCGACGCGCTGCTCGCCGCGGGTGTATACACGCTCGAAGAGCTCAAGGAGTTTGGCAAGAGCAAGGGCTGGTGCCCCTACTTTCTCGCGCGCCACGTGATCGCATTTGCGGACGTCGTCGTGTACAACTACCAGTACCTGTTGGATCCCAAGATCTCGCAGCTCGTCTCCAAGTCGATGCAACGTGAGTGCGTCGTCGTCTTCGATGAAGCGCACAACATCGACAACATTTGCATTGAAGTGATGTCGATCAATTTTCGCTTGCCTACCCTCGAGGCAGCTTCGAAGAACATCACTCGAATCTCGTCGGAGATCGAGCGCATGAAGCAGACGGACGCGTCGCGGCTGCGAGAGGAGTACGAACGGTTGGTGCACGGCCTCGCTCAGTCAGGCACGCTGCCTATCAACGCGGAGCTCGCGTCGAATCCGGTACTTCCGGATGAGATTCTGACACAGGCCGTGCCTGGTAACCTGCGCCGTGCGGACATGTTCGTCAAGTACTTGCGCAAGCTCGTGCACTACCTGACGCAGAGACTGCAGGTCAACGAGGTCGTGCAGGAGTCGCCGACAGCCTTCCTGCACAAGCTGGACAATGAGGAGGAGGACTTCTCGAAGTCCATGAAATTCGTCTCAGACCGGCTGCGCTCGCTGCTGCGCACGCTCGAAGTCACCGATGTGCAGGATTTCTCGCCGCTGGTGCTGATCGCCGATTTTGCCACCCTCGTGGCCACGTTCCAGAAGGGCTTTGGCATCATCATCGAGCCCTACGACGAGCGCACGCCGACTTTGCGCGATCCGCTCTTTCAGCTGTGCTGCAATGACGCCTCAATCGCAATCAAGCCCGTCTTCGAACGCTTCCAGAGCGTCGTGATCACGTCGGGCACTCTCTCACCCCTCGACATGTACAAGAAGATTCTCTCCGTCCAGCCCGTGGTGGTCCAATCCTTCCAAATGTCCTTTGCGCGTGACATCATCCGACCGCTCGTCGTCACGCGCGGCGCAGACCAAGCGCTCCTCTCCTCCAAATTCGACACCCGGTCCGATAAGTCGACGATTCGCAACTACGGCGCGCTCCTGCTCGAGTGCGCGCGCGTCGTGCCCGACGGGATCGTCGCGTTCTTCACATCCTACTCCTACATGCAAGAAGTCGTGCGCGAGTGGCACTCCACGGGCCTGCTCAAGACCGTGCTTCAGCATAAGCTGGTCTTTATCGAGACGACCGACGTCCTTGAGACCACCCTGGCGCTCGAGAACTTCAAGAAGGCGTGCGATTGCGGTCGCGGGGCGGTGTTCCTTTCCGTGGCGCGCGGCAAAGTGGCCGAGGGCGTCGATTTTGACCGGCACTATGGACGAGCGGTGCTGCTTCTGGGCGTGCCGTTCCAGTACACGCTCGGACGTGTGCTGCGCGCACGACTCGAGTATCTGCGCGACACATGCGGCATCAACGAGGCCGACTTTCTCACGTTCGATGCTATCCGTCAGGCAGCGCAGTGTGCAGGCCGGGTCATTCGCGGCAAGAGCGACTATGGCATAGTCGTCTTCGCCGACAGCCGCTACTCAAAGCACGACAAGCGCTCCAAGCTGCCCATGTGGATTCAGCAATTCATGACCGATGCTCTCTCGAATCTTTCGACGGACGTCGCGATGGCGTCAGCACGCCAATTTCTCAGAGAAATGGCGCAACCCGCGCCAGCACACAAGAACGTCTCGCTGAGCGAGGCGGAGCTCTTCCGATCGAGTGTGTACGTCGAGCGTGTCTCGACTGCGGGGATCGATATGCGGCAGGATCCATCTTACTACGGCCTTACCGCCCCTGCGACAGCAACCCAGCCAGCCATGGTTCCCATGGATATCGGATGAGTTTGCCGGGCGACGTGTAACTTGGCAGAGGCGATGGTGGTGGCCCCCGCATGTCCGCATGCGGCCCGCGGCCGACTCACGAGTCGCGATGTCGCGTGGTTTCGCCGTGCAACACCTCGGGTGGACCGGAACACCTCGGTATCTTTGCACTTTGGAAGACTAGTGGAGCATTTCTTTTTCGGTAGTCATAAAGAGAAGGAACGGTCGTGTGTAAGCGAACGATCATCGATGCTAGATTCTATCGAAGATTCTAGTACAGCTACGATGGCGTACCGGCGGGGAACGCGCAAGAACGCGTAACGCCTCAACGGTGACTGGTGCACGCCGCGGGCCACCTCCTCGACGAACATATTAAGAAACCGCGAGAGTCGGACACACTCTGGACAGTGCTCAGTGGACTCTCCGCACTCCGGACACCGGAGCGACCCTCGACGCTCGAGGGTCGACCCATGTAGAGTGACGCCGCCGTGCCCGTTACTCGACCCGTTACCCATTTGATTCGTTTGGACCGAACGCGGAACGGGAACGCAAACGTCTAACGTGAAAGGCCTGAAACGAGACGTATCGTTCCCAAAACGCGTCGGTTCGCATGTTAAAGTAGATTCGCATGGTTTTAAGTATTACTCACCGTTGTCGGTTCGACTACACGGCTTCACCACGTGTATCCGGCGCCCGCGCGCGTCCCGTCGCGGACCCTCCCCGCGGATCCCGGCGGAGCGGTGTGCGGTTCCGGTAGCTACCGAGTAGCGATGTCTAGGCTCGACAGTCAGGCCCATCGCGGCTCCCCTTCGGGCCTTTTCCCTCATGCCTTTCCCGTCCGGCCTCAACCTCACCTGCCATGCGCGGCTATGCGGCTACACGCACTGCGCACGCGGTACGATCGTTCGTCAAGGCTGCAGGCTCGAAACGAACGTCGGCGGCAGTACAGAAGCGATCCCCAAGTGGATGAAGCTTGCGGTCCTTCTCGCCAGGTATACCAAGCCTGGCTGCCGTGTTCACATCAGATGCCAAATGTGTCGTCTTCTCTGCTGAGATCGACCGTGTCGTCGCTGCCGTACGCGCCGCGCAAGCTATGTGCTTTCTGGAGCATGAGCTCCGGTACCGACGCTCGCACCTCGCGAGGCGCCGCGTCCTTTCCCTCGCGAGGCGCTGCCTTTTTCAGATTCTTTTGTGCGCTTTGCAGGTCCATGGTGCTCCAAGCCGGATGTGACGGCTCAGCAGCCACCGCTTGTGCCCGTGCTGCTGGAGGCGGCGCTGCCGGCGCGGTTCGCGGCGCGGCCAAGGGTGCAAGAGGCGGCGCAGGTGGCGCAGCAACCACTGGGGGCGGCGCATGCGGCGGCGCATGCGGCGGCGCATGCGGCGGAGCAGAGAGCATGGTTGGCGGGGCTGGAAGGCGCAACTCCCGCCGTGGCAAAGGCGATGGCAATACTTTGGAATTGGAAGACGGTGCACGCGGCGTGCTCGGCGCAGCACGTGGCGTCGACGGCAAGGCCGCTGCAGCTTGTGAGCCGGGCTGATGCTGCGACGGCGGTCCAGGCAGCGGCGCGGGCGGCGGCGACGTTGCAGGCGACGGCCCAGCAGATACCGGGGCGGTAGCGGGCAGTGGGGCAGCCTGCGCCCGCGCACCCGGAGCCGCTGATGTGACGGGAGGCGCCGCAATCGCAGCTTTCAAGAGAGCCTCCGTAGAGATCTCTGTGGAGCCACTCGCTGCCGCTTGCCGAATCAGCGCCTCGAGTTGAGAGATGCTCAGGCCGCCGGCGGGCGCAGCCGATGGTGCGACGGGACCGCGCAGCAGCGGGTGCTGTAGCAGCTCCGAAAGCTTTGGACGGCACTCGGGCTTGCGCTGCAGGCACGCTTTCATGACTTCGAGCAGGTACGGAAACTTGGAGGTGCGTAGCGGTGGAAATTGGATCTCAACGCGCTCGTCGGTGATCGCCTGCATCTTGCGCAGGTAGTTTTTAACATGCGCAAAGGGTGGCGCGCCGTAGACCATCTGGTAGAGGATGCAGCCCAGCGACCACACGTCTGACGCCCGCCCCTGCGTGAAGACGCTCTTGCCGTGCTCATCCTGCGCGTCCTGACCGACGATCGTCTCGGGCGACATGTAATTGAGCGTGCCAACCGTGTTCTCACGCTCGATTTTGGTCACGTCGGGATTGTCGTTCGTCATTGACTTGGCGATGCCGAAGTCGATGAGCTTGAGCGCACCCTTGACGCACAGAAAGTTCATCGGTTTTAGGTCGCCGTGGATGACGCGCGCCTTGTGCATCACGTCCACGGCCGAGAGCATCTGTTCCCAGTACCCACATACGAAGGTCTCGTTGAGCTCGAGGCCCTTGGCCTGCCGCTCTTCCTGGTCTCGCTGGAGAATGCCCTTGAAGTCAATTTCGCCACACTCCATCACCATGTACACGACGCGCTCAGCGAGGTTGACCTCGGCGTCGACGAGCTCGATGATGCACCTAGTTGCTTCCGGGACGCTCTTGAAGCGCATCATCAGGTCGATCTCGTTCTGCACTGCCTCGGCGAGCCCATTGGCCTCCTCCGAATCGGCCTCTAGCGCCACCTTCTTGAGCGCGAGGACCTCATTGAGGGGCGAGAGAACCTTGAACACCTGCGACGTCCCGCCCTTGCCGAGCAGCTCGAGCACTTTGTACGGCACGCCATTGACGCTCACCTCGGCGTGCCCCGTTAGCAGCGATTCGCGCGAAGCAACAGTCGAGAGCGGCACCGCCCGTCCGGCGGCTAAAGTCACCGCGGTGGACGCTTGGCCTGGCGTCGACGCAAATCGCAGACCGTGCTGGCAAGTCGCGGTCGCCGAGGCCGGCGCTTCGGCAGCGGCTGCGGCCCCGGTCCGAGCCGGCGTCGCGGGCGCCACGCAATTTACCGCGGGTGTGCTCGGTGGATCGAGAAGGGCGGGCGTGGCGCTTGAGCCATATGATGACGCCATGGACGCGGGCCGTGGCGTCGATAGCGGCGCGGACGATCCTGTGAAGGTGAAGGGGGCTGGCAACTGCAGCGCTTGCACGCGGACGGTGTCGTGGCACAGGGTGTTCGTCACGCTCCCATGGGAAGACGCGTCGCTCGGGCTGCGCTCGGAGCCCTCGTGCGAGCCCTCTTCGATGGGCAGCAGGTAAGGGTACTGGAGCTCAGGCCTCCGGACCGTGTCGTCCACCTCGAGCAGCTCGGTCGTGGTGCGCGCGTTCGCAGCAGAGCTCGCGATAAGGTGCGCTTTGGGCGCATGTACCTCGAGCTGTGATGTGGCCGGCACCGCTGGTGTGGCCAGCATCGGCGCACGTGCGAGCAGCTGTGTGCCATTCTCTGTGCTCGCAGCGGCGACGGCTGGCGGCATCTGAATGCGTTCCATGATGACAGTGTCTGCGTTCGCATCGCACACATGGGGAGCTACCTTGGCTACCTTGGGCGCGGCGGGGGCGGCCGTTGCAGCACCCGCGGGCAGACTGGCGTAGGCCAAGCCTTGGGCATCGTGCTCCGCGGCGTTACGCACGCGGACAAGCACGAGATCGCCACTGTCGCCACTGTCGTCACTGTTGGGAGTCACGCTCGAAGGCTTTGCCGGACTCTTTGGTGGCAGTGATGTTGGGCGAGCGGACAGCTTCAAAAGTGCATCCTGAATGACCGTGCGAGAATGGCGCACGTCAGGGTATGTCCCGGTTGTGTTGGATTGAAAGTTCGGCTGGTCGAGTGCCTTCTCGAGGATCTTACGAGCCTCGTCGACGTTGCCCTGGGATGCCTCGAACACGGACCAAGCCACCGGGAAGGCAGCGTCCTGAACGCCGATGCGCTGGTGCTTCATATGCCTGAAGATCTGGCGGGCGTCTTCCGTCGACGTCTCCGCCCGCAAAAGCGCGTACTCGAGCCAGATGCGCGCCCCTCCGCGCTCGTCGATCGGCTGGCCCACGTCCTGCGTCGCCTTGCGGTACAGTGGCCCGAGCACAGAAAGCCGGCGCTCGGCAGAATCCTGCGCGCAAGCCCGCTTGTGCTCGTCGAGCCGACGGCTCCACGTCTGCGCGTCTAGAGCTCCAGTTGGCCCACGCGCATATTCGGCGCTGATGGAGCTAGGCGCCCCATCTTTCATCAACGCATGCTTTGGCACACTAGGTGGTGCATCCGCAGCGTCCGGAGGCTGTTGCGCCAATGAGGCAGTAGGCGGCGGCTGTGCGGCAGCAGGTGGTGCGGGCAAGAGTGTTGGCCGCGAAGGGATCTCGTCTTCATCCTCTTGTACAAAGTCAACTCGTCGCGCACGTGCTGGCGCACCAAGCTTCAGGCCTAGACCCATCTTCTTCCTGGGCTTGCTGCCACCCGGAAGGAAGACATCGGTGGCATCGGAGTCACGCCCTGCATGATCACCGCCAGCATGCGGATGCGCTGCTCCCGACTTGCCCGAGAGTCGTGTCGGGTTCTCGTTCTCTTTGTCGACGGGGAGAAGGCTGTCGGCCATAATTTGCAACGCGATTTGAAAACGCGTCTCGGCTGTGAATATTCACAGTGACGTTTTTGGAACGTGCGTGTGCCGACGTTGTGTAAATGTAGGTGAATGAACAGTGTTCAATTATTTGCGTGCTGTTTCAAACACCGCGAAACGCGCCGGTAAAGATTTATTAAATCAGCTATTGGGGTTGCGTCGGTCGAAAGATTTATTAAATCAGCTATTGCCTAGATTCAAATGCAAAATCGAAATGCAAAACAGGTCAAATTTTCTCAGCGGGGCTCTGCCCCGCGCCTCGCTAGGGGGGCAGTCTTCAAGATTGTACGTGACGGCCACCACCGGGGTCCGAGCCCCTGACCTCAGCTGCGAGCTGGAGCCGGCGCGCGCGCTATCGGGGCTGTCTCTCGCGAGTCGGCTAACCAATCTTTTGAGGCGGCGGTGTTGGGACGTGGAAGTCGATTTTGCGGCGGTGGGCATAGTAGTACGCTGATTTGTTCACCACGCTGCGGCTGGCGGTGCAGCTGTCACATGCAAGCGCAGCCGCCTCCCGATTCACCTGAGAGGGGTCAATCTTCTGCGGCATCGCTACAGGTAGGGTGTGCTGATCGGAGGTGACCGCGGCATAGTAGTAGCCCTCGCCAGATCCCGGCTTGGCACGCGACGAGAGCACCACGGAGCGATCCGTCAGCCTAAGGTGGGTCGTGCCTAGATTGGGCGTCCAGCTCGAATGCACCTGACCTTTGGCATCGTCTTGAAGCGAGCGTTTCGCGAGTGGCGCGCGCACGTCCCACTCCTTCTTTGCCTTCAAAAAACGGTCAACGGTCAGATCGGTCGTCATCACTTCGTGGAACATGGACGCGTCGGTCGGTGAACCATCGAACCGATGCACCCTGTACATGCTCATCTTGATGCCCACCACGACGCCCCACTGGCCTCGCGCGTTGCCGCACAGGATCTTGACTACTTGTCCCTTCTCTGCGTACTTGCCATCGCGCAGCGGTGGATCGAACGGGCCTGCCTGCAAGCGCAGCTTCTGCCGGCGCTCTTCGGAGAGTTTGCCAGGGGGTGCCAGGGTCCGGGCGGGTGCTTCAGCCAGAGCCGTCCCTGGCACTGCCTTCTCATCGTCCTCTGCGCCAACGTCTGCCTCGTCGCCGAGCCACGACAGGTTGCCGAGGTGCCTACGCGCGAGCTTGTTCTCCTTTGGAGAATGGCACTGAGCGTCTCGGCAGTAGCCCAATCCATTGGTGCCCATCTTGAGCACGTGGTCCTTGCGAGCACCTTCGAAGCCAGCCGATGCCTCAAATGAACCATCTGCAGGGTGTGATGCTGGCGGTGGTGTGGGTCGCGGCAGCTTCGCCGTCGGGATTGCAGCCGCCGGCAACTGGGCCAGTACTGCCGGCTGTTCCGCTGGCGGCTCCGAAGACAGCTTCGCTGGCGGCTCAGCTGGCACTGCACTTGATCCGCTAGTCTTGAGATCCTTGAGCTTTGCCTCCAGAGACAGCCGATGGCCCATCTTGACAAAACCGGCGGCTTTGAGCTGCTCCGCAAAGGCCGATCGGTCGGTCGTCGCGAGCTCCTGGAGAACAGCGACATCGGTGCACGTGAGAGAAGCGAGGTACTCCTCGACGCTCGCCATCTCTGTGAGAAGGGCAAAGCACCTGTGCGCGTTACATTTTTCTTGTTCACACAACACGTACTGTAAGCACAGCCAATGTTTAGAATTCGACACCCAGAGGGGCAAAACACATTGATGGGGAAGCAACAACTGGGATGGTGGACAAGACAAGCTGCAAAGATCTGGTTTTCTTGTCAACAGTGGGGCGAAAAAGATACGATCGCAGTCTGTGTGAACAAGTTGTTCGCTGTGAACACGGACACCGAATGTTTTTGTTGTGAAAGGATAGTATTTGAGTGCATGTGGTGTTGAAGGACTTGTAGAGATTTGCGTCGGGGGGGCATGATCCGGGCGGACATGATTCCAGAGGCTTCTCTCTCGTCTCTCGGCACTCGGCCCCCGGCACGCAGCCACACGCACGGCACATCTCGTCTCAGACTCAGTGCCTCTTGCCGTGGAATCTGCGGTGCGACAATCGAGCCCAGACGAGATTATGGTCTGAGTCAGGCGTGTCGACCGTCCCGAATCCAATGCACCGCAGTGCTGCCACGATCACATCGTAGCGGCGCGGTGCGTCGATGCCGAAGCGACCGAGGGCCACGGCAATGCGCTGGCCAAGCTTCGGCTCATGCGCCCGGGCGAAGAAATGCGTGTCTCTCGGTGCAGCTGCGTGCACATCGCGCGCGCGGTGGCAGCGGGCCAGCGGCCCCAGCATGTTTTGCAGCAGCCCCTCAGCCTCCGTTCTCAGCAGCGAGAAGGCATTGGTGTCGCCGCACGCAACGAGTGGTCCGTCTGCATAGGTAGGCCAGAGTGCCGTGGCCAACGCGCGAATCTGACCAGCTCGGTGCCGATTGTCGCCGGCGGCATCTAGGTGAAAATTGGCCAACACAAGCCGGCGCGGACGCTTGCGGAAACCGCCACGAACTGCAAAGCACCCGATGAGAGCATGCTTTGGCTCGGGAACGGCGCTCGTGTATACGCGCTGCCACCACGGCACGGCAGCAAGTCGCGGCAGATCAACAATACCGATCCGTCGCAAGCGCAACCGCGCGCGATCGTACACAATTGCAAGCCGTGGCGCGCCGCTGTGCTCGCCAACGCCATAGCGACGTCCGAGTGTGGCTGCAACTCTGCGTGCCGCATGCGGCACGGCCTCCTGGATGCAGAGCGCATGAAGGCGCTCGGCGGCGCGCAGCTCGGTGTACACGCGGAGTAGCCGGCGCAGGTTTTGCCCATTGAGGATGTTGTGCGACGCGACGACCAGCGCTGCCATGTTGCAGCTGCATGCCAAGTTAGGGGGAGAGTTGACCATTGGCTGTGAATTTTCTGTGTTTAGTCTGTTGACAATCGCCACTACTCGAACGTATGTTAGGATGAGTCGGTTAGTATGGAGGCTGCTGTGTGTTAGAGGAAGTTGGAACGGGGGCCGGCTGTCGCAGTTCCTCACTTCCTCTAACTTCCCTGTATGTGCGAATGTGGCAGGTGTGCTTTGCAGCTGTGCCGTGCGACGCTGCTGTTCAGCTGCTGGCGCCGCAGCTGCCGCCATTCCCAGTGACTGTCAACGTTACCCATCCGTTTGGTGATCGGACTGGGCGACTTCCTGTCGGCACCCCAGGTTGCTCCTCGGCCGATGGCATGCCATCTCTGCTCGCCTGCTCTCTCACGTCAATGCCGACCACAACCACAAGGCGATTCGCCGGGAGTGCCGCCACGAGTGCCTCAAGTGGTGCCACGCTGCGCACGCCATGCAAACCTAGCCAGGCAAAGGTACGCTGAGTGCCCGACAGCGCATGCACAGCTGCCTGAACGGCAGCCTCGTCGTCAGCGATCACCATTTGGTTGACCTCGACCGAAGAGGCAGGCGAGAACGGCATGGCAAGAATCGCCTCTGCTGTATCAATGGTCAGGGAGTGCCACCCTGTCCGCGCAAGAACCTGGACGACAGCAGGAGAAATGGGTGCGAATCGGCCTTCAGAATGCGAGCCTGTGCGAGATCAGTGCGAGATCGGTACTCTCGTGCGGCAGGCGCACCATGTCCATTCTCTCGAAGCCGATGCCCCAGGAGGCATCGGGTGTGGCGTAGCTGTGGCCATTCGCCAGCTTGAGAACCGCGAGGTCCATGGCAGCCTGAGCATCTTCGGCCGGAGAGTGCCCCATTCCTACATTCATGACGCCTGGTTCCATCCGAGGCTGCTGGATCTCGCGTTTGAGATGCTGAACCGTGAGGTTGCGAAGTGCCGCCTTTGCTGGAGGTCCGTGCAGATTGCAGCGCAGCGGGTAGAGGAGTGCCGTGTCCAGGACGCAGGCACCGTCAGGAAGGCTCAGCCGCATGGCATGCAAGTCGCTTTCGAGAGAATGGCCGACCATCACGGTGTCACCACCTGCCATCAGCTGGCGGATCGCCGCGCGCACTTCCTCGAGCGTCTTTGTTGCAGTGGCAAGGATAGCTGGTGTGACTGTGCACGAGTGGATTCGAGGCATGTGGCAAGTCAAATGTATAGACTGGGGTAGGCTTGCAGCTCGCCAGCGACATGCAGCTAGGCCGCAGCAGAACGGTAACAGTGGGCAGCGTGATACCATCGGAATACCAGCGGGCTATGCGGGCTGCAGTGTATAGCAACAGCGTGGCCAGAAGCAGGCAGTGGCCATGGATTCGTCCCGGGATTCGTCAGGGATGCGCGGGGTATTCGTCAGGCAGGGGCCATGGATTCGTCTCGGAGGCGCGCACTGCCAGAGTATTGAGTCTTGTAGTCGACCACCGGCCGCTCGGGGATCACAAGCTCGTCCAGCAATGTTCGACCCGATTCGTCGACCACTGCCACCCGTGCGAGCTGCTTCATCAATGGCCAGCCACCATCCGCCATACGCGGACCCCGCACAAGCACCATCTCGCAGTCGAAGGCAAGCAAACGGGCTGCGGCTCCGGCCTCGTCTCTGTGGTCACACCCCTCACTCGATCCCGCGGTGGTTTGGACGGCGTGCGGTTCGGGTCCTGCCTCAGAGGCATCCACATACGGCACAAATTCGCGCGGCATCTCGAGGGTGCCGTCGTCACCACTCATCGGGTATCCGTTCTCAAGAAGCTCCTCGCGGCGCGCAGCAAAGCTGCGCACATATTCAAGCCGCCAGCCGCCGCTGGCGTGCCGGCCAGCGTGAGTGGGTACGCCAGTCAACGCGCGGCTAGGTTCGGTAGCAGCTGCAAGCGCAGCCAATTTGCGTTTTCTAGGAAGCGAGACCTGAAGGAATTCCGTCGCAACTGCTTCGGCGAGGCGGTTGCGGTGTGCCCGTGGCAGGTGCAGTGGCTGAACTGCGGTGAAGGCAGCGCTGAGAAGGTTGCCTTCAGCTGCGCGCAAGTCCCGTGCCAGGATAACAAGAGCGCCCTGAAGGAGTGGCTTGTTTCGCACGAACGCCCACTTGGGCATTTCGCCACGGTCATCGGCGAGAGCCCACAGGACCATGTTTTGTACATCTGCCAGTCGCAGCGGCTGCTCGAGTGCTGCAGGCAGCAACTCGATGCCTGCCGACGCGTTGGCGCCGTATATGGCCCGAATCTGCTCCACCGTGCCGTTGCCCTTTTCCACGAGCTTGCGGGCCTTTTTGAGCTTTCTTCGGCCGAGCAGGCCGTCCACGTCGCTTTGCATATGGGAGCGACAAGCCTGCTCGCTTTTTCACACTTGCCGGCGACCTCCTCATTCGAGTGTGGACCTTTTCTGTCGCTCATCGTCTCTTTTTCGGCGCACGCGCGGTCTTCACACTGCTCAGTTCACGCCTCTCGCCTGCGGCGCCGCCACGATGGGAGATGTCGACCCAGCCGAGGCGCGGCGCGTTCGCGACGAACTCGTATCCAAGGGTTACTCGGTGTGCCGTGGGCTGCTGCCCTCTGCAACCATCGATCGTGCGCGCAGCCATCTCGAAAAATGCGTTGACAAGCATCTGTCTTCCGAGTTCGCAGCTGGGAAGCTAGGCAACGTGTGTGCGGGGCTGCCACTCGAGGAGCGCATTGCTGCCGCGTACCACGACGCGCCAGAGCGGGCACCGTGCTCGTGGGTGGCACAGACGCGCACGTCCTTTGTCTTCCAGCAGCTGCTCTTCCGCGATCCGGCCCTGTGCGCCCTCGTTCGTGTATTGACGCACGACCGGGAGGCCATCGTCGCCTCGCGCTACAATTGCCGTTGCAAGTTGCCTGGCACGCCCGGTGCCAGTTTCCCATGGCATCAGGATCACGCCTTCTTCCGCATGCAGTATTTGCTCAAACGCGAGGCACCCAAGCGGCTCCTCGCAGCTTGGGCGCCACTCGTCCACGTTGATGCGACCAACGGCGGCGTCGAGCTGTGCCCAGCCTCGCACGACTTGGGATTCTTGCGTCACGGGCGGCAGGACGGCTTCCTGGCGATCGCACCAGATGGAACGCTCCCTGCAAATGCCGCCACCGACGCGTGCGAGTTGCCCACCCTCGAACCTGGCGATGTCCTGCTGTTCACCGACCTCACGCTCCACCGGTCGGGTCTCAACCGCTCGTCGACCGCCCGCTGGTCTGCCGACTGGGCGTACGAGGTGCTCGACGGGGATCCGATCACGCCTTTGCTTGATCATCTGGCATCGCCTGATACCATCTGCAGTCCGTCCGTAGTGTTGCGGCATCAAGTGATCCTCAACGTGGATAGACTGTGCCTGGAGCCTCTCCGGGACGCGCTCACCAAGGCGCTCATTCGGCATTGGCGAGCGTGTACAACAATTGTCGTTGGCGGCATCGCTGCGTCGCTCTTGCTGCGCCAGGGGCTCTGGCGGCGACGCTGATGGGGTTGTAAAGCCGACGTCTCTCCGAGGTGGGAGGTGCTGGTGGACCGTGGGTGCTCGTGAGCGTCAGCTCCCTATCTCAGCTTCCTATCTTCGCAAGGCTCGAAAAAGGCTCGAAGCTGCGCGTGCGGCAATATCGCGGATCTCGGATATTATCCTCTTTCCTCTTTGGGTTCGATCGAGCTTTGGGTAAAAGCGTAAAACCCACATATACTTTCTAAGACGACCCAGGCCGCAGGCCCTCGGGCGGGTGCTGCTGGCGTGCTGGGGCGGCGCCCACCGCCCCACCTAAACACATCTCGCTTGGGACAGTAATTAAATTATCTATGTTGCTCAGAGCAAAACCCACCTGTGAGCGCTCCCCGCTGGGTGATTTGCTGTGTACGACTGTGAATGCCTAATCGTCTGTGAGCCACTCCAACAACGCGCGTGTGCGAAGCGACCGTGCGCGCGCTCGCTGCCGACCGAATCAGGACGGAGCACGCCGCTGAACCAAATGGCCGACAAAAGCAAGAAGAGCGTTCTCGACATGTCCAAGTTCATGGACAAGGAGGTGCGCGTCAAGTTCATGGGCGGGCGAGAGGTCGTCGGCACATTGAAGGGCTACGACGCGCTGCTCAACCTTGTGCTGGACGACACCAGAGAGTTCCTCAAGGATCCAGACGATCCTTACCGTCTACTCGACGAGACGCGTAATCTCGGGCTCACGGTGGGCCGTGGCACCTCCGTGATGCTGGTGTGCCCCACTGAAGGCTTCGAGGAGATTTCGAACCCGTTCCTACAGGAGGGCGACGAGGGTGGCGAGGAAGAAGGCTGAGTCGCACGTGAAGCCAAACACCAAACGCAACCGCTTGCGCAAGTGCAGAGTACAATGGTCTCCACCTCACAACCTCTCTCCACTCTGACCTCTGAACTGAACTC
>Ga0209550_10002973_pt1 | contig 16243 bp, 18 predicted proteins | sample LauGreSuBDMM15SN_2_FD_187567 | JGI IMG/M metagenome (GOLD analysis project Ga0209550, IMG submission 187567) | Freshwater lake microbial communities from Lake Michigan, USA - Su13.BD.MM15.SN (SPAdes) (version 5) | ecosystem: Environmental > Aquatic > Freshwater > Lake | place: Lake Michigan...
CTACATATGTCATATAAAACTACTTTTTCTTCATCTTTATTCTGACGGTTTATTAATTGTAAAAATTTATTTAAACAATTCATTTGACCATTCTTAATTACAATATTATTTTGTATATAATCTATTAAAATTAGATTTTCATTACTTCTAATTAATAAATTATATTGATTTCTAATATTGTATTTATCATAATGATTGTTTTCATTAACAATGTTAGTTGATTTAGAATTTCTATTTGTAGAAGTGGTAATAGTTCCTCCAAAATGATATCTAATAATTTGTAATATATTAGTTCTACATTGGGTTAAACAAATACCAGATTGAAAACCATGTGTTATTTTTCTAATAAAAATACATCCATCTCCATCTATAAACCCAGAAATATATGATGGATGAGGTGGATTAATTTTAAATCTTTCCAAATGTTTTTGATTATCGGTCTGTATATCTTCGGATAGCATCGTTGTATATTGTATCATATACACTAGTCTTTAATATAGTTTCAATTTTAATATTATAATTTTAAATATTATACTATTAAATGTATAAAAATATGAAATAAAATGACACGATATATGGTGTTTAATTTGAGTAAGCTAAACCTCCCCAGGTGAGCTTATTCATGCACAAATATTTATATTTGAGCTTGGACTATCCCTTAAGTTATCATTGAAAGTTGCTAACTTTCTCAAACCCATTCCATTATAGTCTCTGAACCTTCTCCATATGCTTGCAATATCGCACTTAGGAGCTTGGCTGCAGATTGTCCAATCCTTTTCGTTTTTACTATGCCCTAGGTCATTACCCCGGGTATTCAATATGCTTTCACATAATGAAGTAGTAGAAAAGGCTATTAGGATGTTCCCGCAATTTAGAAATGTTGCCTTCATTTGACTATTTAGTCAAACTAAGACTAGCTGGTTATATAATACATTCGCATGTTTCTGAATGTATATTTGCTTTACACAGTTTATCCACATTAGGAAGCAAATATCTAATATGGCTGCCAACTGTTGGGCACAGGAGAATTTAATGCCCGACATAATTCTTAGCACGTTATAATTGGTGGCATAGACACGCACCTTGGCAGTCTTGGTGCCCTCAACGGTGGCGTTAGACAAGACCAATTGAAGTGTGGCGTTATCAATTCTGGAGAAGTTGCAAGTTCCGCTTGGTTGGTGCTCTTCAGGGCGGAGAGCGAATGAGTAAACGTTAATACCTTCATCGGGGCAACGGGTGTGGGCTTGGTAAGGTTGGACCCATGAGAAGTAGGTTCCTTCACGCTCAGAGAAGCGATCTTGGCCGTTAAGTTGGAGCTTAGCGGTGACGACGGGGTTTTGGCCCCAGCAGTGCATATCCAAAGAGGATTCAGTGAGGACGAAAGTGCCGGCATCAGAGACACCAGAGTTATCAAGGTGGGGACCGTTTTGCAAAGCAACAAGGGCAGCAGCAGCAGCAGCAGAAGTGGGGTCAAGAGCAGCACCACTGTAGTTTGGTGGAATACCTCCAAAGTTGGGCTCATTGTAAGGATTGGAAGGTCCGTGCCAGTATCCAGTGAAACCAGCAGGGATATCGTAATCAAGAGCACCAGCATCATTGAAAAGACCAGCGGCATCAATGTAAGCACGGGAGTCAGAAGCTACAGCAGCAGGACCTCCGAAAGCATGGATGGCGTTGGGAAGAGCATCAATGGCATCAGTGTAGTTGAAGGGTTGGGCACCAAGAACCTTGAACAAGAGAGCATCACAAACAAGGGATGAGCAATAGTCAACGTTTTGATCGGGTTGGACAACCCAGATAAGCTCCTTAACGGGGTGGTTGAAGTTGAGCTTGATCTTGTTACTGGAAGAACCAACGGATTCATCACCAGTGAATTGAAGTTGGGTAATCAAGTATTCGTGAGGATTTTGGGCGAATCTTCTGCGTTCATCAGTGTCCAAAAACACATAATCAACGTACAAAGAGGCGGCAACCAAAGATTGGTTGTAGGCAATAGCAGCAGGAACTGGGCGGCCTGGAGCATATTGTTGACCAGCAGCACCAGCAATACCGCCAGTGGATTGGCAGGAAAGACTGGTAACAGCCCACAAGCACTCATCAATAGGGCGGATATCAAGGTTAATCTTGACTTCGTGGTATTGGAGAGCAATCAAGGGGAGGGCAAGACCAGGGTTGGTGCAGAACCAGAATTGGAGAGGAACGTAGAGGGTGGTCTCAGGAAGGGCGTTACGGGGAGCGCAAACTTGACGAGGAGCCAAGGAGTCGCAAGGACCATCAACCTCAGAGAAAGAAGGATCGGTGATGAAGGTGAGTTGGGTGACGTTACCAATCATCTTGAAATAACCACGCTCTTGCTCAGCAGTCATGGTAAGTTGGTTCCAGATGTGCATCCAGTCACCATATTGACGATCAATTCTTTGACCACCAATCTCAACCTCAACTTGAGCAATCAATTGCTCACCGGGGAAATCCAACCAACGAGCATATACTCCAGAACCTGCGCCAGCGGCGAAGGAAGCAATACCCATAAGTTGGTTGATTTCGGGTAAAGTTACTTGCAAATAAGTTCTGTAAGCAAGATCGCCGTTTCTGCTGATGGTGCATTGGACTCTTCGTCCGAAATCAGCTTGACCATTGAATGTTTGTTCAATAGATTCAATAGCAAAGTTAGTATATCTACGATAAGTAACTTTCCAGAAAGTAATTTGAGGATTACCTGTAAGGTAAACATCTTGAGCTCCGTAAGCCACGAGTTGCATTAATCCGCCTCCCATTTTATACATTCCTAAAAGAAAAAAATTTTGTGAAAATATAATTAATTAATTTATTTTCATAATTAATTAATCGAGTTATGCCTACATTTTAAGATAATATATTATTAATATTTGTATTATCCTTCATAAATATAGATAAATATGTTTCATCAAACACTTCTTTTTTTCCTTCATGATTTTTGGTAAAAACATATGCATTATGTTTCTTTTTTATTGACCAACCATTATCCAAAGCATTGTATAAAAAAATCATTTTCTGAAACTTTATTTTATCTATTTCTATTTGCTCATTTTCTATTTTTACCTCTATATCCATTAATTTACTAAATGAAACTAATATTTGTATTTTAACTATTATATCATTTTTCTTCTATAAAATCTTGAAAAGTGTTTTTCTTCGGTTTCTAAACAATTTATATTTGTTTTAACTATGTTTCCATCTCCATCAGAATAGTATATATATTGAATCTTATATCCTTTTTTTAATGGTAATGTCTTCATAATTTCAATACAATTATTACAAGGCTTACTTGATTGTAATTTATTTTTTGATGATAATCTTATTACAAATAAATTTACTAACTCTGCTCTTTTTTTATTATGTAATGGTTGAAGTTTGTTTATAGCATCGTGTTCAGCATGAATACCTGGTCTTACTCCTTCACTATCTCCCATTTGATTTATTCCATAACTTAATATTCTAACCTTTGTCAAATCCCCCTTTCCCTTGTAAAACGCACGACACATGATTATAATGTCCGCACAAACATGGATTTATATTTATTGAACCATTCTCGTATAATTCAACATCTGAATTTACCGGTAAACAAAATCTCTTAATAAACATCTTGTCGATTAAACTTAGCATTTTATTTAATGTATATATTTTTCTATTATTTTTAAAATATTTTCAATTTTAATTTTATTTTTATTTTTCTTATGAATTTTATATTATATTTTTTTAAAATTAAGAATTAAACATTTACATGGATTGTTATATATATTAATGCCATCTTTTAAACCTAAGGCCACTAAAAAAATTAAAATTTGTAAAAAATATTCTACTACATTGGACGGTAAACACAAAGAATTCGTTAATGAATTTGTTAAAGACGAATTTGATATTATTCCTAAATTAAAAGAAGAACGTTATATTCTTAAAAAACAACTAGAAGATACTACGGGGATACCAATTGAACAAATTATGGAAATAAAAGACAGAATCAAAGAAATTACCGAAATAATTAAAGAATTAAAAGGTAAGAAGAATAACTATTTTTTGGATAATTCCAAATATATTTTTGAATATTTTGAAAACAAAAAAAGCATTAATAATGTTGAAGACTCTAGTAAAGTCATTACTTCTAAAAATCAACTACTTTTTAATATTTTTAAGGTTAAACATGATGATTCTGAAAAAGAAAAGAATAGCCATGAAAATAAAAATAAGAATATTGTCCAAAAATATTTAAGTAATGTTGATGAATCTTTTCTTGATATGAACGCATTTATTAGAGAAACTGATATTTGTCAAGCATGTTACAAAGGTGAAATGATTCCTCTTGATGATGAGGGAGTTCTTATATGTAATATATGTTCAGTAAATGTTCCTTATTTAATTGAAAATGAAAAACCTAGTTATAAAGAACCACCAAAAGAAGTTTGTTTTTATGCATATAAAAAGATTAATCATTTTAAGGAAATTCTTGCTCAATTTCAAGGCAAAGAAACTACACAAATTCCAGATGATGTTATTGAACAAATACAGCAACAAATCAAAAAAGAAAGAATTGGTCTTGAACAACTAACACATCATAAAACTAAAGAAATTCTAAAAAAATTAGGATTTAATAAATATTATGAACATATCGCATTTATTAAAAATAAACTTGGAATTAAACCTCCTGTTTTTAGTCCTGAATTAGAAGATACATTATGTAATTTGTTTATGGAAATACAAGCACCGTATGCTAAAACTTGTCCAGATTACCGCGTTAACTTTTTAAATTATTACTATGTGCTATTTAAATTCTGTGAACTTCTTGAGGAAACACAATTCTTACATGATATTCCTTTATTAAAAGATCGTGAAAAATTGATTGAACAAGATGAAACTTGGAAAAAAATGTGTGTTGAATTAAATTGGGAATTTATTCCTACTGTTTAATGAACCATTCTCAATTGTCTAGCAAGCATATTTTCAGTATCTCTATTATCATTTGGATTAATTTCTGTTGTATATGTTTGACTTTCACCACCACTTTGTTTTCTAGTCTTTCTTGTTTTTCTTGTTTTTCTTGTTTTTCTTGTTTTTCTTGTTTTTCTTGTTTTTCTTGTTTTTCTAGTCTTTCTTGTTTTTCTAGTCTTTCGTTTTCTTAACTTTCCACCAAATACTTGAGATTCTTGTGAGCTGCCTTCATAATCTGTATCTCCATCATCATTTATTGGTGGATTTTCTATTTCTATTATATTCATTGGTCCTGCATCGTTATAATCATCTTCTAAATTCATATCTCCTTGATTCATCATATCTCCTTGAGGCATCATATCTCCTTGAGGCATCATATCTCCTTGATTCATCATATCTCCTTGAGGCATTTGCTCGTTATATATTCTATCCATTACTTGGTCAATAACTTCATCGGAATTACCCTGCCAATTTTCTCCAAGCTCATTTTGAACTTCGTGAATCTTTCCAATTACATAATTATAATCTACATCAAAATCTTGTAATGATTGGATTTGATAATCTGATATACCTTCAGCTTTTAATAATTTAACTTCAGCTTGTGATAAAGCTCCTCCCCTCATATTCTTTTGTGTTCTTTTTTTACTTTGTTTTTTATATCGCCTAGTCATAATATATTATAATTGGATTAAAATATATTACTAAATATAATTGTGTTTATTAATTAACTAATTTAAAAACCCCCGGGAAACGAAACGAGATTGGCTCCAATTCCAAATCCTGCACCTGAACGAGCAGTTGCGCCCATGGAAGGAATATAAGTATCCAAAATGGCAAATGTGGCAGCGGCAGTCAAAGCAATCAAAGCAATCTCTTCAAGATTCAATGAACGTTTAGGAATGGCAAAGGCGGCAATTGCTACCATTAATCCTTCAATTAAATACTTAACAATACGCTTAATAAGTTCGGCAATATCAAACATACCCATCTTTATATAAAATAAAAAGAAAAAAATAATAATTTAATAAATTAAAACTTAGAACCAATTATTTACTAAAATATATAATGAGTAAAAATATTTCTTCTAAAAAGTCCTTTGAAAGAAAGGAAAAGAAAGATGGTTCTTCTAATCCTAAATACGTTGATTTATTAGATGTTGATAAACCTATTGCTGGACAAACATTTGGCTGTTTTTCGTTTATTTCTCCTGAGAAAACATTGAAACAACGCGAAATGTATTATTTTGAAGAATTCCTAAAGCAATGGGAAATGAATAAATCAATGGAAAAGTTTCATCAGTTCTTAAATTTTGTTTCTTTTAAATATAAGTTACAATTTGAGGAGGTTATTAAAGATTTTGAAACATTTGTAAAAGAAGAAAGAGAAACTATTGTTAATTCATCTATTGAAGATGATTATAAGACATTTTTGGATCGTGAAGAAGAAGAACTTGAAAAGAAATTTAATGTTAAACATAACTTCCAGACCTCTGTAAGAGGGTTTAAGGCTAGAGGAAACTTTTCCTCGCAAGAAGAGGCTGAATTGCGTGCTAAACTTTTAAGAGAAACTGATCCTAGTTTTGATGTTTTTGTCGGTCCTATCGGAACTTGGTTACCTTGGGAACCTGAAGCATATAAAACCGGTCGTGTTGAATATATGGAAGAAGAGCTTAATCAACTTGCTCATGAGAAGAAAAAGAATGAAACTATTGCTAAAACAGCATTTGAGCAGCGCGTTAAGGAAACTAAACAAAAGGCAGTTGAAGAGAATAAAAAGAACGCTGAAAAACATGGAAACACTATTACTCAAGATATTGATGCTGACGGTAACTTAGTTGGTGCTGGACATAATACAACTGAATCTACATTCGGAACAAAAGAACCTGATGCTATTTCAGTTGCTGATATACGTTCCGAACTATTTGATGGAGAAAATATTGTTGTTGGTAAAACTGATTATGGACAATCACAATTAAAGTCAGGACCTTTCGCTACTAAGAAAGATGATTAATCTCTGATTTAATAATAATAAAATTGAAATTAATATAATATAATTTATAAAAATAAAATATATTATCTGATAACTGCGATGTTAAACACTGCTATATTATTTATTAAAAATTCTGCTGAATTAATAATTATCTATTTAATATGGATTATTATACATTATTTGGCTGGAATATTATATAGTGTATTTTGCACACCGAAAACAATGATTGGGTTTATTATTTCACCATTCTTAGTTTTAACTCCCCATTGTAGAGCATTTCGTTGGATTATATATAATGGCGGTATAATTATAACTGATACCTGGATTGTATTGGGAACATGGCTTGCTACTAAACTTTGTAAAAAAATATTAACTCCTGAAAATAAATAATAAATTAATTGTGTAAAATATATTATTTATTATATAATTAAAATTGATTTGTTCTTTCTGTAATCTTTATTTTTTATTCTAAATATAATGGCACTAATAATTAAAAAAGATTTCAATTTGGGTATTAGATATAAGTTTACTAATATCTATCATGATACGTCAAATATTTATTCTGGAATTTTACATAATATTCAGAATTATCCTGAACATAGATTTATATTCATAAATGTTCAAAATGAAACTACTAATGAATTAAGTGAGCTATATAGTGTTCCAGTTTCTTGGGTACGTGTTTATATTCAAGCAATACCACAATTACCAGGATTTCTCAACCTAGAAATATCAACCTATTAGAATATAAATTAATATTAATTTATTCTTTTTTTAATGGTGGTATTAATGACCTTATTCGCATAATATCTTTTAGTGGGATTAATGCAGCATCATTATCTCCATTTCTAGTTGTATCAATAGATTTATTATACAGATTACTTTTATATATTTGTGTTGTATTTTGTACTGCTGTTATATTTTGTACTGTTGTTATATTTTGTACTGCTGGTTTTAAATTATAAATACTAATTACTTGTTTAACTAATTCACTTCTTTGAATATCTTCTGAATCTAATTTAACTAGAATTATATTTTTTAAATTTTTAACAGAATTATATTTTATAATTAAATCTTTTAGTCCATTATTAACTAATTTATCACTTTGTTCTAAATCCCCTGTAATTACCATTCTACTATTTGTCCCAATTCTTGTTAATAGCATATACATTTGATTTGGACTGCTATTCTGCATTTCATCAGCAATTATAAATGAATTTTTAAATGTTCTTCCACGCATAAATCCTAACGGGGATATTTCTATTTCTCCATTCGAAACCATATTTTTTATTTGTGTCTTTGAATAATATTCTTCAAAAATATCAAATATTGGTCTCGTCCATGGTTCCATTTTTTTATCCATTGAGCCTGGTAAAAACCCTATATCTTCTTCCACTGGAACAACTGGTCTTGTAATAATAATTTTATCTATTTTTTTTTCCTTTAAATAATTTATTGCTGAATTACAAGCTAACAATGTTTTACCTGTTCCAGCTGGACCTACACCAATAATAATATTGTCTTCCTTATTATTTAAAGCATTAACATATTGTTTCTGATTATTTGTTTTTGGTTTATATAAAATAGATAATTTATTTTCAGATGAACATTTTTTCATATATAATTCTAACTTTTTGGAATTAAATAGAAAGTTGTTATTATAAAACCATCCATTTCCAAAAGCAATAAATATAGTTAAATATAATAAAACCTGCATTATAATATAATTATAATTAATTTTAAGTATTAATTATTTTATAATAATAATTATTATTAAAAACTATATTATTTTTAATACTTCTTGACATTTTAGCAGCTGAAATATTTTCTGCTTCAGCTGCTTTTGCTATTGTTTCCCACTTACCTATAATTTGTTCTGTAGAAGTTTCTATTTTTGCAACTTTTTTACCAGTTGATGAAGTAATTTTATGTTTATGTTCGTCTCTCTTTAATAATAACCCATAATATCCCTCATTAGAACCATGTTCTGTCCATACAGTTGATTTTAAAGCATATTCACAAGAATTTAAATATTCTTTTATATCTTTTATATCTTTATCATAACACTCTTTATTTACACTTTTTTTCCATCGTTGATATTCCTCAACTAATATTGAATTTAGAATCTTTCCGCTTGGAGAAAATTTACATACTTGAAATAAAAATGTTTCAACGTCACTATCGATTAATTTTTTTTTATATTCAATAGGTTTAAGTTTAACTCCAATATAACCATATACTATTTGTTCTTTATTTTGTATTGTAAGTCTTGATGGCTTAAATCTAGTATCTAAATAATTTTTTAAAGCATGAAAAACTTCTTTTTTTGGTTTTATTTTACTCCAAATTCTATATTGACCTTCCATATTAACACAAGATTCTTCAACATCGGGACGAATAATACACATTGTATTAATAAATTCATTAAATTTGTTAGTTTGTTCGTCTTCTGGTAATAGAGGGGTTTGATATACTGATTGATTTTCTTTTTCTATATTTTCCAATAATTCTTTTTGTTTATTTAATTTTTCTCTTAATTCAAATATTTCTAGAGTTTGTTTTGTAATAGTTTCATTTTGGAGAATTAATTGATTTTTTATTTCCTCATTTTCCTTTAATAAATCTGCATTTTGTTGTAATAAGCTGTTAAAATTATCAATATTATACATTTTCTCTTGAATTATTTCTTTGATATATTTTGTTAGTTTATCAATTGTAAAATTTTCATTATTATATGCAATTATTTCTGTTTTATTTTTTCCATTAATTTTAATAGTTCTAATTTGTTTTTTAATTTGTGTATGATATTTAATAGAATTTTCTATTTCAACTTTATTTTGTACTTTAAATGCGTCTAATAAAATAAAATTTTTATAATTTTTTCTATGATCAAGAACTCTGTTATATAAATTATTTGTATGTCCAAATTTCAATAATAATTCATTTGACTCGTTTGTATCATCAACTTTACCAAAATATACACATTCAGTATTAACTGGAAATTGTTTAATAATTGTTTCTTCAATTGCCTTTTGTTTTTCTTGTTCATTATTAATTTTATTTTTTAAAAGTTGTTCTCTTAAATCTTGAGTTTCTTCTTGAATTGTATGTTGTAAAATTTCTTCTAAATTAATATAATAATTATGAATTTCATCAGCTTTTTTTGTTCCAGATTTTAAACAAAATCTTTTAAACGAATTAATATTTAACATATAATTTTCCTTGTTATGTCCTCCATGGGATTTTGTATCTTGCTTATCTATTTGGTTAAGCAAGTTTAACTTAATATAATCTGTATTTAAAATAAAATATTTTTCTAATATTCTTAATGCTTTTTGTTTACTGGAATAATCTAACCATTTCCATACATTATCAAGTTCAATTACAAAATCATTTGTTGGATGGTAATTTAAATAACAATAAAAACTAGATAAAAATAATTGTTGTTCAAATCCTGTAAAATTTTCTTTAATTTTAGCCAATAGTTTAACATTATAGTCGTTTGATAACTTAGTAATAGGATTTGATTCAATTAAATTGACAATATCAAGTGTATCCATTTTATAATAATATATTAGTTATTATCTTTAAATAGTAATTCTTGCTTATTATAATTAAAAGCAAGTTTTAAAAGCAAGATTTTTTACCATTTACTCTTTTTTACTAATATTTTTGGACCTTGGCCTCTCTTTTTAACGTTATTTGGGTCATATTGTTCTCCTTCATCATCATCATCATTGAGTTGTTTGGATAAATCCCAAAACTCTTTTGAACCTAATCTGAAATCATTATGAGAATCAGCTTTATAATAGAAAACTTGGTCATTCAATTTATTTGACTTGGAGTTGTTATTAATAACCAAGCATTCATAATTTTCAGTACATTGATCCATTACTTGACAAAATGCCTCAAATGTAGGAAACATACCTGCATAATTTTCATAAATACGCTTTCTATTTGCAATGTATGGTTCTCTCAAAATGAACACGTAATCAATGTTAGTTCTGAGGGTTGGAGGAATACCTAAAGGATATTGCATTGTGATGACTAACATGACCTTCCAGTGACGTCCGTTCATAAACAAAAGTCGCATCATTTTATCACGTGCCCAAGTGTTATCATATAAACAATCATCTAAAATAACGAATGTTCTAGGATCAATAGTGCTGCGTTTGAATTGTTCCATTTCCTTTTTTATTTGTTTTAATACACCTCTCTGACGTTTCAAAATATTTTCAATGATTGCCGTATTGTATTCATTATGAATGAATAACTTAGGAACTAATTTTCCATAAAATCCGTTACCTTCTTCAGTTCCAGAAATAACTGTTCCAATAGGTATATCTTGGTGATAATATAATAAATCTTTTACTAAAAATGATTTACCTGTATCACGACGACCAATTAAAACAACTACAGGTCCTTTAGATTCATTTGGTTTAAAACTAATACTTTTCATGTCAAATCTCTTAAGCTCTAAATTCATTATTATAAAAACAAAGAAAATTAATTTTATCTCTTTAAACGAATGTTATAGGCATATTAATATTTTGTTAGTTTTATGTTTAGGATATTAAGGAATTAATATAAACCTTGTTATTAAAGGATTATTAATATAATAAGTTAAATATAATTTAAATTAATATTTTAATTAGCTAATGACTATTTCTGTTAATTACCAGAAACGAAAGAATAATCATCTTTTTAAACAATTACAAACTAACAAACATATCAATGTGACAAATATTCAAAATTATATTCCTATTTATGATAGATTCTTTTCATTAAATAGCACAAATTGGAATTCTATTATTTTAAATCACCAATGGAATATTTCTGAAATTAAAGATTCCAAAAATAAGGAGGATCCAGAACATATTTTTAACTGTAAATTAAAAAGTATTGATGATGACGATGATTTGACTACATCTCAACACGTTTTTATTAAAATGGCCCCTCTTTTAGATCCATTTAAGTATGTTGTTGGAAAATATAATCATACTGATCCACACTTATTCAATCTTCCTTCATTTAATAAAGAAAACATTGTTCATTCTAAAATTGCTGATCCTAATAATTCATCATTTATTGATGGCTTTTTCTCATTTTTAACAAGTAAGACCCTACATTGTCATGGGTTTATTCATGGATTAGACTACTATGGTTCATTCTTAGGAATAAAAAATGATTATAAACTTGATGTTATTGATGACATAGATTATTTAATACAGTCTGATTTTTTTAATAAACAGAAGAATGTGTTGTTCAAGATTGATGATTATTCTCATTTAATTACAGATAATATTCCTAAACCGTTACAGCCTTTAAAAATTTCTTCTAGTTTAAAATCAACAACTTCTAAATTATCAGTAAAATCAATTGATGATTCAATGTTTGAAAATATATTCGAAACTCCATTATCTTTTTCTGAATATACTAACAATTCTATTTCTCTAGATGATGTAAAAACTATGGGAGCTGAACTTATTGATATTACAAATTCAAATGTATTTGATGTTAGTACACAAAGAAAACCAGAAACTCTCAAATCAGGTTCTACATGTTCGTCTAGAACCTCACATACTAATGATAATGATTTAAGTGATACTGATGAATGTGATGAAGAAAATGATAAAAGTAATAATGAATTATGTGATAATACAAGCAGAAGTGTAAGTAGAAGTGGAAGTAGAAGCTCTCATTCGGATACAAATGATGAAACTGAGGAATGGGAAGATTGTGATAGTGAAACTACTATTTCAGAAGAATCATTAATACTTACATTTCCTCAATTTCCAGTTCAACTTATTTGTATGGAAAAATGTGAAAAAACATTTGATGATCTAATAATTGAAGGAGAATTATCAAATGATGAGTGGTTTTCTGCATTAATGCAAATTATAATGATTCTTATTACATATCAAAAAATGTTTTCTTTTACACATAACGATCTTCATACTAACAATATAATGTATATTCCAACAAGTAGAAAAATTATTTATTATGTTTATAAAAAGAAAACATATAAAGTACCAACATTCGGAAAAATATACAAAATTATTGATTTTGGAAGAGCAATATATAAATTTAATGGAAAAATATTCTGTAGTGATAGTTTTCAAACTGGCGGAGATGCGGCTACACAATATAATACAGAACCATATTTTAACGAAAAAAAGCCCCGTTTAGAACCCAACTTTAGTTTTGATCTTTGTAGACTTGCATGTTCAATTTTTGATTATGTTGTAGATGATTTTGATATGCTTAAGAATATGAGTGAATGTTCTCCATTAGTTAATTTAATTGTTGAATGGTGTATTGATGATAATGGAATTAATGTTCTATATAAGAATAATGGAGTAGAAAGATATCCTGATTTTAAATTATATAAAATGATTGCCAGATATGTTCATAAACATACCCCAATTAACCAGCTTGAACGTAAAGAATTTAGCAATTTTATAATATCAAATAAAAATATTCCAAAGTCTGAACAGATAATTAATATAGACGAATTACCATCATATTGCTAAAAATATAATTTACACTGAAATATAATATCTAATTATATTATATGTCAGATTATGGGTTTATTATTACACGACATGTTAATACGGAAGAAACTAATAGATATTGGAACCAATGTGTAAAACTTATTAGAACATATTATCCTTTCCGTAAAATTATTATTATAGATGATAACAGTAAACAAGATTTGGTTAAAGCTGATCATGAATATAAAAATATAACTGTTATACAATCAGAGTATCCTGGGAGAGGGGAATTACTTCCATATTTATATTATTTAAGATATAAATGGTTTGAAAATGCAGTCATAATTCATGATAGCTTATTTATTCATACAAGAATACCATTTGAAAAATTTAATATGCCAGTGTTGCCATTATGGCATCACGTATATGATAAAGAAAATTTAAATAATTTACTAAGAATAAGTTCTGTTCTAAAAAATAACAGAGAAATTGTGAAAAAAATGATAGGTTCGGATATTAATATACTTGGTATGAATAAAGTAGACTCTATTTTATGTTTTGGCGGTCAATGTTATATAAAACTAAAGTTCTTAGAAATGCTAGAAAATAAATATAGCATTACTAATTTAATAGATGTTGTGAAAAATAGAACAGATCGTTGTGGATTAGAAAGAATTTTAGGGTTATTATTTTGTCAGGAATATTCTAAACTAATAAAAATAAAATCTCTATTTGGAGATATTTTAAAACAAAATAGAACCTTCAATTATACATATAATGATTATAAAAATGATTTAAACAATAAAAAGGTTATTTATCCATTCGTTAAAGTTTGGACTGGTCGTTAAACCATATTATATTTATTCTTTCTACTTTTATTCTTTCTACTTTTATTCTTTATACTTTTATTCTTTCTACTTTTATTCTTTATACTTTTATTCTTTCTACTTTTATTCTTTCTACTTTTATTCTTTCTACTTTTATTACCTCCGTTTGTTAGTTCATCTAATAAACTATCATGATCTTTCCAAATAACAATTTCACTAGGACCTTCTAAATCTGAAGTGGAATATTCATCATTACCATTTAATTTTTCTTCATTTATAATTGTTCCATCATATTCGTCTCCAAAATATTGTTTTACCAAATTATGATACTTTTTATTTTCTAAATTTCCAGAATATTGAAAATCAGGATTACTATATTCAACTATTTTATTATTTTCTGGGCTAATTGTATTTTTAATCATTGTTCTAATATCGGCGTTTCCAATATCTAATAATTTTGGTTGTCTTTTAAATTTATAAGCTTTACCTAGGTTACCATAACTTTCTCCATAATTTGGTTTTAAAGCAAACCATTGTAAATCACTCATCTCATTAGTAGGAATATAAGTATGAAATTGTTTGTATATTATAGGGTATTCAGTCATATAATATATAAATAAATTAAATTTAAAATGGAGGATTGTCAGTAAATGCTAATGGAGATACGGGAATTGTAGAATCATTTATTACTGGTTTTAATTGATCTACAATGAAACTACCAACAGTTACACTAACATAGACTAACAATGAATCTCTAACTAAAAATTTAAGAGGTTTAGGCTCTTTATCAACATATCTCATTTCTAAGAATTTTGCTACAAAAAAAATAACGGATATGATTCCTGCTATTAAAAATATATTATCCATATTACAATATATTTTTAGATTTCTAATAAATTATTAACGCATTGAGTAAATTATGCTAAAATTTCAATTTCATCTAATAAAAAATCTGGAGATAGTTTTACTTCTGGTGGATTAATTACGTGAACATCTAAACTACTCAACGGAATATCTTCATCGGATATTTTTAATATTTCATCATCATCCTCTTCCATCTTTCGTTGTATATTTCTTAATGCACTAATTTCTTCTAATCTTTCAATAGTTTTGGGTGCATTAACAAGTTCTTCCTTTCCATTTTTACCCATTACCGAATCAACATCATTAAATTTTAAACTAACGTTTCCATCTTTACCTTCAAAAATAGCTTGACTTTCAACTTTGTCTTTGGGTTTTTCAATAATTTGTTCCTTTATTTCTTCAGTAACTTCTTCTTCTACAGTTTCGTCCATATATGCTCTTAAAATATTTTCAACAGGAATGCTTTCTCTAACAGCGTTTAAAATACATTCTTGAACAATTATTTCTAACTCTCTATTATGACGTTGTACCTGTAGAGGAGCAGAATTTAATTCAAAAAGATAAACATTTCTATAAATTTTTCTCGCGACATTAACATAAGTTTTATGAATAAAATCATCTAACTTTGGAATATTAATATCAATCTTCTTTTGTTTTTGTCCAACACGCATAGCTGTTAATAATTTTAGTTGAATAATATGAATACATGTTACTAATTCTTCTAAATAAGAACAACCACTTCTTTCTATAATTCTTTTTCTTTCAGTCTCAATAATATTGGCATTCCATTTAGGTATTCTTGTGATAAAATTTTGAAATGTCATCAAGTATTTATCAGTTTCTCCATTTTCTTTACAAAGCTTATATGATTCATCAAAAATAGATTTGAACCCTTCAATTACTAAAGGGGTCAATATAGTTAATAATCGGGCACCCCATTCATTTTTAGATTCATGCAACGAGCTAACATTAAAATCATCCATAATGTAAATATTTAATGTTAAAAAATAAGTATTTAAACTAATTTGCTAAATGATTTGTATTATTGACACTGAAAAAATATATCTGAATTATTATTTTTGTATTTACATGATAACTCGTGGTATT
>Ga0209550_10002976_pt1 | contig 16232 bp, 15 predicted proteins | sample LauGreSuBDMM15SN_2_FD_187567 | JGI IMG/M metagenome (GOLD analysis project Ga0209550, IMG submission 187567) | Freshwater lake microbial communities from Lake Michigan, USA - Su13.BD.MM15.SN (SPAdes) (version 5) | ecosystem: Environmental > Aquatic > Freshwater > Lake | place: Lake Michigan...
TCAGCGAACCCAATCAAACATTTTTTAAGTTAAAGTTCAAATGAAAACTTTGATTACCAGTGGATGCAGTTTTAGTGAATGTATAAATCATACTGGTACATGGCCTCGACATCTTGCCACTGCACTGCCTGACTACAAACATATCAGCACTGCAATGGGCAGCCAAGGCAATGGTTTGATCAGTCGCAGAGTGATATATCAAGTTACAGAAGCATTGAAAGAAAATAGTGCCGAAGAGATCCTAGTTGGCATAATGTGGTCAGGACCTGACAGGCATGACTATTATACAACTACTTCACCAGTTGTTTTCAAAGAAGATCTTTGGATGGAGAACCCCACACGTTTTGTACCCAATGGGCAGGGTGCATGGAATATTGTCAGCCCTGGATGGCGTATGCCTGCTGCCGCCAATTACTATGTTAACTTCCACGATCAGATAGCACAATACATTTATACGCTGGAACATATACTACGAACTCAATGGTTTTTGCAGTTTCTAGGAGTTAAATACTTTATGAGCACTTACACCGGTGCGGTGCTACCACCCATAGTAAAAACTCACAATGATACACAACACCTTTATCAATTACTTGACCAGGATATGTTTTTACCAGTAACTAGCGAATATGAGTGGTGCAGAGATCATTCCGGATTGCCTTTTCCCATGCCCGCGGATCCACATCCCAGTGTAGAACAACATCAAGCGTTTGTTAATCAAATTATCCTTCCCTACTTGAAAGAAAGAAATATCATATGACATTTTTAGTAACAGGCGGCTTGGGCCTTATTGGGCACAATATAGTACAGCGTCTGCAAGCACGTGGTGAGAAAACTGTGATCATGGACACCAAGACCACGTATGGTATTATTCCACAAGCAGAAATAGATTACTTGATGAGTGAGCGCCTGGCCAAGATCAACAATCATCCTGTGTACAACACAGATATCACAAATGCAGGTCCTGTGGACTATGTTATCGAAAAGGAACAGCCTCGAGTGATCATTCACTGTGCTAGTTTTCCCCGACAGAAGGTGGTCAATGCCAACCCTGCGCTGGGTGCAGATGTCATGATGCGGGGTTTGATCAACTTGCTTGAGAGTGCCAAAAAACACAAAATTGAACGATTTGTGTACATCAGTTCAAGCATGGTGTACGGCAACTTTGAAGATGATGTGCTGGAAGATGATGCATGCCGTCCGCAAGGACAGTATGGAATAATGAAACTATGTGGAGAAGACCTTGTCAAAGATTATGCTCGTCGTTGCGGTTTTGAGTATGTTATTATTCGCCCCAGTGCTGTTTATGGGCCACTTGATGTTGAAGACCGAGTTGTTGCCAAATTCATGCTCACAGCAATGCGCGGCGGAGTGCTCCGAGTTAATGGAGCAAACGAAACCTTAGACTTTACCTATGTGGATGATGCTGCTGATGGCATTGTGTCTGCTGCCACACGTATCATGTGTCGCAACATGACATTCAACATCACCAAGAGCCATTCAGTAAGTTTGTTAGAAGCCGCTGAAATGATTGTGAAGATTGTGGGCAAGGGCACAATCGAAGTGCTTGACAAGGATGCAGACTTTCCCAGTCGTGGTGCGTTAAATATCGATCGTGCCCGAACCATCTTGAGTTTTGATCCCAAGACGGACGTAGAACAAGGATTCCAAAATTACTACACCTGGCTTACAAATTCCCTTTACTGGAATCCGAAAACAGTATAACAATCTCCGCACTGAGATCCTAGATGCAACAGATATTGTGTTGCGTTCAGGAAATCTCATGAGTGGCAATTACACCTACGAGTTTGAAGACTGGCTGGCTAGACGCAACCATCAACCCTATGCTGTAACTTGTCATTCAGGCACACAGGCCCTGGAGATTATCACTGCGTGGTATCGAACTGGTTGGGATACTCCTCCCACTGTGGCTGTGCCCACATTGACTTATCCTGCCACACTCAACGCATTTGTGCGAGCAGGCTGGAACTTGCACATTGTGGATACTGATCGGTATGGTGTGATGGACATGACCAAACTGGCTCACGTGGCAAACATTCACGCTATATGCGCGGTGGGGCTGTACGGGCAATCTGTACTGAACATGATGCAGAATTTATGGACGTTGACACACCCTGTGATTGAGGATGGCGCACAACATTGGCTCAGCAATGATTGCAAACGAATAGGCGACTGTGCCATCAGTTTTGATCCCACAAAGAATCTTGCCAACTATGGCAATGGTGGTGCTGTGATCACTGCTAATCGTGACTTGATGGAATTCGCTAGAAACTGGATCAGCAATGGCAAACATACAAAACATGCAGAAACAGGCACCAACAGTAGAATGAGTGAAATAGATTCGGCGCAGATGTTGGTAAAGACACGCTATATTGACCAGTGGCAGCAACGCAGACGTACCATTGCTCAACACTGGATGGAGATGTTGAAACAAAACTCCGATATCACTTGTTTGATTGATAACACCAACTTTGATCAACACTGCTTTCACAAGTTTGTGATACATGCGGACAAGCGTGATATCATACAACGTAATCTAGCCCTGCGCGGTGTTGAAACCAAAGTGCATTACGCAACACCCATGCACGAGTTGCCAGCATTTCAACACTATCCCTCACCAGACTTGCTGAGTGCTGGCAGCAGTCTAGCACGTAGATGTCTATCACTTCCTATCTATCCTGAGTTGCTTGACATTGAGGTAGAATATGTTATTGATCAGTTGTTAGAGATCGTTTGACAAACGCATACGTGGCCAACCACGACCACTCATAACTCTTTTTCAGCGCCGAAAAGTCACCACCAACTGAGTCGTAGTACTCTGCTCCATCTTCGGCACCTTTGCGACTCCATTGCCCGTCTGTGGTATCAACAGTGAGCCAACGATTGAGTCTGTGTTCGCTTTCCACATCAGGCAAACTAGCTTTTAGTTTGAGCACTTCACGGAAAGCAGTGCGCCAGCACATCCAATCTGACTCATGATACATGGCCGTGCCACAACAAATAGGCACAACTTCATGCGGTTGGTCTAGTGTAAAGTCTAGTCCCGCACCTGTATTCTCCAATACCAGCCGTTTGTTGTATGCAATCATGGCCTGATGCCCATACACCAATCCGTTTACAGGATTGTGTGCATGAAAAATATAGTGCTTGGGTTGTTGCATGCGATCTGGTTGCCATGACCAGTCAAAATCTCTAGTTACTTCTAGTTTGGCAAACACAGCAAAGAACCAAGGTGTGCGACTATGCCTGGCTGCCTCTTGATACGCTGCCACACGTCCGTTGATGCCGTTAACTAAATGTATGCGATTCTTGTGGTTTTGTGCTACATTCCATTTCAAATGTTCAAAGTAAATTCCAGCATTTATTTCACCATTGCTGATGAACACAATGTCCAACACCGAATCTTGCAGTATACGCCGTGTTCGGTCTATGTAGGGATAGTCATACAACTGTGTCTTTATGTAAGGCACAGCAGCTCTTGGTACAATAACTGAGCCGGCACCGTCACTCACAGGCACAATGGTCTTGGTTTCTTCACGCCATAGTGATATGTTGTCAACCAAGGTGCCTGTCACGTAATCATAGTTGGTAAACACGGCCAATGGCCCAGCCCATGCGGTATTTTTCACAGCATCAACTTGGCTGTCACCATCATGAACTATAACAGGCATGGGCCTGCGTGGCACGGCGGTTTTGACAAAGTTCACGTCATACCATTCCAACAGTGCTTTCTTTTCTGCTCTAGCAGCAAATGTGGGCACATGCATAAAGAAGGTGTCCCCAAACTTTTGGTCATTGCTGGCAAACACATGCAACATTGTGGCCTGCCACTGTTCGGGATGCCAAGAAAAGTCAAAGTCAGTGTAATCACAAATGCTTGAGCATATCCAAACAAACTCATGTTGATCACCAATGCTCTTGGCAATGCGTATAAGTGTGTCTCTGTAGTTGTCAAAGTATCGCACCATCTTTGTGGTGTTGGCAATTTGCCCTGCACTACCACACAAGTGATCTATTTCATATACAGCAGTGGCCACTCTGTTGGTTGTGGCACGTATTTGATCTACATACTTGATGTCTGTTGCGCCTGGCACATTGTATGTGGGACCACCTGTGCGTTGATGCTGTGTACCAAACTGATAAACGTAAGGCGGATCAAAAGGATTTGGATGCCAGGACTGATCCACTGGCTCGACCCCTGTGGGCACAGTCCAAGGCTTTCGAGTAGGCCGTGCCACTGCATATTGCGCTGTTTCCAGTTTGATCGAATCAGCACCTGAATTGTATACAGGCCCGCCTGCTGTTTGCCATTGTGTGCCGAAGTGATGTTGATAGTGATCGCTGGGCAAGGGATGCCAAGAGAAGTCAAAACTGTCCAAATCTATGTTTGGGGGTATACGCCAACCATCACAACTGCTGAGTCTTGTTACAGTGCGATCCGCATGATAGTTTGTGTGTTCATAGCCTGCTCTTGGCACAAGATATGTGCCCGAGTCTGACTGCCATTGACTAGCCCATGCATGCCGTTGGTCCGCTTGCCAAGGAGGAGGTTCCCAAAGAAAGTCCCAGTCTTCATAATCCGCTAAGTAATGCACAATCCAAAAAAATCGTGTGCGGCTCAACTTCTGTGCATGCTGGAATGAATCCACCGATCTCTCGTGTGGGAACAAATTTGGCTTATGCCCATCACTGAAATAAAATACGTCAAACATGATTAGAATAGATGAGATTTATGAAAATACAATCTGGCCTTGGATTCGTCGACATCATCCAGGCGTAAGGCTTTGGTGGTGTGAACCATTTGGCAGAACAGATCCTGACAGTTTAGTTAATTATGGCAGTGACGACTTAGTTGAACACAATTATACACTATTATGGGACCAAGAGCCTATTCATTTGAACGTACACATACCGACCTTCGAACAAGTAGTTGCCAACAATCAAGATACACACAATGCATGCGAAATACGTAATCGCCGAAATCAATTGGCTGTGGACGCTGGGTATTCTACACCATTGCGTACCGATAGACAAGTTGGATCAATTATTACCAGCGAGCGAGATAGTGATACTGTAGACACCATTTGTAAAAAGTACAACTGGAAAAACTATTATTATTTTTTTCACGGATGGGCTGCATTAGACTGGTATCGAGGATATGACAAGACCTTTTTGATCAAACCCTGGACAGAAAGAATCATCACCCGAACATTTTTAGCACCAAATCGTATTGTGGCTGGAGAGCGTGAGCACAGATTAGAAATGTTGTATTGGATATTCCGGCTAGGTATGAGTAACAATCATATATCGTGTCCTGCTGTATGCCCTGCAGAAAACATTGCAATTACGGATGCTATACTACCTCTTAAAAACAAGTACCCAGACATTGAAACAGTGTTTGCTCAACAATCATTGCCCCGGAACTTTGAGGGAGAAACAGATCATCCCATGCACAGTTGTTGGCTCAGTCTGTTTGACCAGAGTGCTGAAAGTCTGTTATACTTAGTTACTGAAACTGTGGCCACAGGACGCAGGCATCATTTGACTGAAAAGACATTTAAGCCCATTGCCATGGGCATGCCGTTTGTTATAGTGGGTACACAGGGCAGTTTGAAGTATCTACGCAGTTATGGTTTCCGAACGTTTGGTGACTTGTGGGACGAAAGTTATGACGACGAACCAGATGATTCACGTCGCATAGAAAAAATTGCGCAGGTGTTACACTTGTTAGAAAATCTTGAAGAAGATAAACAAATCATATTTGAATCTGCACATGACATTATAGAACACAATTGGAATCATTTTTATGGCGGAGGTTTTGAAGCCATATTATGGAAAGAACTACAAGGTATGTTATATGACATTGAATTTGATAGCAGATCAGATAGTCAACGGTAAGATACATCCTGCATTGGCTCAAACTCAAAGCCGTGACTTTGATCAGCATTATCCTTACACTGTGCCTTTGAGACTACAAGAATATTGTGTCAACCATGGTGTTGACCTAAACATTATAGATATTGATTCTGAGTGGCCGGCTGATGCATTTTATCCTGTGGGCCTGGGGTTCTTTGACTTTAAGATTGATTACTTTGAACTAATGCCTGAGCGCATACGCACAGGATTGTTCTTTGACGATGTGCGTGTGCTATTTTATTATCACGAAGGCGATAATCCTTGGTATATCAAAAATAGACTAGACCAACTATGTACCAAGCACAATTTGCGCAACAACTGCTATCAGTTTGTCAGCGGCAACACTGCTGCCAAAACATTGCCAAATTTTGTTTACTTTACAGACTTTGAACTTTGGTACTATCAACGCAATCGGGCAAGCCCTGCACTAAAGATACATCACGAGCCAAGAGAACGTGATTTCACTGTGTTAAACAGATTGCACAAAAGCTGGCGTGCATTGGCCATGACAGATTTGAAACACAATGGAATACTAGATAACTCGTATTGGAGTTATTGTGAAACAGGCGAGTTTGTTGACCAAGACTGTGCAATTGAAATTGATAACATTGCAGGACTGCGTACACGTACTGAAAAATTTTTGCAGTCTGCACCTTACATCAGTGATGAGTTGGAGTTTGATCAGCGCAACGATCACCGCACTTTGGTGCCAAAGTATCATATCAATAGTTACTGCAACATTGTGATGGAAACACATTTTGATATTGAATCCAGTGGCACATTCTTAACTGAAAAAACATTCAAACCTATCAAGCACGGACAGATGTTTTTTATAGCAGGACCTGCTGGTAGTTTGCAAGTGTTGCGTGATCTAGGGTATCATGTGTTTGATTCAGTGTTGGACAACAGTTATGATCTAGAACTCAATGCCACACAGCGTTGGATGGCATTGACTCGATCAATCTTTTTTACTCAACCAGATTTACCACAACTGTTTGAACTGTGTCGTGCAGATATTGAACACAACCAACAGTTATTTCTTGCCAGCAAGAAGGACCGTTTAAATACCCTAATCAAGGAAATCAATGAATCCCATTAACTCATATACCAGTTGGCAACCACTAGAAGAAGTCATTGTGGGCCGTGCCTACACACCAGACTATTTTGACTTTATTGAAAACACACAGGTGCGCAATCAACTGCAACAAATTTTATCTGAAACAGAAGAAGATTTGACCAACTTGCAAAAGACCATTGAGACATATGGGGCACGGGTACGTAGACCTGAACTGCCCAACAAACACAATTTTCAACGTGATCAAATGAAGGGCAACGGTGCGCCATTGCCGCCGCTTACTCCACGGGATTGGCAGATCACGCTAGGAGACAAACTGCTACGTATGTTGGCCATGCAGGAATTAGATGCGTTATGCACAGAATATTCACAATCTGGTGGCATAGTGATCAATCCGCATGGTCCCACAGGATGGGATGAAAACTGTATTCTTAATCAAGCCAGTGCCAGTTGCATTGTGCGTGTGGGCCGTGATGTATTCTTTGACAACTCAGACTTTTTGCGTCCTGATCAAACTCGTTGGATTGTGGACAATGTACTAGGTCCAGAATATCAAATACACGAAGCCATCACAGACGGTCACGGTGATGCTGTGTTTGCTATATTAAAACCGGGTGTGCTGTTGAGTAGCAAACACGATGTGAATTTAAACTTGGCAGCAGACTTTCCAGGGTGGGACGTTTGCAAGATTTGGGATAGCAGCATCTGGGCTGCTATGGAAGTTGGCAAGTTCAAGTACGAACAATCACCGGGTGCTTGGTATGTGCAAGGGCAAACACCCACACCCGAGTTCACAGACTTTGTGAACACTTACCTAACCAAATGGACTGGCTTTGTGGCAGAAACAGTATTTGATGTCAACTGTTTGGTACTAGACGAATCACATGTGATCTTCTCAGCATACAACAAGGAAGTGTTTGATTACTGTCGTAAGCACCGGATAGAACCCATCATCAGCGAACTGCGACACAGTTACTTCTGGGACGGTGGTATTAGTTGTTGTACGCAGGATATTAGACGTCAAGGGGGTCTTGAGACTTATCTTTAAGACCCCAGCGTATCTTTAACCAAATGCGTTCGTGTATATAATAATCAATGCTCAACAAAATGTGCAATGCGGTTGCAAATCCTGTTGCATTTTTTATGTCTCCAGTAAACAAATAAGTCCAAAAGATCGTAAACAACCAGGCTGTTAGTCTATAAGTGAGCATTCTGGTCACTGTTCGTGCGTGTGTTTCTTTTACTAACATACTGTTACTCCATATAACATTTCAAAACGATCGGCATCTGCACGATCATTGACCATGGGTTCGCCACGTATGTTCAAACTGGTGTTTAGCAACATGGGACATCCTGTTTCGGCATACCATGCTTCCAATAACTGTCTTATTCCTGACCTATCCGCCTCCACCGTTTGAACTCTACTGGTACCATCAACATGACATATAGCAGGATAAACATCAGGTGCCCGGCAATGGGCAACTGACTGCATATAACTGTGAGTGTGCCAACCAGGCTGCATATTAAAATAGTCATCGGCCATCTCAGCAAGAATGACTGGAGCAAAGGGCCTGAATTTTTGTCTTCGTTTGATTGCATTTACTTGATTCTTGATTTCTGCCCCACGTGGGTCAGCAAGTAGGCTCCGGTTACCCAGTGCTCTGGGACCAAATTCAGCGCGACCAGAGGCCACTCCAACAATGCTATCGTGAAGTAACCCGCGAACAAGATCATCAACAGGATAAGGGCCAGGGATATCGTGACCAAGGTAAGCATTGTTCCAATGCAGCCTTCGACCATACGCAAGAGCAGCCGCCCCAAGGCTGCTGCCAGCGTCTCCAGGGCAGGGCATGATCCAGATGTTGTCAAAGTAATTTCCTAGTCGTCTATTGGCCAAGCAGTTGAGTGCAACACCACCTTGATACACAAGATTAGTGCTCCATCCAAAGTCTTTAGCACGTTGCATGACATTGCCTATCAGCCGTTCTAGCAATGTTTGAGCACTGGCTGCTATGTCCTCGTTGCTGAGACTGCCCATGAACTCGTCGTTGACTCCAGCGTGTAAGTTTTGTCCAAACTCTATTTCATCTGGGTCTCGTATTAACACTGCTTCCATCACATGATGGTAATGGTCTCGGCCATAAGCAGCCATGCCCATGGTAATGTATTCTTCATCTAGTGGGTGTAGGCCCACACGCTGAGTAATTGCACTATAAAAGAGACCCAGGCTGTGAGGGTATCGTTGTGCCCACAGTCGCTTGTACCGTGCTCGTCCTTGTCGATCATATTCTGCTCCCCAGATTGTGATGGTATCCCACTCGCCTATGGCATCAATTATCACAACTGTGGCACGATCATATGGGCTTGTTTGAAATCCGCCGGCTGCATGACTCAGGTGATGACTGTGGCAACTGTGTGGTGCTATTGGAAAAAATCCTTTGAGTTGTTGCTCAAGGATTTGTTTTGTAGTCAACTTGTTCCACTCTATGCCTTGACCGCTGTACCACTGGCGTAGCTGTTTTTTCCAGGGTGTTTCGTAATAGGCCACATGATCGATACCGCCTGTATTGCAGGCGTCCCATATCAAGTCTTGGTGGATGTTTGCATCATTTTTCTTTTTGCTATACCGCTCACTGTGTCCAGCAAATACAATATCACCTTGTGAATTGATCACTGCGGCAGCGGCGTCATGAAAGCCAGCTGAGATTCCTAAAATATTCATTTGTAGATAAATGGATCTCGTTTGCGAAGTTCTTTTAGTTTTTTTCTATAGCGTATTTCTAGGGTGATTCTATCCCAAAGTCTGCGTAACCATTTCATCCTAATCTCCTTGTTTGCTGTTCAGCGTAGTCTTGGTCGCTCCAACGATACTCATATGTAGCACCTGCGTCACTGGTACGAATTTTATACACATCAAGACGGACAGCAATCTGTTGCCAAATTTGATTGTAGTCTAGTGTACCAAAACTTTTGGTTAAATTTACTTGTGCTACTTTTGGATGCCCAATGGTTAGACCTGAATCTTCAGGATCAAATCCATTGTGTGTTAACCATGCACGAAAGTCGACCAACTTCTTAATTTGCCACGGATATGCGCCCGGGTCTCTGGCCCACTCTATGTCAAAATCACCAGCTGCTTCTGTTTGATTTCTTAGACTGGTTGTAACCAACTCATCTATACTGCGGCCTTCGTCGTTGAACACTTCCCAGTGGGCTTTGCCTACTGCTTTGTTCACTCCCACGTATACTCCTCCCATTTGTCTGTTGATTGTGTCTATTCCAAACAGTTTGTAATCCTCTGCATCTAGTGTGAAGCGTGGTGCATTGAGCCAACACATCAATTGACTGGGTCTACGCCACTCGGGTGCTTGCATGACCTTGCGCATGCTCAGCACAAGACTTTCGTATTCGTGGCACAACAAGTTTAATTGTCGTATATGCCAGCGGGTGCCAGCATCGGCCTTGGTCCAATAAGGACTCATGTTTCCTGCGTGTCCTTGCAGGTCTTCAAAATAACGATGCAACCTGTTCATGCGATCATGATCAACATCCAGATCGTCCTGTATGGTGCCTTCCACCGTGAACTGATCGTTGATGGTATAATCCAGATTGGCCGTATTAATTGCTTGTATGCTGGCATTAATCTGACCTACAATGTATTCAGCGTTGCGTTGACTTTCTGTCCAACCTAACCAGCAATAGTTTTTTTCTAAATGCAAGTCATTGCGTATGATATTGTTCAATGCCGTCAACCATTTGCGACTAAGGCTATTGTCTGTGACATCAATGTACAGCGTGAGATTGTCTGCACCACGCAGGTCTATTTCAATTCTATCAAGCAATGTTGTTCCACCATTCTAGCACCGCAGGACAATCAGCAAGTATTTCACTCATGGTGATCTTCTGTGTGCGTATGCTTTCTAATTGTAACACACGATCCCGTCCACTTGCAAGACCTTGGCGATAAGAGTCTGGCCATTGTTCTTCAAAAGTCTGGCGTGTTTTCAACTGCACCAGCATGTCACGCAATGCACCGTCTACCTGGGGCACAAGTTTATCTATCCACGGGTCTAATAATGTTCTGGGCAAGGCCAACGGGCTCATCACAATGTCTGGCGAGAATGAAAATATCACTTTAGCAAGAACTTCGACTCCGTATGTCTCGGCAAGTTGTCTAATGCGTGTAATTTCGAACATTCCGGGCAAAGTGAGCGTAAAGTCAATTCGTACTTGACGTCGGTGACGTTGGATCGCAACTGCCTGACCAAAATGCTCAAGCCAGCTATCATAGTCAAGGCCTGTTCTAATATATTCGCCAATTGTGCCTGTGCCATCGAGACTTGCGCATATCTGCCAATCGCGCAACCCGCTGAGAATATCGCGATATAAGTTAACACCTCGATAATCCACTCTGGATAGATTTGTATTGTATCTAGCATATACTCTTGGCCCATCCCCTAATTCAACTATGCGTTTCATATAACGCCAATGTTGTTCGTACATCAAGGGTTCGCCACCCACCCAGTACACTTCTTCAACACGATGCTGTTCCACAGCATCAGAAAACTCTGCTTCAATCTGACTGTCTTGAAAAGACGAGATATTCTTGCGAACTTCAGGCTGCATCCAGGTATTTTTGGGATTTGACCAGTCAACCATGTTGTGTTGCTTCTGTTCACTTTCCCAACTTGAGCTCAACATGTCTCCGCAAGTTCTACATTTAAAATTGCACAGATTACTAAATCTATAATCCCAACTAACAGGCTGCATTGTGGTACGTCCTGCGGTGTCAGTAGTTTCCCAAATGTCAGAGTACTTATGTTTAAACAACTGCCAAAAATATGTGCGGTAAACATCAGTGTTTAATAACTTGTCATTGCATACTTCGCACTCAGGCAATGTTTCGCCTGCCATCATGCGACTGCGCACACTCATCATGTGAGGTGAGTTCCAATGATGTTCTAACGTAATGGGAATGTATTCACCAGAGCCTGCAGCAGTATCTATGTACTGTTCAAAATTCTGCGCTGGTTCTCGTGATGCACAACACATACGCCGTTCTGTTTGTGGACTCAAATAAGTATGCACCCAAGGTGCCATGCACAGACTCATTGGTAATCAATCAAGTCAGCAAATTCTGGTTCAATTTCACGTAGATTTTGTTGTCGTTTTCGATCCAAGTCTGCAATTTTCATGCGTAACATAAATCCATCTGTGCTTGCACCGGTGTTCATGAAGTCTGTAATACGATTAAACTCCGTGCGATACTCGGAAGGTACGTCTGCGTCTCGTAAATATTCTGTAATTGCTGCTTTGGCAGTGTCTGGCAGCGTGGCAATGGAGAAATACCAAGCATCGTGCATCATGTTCCAGTAAACAAAGTCGAACCCTTGTGTCACAATCCAGCGAGCCAGCTGATCAATGTATCGAACGTTAAACACATTCACAGTGCTACAGCATTGTAATTGCAAGTTGGGCATGATCTGTCGTAAAAATTTAAATTGACCAATATTGTTTTCGACCACTGCCCAATATGCATTGGTACGTTGATATTCAAATCTCTTGCCCAGGTCATCGATGCTAAATGCTACTTCTACCGTTTTAAAATGCGGCCAAATGTTTTTACACCGTTGAGGAAAATGTGTGCCATTGGTGTTGTAGTGTATTTCAACTTGATGCGCAATTCCGCGATCAACAATGCCTTGCAACATGTCAAAGTGCTCGTCAATCATGAACGGTTCACCGCCAGTAAATTCAATGTAACGGATATCTGTCAACACTGCATCAATCTGTTGCCAGAACTGTGTGTTCTCTCTCGGCCATGCCCCGGCACGTAGCATTTGATATGCATGACTACTTTTCTGTTCGTCACGAGGTAACTGATTGATTTCTTCTGTGGCAAATTGACTGCTTGACCATGAGCCGCATATACGACATTTTAAATTGCAAATGTTACCCAGTTTCAAATCCAAGAACACCAAAGGCTTGGCATCCGCAGTCCACTCTGTGTCTGCAATGCTGTGTTTAAGTCTGTCTAGTGTGTGCATGCGTTTACTGGTACGACCACCTCGTTCTTCATTCCAACACTTGCGACAAGTCTGTGGCTGTTGACCAGCAAGAAATTGTTCTCGTAATTTGCGCATGTGATTGCTATTTTGTATGTCTGCAAAGTCAGCAGTGCTCAACTCAAACTTGTTGCCCTCATTGTCTAAGATTTCGTCATCTGCAAGACAACACGGTCGGACTGTGCCAATGGGACTGGCTTCTATACTGATCCAAGGTACAACACAGAATTTATCATGTGGTATGTTCATATTATTTTAATAATTCGTATTTCTTAAACTGATCCACCAACCAAGGAAATACTGTGGGCCAATGAGTGTTGCGTCGATGATCCATGGTATTTAAAAAGTCAAACAACCGATGCACTTCTTTTGGTTTTGGGCTGCCGCTACAGCTTTGTTTGGCAATACCAATTAAATAATTTTTGCTGGCCAGTTCTTCAGGAGTATGAGCAGGTTTTAACTCAATGGCACGAGCAAAATCTTCTTGAAAAATATCTCCAAATATGTCTATAAACATGTGACTGGGTCCATTTACAGAATTTTGATAATGATAAATTTTTCTTGTTTTACTCCATACATTTATTTTTTGCAATAATTCAGGCAAAGTTTTTATGGTCAACGGAGTAATAGTTGAATTTATAATCAAATTTATCCACGACTCACCTACTAGATACTCAAAGTTTTTTTCCCATTGTTGCAAGTCTAATGGATATCTCACATATTCTTGAGGAGTTCCCCAACAATCTAAACTGGCAGTGATTTCAAATTCTCTAATACATTCATTGTCAATTAACTGTTTAACACGTTGGATTATTTTTTGTAGGTGAGGCAATCGAGCATTTAAATTTGTAAACATTTGCAATTTTAATTCGGGTGCTGGATACTGCTCAAACAATTCCAAACACTGTTCTAATTCAGGTTGATACAGAGGTTCGCCGCCTAGTATGTTAAACACTGTGAGATCTTGTCGGTGAATTTTCAACCACTCAAATAATTTTTGTTTGTTGTGTTCAAGCTCTTTGCTTTTGACAAATGCAGGTTTTCCAAATTTTATATTTTCAGCGTCCCATAAACTGCTAAAGTGTGGACCACAGTACAAACATTTTAAATTACATGTATTATCAAAATATACTTCCAGCATTCTAGGAGTGACACGAATTGCATTGATATCCTGATCAAGTTCTTTGGGTGCATGAATTCCAGGAAAATCCAAATTTGTTATTCTGTCGCTTTGCCCGTTGGCTTTTTCAATGTCTTGACAATATTCACATCCCCGGTCCGGCCATTGTCCCTGCAGCATTCTTTCACGGTCGTTTAGCTTGGCAGGCGTATTATGAAAATCAAATGTTTGTGTATCAAATTTATGATGGTCTGTACGATGACAACTGGCGGTATTTTCTGTGGTAAGATAAATCGTACTCCACGTCCATTTTAACTGGCAGGCAGTGTCAGACACAATAGGAAAATGTTTATTAACTAATTTAGATTTGTTTTTAAAACTGCCAGGAGCATATCCAAACTTGTCAATACATTCTGTCTGAATGTGCTGGGGTAAATGATCAAATTCTAATTCAGTTTCACAGTCTGGCCACGCAGGATCTCGGATTTGTGTATAGAATTCTTTCCAGGTGCTCATTTCAATGCTGCCAATTCTGAAATGATATCCAAGATGTTTTCTTTTCTAATACTATCTAATTCGTATGTTTTGCGCCAAAATGTGTCAACCAAGTGTGTGTTATCTGTGGCCATCATGAAAGTGATAGCTGATTCAAAACCTTGTGTAGCACGACCCAGTGAGTCCTGATCTCGCAACCACAAGATATGATTCGAGTATCTTGTGCCCAATTCTTTTTTGTATTCAGCTGGCGCAATGTCTATTCTGTAGTATGCAGGATCTTGTAAGATATTTACATTCAAGTCCTGTGGTCGGACCAGGCCTTTTTCTACCCAGTCACGATGAAATTCTGGCAGGTGATGTGCATTTAGTATGCTCAAGGTGGGGCTGATGTAGAAGTCCACTTCTGGACATATCTCTATCATGTCTCTACGATTTTGTTCTACCACTGCCCAGTCTGTGCCTTTGCGAATGTACTCACCCCGTGTGCCACTGTCATCAAGGCTGGCGCCCACCGCTACACTGTCGAACTGCTTCCAGTATTCAAATACACTTTTTCCCCGAAGTTCAGTATGTGTGAAGTTTGTATTGTAGATCAATCGTACATCAAAGCGTTTTCTTCGAACCAGTTCCTCTAAGATGTTATAGTGTTCTTCCATCAGCAAGGGTTCACCACCGGCAAAGTAAATTTGCTCTACGTAGTCCAGGTGTGGTTCTAGTTGTTCCCACATGTCCAGTTTGGTACGCCCTGCATAGTTCAACACGGTGTTACGGTCCTTCCAGTCACCGCCGGCCAGCTTGGCTTGATCTTGATACCATTGGCTTGAAAAAATATGGCCACAACTGCGACATTTTAAATTGCACAAGTTACTGAACCGAATGTCCCAGTAGGTCATTTCAAAAGGGTTGTCATCTAACTTTTTGACATGATGCCCATGATGTTTGTTTGCACTCTTTCGTCCGCTGAAGAAGCCATTTGCCTCTTGTTCATAGCAACGACCACATGTAGCATTGGGTGTTTCCGCCAACATATCCTCACGCAGTTGTTGCATGGGTAGGTCAGTCCATATTTCTTTTAAGGTATTGTTGCGACAATTGCCAACTTGTCCTACTCCCATCTCAGCATGACAGCACGGATATGCTTCGCCTGTGGGATAGGCATGCAAGTGGGTCCAAGGATATATGCAAAATGTTTTTGATTCAGTCAACAAGAATTGTTCACGTTCAGTCAACTCTGTAGGACGCACTAGATCCGTGCTATTATATTTGTATTGAGTCATACCATTCTGCTAAGTTGGGAAATGCTCTCGCAAACACTTTGTCTCTGCGTTGATCGTATTGTGTGTAAAACTGCCAGAAGTCATTCAACAACTTGGGCATTTCAAATGCTTCTGAGTGAGGAGTTTTTACTACATCCAAATAATCAATCAGTCTTTGCACATGATTAATCTCATGTTCGTGCAAACAAGGATTGTCTTGATTGTGAAACAACCATGCTTCCAACTGCAAGCGATACCCAGTACGTATATTGTCGGGTAATACT
>Ga0209550_10002977_pt1 | contig 16231 bp, 17 predicted proteins | sample LauGreSuBDMM15SN_2_FD_187567 | JGI IMG/M metagenome (GOLD analysis project Ga0209550, IMG submission 187567) | Freshwater lake microbial communities from Lake Michigan, USA - Su13.BD.MM15.SN (SPAdes) (version 5) | ecosystem: Environmental > Aquatic > Freshwater > Lake | place: Lake Michigan...
CCTTTATAGTCATAACTTCTAATGGCAAGGTTGCCCATTAATACCGACTCGGTTAAAGGACCAGCAATATCAAAATGAGAACTCAGGTTTTTATGTTCTTTACTTCCATGACCCGCGATACATGCTTCTACCCATGCTGCATAGTGGCCTTCGTCACCATTTTTTACACGTTCAATAGTTTGTGGAACTTTAGTAGTTGCCGTTAAATTAGTAGGCAATAATTGTGGATTTACACCATAAGTGCCTGCCATCATTTTACCTTTGGTTCCCTCAAAAATGACACCGTTTCCTCCATCGCCCATTACTTCATTGGGTCCTAATTCAGCTGGACGCTCTGGTTGAATACCACCATCCATCCAATGTAATTTTACATCGGGTTTGCCATTTTGACCTTTGAAGGTTAAAATAATATGAGAAGCTGCTGGTGGACTATCTGGTGAATATACTCTTTGCCAAGGGGCCGTATAACGAGTGGCTACACTACATTCAGCAGCCACAGGATATCCTAATCCTACTACTGCAAAAGCAGGGGCCATAATATGACAAGCCATATCTCCTAATGCGCCGGTTCCGTAATCCCACCATCCTCTCCAGTTAAATGGCAATAAATCAGTGAAATAACTTTTTTCAGGAGCCGTTCCTAACCACAAATTGAAATCTAATTCTTTTGGAATTTGGTTGGCGGTTGCAGGACGAATTACACCTTGCGGCCAAACAGGTCTGTCGGTGTAACAATAAATAGTATGTACGTCGCCAATTAAGCCTGCATTATACCAGTCTTGTAACATACGTACACCATCCCCCGAAGAACCTTGGTTACCCATTTGTGTGACTACACTATAATCGTGTGCTGCCTTGGTCATCATTCTTGCTTCGTAAATATCGTGTGCCATTGGTTTTTGCACATACACATGCTTGCGCAATTGCATGGCAGCCGTTCCTTGTACGCCGTGCATATGATCTGGTGTAGATACGGAACAAGCATCAATACGTGTATGTTCTTTTTCTAACATTTCTCTATAATCCGTATAAACTTTTGCTTTTGGATAACGCTTACGGCTAAGTGCAGTTTGACGCTCATCTACATCACACAAAAATGGAATGTCTACTTTGCCAGTTTTAAAGAAGTAGTCTAAATCACTTTCTCCTTTACCGCCAGCACCAATACCAGCAATTTGTAATTTGTCACTTGGTGCAGTAAATCCATTACCGCCCAGTACCTGTCTTGGCACAATGTAAAACCCCCCAAGGGCCACCGCTGAGTTTCTTATGAAATCTCTTCTCGAATTAATTGACTTTTTTCTTGACATAGCAATCTTTAGTTGTGTGGTTTAAAATCGTTTCAAATCCTTATAGAAATCGTTCTGTTAAATTATTAAAAAATACCGAAAAATCATAATTATTTTGATGAGTGAACAAAAGCATAGTTCCTTTCGTTATTAAAGCTTAAATTGCTAACTCTCAAAGCCAAATTGTATGCAAGCATCAATACAACAATTAAGAACTTATTTTTTATCTGGAGCCACTCAGTCCTATGCGTTTAGGCTCAATCAGCTTAAAAGGCTTAAAAAGCTAGTACTTGAGCATGAAAAAGAAATTTATTCAGCACTTTATGCCGATTTAAAGAAAACGGACGAAGATGCTTGGGCAACCGAGGTTGGCTTTTTCTTAAGTGAACTGAATCACACCATAGAACATTTGAAAGGGTGGATGCAACCTGCTTCCGTACCCACCAATTTATTAAATCAGCCCTCTAGTTGTTTTACTATTAGGGAGCCATTGGGGGTGGTATGTATTATTGCTCCTTGGAATTATCCTTTTCAATTATTATTAACACCTTTAGTGGGTGCCATTGCAGGGGGAAATTGTGTGGTGTTAAAACCAAGTGAGTTTGCACCAGCTACTGCTAAAATAATGAGCAAAATTATTCATGCTTTATTTCCTACTAATTATATTTTATATGTAGAAGGAGAGGGTGCTACCGTATTGCCTCCGATGTTAACGGAGAATAGATTTGATCATATTTTTTATACAGGCAGCACTGCAGTAGGAAAAATAATTTATAAATATGCGGCAGAACAATTGGTTCCTGTTACTTTAGAACTGGGAGGGAAAAGCCCTGCTGTGATTACATCAGACGCTAATTTGCGTGTTGCTGCAAGACGTATAGCAAGTCCTAAATTTTCCAATTGCGGACAAATGTGTATCGCACCCGATTATATATTAGTGCCTACCGAGTTAAAGGATAACTTAATTAAAGAATTGATTAGTGCGATTCAACAATTTTACGGAGCCAATGCAATTGAATCTGAACATTATGGAAAAATAATTAATGATAAACAATGGCTAAGAATAACTTCTTATTTATCAGAAGGTGAAATTGTGTATGGAGGAAAGTCGGACAGAGATAAATTATTTATTGAACCTACCATCATGACGGGTATTCATCCAAATGCCAAAATTATGCAGGATGAAATTTTTGGACCTGTTTTACCTATTCTTACTTACCAATCTAAGGAAGAAGCCTTGGCGATTATTCAACACAATCCCAATCCTTTAGCATTTTATGTTTTCACCGAAAATAAAACGGACGAGCAATATTGGTTAACCAATGTGCCATCTGGAGGTGCCTGTGTAAACAATGCTACATTGCATATCACTAATCACGACTTACCCTTTGGTGGAAGGGGTTTTAGCGGAATAGGAGGGTATCACGGCAAATCAAGCTTTGATACATTTACGCATTTAAAGTCGGTCTTAAAAACACCTACTTGGATAGATCCTAATTTTAAATATCCGCCTTACACAGGAAAAAGTTGGTTGTTGAAAAAATTAATCGGGTAATCGTACTACAAAATATATGCTTCTTAAATTAGATTTGGTTTGAAAATAAAAAAAACAGTCATGATAAAAATTGCCATCGCCTTTGGTGTTTTGGTTACTGCTACTTTGATTATGAAGAAGCCAGGCATGTCTTACAGACAGTCTGTCTTAAAAACATTGTATCCAGCCATCATGTGGTCCAGTAAATCAAGTGGTAAGAAGCAAATCCTAACCAATAAAAATAATGCTGCTTCATTGGCTTCTTTTTATTCCTTATCGGCAAAAGATATTAATGGTAAGGAGTTTAAATTTTCAGACCTCAAAGGAAAAAAAGTATTAATAGTGAATACGGCAAGTAATTGCGGATATACCGGCCAATACGAAGCCTTAGAAAAATTAGCGCAACAGTTTGGCGATAAATTGGTGGTAATTGGTTTTCCCTCCAATGATTTTAAAGAACAAGAGGCTGGGGCTAATACCGATATCGCAAGTTTTTGTAAAAAAAATTATGGAGTTACTTTTCCGTTAATGGAAAAATCTGTGGTGATTAAAGGGCATGATCAAAACGAAGTGCATAAATGGTTATCGGATATGACCATTAATGGATGGTGTCATCAGGAGCCAGCTTGGAATTTTTGTAAATATTTAGTGAATGAACAAGGAGTGCTTACTCAATATTTTCCAATGACTGTGGATCCTTTAGCACCCGAAGTAATTAGTGCGATTAAAGCGAATTAAATAGGACAGTGTTCGTGGTAATTTTCTAATACAATTTTCCCGGACTCAATGACCGTTCCTTTATATTTTTCTTTTATTTCATCTAGTACTGCTTCAATTTCTAAAGGATCGGTGATACGCACTAATTTGGCGCGATAATCTTTAATACTAGGCAGGCCTTTTAGATAATTGGCATAATGTCTTCTCATCTCGTTAATGCCCGCAATAGGCCCCTTCCATATTAGCGATTTTTGTAAATGTTTTCTTGCCACTTCTACGCGTTCTTCAATGGTGGGATCAGCTAGCTTGGTACCCGTTGCTACAAAATGTTTTATTTCTCTAAATATCCATGGATAACCAATGGCAGCTCGGCCAATCATAATGCCATCTACGCCATATTTATTTTTATACGCTACCGCTTTTTCTGGCGAATTGATATCTCCATTTCCAAAAATAGGGATGGTTATGCGCGGGTCATTTTTTATTTCACCAATAAGGGTCCAATCGGCTTCGCCCTTATACATTTGCATACGCGTTCTACCATGAATGGCCAATGCTTTAATACCCACATCTTGTAAGCGTAAAGCTACCTCTCTAATATTTTTGCTGTTCTCGTCCCAGCCCAATCTTGTTTTAACTGTTACCGGGAGGTTGGTACTTTTTACTACCGCTTCAGTGAGCCGAACCATCAAATCCAAATCCTTTAATACCCCTGCACCGGCTCCTTTCATGGCTACCTTTTTTACTGGGCAACCAAAATTAATATCAATTAAATCGGGGTTTACTGTGTCTACAATTTTGGTACATAAAGCCAAGGCTTCTTCGTCCCCACCAAATATTTGTATGCCAACAGGGCGCTCGTAATCGTAAATGTCTAACTTTTGTTTACTCTTAATGGCGTCCCGAATTAGCCCTTCGCTACTTATAAATTCGGTGTACATTAAGTCTGCACCATTGTCCTTGCAAACGGCTCTAAATGGGGGGTCACTTACATCCTCCATGGGAGCAAGTAATAAAGGGAAATCGGGTAATTGTATATTGCCTATAGAAACCATATGAATTCATTATCTTGCATCCTATGAATGCTTGTGCAAATGTAACAATAAATTGTGTTTAGATGAATAATGATAAAAGAAGCCTTTTTCAGATGAATCCCGCAATGCGTTTTGTTATTTTTTTTATCATGACGGGCATCAGTTTATTATTAGGTGTAATGATAAGTTTTTCGGTTGTTGCGTTTGTTTTAGGTATTCCTTTTTCTTCCTTGCCCACTGCTTTGCTAGCGCCCCAAAATGCTAAAATTGCTTTGGCGGCAAATGCCATCGCCGCGATCATTTCTTTTTTGATTCCAAGTTGGGCTGTCGGGTTCTTTGCAAAAGGAAATATTGCCCATAATATGGGTTTTAATAAAATAGGCAGCCTTTATAAGGTATTGATAGTGGTTGTATTGGCTTTTTCAGGCTTGGCTTTAAGTGGTGCTTTGGCAACTGCAACCGAACTGATCCCCATTCCTAAAGATTGGAATGATTGGGCAGTAGCATTAGAGGAAAGTTACAAAAAAGCGATGGTCGCTATTACCAATATGAAATCTGGGAATGATTTATTTGTGAATTTACTATTAGTGGCCTTTGTTCCTGCTGTAATGGAAGAGCTTTATTTTAGAGGCGCTTTGCAAAAGACCATTAAAGACTGGTTTGGAAATGCAATTCCAGCAATTATTCTTACGGCCATCATATTTAGCGCTTTTCATTTTTCATTTTTTGGATTTTTATCACGAATGGCATTGGGTGTGATGCTTGGTTTTATTTATGAGTATACAAAGACCATTTGGCTTCCCATTCTTCTACATTTTATAAATAATGGGGTTGCTATTATTGGATTATATTTAGTAAGAAATGATGTACAAAAAACAAATCAATTGATGGATGAGGGCATGCCCATTTATTGGGGTGCAGCGGCATTGGTATTAATCATTTTTCTTTTATTACAATTAAAAAAAGATATTCCGAATGAAAGATTGGAAAATGATTTACACAAATAGTAATTTATCAACCGCAGCCATGGTGGCTGGTTTGTTAAATGAAAAAGAAGTGCCTGCAAAATTATTAAATCGAAAAGATTCGGCGTATGTGTTTTTGGGTGAAGCAGAAGTGTATGTTCCTGACGAATTTGTTTCCATTGCTAAGGAAATACTTAGTACCATTGAATTAGACAAATTAGACGTATAGTTGTATATTGAATAAAATTTTAATAAGTTATGGCATTTAATTTTTCAGTTTTTAAGGTAAGGGCATTATCCGCCATTGTTTTTGCAATTATTATGCTAGTAGGTATCATATGGAACAACTGGTCATTTTTCACTTTGTTTGCAGTGATTGCCATTGGGTGTTTATACGAATATCAAAAATTATTAGCCCTTATTTATCCTAGCTATAAGAATATTTCAGTAATTCATAAGTGGGGACTCATTGTATTGGGGGTTAGCATCATGTTTGCGCTTTCCAATACAATTTTACCCATTGACGGCGCTATTTTTAATTTATTTAGAACTAAAATAATACCCATATTGGCCGGCGTTCTTTTATTATCAGATATCGTAACCAAAAAGTTTAGTTTACAAAATTTGGTAATCAGTTTTGCGGGGTTAATTTATATCCCCATGAGTTTATCATTGTTTTATATCATTAAGGGGCAAAATGCAAATTATAATTATGATCAGTATTATGCTGCGTATAAGTTTGTAATTCCTTTATTAATTGTTGTGTCTATTTGGGTAAATGATACCATGGCATATTTAGTGGGGTCATTTATTGGTAAAAGACAATTATCGCCTGTTTCTCCCAATAAAACTTGGGAAGGCACTATTGCAGGCATTGTCATTACGGTGTTGTTGGTGCCAACTATTACTACGTATATTTTTAGAGGAGAATTAAATACCAACTTTGTGTTTTTACTTTGCTTGGTTTCTACTATTGCCGGTACATATGGTGATTTATTTCAAAGCGGTTTAAAAAGACAAGCGGGTGTAAAGGATAGTGGTAAAATGATGCCAGGTCACGGCGGTTTTTTAGATCGATTTGATTCTATATTATTGGCCGTACCCTTTGTTTGGTTCTTAATGGATATACTTTACCGTCAATAAAAAAATTAGTTTTATCTTTGCGCTTTAAATTGTTTGCATGACTATACATAAAGAAGGAACGCCCACTATTGCTTTAACTGCATTTTTAGTTGGCCTAATTAATATTGCTAGCTTTTCTTACCTTTTTCCAATTAGTACGATTGCTGGCTGGGCAGTTTTCATACTTACCCTTGGGTTATTTTTATTTATCGTTTCTTTCTTTAGAATGCCTAACAGAAATTGGACTTCAGATGCATCTGCGATTGTTTCGCCTGCAGACGGCAAGGTAGTGGTGATTGAAGAAGTAGCACCCGATGAATATTATAAAGAAAAGAGAATTCAGATAAGCGTATTTATGAGTCCTGCCAATGTGCATGTAAATAGAACACCTATTGCTGGAAATATTATATATAACCAATATCATCCTGGTAAATTCTTGGTGGCTTGGCATCCAAAGTCCTCCACCGACAATGAACGTTGGTCCGTGGTGATTGAAAATGATAAAGGAAGTATTTTGTTAAAGCAAATTGCGGGTGCGTTGGCACGTCGTATTTGTAATTACGCAGCTGTTGGAACGAAATTTGACCAAACTGCGGAATACGGATTTATTAAATTTGGAAGCCGTGTGGACTTATTGTTGCCATTAGATGCAAAGATAAATTGTAAAATTGGCGATGTGGTTAAAGGCGGGATCACTGTTTTAGCCAATTGGTAATTTCTATTTTATAATATTTAAGAAGCCTCGAATTTCGAGGCTTCTTTGTTTATTACAAGATATTTTCTAACTCTTTTAAATGTGTAATGGTATAGGTTGCGGGCACTGTTGGAACTGCATTAATATGATTCACAAATACAGAATCCATTCCTATATTGATAGCCCCTTGAATATCGGCACTTTGGTTATCACCAATCATAATACTTTCTTCTAATTTTGCATTTGATTTTTGTAAAGCGTATTCAAATATTTCCTTGTTGGGTTTTAAGCTATTGCTTGCTTCTGAAGTAATTACTTCTTTAAAGTAGGGTGCTATATTTGAGTTTTCAATTTTTTTAAACTGCACAGATTCAAAACCATTGGTAATAAGGTGCATTTGATACCCTTTGGCTTTTAAGTAGTCTAAAATTTCCATGGTATAGGGAAATAAACTTTTCTTATTAGGCAAGATATCTAAATAATCAAAAGACATCGCTCTTGATAGTGTTTCGTCCGCAATTTTGTATTCCAATAAGCTTAAATATATACGCTTCCACCTGAGTTCCTCCTGCTTAATAAATCCCTTTGTATATCTATCCCATAAACGGTGATTGTGAATACTATACTGATCAAAAAAAGCATCAAAATCGGTGATGCCCTTTGCGGTTAAATTATATTTATGATGTAGTTCTAATAAGGTTTCTTTTGAATTCATTTCAAAATCCCAAATAGTATGGTCTAGGTCAAAAAATAGGTGCTGATAGGACATGATTCCTTTAGGTGTTTTTTATATGTAGCGAATTTACAGGATTGCTTCTTATCTTTATTGTATATTATTATCATTTTTATATGAATATTGTAATTACTGGCGCCTCTAAAGGAATTGGATATGCGATTGCAGAAATATTTGCTGCCCATGGGCATCATTTGGTTTTAACGAGTAAAACACCTGCTGCGTTGGAAACCGCAGTGGCAGGATTGAGTAAGGAATTCCCTGCAGTGCAAATTGAATCCATGCCCGCGGATTTATCTATTCAAAAAGAAGTAACCGCTTTTGCTAATTGGTGCCTAGAAAAAACGGAACCTACAATTTTAATTAATAATGCAGGATACTTTTTGCCCGGTAAATTACAGGATGAAGCAGCCGGTCAGTTGCAGGATCAGCTCAACACTAATTTATTTTCAGCGTATCATTTAACCAGGGCTTTACTTCCTAGTATGCTTACACGTAAATCTGGACATATTTTTAATATCTGTTCTATTGCATCCTTAGATGCTTACGAGCATGGAGGAGCTTATAGCATTAGTAAATTTGCATTATTAGGATTTTCTAAAAATCTAAGATTAGAATTAAAAGATAAAGGAATAAAAGTAACGGCAGTTTTTCCTGGTGCGGTTTTTACTAATAGTTGGGCGGGCTCTGGTGTGGATCCTAAAAGAATTATGGAATCCAGTGATATTGCTAAAATGATTTATGCTGCAACGCAATTAAGTGCTCAAGCAGTGGTAGAGGATATTGTGATGCGTCCACAGTTGGGAGATTTATAAACGTTCCTCCGTATCATCAATGCGAGGTGTAGTATTAAAACTTTCCCTTGCTTTTTTAGTAGCAGCTAATCTTTCAATAATTACTTGTGCAATGAGCTTACCCGCATCCTCATTTGGATTCGCATTTAAAATATTTTTAAGCTTTGCTTCCGATACATCAATACGATATAGTATTTGAACCAGTCTGGAGAAATCATTTTTAATTAGCTCATTAATGGTTAGCTCTAAACTGGGTGTATCTAACTTTTCTAGAGATTGTAAATTAATTTCCATAATCGATCTTTAAATAAACTTTTCAATTACCCCTAAGCTAAATAAAGCAAAGTCATATTTAACGGGATCCTTAGGATCTAAAGTTCGGCAATAATGGGTTAATTCCAATGCTGCTTGCCAGTCGGTTTGTGGCCTTTTTAAAATACCCATCGTTCTTGAAACCCTTGCCACGTGGACATCTATTGGAATAATTAATGCGGAAGGTTTAATAGAATGCCAAATACCAAAATCTACTCCTTGCTTGTCTTTCCGAATCATCCATCTTAAAAACATATTTAGCCTTTTACAGGTAGATCCGGATACGGGACTGGAAACGTGTTTTTGCGAACGCCTGGGAGCGTCTTCCAATGACATAAAGTAGGTTTGAAAATGCGTTAAGGCTGCTTCTGCCGTATTAATTTTTTTTTGAGTGAACTGATTTTTGAAAAATGCAGTTTCTAAGGAGGACTGTTGCTTGTAATGATGATTAAAAAATTCTATACAGTACAATGCATCTGTATCATTGAAGGTTCGGTGTTTGAAGCCTATTATTTTTTTTAAATCTTTGGCAGTATGATGGAGGCAAAATTCATGAGGCGAACCATCCATCCGATTCATTAATTCATTGCTCTTATTAATGATAGTCGTTCGATTGCCCCATGCAAAGATGGCGGCAAAAAAAGCAGCAATTTCTATGTCTTGCTGCTTTGTAAATTGGTGAGGAATACAAATGGGATCTTTTTCAATGAAATCAATCTTATTGTATTGCTTTACTTTTTGGTCTAATATTTTTTTGATCGCTTCCTGTGTACTCACTTTACCCAATGGCTTGTTCTAAATCGGCAATAATGTCTTCTGCATCTTCAATACCCACACTCAAACGAATTAGTCCATCGGCTAAGCCATTGGCAATTCTTTGTTCGCGAGGTATAGAAGCATGTGTCATACTTGCCGGGTGATTGATTAAGGATTCTACACCTCCAAGACTTTCTGCTAAAGAAAATATTTTGGTGTTAGATAATACTTTGGTAGCGGCTGCAATGCTGTCGTCTTTTAAAGTAAAACTCATCATGCCTCCAAAACCGCGCATTTGCTTTTTAGCAATGTCATGGTTTGGATGGTCTGCAAATCCACACCAGTATACCTTTGCGACCTTCGGATGTTGACGTAAATAGGCTGCTACTTTTTCACCGTTCTCACAATGCCTTTGCATTCTTACATGTAAGGTTTTAATACCTCTCAATACTAGGAAACAGTCCTGTGGACCGGGCACTGCACCTGTACTTTTTTGAATAAAATATAATTGGTCTCTTAGTTCTTGGTCATTCATTACTAAACAACCTTGTATGACGTCACTATGCCCTCCTAAATATTTGGTTGCCGAATGCATTACAATGGTTGCACCATCGTCCAAAGGATTTTGTAAATAAGGGGAGGCAAAAGTATTGTCCACACAAACAATACAATTGTGTTTTTTACCAATAGCGGATATGGCTGCAATATCTGTGATATTCATTAATGGGTTGGTTGGTGTTTCTACCCAAATGAGTTTTGTTTTAGGGGTAATGGCATTGGCAACATTTTCTGCATTAGAAGTATCTACATAATGAAATTTAATATTCATTTTTTCATATACTTTGGAAAATAAACGATAGGTGCCCCCATACATATCATGTGCAGCAATGACTTCGTCACCTGGCACCAATAAGCGCATCACCGCATCTGTTGCAGCGACACCACTTGCAAAAGCTAATCCAAATTTTCCGTTTTCAATCACAGCAAATGCTTCTTCCAGTGCAAAGCGAGTAGGGTTTTGACTACGCGCATACTCATAGCCCTTATGCACACCTGGAGCAGATTGCACATAGGTAGAGGTTTGATAGATTGGGGTCATAATAGCGCCTGTACTAGGATCTGGGTGCGCACCTGCATGTATATACTTGGTTCCTAAATTATTTTTTGTGCTCATATTAATTTATATTTCTTATTTTTTGAATCCGAATATTTTTAAATTCTTTTTTATTTGATTTGATTACCGTTTTTAAATAAGCGGTAGGAAAATAGAGTTGGAACAATTACCATAACAGCAGTGACAGCTATGAATACGATAAATCCTGCTGCCGAATAAGTAATGATACATCCTAGGATACTTAAGAATCCAACCATAAATAATGCCAATTTTTTGAACATGCCATCATCTTCTAACTTGAATCTTTTAGGATCTAAATTCTTGATATTAGATAATAAGAAGAAGGTGAACAATCCCGCCCCCGCCATGATGCCGGGTCCTAAAAAAATATGATCTCTTCCACCAAATCCGTCGGCTTCTCCTTTTAAATTAAAGTGAGTAGGAATAATAGAGGGTAACCCAGGGTAAATATATGCTGCATATCCAAATGGGATAGCCAATAAGATAATCGCAAATAAAAGATTAGGAGTGAACGTTTTCATCCAATAACAGTGTTTAATGGTTCCGTCAGTTTGATACCACAAGTTACTATTTATGCCTAAAAAATAATTACTTTTGCATCAAATCAGAAAAAATGAGCAAAGGACCCGTTTCTCAATTTATTGAACATCAATACAGGCATTTTAATGCTGCTGCTTTAGTGGACGCTGCTAAAGGGTATGAAACCCATTTATTAGAAGGCGGTAAAATGCTAGTAAGTTTAGCAGGTGCCATGAGTACTGCTGAACTAGGTATTAGCTTGGCAGAAATGATTCGCCAGGACAAAATTGCTATAATTAGTTGTACCGGCGCCAACTTGGAGGAGGATGTGATGAATTTAGTAGCGCATAGTCATTATAAGCGGGTGCCTAATTATCGAGACTTGACTCCACAAGACGAGTGGGATTTATTAGAGAACCATTATAACCGTGTAACGGATACTTGTATTCCGGAAGAGGAAGCATTCAGAAGATTACAAAAGCATATTGTGAAGTTTTGGAAACAAGCAGAAGAAAAAGGGGAGCGTTATTTCCCGCATGAATTTATGTATCAAGTTATTTTGAGTGGTGAGTTAGAGCAATATTATGAAATTGATCCAAAAGACAGCTGGATAGTAGCCGCTGCTAAAAAGAATATACCAATTGTGGTGCCAGGTTGGGAGGATAGTACTACAGGAAATATTTTCGCGAGTTATGTAATCAAAAATGAATTAAAAGCAAGTACGGTTAAAAACGGCATTGAATATATGGTCATGTTAACCGAGTGGTACAGAGCTAATAGTGGTGGAAAGGGCGTAGGCTTTTTCCAAGTGGGTGGTGGTATTGCTGGTGACTTTCCAATTTGTGTGGTTCCTATGATGTATCAGGATTTAGAATGGCATGATGTTCCTTTTTGGAGTTATTTCTGTCAAGTAAGTGATAGTACCACTTCTTATGGTTCTTACTCTGGTGCAGTACCGAATGAAAAAATTACTTGGGGTAAATTAGATATTCATACACCAAAGTTTATTGTAGAAAGTGACGCAACCATTGTGGTTCCGTTGATCTTCGCCTATATTTTAGGCCAATAGAACCAATAATAATATTGAAATAAAGTATAAAAACAAAAAAGCCCTTAAATTTTATTAAGGGCTTTTTTGTTTATCGTGCAGGCATGTTTAAAGGAATATCTCTTTTTAACATTTCATCTCTGTTGGCAATTTCGCATGCAGTATGATAAACCATTACAGTTCTCTTTTGCATTAATTCAAAATTGATTTTCTCAATGGTATCTGTTGGCTTGTGGTAATCTGCCAATAACATACCGTCATAGAAGAACAAAACAGGAACGCCCTTTCTTGCAAAGTTATAATGGTCGCTTCTATAATAAATCATATTCTTATCATTAGGATCATCGTATTTGTAATCCAATGTAATATTACTTGACTTCTTATTCGCTGCTTCGTTAATGATAGGTAAGTCGGAGCTTAATTTATCATGACCAATTACATATATATAGTTTAATGAATCGGCAGTAGTGCGCTCAGTATCTACGCGACCAATCATATCAGTATTTAAATCGGCAGTGGTTTTTTCCAATGGAAATATTGGATGCTCAGAATAGTATTGAGAACCCCATAAGCCCTTCTCTTCTCCACTCACTGTCATAAATACAATGGTACGTCTTGGGCTTTTACCTTTTTTTGCAGCCGCTGCAAATGCTTCTGCCATTTGCATTACACCTACTGTACCTGAACCATCATCGTCGGCACCATACCAAATCACATTGCCTCTTTTGCCTAAATGGTCGTAGTGGCCTGTTAAAAATAAATACTCGTCTTTTTTATCAGTACCTGGTAAAATAGCAATTACATTACTGCTTTCTAAATTATCGGTTTTCTTTGTTGCTACTAAAGTTACATCCACATTGTAATCTCCTTTTGCAATGGATCCTAAGGCACTCACAGAGGCGCCAGATTTTCCTAAAAGGGCATTGGCAATACTAGTAGAAATATTAGCCATTAAGAATCCTGTCGCATCGTTCTTTTTTAAGTACATGTTTCCTTTTGTTTCCGTAGGTGTTTTGCGTGGGAATCCTGCTGAAACAATTAATAAACCTGCAGCTCCTTTTGTATTCGCTGCGCGCATTTTAGCCATTGGTGAAGCAGGATTTGCATTAAATGCACGGTTACCACCTTGCCCCATTGTAGGCATGCCTTCACTTGTGCCTTCAAGGATGACTACTAATTTTCCTTTTACGTCTAAGCCTGCATAATCATTGACGCCTTTTGCGTCATCTACTATTCCGTAGCCTGCAAATACCACATTTGAGTAATCCCATTTTCCATTAGAAATGGTTTGTAGAGAAAAAGTAAAATCCTTATCCCATTCAAAACTGGTACCATTCACAAAAATTGCTTTTGCAGTTAAGTTATCTTGGTAAACAGGGTAGGTTTGTTGGTAGCTATCCCCATTGCCTGGTTGTAACCCCATTCTTTTAAATTCAGACTCAATATAAGCAGCTGCTCTCTTTTGTCCAGGGCTTGCTGTTTCACGGCCTTCCATTTCGGCACTCGCAATTACGGAGAGCTTTTTTTTTAAAGCTTCTGCTGTAATCACTGTACTAAATTTAGTAAGCTCTTTTCCTTTTTGTGCAAAAGAAACAACGCTTATTAAAAGCGATAAGATCCAAATTAATTTCTTCATGTAATTGATTTTTTAAAACGGTTTAATGAATGTCTTACGAACAACTTATTTTATTCACCCTATTTTGATGTCTACCTCCTTCAAATGCGGTAGTCATAAATTTTTCAATCATTTCTTTAGCAGCCTCTATACTTACAAATCTTGCAGGTATACAAATCATATTGGCGTCATTGTGCAAGCGGGTTAGTGCTGCCACTTCCGTTAACCAACACAAGCCAGCTCTTATGCCTTCGTGTTTATTGGCTGTCATGGCTACGCCATTGGCGCTCCCACAAAATAAAATACCGAAAGCAGATTCACCAGTTTCTACACTTGTTGCGGTAGGATGTGCGAAATCGGGATAGTCAACAGAATCCGCATTATAGGTGCCAAAGTCTTTTACGGTGTAGCCTTTAGTTTCTAGCCAAGTTTTCACCTGAGCTTTATAATCTACGCCTGCATGGTCTGCACCGATTGCAATGGGTTTTGAAGTATCAAATACAAATGACATACTGTAATTTAGTTTAAACTATTTATAATTTAATAAGCGATCTCTTAATCCCACTCTTCATCTTCTATCTGCAGTGATTTATAGGCCCATCTTGAAACAAAAATACTAAACTCAAATAAAGTATATAATGGAATAAATACAATTGTTTGACTATACCAGTCTGGACTTGGTGTAATGAATGCAGACACTACTAAAATAATGACTACTGCATACTTCCTTTTGGCAGATAAAAACTTAGGGGTAATGATACCCACTTTAGTAAGTAAAAATACAATCACAGGCATTTCAAATGCAATACCACAACCTAATATCAAATTGGTTAAATTATCTAAGTAGTCAGAAAAAGTAGGCGTAGTGGTAATAATATTTTTTGTACCTAATTGAAAGCTGGCTAAGAAATTAAAAGTGAATGGGCCTAAAACAAAAAAACCAAATGCAGCGCCCGTAAAGAAAAAGAAGGAAACCCAGAAAATAGCAAACCTTGTATTTTTTACTTCTTTCTCTTTCAAAGCTGGTTTTATAAAGTTCCAAATTTGCCAAAACACAAATGGGAAAGCAATAATAATTCCACCCACCATAGCCATACTAATGGCACTTAAAAACTGACCACCAAATGTGGTACTTTGTAATTGTGTTTTTACAGGTGGCATACACAAGGAATCCCCTAAATTCAACCAATGACTTAAGTTACAAAAAGCACGATAGGTGATAAAGTTTGGATCTAATGGACCCGTTATCACATTATCCATAATCCAGTCACGGTATATAAAAAGTACAAGTGCTGCTATTAAAATAGAAGATAGCGATCTGACAATAGTGCCTCTTAAAATTTCAAGATGATCAATAAATGACATCTCTGCATCTTTACTCTTTTTAAATCTATCAAATATTGCCATGTTATGAATTCAATGAAGGCTAAAGTTAAGGCTTATCAGGCAAAAAGGGAAGTCATTTACTTAAAATAGTTTTAGCGAATCTTTATCTTCACTTTCTCAATCCTAGTATCGCTTACAGCCAATACTTCAGCGTCAAAATGGGCTAAAGTAATTAAGGTTTTCACCTTGGGAATGGCCTCGTGGTGATGTATTAAATATCCGCTTAATGTTTCGGAGTTTTCGGCCCCAAAATCAATGCCATATTTTTCGGTCAGATAATCCAATTCAAGTCGTCCACTAAAAATAAAATCCTTGTCAGAAAGTTTCTTTTCAATAAACTCCTGTTCATCGTATTCGTCATCAATTTCTCCAAAAATCTCCTCTAATACATCCTCCATGGTTACGATACCTGCGGTGCCTCCAAATTCGTCCACAACCCAGGCAATACTTTTTCGCTTCTTAGAAAACAAGTTTATTAAATCTGCTGCATTCATGCTTTCTGGTACCAATAAGATGGGGTGTATGATAGCAGCGATATTTTTTGGTTTTTGAAATAAGTCCAACTGATGTACATAGCC
>Ga0209550_10002978_pt1 | contig 16228 bp, 5 predicted proteins | sample LauGreSuBDMM15SN_2_FD_187567 | JGI IMG/M metagenome (GOLD analysis project Ga0209550, IMG submission 187567) | Freshwater lake microbial communities from Lake Michigan, USA - Su13.BD.MM15.SN (SPAdes) (version 5) | ecosystem: Environmental > Aquatic > Freshwater > Lake | place: Lake Michigan, USA...
CTTCTTTGGTGAGTAACCCAACCGACCGAAAACAAATAAATAAAATGATTACTAGAAAAATAGAATTAACCAAACCAAGATTGTTGCAGTTTATATCAAATATTGTGAACGACAATACTTGTCCGGAACCAATTCATTTTGAATTACCGAGCAAGGCTAGTTATTCTTATGACGACATCGTTTCTCTCAACTTGACAGAAAAGAAATATTTAACAACAAAAGCATTAGGACAAAAACATTCTCTCGTTGATAATGAATATCCTTTTATAAGTAATCCTTTTGTAGTTGAGCATTTTGACGAGTTAATAGAAAAGTACGGTAGAAAATCCTTGGCGTCTTTAAATAGTAATTTGTTAATGAATACTGGAAAAATACACAAGAATAATATATATTTATGTCTTGCAGTGGATGTATTAGAAAATATAAAAAAAAAGAATCTAAGCGAACAGACTGGTATAAAAATATATTTCCCAGTTCTATTTAAAGACGATGTATTTTCTCTCAACTTGTTAAATAACAAGAGGCAATTCTTAATTGAAAAGTCATTAAAACAAGTAAATGAATCTACTTTTGAGATGTTTTCTAGTGTCGACTTGTTTTATGATGTATATAAAGAGAGAAAAGAAGACCTACAATACAAATCAAGCGGTATAAAATACATCAAGTTGGTAATACATCCTACTTATGATATTAAAATTCCACTTGATGTTATATTTAAAATAGTACACGCCGAGAGAAACAAACCATTGATTAAATTTAACCCAGCAATAAGACGCCAAGAAAATATTTTTAGAATTTATACAGATAAAATAGCAAAAGATGGACGCAAGATACCATTTTTATCAAAAGCAGATATAAATAGTTTGATGAAAGTGATGGGAAAAGGTAAGTCTGTATCAGTATATATTCAACATCAGTATGAGAGAAGAAGGTACAATAAAATATTTTGTGAGTTTGAAGAAAATGGGAATATTCAAATTGAGTGTGAATTTGAACAAATACTTGACGCAGACCAAGTGAATGAAATTTTTAAAACGGCAGTGAATCCGGTCATTGATGAAGTAAAGACATATATTGAAAAAAGTGGTTACACCATTAATTTGTTCAATAATATATACGATGATAATGTCAGTATAAAACAGTTGACTTATGAAACATCCGTACAAATAAAAACAAATATAAAAATAGATGATTTAATTGGTTGTGTATCAAGTGTTTTTTTGGTAGAGTCAAAAAATTTCAAAAAAGGAATTGAAATGAGATTTAAAAGAGTGTCTAATTTTAATAAAACAACGAGTCAAGAAGCATTTATCATTGAACAAATTGACAACAAAGTATCCGGTATTGACATTATCAAAGGACTGGTTGAAAATTACAAAATGTCAGAACCAGAAGCGCGCGAACTACTTTCAAAATATGCTTCCGAGTTAGAAGTTGAAAAAGGTGCAAGAAAAGGTGATACGAAAGTGAAAATAAACCCCGGGTTTAAAACCGTAGTTGCTTTGAAAAAAAATACGGATATAGTTACTATAACAGTTGATGGTATAAATGATATTCAATATTTGGAAACGATTCCAATATATTTAGATTCATTTGTTCGTTTGTCGCAAAATATGTCATCCACTAGAGTACCTTTAAAAGCAATTCAAAAATTGTGCAACACTGGTGCAAAGAAAGATATTATTGTAAAAGATTTATTGTCATCCTTTTCTGACAAAAAAACAAAATCCTCGTCCAGCTCGTTAAGTTCTATTAAAAGTTTCAGTAAAACGAGTAGTGAAAAAGGTAATGATGACGAGTATCAAAATTTCGTTGAGAACGACGAAGAAAATGAAGAAAGAGTAAATAATGCATTTGATTTACTTGATTTGGACTTGATAGATATGGATGATGATGAGTCTGATGAAAAGTTGGGAGGAGCAACATCTGATAGCGGGGAAGTATTGGATGTAAATGATATTGTGATGAGTAGTAGTTCACCCGAAGAACAAGAGATTGTAGTAAAAGAACCTTTGCCTGTTGTAAAAACAAAGGAGAGAAAAAGTAAAAAGGCAAAAAATCAACTTGCATTCGCAAACAATAATGAAAGTGTGAGAAATTTAGACGGTATGAGTATAAAAAACCCCAACTATTTTGAAACAAAGTTGTATGAAAATGACTCTGCCTTATTTTTAAAACAAGAACAAGGAAAATATAATCCCTATGGAAAAACTTGCGCTGTAAATTCAAGAAAAACACCGATTGTACTAGACGAAGAAGAGTTTAATAAAATAAACGACGAAAAGCCGGGATTCTTCAAAGAAGGGGATGTTTTGAAATACGGTTCAACACCCGAAAATGAAAACTATTACATATGTCCTCGTTACTGGTGTTTGAAAACAAATATGCCAGTTGACCCTTCTGAAATAGTTGAAGAGTTAAACGAAAAAGGTCAACTAGTGAAAAGACATCCAACTTGCGGCGAGGTTATTCCAAGAAATGCGGATAAAGTTCCTCCGGGTGCATACATCTATGAGTTTTTTGATCCAAAAGAACACGTCTCTCAAGATGACGATAAGTATGTCCAACATTATCCGGGGTTTGTAAAAGAAGGTAAACACCCAGACGGGTTATGTATTCCTTGTTGCTATAAAAATTGGGACACCAAAGAACACCGCGCTAGAAAAGAAAAATGTGCAGACCAAAACGCGGAACCCCAAAATATTGTAGAAAATGAACAAGAAGAAGAGAAAGAAACTGCGCCTTTTCTTTCTGGAAAAGAAGAGACAACAAAAACCAAAAAAGTGATTGAAAAAGAAGACTACGTAATGGCTCCAGAAAAAAGCCTTGACGCGCGACGCTGGGGATATTTACCGTTGAGTATTCAATATTTTTTACACGAAAATAACGCGGACTGTCAAATAAGTAAAACAAATACAAATATTCGTTTAAACCATACTTGTTTGCTGAGACACGGTGTAGAAGAAAATGAAAATCAGTCGTTTGTAGCAGTAATCGCAGATGCATTATATTATAGTAGAGTAAATAAAGTACCGACGACAAAAGAAATGAAAGAAATATTGATTGGCGCATTAAATATAGATGACTATTTAAGTTATCAAAATGGAAATTTATTTATTAGTTTTAATATTGACGATGTAGAACAAGAAAATAATACGAATGATTTCCAAGAATATGAAAATTCAAAAATATACAACATTGCAAAAAACAGTGGAAACTTGGATTATTTTAATAAAATAGTGAATTCTTTTGAAAATTTTAAAGCCTTTTTGAGAGACGATACAGTTATGATAGACTATACGTATTTGTGGGACTTTATATCCAAACCAAACCCCAAATTATTTGAACAAGGTATTAATTTGGTGATTCTAGAAATAAATGAGTTAAACGAAACTGTAAATTTTGTATGTCCAACCAATCATTACTCTAGCGAAACATATAAAGCAACGAGACCTACCTTGATGATAATAAAAAAAGGAAACTACTACGAACCAGTTTATTCTTATCGTAATGAAGAGAAAAAATTAAAAGTCATCCAAACATTTACTGAAATGGACCCCAAACTACCAAAGTCAATACGCGCATTATTCAAAAAAATAATTAAACCACTAATGCTTAAGACGTGTTTACCTTTAGAAAGTATGCCAAATAAATATAATTTCAAACATCCGTTTATTTTGAATAATTTAGTTGCAGAGTTGAACAAGTTGGGATACACAATGACAAGTCAAGTTGTCAATTTTGAAAATAAAGTGATTGGTGTTGTATGTCAAGACTCAAATACAAATAAAGGGTTTGTACCTTGTTATCCTTCCGCAGTTAATTATACATATCCGTATATGCTAATGAATGAGGATGGTTTATTTGATAACTATCGCGACACAGTTGAATTTTTGAATAATTTATATAATAAAAGTAAGGGTACGATTAAGTGCAGACCAGTATTTAAAGTAGTTGAGGGTGATATGGTAGTGGGTATATTAACTGAAACAAATCAATTTGTCCAAATAAGTAACTATGAAAAATTATCTAGTATTCAAGATAGTTTGGATGAGTTGGAATACAATGATTATTATGATGCGGATAAAACAACGCTGTTATCAAACGATGTTGATAGTGAACGTATTGAAGTGATTAACAAAATCAAAATTGAAACGAATTTATACAATGCGTTTAGGAATACAATTCGTATTTTGTTGAATGACTTTCAAAATTTAAGTTTAAGAGAAAAAATAGAAGAAGAAATAAAGTCACCTTATATTTTATACAATGAAAAGTTAAGAAGCATAAATGCATATTTGAGAGAATTGGTGGATGATAAAATTAAATTTGTAAAGGACTATGAATATAATGAAATAGTTGTTTCAGAAATATCCACGTGTATAATGAATGAACAGTCAAAATGTTCTCCAAACACGTCTTGTCAAGTAGGTGAAGACGGGGTATGTCAATTAACTATACCAAAGAAAAACTTGATTAATGAGAGAAATAATAATGAAAATTTTTACTACGATAAAATGGCGGATGAGCTCATACGATACAACCGAATCAAAACATTTTTGTTCCAACCCCAAACATATTTGTCTTTTGGTAGTCTAGGTTACAATTTGAGAGACGACGAAATTATTTTAATTCAATCGTTGTTAGAAAAAGAATATTTTGAGGGATTAGTAGCCGTAGTTATAAATAAGTATGTAAAAAATAATAACTATGATGATGTGGAACCATTAGAAAGTCAAGTATATGACAACAATATAAGGTTAAACAACCAACTTGCAAATCTTCAAGAAAATGAAGTTGAAGATGTAAATATAATAAAGGAAAAAATAACTTCTACCTTTTGGAAAAAATGTTTTCCTTCCACTTTTAATGAGTTGGTATATGATGATAAAAATAAAAAAGAAAATATCACTTATAGTGGGTTTTATATGTTGATTGAGTTAATTAAATTAAAAACGTCAAGTATGCTATCCGTTGGTCAAATTAGGTTAGAGTTATTACAAGAATATTTCAAGTATTTGAGTAAATATGAAAATCAGATTGTGGATATACTAATAAGCGAAGGTAAAAAAACATTAGGTGATCAAGTGAAGGCAAAAACAATGGACTTTACACATTTTATATACAATGAAGACTATTACATAAGTAATTTTGATGTGTGGTTGTTGTTGGAAAAATACAAAATACCGTCAATCTTTATTTCAAGCAAACCAATATTACAGTCAAATAATGAAGACAATGTATTTGTTGCTTATGGCGACAAAGCAGATAATTTTTGCTTTATAGTAACACCTTTGGTAAAAATAGATACTGCTCCAAAATACAAATTAATTCAAAGTGTAGAAGATTCTATTGTTTTTCCTTTGAGTGTAATACAAGATAGTTGTATAGACAGTATCACAAATGCATTTAATAGTAAAATAACGGTTGGAGATTTTATTCAAACGTTCATAAGAGAAAACGTTGCAAAGAAAAGAAAACCTAGCGCTAAGAAAAGAAATGAAACGATTATTATAGAAAGAGAAGACGATGACCCGATTGTTCAAGTAAACGTTGAGTCGGAAGATAAAAAAGAAAACGCAAAAACAAAGAAACAAAGAAATCGTGGAGTTGTTTTTAGCAAAAAAAATAAAAAACGATTGCTCATCATAGAAGACGACGAGTAATGTTTCTTATTTTTTTCCAAGTCTTGGTGGTGTTTATTCATCTTTACTAACTTTTTCTTCAATTTGTTTATATATAAAACTCTCTACTTTTTCTCTTAATTCGCGACAGTATTTACTGAGTAATAGTTTAATTTGCAATTCGTCAAAACAAGTGAAGATTATCATAAAAGTCAATAGGTTGAATATATAAATGATAAATAATACAAATTCAAATGTAGTGCTTTGGTCAACTGGTTTCAGACAGTGGTTATCATAGTATCTGTATATATCTTCCAACGATGGCGCTTTTAACCGCGCATTTTTCATTTTAAGTTCTTTGAAATTTTTTTCAGTGTAAACCTTGTGCATAAATTCCTTTGAAATATTTTGTACGATAAGAATTTTATTCATTAACTTGTTTGAATTTAGTCGTGTTTTATTTGTAATTAATAATTCTTCAATAACTGGACATAATACTTTTTGAAAATCATACTTTTCAATATTGTGGAATGGTTTTGTTTCAATAGTAATCGTATAGTCTTCGCTAGTTATTAAATGTTCGTGAACTTCTTGTTTGTATTTGTATAAGTTTTCGTTATATTCGTTGTGATTTTTATAGTCAACAAAGTAATACTGGCAGTGGTTATGTTGATATGTATAAATATCATTCATATCAATAACTAGTTTCATATTTGGACGATATGTTGGTACGTTTTTATCAGTATATACTTCTCTCATATATAAGTCACTAATATTTCTAATAACATAATCGTGATATTCTTCTCTGGTTAATCCATCAACAATGTAATATTCAGTTATTTCTTTCAAGGTTAAATCAATAATTGCGGGACATATTTGTTTCATATACTCTTTTGTAACAGAGTGGATCATTTTATCACAAAAATTTTTATCATTTATAGTTATAAAATCTTTTTTCATAATTTCTTCGTTACATTTCCGTTCATTTTCTTTACGGACTGTTGCACGATAAGTTGCACCTCCTCGGGCACTTACATTTGTTACGTAACTCGCAACAAATGTAACAAAGAATAACATAATTGTGATTTCTTGGACGTAGTTCATTTTTGATTTTTGGGGTTGTTAGTATTTGGTTAATTTACGTGGTTGAATAAAAAAACAATCAATTTTTTTTTATTTTAATAGTTTCTTGAAGTAACTCATTGTTTTTTGTATTCCTTCTTCAATTCCAATTTTGGGGTCAAATCCTAGAAGTTGTTGCGCCTTGTCAATCACTGGTTTTCGCTGTTTTGGGTCATTTTCGGTAGAGGTTGAATAATCTACGTTCAATTTTTTGGAAACAATTTTTTCAAATACGGCAACTAAATCATTTAATGTAAACTCGCAGTATGGATTTCCTAAATTGATTGGACCGAACTCGGTACTCTCCATCATAGATATTAGTCCTCCAATCATATCGTCAACATAACAAAAACTTCTGGTTTGACTTCCATTGCCATAAATTTTCAAGTTTTCTTCTTTCATTATTTGGTTAATAAAATTAGTAATCACTCGCCCGTCATTCAAGTCCATATAAGGTCCATAAGTATTGAATAAACGAACAATTTTTAAATCTAGACCAAATTTATTACGGTATTCGTAAATTAAACTTTCAGCAACTCTTTTTCCTTCGTCATAACAACTTCGCTCACCAACTGTATTTACATTTCCAAAATATTCCTCTGGTTGAGGATGAACTAAAGGGTCTCCATAAACCTCTGATGTAGATGTAAAAAGTAACTTGGCGTTGTGTTTCTTAGCCAAATCTAAGACATTTTTGGTTCCAGTAAATGAAGTAACCAACGTTTCAATGGAATATTTTTTGTACTTGTCTGGACTAGCAATACAAGCTAAATGATATATTTTATCAACTTGAGGTAAAAATATTTTATTTTTAATATCAAAATTAACAAATTTAAAGTTAGGGTTTCTAACAAACTCTTCAATATTGGAATACTTACCAGTGACTAAGTTGTCCATACAAATAACTTTATTTGTTGGTTCTTCAAGTAATTTTTCACAGACATGACGACCTAAAAATCCAGCGCCGCCAGTAACTAAAATATTACAAAGTTGTGTTTTCATATTTATTTTATATACTCTTTTAATACTTTAAATTATATAAAATCAACGTATTTATGATAATGACTCGGTTTCGTCTGACGTATCTTCTTCCACATCGTCTTCATCATCATCATCATCATCTTCGTCTTCATCATCATCATCAGCGATATCTTCATCTGATGAACTGAAAATGCTTTCTGTTCTACTTACTACACTAGGTGTTACTCTATTCATAAGTCGTTGGAATAAAGATCTAGGAGATCTCGTAGTTCTCATCAGAGTTCTCGTAAATACATCTTCATCGTTTGAATCTGGCAAGTCATAAATATTCCTATTAATACTAACAACAACTGGCAGTCTAGGGAATGCCGACTCTGGGTATTGTTTATAAAATTCATTATGTTTATCATTGTATTCAACAGTTACTTTTTTTTTAGGTATTCTCTGTATTTTGATAATTTTTCTACCAAATTGTGGATTAAACCTAACAAATAAATCAAACTTATTCATCAACTTTGCAATAGAATCATTTTTTTTCTCAGTTCCAGCAACATAATATTTATATAAATAGTACAAGTGCAAATATGGTCTCATAACATCAACTAGTTTCTGTTTGGGAAAGTCGTCGTGAATATTCATAAAATTTTTATATTTTATATTTCGTTTTTTTAAATCCTCAATCATAATAATAATATTATCATATAATGTATCATAGTTAGATGAATAAATATATCTTTTTATAGAAAATTCACGTATTAGACATTCATTTTCACATTTAAATAATTTGATGTCAAAGTTGCAAATGAAATATTGCTCAAATAACTGTGGCATAATGAATTCGCATTTTTTCATAAAAAAATAAATATTGTACAACGTTGATTTATTAAAGGGGAGATTGTTATATGGATTTTTTGGTTTTAATGGGTCACTAAAAAAACTACAAGTATGAGATAAACTACTATTCATAATATTCACCAAGTCTGTGGCAGAAAATAAATACTTTGCGTTGTCCTCATATAAGACAAATACATTTTTCATATTTTCATCCAACTCGTTCATATACAAGTCTGTATTAATTTTAACAGACGATTTTTTGTACTTGTACATTCTCGCAAATTTTGATAAAGCAAAGTATACCCTTTGAATTTTTGAGAAATCAGTCAAGAACAAATCTTTATTCGTGTCCTTAAAAAATACATTTTCGTAAAAAATATATCTTACGTATTTGTATTTTTCAGTAATAAAATGAAACGAAGAATAATTCGGTGTTTTAATAAATTTCAGTATTGTCGTTAAAAAGAAATAAAAATTTAATTTATTTATTTCAACACTTATATTTTCTGAACGTTCTACGTTACAAAACAACTCATTATGTGTTAGATGGATAAGTTCATTTATATTTTGACATAGAATATTTTTACCAAGCAGCAAAAGTTCCACGTCTTTTTTTACGCATTTTTGAATAATTGAATAATAAGAGTACATATCTCCTTTATAATATAAAATTTTATTTTTAAACCATTCAACAAATAATATAATAAAAAAATATTTTGTTTTAGCTTACCTATTTACAAAAATCTAAAATCCCGGATTATAGTCATCATCTTTTCCGAGGTCCGACGCTTTAATATTCACCACATTATTTTGTATGACTAAATTATTTGTACTGCACTTGTCTTGTGTATCCTCAACATTACCAAATACTTTTTCTATTGTTTCATTGTCGTCTGGTTGTTCAAATTGAATGGTGTCTTCCAACTTGCGCATTTCTTCCAAATCCAAGACAACTTGGAATGAATTTGTTCCATACAATCCTTCTTGACCACACATTATATTTGCAGAAACACCTCGCATAATATCCAACTCTGCGTGTCTCGCTGCTTTCAAAAACATCTCTGGAGTTTCTTCAAACGAAGCCTTTGCAATCGGACCAATATTATCATTGTTAATACCGTGTCTGAAGATGGAAATCATCTTGTTGGTAAATGTCATTCTGTCACACAACATTGCCATATGGTGGTAGTTGATATATGTACCGTCAAACTCAATCACTTCTGCAATTTCATTGTAAATAGTTTGTCTAGCAGCTTCAATACCAAACACGTTATATGTCTCAACAATATCATTACTGAATGTGCGAGTCTGGTCAATATAATCAAGTGCCAATACATCCAACATATTAGAACCAATGGTATCTAGAACCCAAATATCTTGCTTCTTGTACGAACCAGATACTTCTACCAAATTATCTTTGATTTTACGAAGAATAACTTTGTTAATACGCTTGATACCACGAATCACAATATTGTTCAAAATTTGGTCTTGGAAATTCTTCAACAAATAGATTTGGTCAGATTGGTCAAGTGGATTTACTTTTGGTTTCTTTACACCTCCAGCAGCGCCACCTTTGGTTGATTTATTAATAACATTGTTCATACGAATTCTGAATACCAACTTGTCTGCATTGTAGTCGGAGAATACACACGAAATTTCGTCTCCGTAACTATTCTTCAAGGTGAAGTTAATATCGTCCATTGTGATGTTTTTCTCCAACATTATTTCGGAATCCATTTCCATACGAAGTATCCATTTTGATTTTTCGTTTGTGTCATCGGCAACTGATTTTTCCATACACTCATCCATCATATGTTCAAAATTGTAATATTGCATCATTGTTTGTTCGTCGTCATTAATGAGGGTATTCAAATCATCTGGGTCAAAGCAGATTTCCATTGACTTGACAATTTCTTTCATATTTGTGTGTTCCAACATATACATAATGGACTGCGCCTTTTCTCTTTCGGTTTGGTCTTCTGGTTTCATATAAATAGTTAATGACGGATTCTTTGGTTCAGATGACAACGACAATATTTCTTCAATTCTAGGAACACCACGAGTCACGTTAGATTTACTTGATACACCGGCAAAATGGAAAGTGTTCAATGTGTTATGAACAATAATACCGTAGTCTGTCATAAATGTTTGATTTGCTGGAACTGTAAAGTCATATACGTATTCCTTTTGGTCGGGGGTATATATTTCAATGTTGACGACTTCGTCCCAAATAACTCCAGAATTAGCGGCTTGTTTTAAAATACGCAACTCATCCTTGATGACACTAGAATTTTCGTGTGACTCAAATATTTGAATATACTTTTCCAATGTGCGTCTTCCAATTGACTCTTTTTTCGCCCAGCGGCCATAGGTACGACTTTGTCCGGGTAGTTTCAATCCTTTTCCGCATTTGGCAATCACTTCTCCGAGTCCGTTAATTTTATCAATTTCGTCAGATAAGTCGTGAGCGTTTTCTCTTGATACATAATCAACCAATTCTTGTAGTTTATCTGAGTGTACGAGACTACCAATTTTTTCTTGATATAATATGCTGAATTTGGAAGAAATCGCCAAGTTGTATATGGTTGAACCACGAGTAAAGTTTTCCTTGATGGAACCGAAAATGTCAAAGTAGTTCAAGAGTAGCGCCATGTCTTTAATCATTTGTTTTGAACGACTGCAGACTCTGATTTGATGATGACCAGCGTCGCATTGGAAATTTCCATCGCCGTCAAAGTACGCTTGGATTAGACCCGCTTTGAACTCGTTAGGCGCCAAGAAGGCAAAGTCTGGAACACGTTTTACAAAGGAACCATTTCCACAATTTTCGTTGAGGAATGTTGCGAGAACTTTGTGACTAAAACGACTTGTTATTGCTGGTCCATATTCTCCAGGTCTATCGTCTATTTTACTCTCTTTACCAAATAAAGCAGCAAAATTCTTCGTATTTTCTACGAAATATGGCGAAATATTTGTAATATATATTGTATTTTTATTCAAATGTCCTTCTGCTAAATAAGCACCAATAAACCAACCGAACAAGTAGTCTAACTCATAGTGAATATCGCCAATAGTAACAACAGCTTCAACAAAAGTATTATCAAGATGTTTTGCGACTGGAATACGCATACCAGTCTTCATATCTGCGCCAGTAATAGGAACAACTGTTTGGTTATTACGAATTAAATGAGAATGACTTGTTGTTGTTTCAACGACTCTTCCACTTTTCGTAGTAACTTTCATCATTTGTCCATTGACTGGATGACGACTTACGTGTGATATTTTATTCCAGTGAGTTTTTTCTTCTCCGTCAACACCGATAATATAGTATTCATCTTCTAGTGAATCTAGTAATGTTTCCACACTATCATAGTGACCAGTATTAAACGTATATTTGGGCAATACTTCTATAAGGTCATCACAAAACTTACCTATTTCCATTGACATCATTTTTATATCTTTTGTTTTTTTATTTATTTTAACACACCTAATATGCTCACAGAATGTGAGCGACATTTGCGTAGTCGGTTCGCCAATGCTCTGCGCCGCAATCATTCCCACCATCTCACCGGGTGCAACAACTGCGCGCTTGTAGTTCACAACGATATTTTCTAGTAGAATAGTTAATGCCGCACGATTGAAACGTTTTACAACCAATAATTCTTTTGGAGAAAGGTTGAAGTAATACAAAGTCTTGAACAGTAAAGTGGGGGGAGCACAACGAATTTTCTCAAGATTGGAATAAGTTTCCTCAATCATTTCAAACGCTTCAAGAGGTGTAATATCCACAATAGAGTTAGCGTTAATCAGTTGTTGCCCTTGGACATTATTAATCAAATGTGCAAATGCAACTGGAGTGCTTACAATACTGTCGCCCTTATTCTTGAATATTTTCTTGACAATTTCGTCACGTTGTTCAATCATAAAATCGGTATAAAACTTGAATTTTTTATTCATTTCGTCCATTTGTTTCTTGTAACGAGTCATTACATTTTTTAAGAAGAAGGTAGATAATGTTTTGATTTTATCTTTTTCGTCTGGAATGTTAAAGTGAGCATAAATATCTTGAATACTCATACTCACTAATGGAATGGGTTGATTCTCTACTTTCACTGGGTCAATGTTGTCATCGCCATACGAGAACTGCACGAGTTTTCCTTTATTAGTTCTCACTGTCATATCGTAACTGACCATTAAATCCTCAAGACCTTTAATCAATCTTCTCTGAATATAACCGGTGGATGATGTTTTCACAGCTGTATCAATCAAACCCACACGACCACCCATTGCGTGGAAGAACAATTCTTGTGGCGAAAGTCCGTTGATGTATGAACTTTCAACGAATCCACGAGCGCTAGGCGTATCGTCAAACTTGGTAAAGTGTGGTAATGTTCTGTGTTCAAAACCATAAGGAATACGTTTACCATCCACGTTCTGTTGTCCCAAACAAGAAATCATCTGGGAGATATTCAAGTCACTCCCCTTGGAACCCGCATTCACCATAATAACGAAGCGATTTTCTTTATCCAATGATTTCAAACCAATCTTACCCGCTTCCGAAGATGCTTGATTCAGTATATTGTTCACTTGCGTCTCAAACTCTTCTTGATTGGTTTTACCAGTATTGTTCTCAAACACTCCGATTTGGGTCTGGTCAATTAAACTCTTTACGTCATTCTTCTTCTCACTAATGACTTTAATAATTGCTTGTTTGGTTGTCTCATCTGAAATCAAATCACTTATTCCAACACTGTACGAACTTGATTTCATATACTCCGTAATAATGTTCTGTAAATCATCTATGAAATTCGCAGACGCAAAGTTTCCAAAATCATTACAGATACGATGGATTAAACCTTTGGACCCCGCGCCCAAAATATCTTTCTCCATATGACCACGAATATATTGTCCGTTTCTTATCTCTAGTACATTATTTGAGGTCTTGGAATCCTCTTTTTCACCGAACAATTTGGTCTTGAAACCCACCGTTAGCGGTGGTAATATCTGTGACAATATATCAAAATTTGTAATCACATTTCCTTTCTCCAACAAAGCATTCTCATTCACTCTTTGGAACATCATAAGTATATTCATCGCTTCACGTGGTGTAAATTTTATATTTTCTCTTGTGAAACGATTGGAACCAAGCATAGAATCTTGAAAGATTCCTATAATTGGTTTGTTATTTGCCGGACTGATTATCTGATACGGCACTGCAGCCAAATTCTTTAACTCTGCGTCCGACTCCGCATCTTGCGGCATATGCAAATTCATCTCCACCGGTTGGAAATGCCCCAAAGTTTCCCGAGGGGGTAGACTATACCTTAAGCCTTATTAGGTTGATTAAACCATCATTTAAGACCCATAACCGTCTAGTCGTTGAACCTTCCCCAGTGCTCTATCATAACGAGTTTAGGGGCTTGGCTGCGGATTGTCCAATCCATTCACATTTTTACCTTTGGGTACGACTATTAATCGTGTTCCTCACAAACGTTTCCGAGAGTGAGTGGTAGTGAAGGCTCTAAGGAGTTTCCCGGCAATTTGATTATGTTGCTAATTGTCTTTTTGAATCAATTAACTAGAGAGTAGCACGCTTTTTACGCTCTCTGTTGGGGACAAGATAAATTTGCTTTTAAAGTTTATCCCCATCGAAGTCAGCATTGTACGGTTTTGTGTCCGCGACATTCATTCTAAATGTGTCACCACGCTTCATAATACGCGCAATGTGACACATCATTGACATTCTGTGTAAAGTAGGTTGTCTATTAAACAAGATAGGGTCACCGTCCATCATATGACGATGTACGATGTCACCATTCTCAAGAACGATAGATTTTCTATCAACATATCGTAGAGTAATAGAGTCGCCATTTTTCTTTTCTAATATTTTTGCTCCGGGATGAACATCTGGTCCATTTTGCACGAGTTTCATCAAAAACGCACGATTTACATTATTGACAACAACTGGTTTGGTGATATTTTTCGCAATTTTCATCGGAACACCGAGTTCTCTAATTGAAATATTCGGGTCAGCAGTAATAACGGAACGAGCACTAAAATCAACACGTTTCGCCATAAGATTTCCTCTCATACGACCACCCTTACCGTTCAACCTATCTTTAATGGATTTCAAAGGACGCCCGGAACGCTGTGCAACAGACGCAATGCCGGGGATTTTGTTATCCACTTGCGTAGCAGTATAGTATTGCAAGACGGTTGTCCAGTCGTCAATAATATTCGCCGGAGCATTATTTTGTATTTTTTCTTGTAACGTTTTGTTTGTTTTTATGATATTTACTAAAATATGACTCAAATCGTCTTCACTACGTTGTTGCGCATCGTGTTTCACAGAAGGTCTCACAGCGGGCGGAGGAACAGCCATCACTTGACAAACCATCCAGTCGGGGCGAGACCAAATAGGACTAAACCCCATAAAGGAAACGTCTTCGTCCGAGATTCTCTTGAAAATCTTCAAGACCATTTCGGGGGACAATTTAATCACCATATTTTCGTTGGTTTCTCCTTCTTCGGAAGATTCGGATTTCCATTCTGCGAAAATAGTTGCTAAACCTTCTTTACGAATTTTATTTGCTTGTAAACAACCACAACCGTCGTCGGTATCTTCGCCACATCTTTTCATTTTACTTGCTAAACCAAATACGTATTTCCAACGCGCGTCACCGACTAATTTCAACGCTTGTTTATATTTTTCTTTGCTGACGAGAAGTTTGCTACACTTGAAACAGACACAACGTAAAACTTTCAAAACAGTGTTTAAATATTGAATATAAAATACGGGTCTAGCTAATTCAATGTGACCAAAATAACCGGGGGTTTGCATATAGTCAAGACCATCTGTAGGGCAAATAAGTCCCGGTTCTAAAACCCCCATACGAGGGTCAAATAGACCACCGATGATTGGTTTATTGTTCACATACGTATCTCTTGAGGTGATTTCAGCGACGGAACCCTTGCGGATTTCTTCGGGAGATAAAATACTGAACTGGATGCCAATAATCTTGGAACTGTTAAATTGGGTTGTAACTTTGCTTTTAGCAGACATCTTAATATATTACTATAAATATATTTAGATTGTTTAAAATCAATTTTAATATTAATTTAATTTTAAGTGGTTTTAAATAATATTCTTTTTTTGGGTGGGTTTTTACGAGTTTTATTTTTACACTGGTGGTTGATTTTTATATATGTTTTCAACTTCTTCATTATTAAAAATTTCGTGAATGATATTATCAGAATTAGGATCATCGTGGTCGTGCATTCTTCTATGTCTAAATGCCCAAACATCATTACAATCTTCAGTCAGAGGGGTTCTACACATTGGACACTTTTTTTGCGATTCAGTATTTTGGCAAACACCAAGAAGACAGTTATTATGAAAAATATGACCACACTCAGCCCTATATATTGCTTGTTCTACTTGCTCTGGAGTGGAGTCTGGGTCGGGAATAAATTTTTTAAGGCAAATTGGACACACTGGATTTTCAACGACTTCTTCACTAGTTTTACTTAACCAGTGTCCTCCTCCTATTTGTTTTTTATTACGATTTCTAGTTGACTTTCTTTTTCTAAACGTTTTTTTAGGTTTTCTTTTTTTAATAGTTTTTTTGTTTTTTCTCGTATATTTTTTGTATCTGCGTTTTTTACAG
>Ga0209550_10002979_pt1 | contig 16220 bp, 9 predicted proteins | sample LauGreSuBDMM15SN_2_FD_187567 | JGI IMG/M metagenome (GOLD analysis project Ga0209550, IMG submission 187567) | Freshwater lake microbial communities from Lake Michigan, USA - Su13.BD.MM15.SN (SPAdes) (version 5) | ecosystem: Environmental > Aquatic > Freshwater > Lake | place: Lake Michigan, USA...
AGGCATGATCGACCGCGGCGCCGACATCTCCTTCCTCTCCCAGTACCCGTTCGAGAAGGAGATCCTCTTCAACCCGCTCACGGGGCTCGAGGTGCGCGGCGAGCCGCGCGTCGAGGGCAAGGTGCTCATCGTTGAGGTGAAGCTGAGCATCAACCTCACGTCGCTCACCATCGAGCAGGTGATCGGCAAGCGCAAGAAGGTGCTGCAGGACATGGTGCCTGGGCTCGAGGCGGAGGTGCGGCAGGCGCTGCGCATGGAGGGCCTGGCCACACCGCATGGCACGGAGAAGTTGCTGGGCGAGTTTCGCAAGGACGTGGAGAAGGAAGAGCTTGGGCACTCGTCCGAGTGGTACAATAAGGACGAGCAACTCGCAAAGGCGCTGCAGGGGATGCTCGAAGCGAAGCGGCAGTATGGGCAAGGCGGGAAGCGGCGGACGCAGGCCCTCGCACGCTTGACACAGGAGGAGGTGGAACGCTGCGGCTTTGAGCCCAATGCGTACACCCGCGAGGTGGTGGAGGCGGTAAATGAGAAGCTCGAGCATTCAGATCAGGCCGAGCGCCGGGCGGCATTGACGACGCTCGGGAAGCTCGAGCCGGCGACGCTCGCGCAGCACAGCGCCGCCCTCGTTGCGAAGCTCGAGGACAAGGAATGGGAGGTGCGCCAGAAGGTGGTGGTGACGCTCGGGAAGATGGAGCCCGCAAAGCTCGCGCAGCTCAGCGCCGACCTCGTTGCGAAGCTGGAGGACGAGCGAAAGGAGGTGCGCCAGACCGTGGTGGCGACGCTCGGGAAGCTGGAGCCCGCAAAGCTCGCGCAGCTCAGCGCCGACCTCGTTGCGAAGCTCAAGGACCCGCGAAAGTACGTGCGCCAGACGGTGGTGGAGATGCTCGGGAAGCTCGAGCCGGCGACGCTCGCGCAGCAGCACGGCGCCGACCTCGTTCAGATGCGCGACCGCGCGGACGCGGGCGTGCGCGAGACGGTGGTTCAGATGCTCAAGAAGCTGGGGCGGTGGTAGATCTTACATATTCCTTATTCGACGCCTCTAAATCGACTCCTCTGAGCTGCCTTCACGGACTCCGCGCCGATATGGCCGACGTAACGTCACGACGTCACGCGACCGTCTCACCGCCCTCCGCCGTCTCACACGCACGACCGTCTCAGGCCGGACACTCGCTCTGCCTCACACGCGACGAGCCGCTTTCGTCGCACTGGGAACAAGTCTCAAGTGCGTGCGGGTGTTCAGCCTTCAGCTTTTCAGCGTGCGCTGCACTCGAGCACCGGGACGCAGCGTGACGCGTCGGAGGGGCGAGGGTAGGAATATCTCCGCCGTTTGGGGGGTCTGGGCTCCCCAGGGAAAGCCTCATAGGCACCCTGGGGAAAACGGAATGAGCTGGTATGCCTGCTCGTCGGGACGGAGACGCCGGTGGAACCGACATGACGGGGCCGGCGGCACAGTTCCGTCAGTCGCTCGACGACAAAACAGCAGGGACCAGGGAGCAGCAGAATCCGACAGTGTGAATCGTGGTTTTTCCGCCCGCGTCTCGAGCAGCCGCACTAGGGTCTAGGCACTAATCTCACTAGCCACTATTCTCTATTGCCCGGCCGAGCGTGACCGTACAGTTGTGCGTGTCGACGGGCGGCCCGTGCCACGCCGCGGCCGCCTTGCGAGTTGCGTCCGCCCTCGAGCCCGGCCCTCGTCCGCGCGGCTCCCTCGCCGCGGCTCGGGCGGACGGGGCTGCGGTACGGCCGGTAGTCGTTGCGCCAGGGTTACGCGTGCTAGATGCATACACAGAATGTCACCCTCATTTGTGACGATCAATGTGGTTGGGCGGCTCTGTCCAGAGTTCAATCACAAGAGAGTTTCGGCAGCCCTGCGTCAGAGTCGTCACATTGTGCACGCACTCAGAGCAGAACAGGACCGCGTCGCCGCGCGCAAGCTCGTGGAAGTTGACTTGGCCATTCGCGCTGGTCGTGGTGAAGCGCCCGCCCAGCTGCTGCGCTGGCTCGCTCAGCTGCACGGACAGCGTCAGCGTCGAGCCAACATCAACGTGGCCAGGGTCGGCGAGAGCGCCACCGGGCGTGTAATGGTGGAACTCGATGCAGCGCACGTTGAGGATCGGCTGCTGTGCGCGGGCCGGGTCGTGGCGCCACACTGTGCCAGCCAGCGTGGATGCATGCATCGTCTCGAGCAGCTTGACAAGGATGCCCGGGCAAACGTCCGCAAACGTGCGCCACACGCCATCGCGCATGGTTCCGCCGTGGTGGAGGAAGAGCTTCTCGTGGTTGTCGCTGCACTGGACCCAGCTCGCCTTCTTAGGTGGCCTGTGGAGCAGCTCGCGTGGGCGCGGCAATCCTGCGTCTTCATCTACCGGCAACTCATCTGCGGGATCGATTTCCTCCTCAGCGTTGCCAGCGTAGGCGGCCGATAGCTTGGCCGTGAGTCGCATTTGCTCTGCCAGCCAGGCGTCGGAACCGGGCTCGGGGCCGTCATCATCGTCTTCTTCCGGATTCTCCTCACCGAGATCGTCGAGCGCGTGCCTAACCCCGTGCCTCACCTCGTCGATGTAGTCGAAAATTGCCTTGATATCCTCCTCCCCTAGAAGGCCGCGCAGGATGACGGGCGGAGGGAGGTGGGCCGCCTTTCTCAATCGTCGCTTCAGCCGCTGCTGCATGCGCTCCTCGAGAAAACGCTCATTCCAAAGTGGGTTGCGTTCCAGCAGGAAATCCGCCGCCACTTCGACCGACTCGATGCCCTCTTCGCAGAGCGCCATTTGAATTCCACAAGAAACTTGTCGCGAATTCCGCAAACTGTGGGGGGGTTCATGTGGAAAACGCACCAGGCTGTATACCCTAAACCCTATGCGCCCTTACGCTCCCAGGGCTCTATGAAACTGTCTCTGACTCTGAGGCGGTGAGGGCAGAGCAGAGTTTGCGCGGGCGCCCGCGCGGTCACTGTCTGCTGAGGCCTGTGCGGTGGTCCCGAGACGCGAGACTGGGATGCAGTCTAAATAAGTAGTCACCGCGCCGAACATTGCGTTAGTCTACTGGAGTCACCCCGGAGTTCAGCGTTGCACCAGCGCCGTGACCAAGCCTGAGCGGCAGCATCGACGTGTCGGCGTTGATCCCGATCGGATGGAGACGTCCGTTGTGATCATGGTTGTGATCAGGCGGAGGGCGGTCAAGCAATCGCCTGACGTCGTGTAGACCGAAGACCGAGACGTAGCTGAGGGTGAGGAGCAGAACGGCGAACTCGAGTGCGACGCCACGCGCATACGAATGGATTGGGCAGCGCAGCCGTACGCAGCTCACGTCCTGTACGAACGACTTGGGCATGATCGTGGCCGTCCAGTTATTCACGTAGGTCGACGTCATCCACGCGCACTCAAAGTTCGGTTGTCGGAAGCCCTCGCAGCCCGGCGTCTCCATGCCGACCACGCACTGATGCGCAAGGTCGCAGCGCTCAGCAGGCATCCTCGGCCACGCCTCGCAATCCTCAGCAGTCCTGAGGTCCCCACACACCTCGTAGGTTTGGTCAGACACCTGCGCGTCGCTGGTCGCATAGATCATGGCGCATCCGAAGCACGTGATCGACACAAAGTAGCAGGTGCGCGCGACAAGTGAGCGCAGCGGCACGCGTTCACTTGGCCGGCGGTGCCTGTGCGTCCACCAGTGCTCGACAAACCAGAGGAAGGGTACGATCACCAGTATGATGCCTGAGCCGAAGACACCTACTAGATGGAGCGTGTCCAAGAGCGAGTATGGCATCCTCTCAGCGCTCCCATTGGAGTCGTACCGCTGCGGGAAGATGGCCGTGAGTGTGAGCAGCAGCGAGCCGAGGATGAGCATCGGCTTCAAGATGCGATGCTGGATGCGGTGGTGGTGCACCATCTCGCTGAAGCGCTGGACGAGGATCGTCGAGGTGAGCACGAGCATGCAGAACATGAAGACGTATCCTTCGGGCATGATGCCGCAAATGCACGAAATGGTGCGGCACTGGCCGAGCTTTGTCGTGCACGGCCACTCGGCCGTGAGCATTGAGAAGAAGACGGTCACGAAGGCAAAGATCATCACCACTATGCACGTGAGCAGGCCGGAGGTGCCGCAGTCGTGTGGCAGCAAGCCCAGACCACACAGGAACATGGGCGGGTCGATGGGGCTCTCCATCACTGCCCAAGCGGGCGCCTGAGGGCTATCATCATCGTGCAGGCACGACCAAAAGCCGGTGGAGCGCGCGCACAGAGGCGCGAAGAACGCGATGAGGATCGGCAAGATGACAATCACGGTGAGCTCGAAGAGTTTCACAGAGTGCACGTTTTGCTCGCAGTAGTCCGGATCCGTGGCGCACCTGGAGATGTTGCACGGTGGGTCCATGTCCACCGTCCAAATTTCCAATCCCGCACTCTACCCTCGGCCTTCAACCGCACGCAACGTCACGCAATGGTGCGGTGGACGCGACGGCGACCGCGCCCACAGGTGTGCTCGTGTTTATTGCCGGTCAAGAAGTCAAGTCAAGTCAGTTTCGTCGCGGCCCCCCCGCGCTTACAACACACCGTCTCAAAGGACGGCTCCGCAGTTGTTGGGCAGTCAGTGCATGACAGTCAGTCAGTCAGTTGTTTCGCGGCCACTCCCCGCGCTCACTCCTCCACCGTCTCGCAGTCCGCAAGCAGTCCGGCTCCGCCGGTGACAGTGATGATAGACAAAACAGTTCGACTATCATGACCTTCAAGCGAGAGCAGAGCGGATGAGCGGCGGCCGCAGCCGCGCGGGCGACCAGCGTCATACTGTATCATGGGCGTCATTTGAGTTCGGCAAGCATGTCGTCGAAGTCGGCGACATCGCAGATGCCGTTGTCAACCCACGAGTAGAGCGCTTCGCCTCCAGCGCCGACAACTGCGCACCCCCCCAACTGCGTCAGGCAGCGGTCGTCCGTTGGCTTCAGTTCGTTCCAGTGGTCAAAGCTCATCTTCAGGTTCTGCAGCCGCAGCGTCGCGAGTTCGAGCGGTCGGCGGCCCCAGCCGCCAACAAGCGGGAGCGCGTCAAACGCGTTCTGTGGGGTCGGGCCACTCAGGTCGAACACTGTGTCCGGCCACCGGCCCGCGCGCTGCCCCTGCACCAGCGCCGTCTCAATCCACGCGCGCCGGCCAGACGGATTGCCGAGGTAGCCGGTGATCACGGCTGGCAGCGTGGCCGGCGGACCGAGACCAAAGAGCATGAGATAGAGCTTGAAAAACGGGTTGAGACCCTCGTCGTCTGGCCGCCACCCACGCGAGACGCCGAACGCGCGCCCTGCTTCGCCGGCGGGGTCGGCAAGCGCCTCGACCTCGGATTGCAGGCTGAGCAGCTCGCACAGCTTAGTGCATGCTGAGGCCTCACCGTTGACCACGAGGAGGAAACGCGAGACGCCGCGCGCGCGCAGCGCGGGCAGGTAGTGGCGCAGCCGCTGCGAATATTCGATCATATTAAAGTCGGCTGGGTATGTGCCAAGGACAATCAGTGTGCGTGCGTCGTCTGAGGAACTAGCGAGTGCCGCGCCGAGGTCGACGACGCCGCCGCCGGAAGCCCGTGGGAGCGATATACCAGCGAGTGCAATTGCCGGACGTGACGCAGAAAGTGGCACGACGAGGCCCGCCGTGAATGCGGGCAGCAGCACGTGCGCGTACGTCAACATCCTCGTCGGGACCCGCGAGGGCGCCAGTATCGAAAGACATCTTTATTCAGACGCGAAAATTCCACACACGAGTTCAACAAAAATTCAGGATCCGTGCCCCTTTTGGATCGCTCTTCGCCACGCGGCGATATGAAGCGGTCGATGGAAGTTAGAAAAAAGTTTGGTAAAGGTGGTTCACATTCACAGCTCCAACTCGCGCCAAGACACCGACGCCGACAGCGCGCGCATTGCGACAGCGCGCCATGGCAGACGCCGCAGCCTCGGGCTCCTACTCGGGCGGGCCGAACTATGCGGAGCAGACGGACAAGCTGGTCAACTTCCTGCAGGACTACGAGGAGGACGACTCCGACGGCGAGCGCGTGCACAAGTACCGGAAGATGCTGCAGCAGGTGGCAAACCGGCGCTCGCGGGTCGTGTATGTCGACCTCGACGACGTGCACGCCGCGCTCGGCGAAGAGTTCTGCGAGCAGATGAAGAGCAACGCGAAGCGCTACCAGCGCCTGCTCGCAGACGCCATTGACCGCGTGATGCCCGAGCCGACCGTCGACACGCACGCCGACGAGGACGTTGCTGACATCCTGCTGCGCTCGCGCCTGCAGCGCGCGAGCACAGGCGATGCCGAGGCGAACGACCCTCTTCAGCAGGTGCCGTCTGCGCTCAAGCGGCGGTACGAAGTCATGCTCATACCGCGCGTCAAGGAGAATTCGGTGCCGCTGCGCAAGGTGCGCGCGAACGCCATCGGCAACCTGCTCACCGTCAAGGGCATCGTGACGCGCGTGGCGGAGGTGAAGCCATCGATCGCGGTGGCGACGTACACGTGCGCCAAGGGCGGCTTCGAGGTGTACCAGGAGGTGCAGGGCCGCTCCTTCATGCCGCTCTTCACGTGCCCGGCGCAGAACTGTTGCCAAAACGGGCGGCTGCAGCTGCAGACGCGCGGGTGCAAGTTCGTGCGCTTCCAGGAGGTGAAGATCCAGGAGGAGGCGGACGAGGTGCCCGTGGGGCACGTGCCGCGCCAGCTCACGATTCACCTGTACGGCGAGCTCACGCGCAGCTGCTCCGCCGGCGACGTCGTCACAGTCTCGGGCATCTTCCTGCCCATGCCGTACACTGGCTTCCGCGGCATGAAGGCGGGGCTGATCACCGACACGTACCTCGAGGCGCAGCACGTTGAGAAGCACAAGAAGTCGTACACGGACCACACGCCGAGCGAGGAGATGCGCCAGAAGGTCCTCGAGGCCACCCGGGGCGAGGACCTGTACCATAAGATGGCGCAGTCCATCGCGCCCGAGATCTTTGGGCACGAGGACGTCAAGAAGGCGTTGCTGCTGCTGCTTGTGGGTGGTGGACTGCGCGAGATGGAGGACGGGATGAAGATCCGTGGCGACATCAACGTGTGCCTAATGGGCGACCCCGGAGTCGCCAAGTCGCAGCTCCTCAAGCACATCGCCACCATTGCGCCGCGCGCGGTGTACACGACCGGTAAGGGATCTTCGGGGGTCGGTCTCACCGCTGCTGTGACGCGCGACACGGCGACAGGCGAGCTCGTGCTTGAGGGCGGGGCTCTCGTGCTCGCCGACATGGGGATCTGCTGCATCGACGAGTTCGACAAGATGGAAGAGAGCGACCGGACCGCCATCCACGAGGTGATGGAGCAGCAGACCGTCTCAATTGCCAAGGCCGGGATCACTACCACTCTCAACGCTCGCACCTCGGTGCTCGCGGCCGCCAACCCGGTCTTCTCCAAGTATAACCCGCACCGCACGCCCGAGGAGAACATCAACCTGCCTGCCGCGCTCCTCTCCCGCTTCGACCTGCTCTGGCTCCTTCTCGACAAGCCGGACCGCGAGCACGATCAGCGCCTCGCTGAGCACGTGGCGTATGTCCACCGGTAAACGACTAGGGCCCCTCTGATTGCGTCGACCAGGGCCCCTTCTGATTGCGCCTGACTTGCGCCTGCGTTGCGTCCGAGCGCAGGTACGAGGAGCACCCGCCCCTTGAGTTCGAGACGTTCGACGCGCCCTTCATGCGCGCGATGATCAGCCACGCGCGCCAGTTTGAGCCCCGAGTGCCTAAAGAGGTGTCCGCGTACATTGTGGACGAGTACATTCGAATGCGTCAGGAGAGCCTGATCCACGGCGCCACGTTCGGCTTCACCTCGGCCCGCACGCTGCTCGCCATCCTGCGTCTCTCGCAGGCGCTCGCGCGCCTACGGTGCGCGCATGAGGTCTCCCGTGAAGACATCGTCGAGGCACGACGCCTCATGTCACTTTCGAAGGCGTCTGTTCTCGACACGAAGAATGAGGATGATGAGCTCCGAAAGCGCGACGACCCGATCTCGACTGTGTACCACATCATCCGGGAGCACTCGCAGAAGACGGGCCTTCCGGCGGTGCACGTGGCGGACATCCTGCCCAAGGTGCTCTCGCGCGGCCGCACTCGCGAGGACCTCGACCACTGCATTGACGAGTACGAGAAGCTCGACGTGTGGTTCGTCGACTCGGCGCGCACGATCATCCGCTTCATCGCCGCCGACGATGAGTGAAGCGCGCGCCCACTGCAATGGCGACGCGGCGAGCGAAGTGGATTGCGATTGGGGGGTCGTCGAGGGGAGGAGCGGTGGTGCGCGACGACGAGCGACGAGCGCTGCAGGCGGTAACGAATGGAGTGTGCATGCGGCCATGCGGAGCGATTGGTCCAGACTGATTTGCGCCAGTGTGGGGGCGTGCGAAACGATCGAGATGGTTCTTGCGGGATCGCGGGATCTACGGTCTACCCGGACTAAATACCGGTCGAACGCTCACGGCGGGTCGAGCGCGGTCGTACCGGTAATTGTCGAATCGGTACAGAACTACAGATATCGGAAACCAGCGTTCTTTGTCACGTTCTGACACTGCTGAGTGCTGTCGAAGTGTAGGCACTCGGATCGCGGTAACGCAAAGCAAGGACAGCAAGTTTTGTGTGTACTGAGACGTAAATACCTAATACAACAGAAGCGCCGAGCCCACGTGCTCCTCGGCGATGAACTGTGCACCGGCACGCCTTAGAATAGAATAACGAGACCGATAGAAACGCCATAAGCGTGCGGCGCCGGCTCGCCTTGGACGCGGCCGCGCGGCGGCCGCTTCCCCCCCAAGAGACTGGCGCATCTCCGCACGGTCAGACGACGCCGTTGGTCGAAGGCGCGTCGGCGCCCAGCTCGGCAGCCTTTCGCTTCTGGCCCACAGCGGGCGGCGCAACGGCGGGGCCGTCGGCCGCCGGCCCGAGCTGCGGCTTGGGCAGCCAGCTGAAGTCGAAGAGGAGAGGGCCGCGCTTGATGGGCACCGGCTCGTTGCGCCGCCACGCCGCATCCGGGTCCATGCCCTCCTCGAGCAGGTGGTCAGGGCAAACACGTCCGCTGGTGAGCATGTGCGAAAGGGCGGACGACGACAGCGCCGGCCGCGCCCGCACCGAGCGCCCGTCGCTCGCCTCGCTGCCGACGGCGCCTCCATCGGCCCATGTGACGCGCGGAAGGCTGCTGCTGCCGCCGAGGCCGCCGCTGCCGCCGCTGCCGCTACCTGCTCCTCGGCCGCCGCTGGGGGGGGCGTTGATGACGGGTCGGACGCCGCCCTGGGCGGCGGCGGGCGACGGCAATGCGTCGCCTGCGGCGCCTGCAGCGGCGCTCACCCCGTTACTGGTGCTGCTGCTGCTGCCGCCGCCGCTGCTGCTGCTGCTACCGCTGCCGCCGCTGCTGCTGCTGCTGCCGCTGCCGCCGCTGGGCTCGGCCACGACGGTATGATAGCAGGGGCGAGAATAGCGCGGACCGCCGAGCCCGCGCCCGCGGTCGATGAGGACGCGGCCGCCCCGCCCGATGCGCAGACGTGCCACCACCGTCAGCGGCTGCCCGCGCCGCACTGGTGGCTCGCAGGCGTGGCTTTGGAAGACGTACGATGCGGCAAAGTCTCTGCTCGCCGCCGCGGGCGCGGCGGCCGGCGCCGGAGTAGCGCCCAAGTTGCTGCTGCTGCTGCTGCTGGCGGCTGCCGCCGCCTTTGCGGCCGCCTCGGCGGCGGCACCAAGCGAGAGGCCGCCGAAGAGGCCGACGCCCCCCCAACCGCGCACGTTGCTCCCCGTGGGCGAGTCGTAGTCGCCGCCGTAAGGGTCGTCGAGCACCGCCGCGGCGCCCGCGGCATCCGAGTACGGTACCGGCGCATCCTCCGCCTCGTCGGGCGGCGGCACGTCGCGCAGGTGGCGCGGCAGGAAGGCGGCGAGCTCGTCGCGCTTGCGCGTGTCGACGGTGAGGACCATCTGGTTGAAGGCCTCTTCTTCCGAGTCGATGTCCTCGTAGCTCGGCATCACCTCGTTCGCGTCCGACGGGCGCAGGTAAAGCCCAGCGTAACTGCTCGGCGGCGGCGGCACGCTCGCGCGCCGGTGCCGGTCGCGATCGCGGTCACGATCGCGGTCGCGCGGTCGCGAGGCACCCGCAGTGGGCGGTCCCGGCGGCATCCCGTCCTTGGGCGGGCGCCCCGGCCCTGGCAGCCGCTTCTTGTGGTGCGAGCGCTGGTCGATGGACCGCGCGCCGCCCGCCATCGAGCTACTCGCCCCCATGGGCCGCCCCACCATCGAGCTGCTCGCACCCATAGCGGCCATGGCGCTCGACCCGGCGCTCGATCCCTTCTTGTGGTTGACGGGCGGTCGGACGCCGCCGCCGTCGTCCTCAAGGTCGTCCTTCCAGCCGCCCTGGCCCGTGCGCTGCCGGTGCAGCCGGTGCAGCAGCGTGCGGTGCGCTGCCTCCGTGTACTCGCCCGCCGCTTGATGGAACTCGAGCTTGAGCTTCTCGCGCCGCTTGACGAGCTCGCAAAGGCTCTTGAGGCGCGAGAACTCATCGTGAAGGCTCGCCATGAGGTTATACGTCTTCTTGTTGTTCGAGCGCGCCTTGCGCACGCCTTCCTTTTCACGCGGCCGGAAGGCGACGCCCGTCGTGTCCGGGTCCTCGGGCTCTGGCGGAGGCCGGAACTTGCGCACGAGCGGCATCGCAAGGTGCTTGCGCCGCTCGAGCCACCAACCGTAGGCGACGTCGATGACGGACGCGTCGGGCACGAGCGGGGCGAGCCGGCCCTGCAGCACCGCGAGCTCAGGCATCTGCAGCGTCGGCGGGACGGACTTTTCGAAGCGGTCGATGATTTTCTCGAAGACAGCCTCCTCGATCGGCGGCCCCGCGTAGCCCTTCTCGCCCTTGTTTAGCAGCGTGAGGAAGCGGAAGCCGGCGGGATCGATGTCCCAGTCGATGCGGTCGTCATCCGCAAACTCGCCCGTGCTCTTGGGCCACTGCTCCGTCGGCGCCGGCGACCGCATCTGCTCGGTAGGCATCATAAACGAGTTGGTACCATCGACGCGCACCTGCGCGATCGAGATCGGCACGGGGATGTCTTTCAACCGGGTCTGCTCGGCGACGGTGTTGATCGTATCCTCGTCCTGAGGCGCGGAGGCGAGAAGGGGAGTGGTCAGGCTTGCGGTTAGTGGCATGGGGGGCGATGCAACGCATATCCCGGAGTGGTCAGGCTCGTGATTAGTGGCCTGGGGGGGGTGCAACGCATATCCCCCTAGCCGCCCCCATTTCCCCACAGCGCAGATCTTGCAGGCCCTGCGCACGCCGCTCTGGCCCACTACGCGCCGGATCTGCGCTGACGAGGCTGGGTCTGCGCTGACGAGGCCTGGGGGCCACTGCCGGGCGCACGAGCGCGCGCGTCACGCGCGACGCGAGGAACCTCTGACCCTCTCGCCCCCCCGAGCGCGTCGAATCGTCTGAAGTCCCAGGGAATAGTCCACGTGCGGTTCGCGGGCCGAAAAGTTGGTGTTCGGGTTCAAATTTGGAACGTGGCTCACCACCGCTGCGTCGACCTTGCTGGTTTCGTCCAGCTCGAGCTCCTTGGTCGAGCGAATCAGCGGGAGTCGCTTCTGCGTGTCGACCGGCCTCTTTCGGATGCCCCCGTGGCCCTGCTGCCCGTGACCGCCGCCATGCCCCTCTCCGTGCTCCTCCCGCCCCATACCGAACCCGTCAGCCGCGACGGCCTCGCCTTGGGGACCAGGAGCGGGCGGGTGCGGTGCGGGGTCAGCGCCTTTGCAAAAGACGCTGCACTGACCCCTTCGCGCCGCGTGTCAAAACTTACCTTAAAGAGAAAGGGGAAACAAGAAACCTCGCCTCGCAGGACGAGATCCGCTGCGCAACCTCGAAATATTATGTTTCTGTGAACAAGTACCGTTCTTCAAAATTCAATTGTTCATGGAACCTCCACCGCCTCCTCAACCTGTCCTCGTCATCTCCTACGCCACCCTCTCGCCCGAGCTGCAGGTACGCGAGCGCACGCGCGAGCGGGACCCGAGCGTGCGTGCCTCCTTGCTCACGAGTGGCCACACTCCGCAGGTCATCCTCGTGACGGCTACGATTGCAGCGTCGCTCTCACTCATCCTCTCAGCGATCGCTCTGTATCGGACGCTGGCCAACCCGCCGAGCTTCACCAAACTCGTGGCCTCGAGCGCTCGCGCGATCGCCGACAGCCTCGATCGGCCCGAGAACGGCGCTGCCCAGCAGCCACCGCCGCCTCAGCAGCCACCGCCGCCTCAGCAGCAGCAGCAGCAGCAGCAGCAGCAGCAGCAGCAGCAGCAGCAGCAGCAGCAGCAGCCGGCCACAGTGGCCGCACCCGCACCGACACCCGTGTCGCGCTCGCTCAGCACCGTCGCCCCTCCGTCGGCGGCGCAAGCCGGCAACATGGTGCCATCGCGATTGATCCACGCCACGCCGCATACGCGCCCGACGCCTCTGCCGACACCATCGACATCGATGATGCCGCCGCCGCCGCCACCGTCCATGCCGCCGCGGCCACCATCGTTGCCGCAGGCGCCACCACTGCCGCAGGAGCCGCTGCTGCCGCGTGCGCGGCCAACGGCGGCAGCGGCGACCTTGGTCTCTACCGCACTTGCGAGGGCGAAGGCGCAAGAGAACGCCACTATGCCGTCGTTGCCGTGTGCGCCAATTGTGCCGACAGCGCCTTCCTTCCCAGCGCCGCCGTCGTCGCTCCCTTTGCCGCCCTTGCTCCCGCGAACGCTGGCGCCCGCCGCGCCTCCGCTGGCGCCCACGCCTCCACGCAGCTTCTCGAGTCACGGCTGTTACGGCGGCAGCGCTGTCGCCAACGCACCCTCGGCCGCGCAAACAGAGGCAGCCGCGAACCTGATGGCGGGTCTCAAGGCGGCTGCGGCTCGTGCCTCGTTGCAGCGCGGGACGCCCTCGTCGTCTGCCTCTCTCGACACGAGGCAAGCTTGGGCAAACGGCGGGCACGATATGCTATGAAAAGGGCGAGAAGAGCCTAGAAAGTTTGTCTGCTTGTCTCGACCGTGGACCCGGACCGCACGCCCGCCGGCGCCGCCGGGCGGCGACAAGTTATGGGGCGGCCTTTGCCATGCGAGCCGCGCGGCGCTGCGATCGAGGTACACGCGTGACCAGATCACGTTGATCAAAATCGAGAAAAGAAAGACGAATCTGTGTTGCCATTTTTCTATACGTTCGTTCTTTTACGCTCTGAGCAAACATCAGGACATTCAGTAGGCATTCCTCGCTCACGCTTGATCTCGGCGCCCGATGGCCTTTTCCCACTGCCCAACGCAGTAGCACCGCTACGCATTGTGGCGCGGCCAGCGGGTGGGCGAGGGGCCGTCCCTGACTCAGAGCCAGCCGACGTGCAGCAGAGCTGCGCGTCAGAAGTCTTGCGGTGCCGTACGCGCGTCCTCTCGAGCGACGTGCGCGAGCCACACTCCCTCGACAACTAGCCGAGGGAGAGCGGGAGCGCACGCCGACGTATCAGCGCGTACGGCGGGAGTGGCAACGGGTCGCGCGCGCTGGAGCGAGCGCCAAGCTCTCCCCAGGATTGAGAGTGAGAGAGCCGCGCGCCGTCCCGAGCGCCCGCGCGAGTCGCCAGAAGGCGGCGGGTGTGGCGGGAGCCAGGGGGAGGAGAAGGCAGGGGGGAATTTGCTGGGGGGACAAAAATGGCGCACGCGCAGCTCAGCGGTTGCCGAGCGTCGAAGGAAAGCGACCCTTGAAACCGACGCGCGCCATGCCGAGCATCGAAGGAAAGCGACCCTTGAAACCGACGCGCGCCATCGATGCCCTGCACACTCGACCCGGTGGGCCGAGAGGCGGCCAGCGCGCGCTTTAGGCGCCGAAGGCGTAGAGCGCCTTGTCGATAGAGGCCGGGATGGGCTTGATCTCGGTGGCGAGGTCCTTCTCGACCTTGTACAAGCTGAAGCGGTCATCATACGTGATGAGGTTGACGGCGAGGCCGAGGTGGCCGAAACGGCCCGAGCGGCCAATGCGGTGCAGGTACGTTTCCGCCTGCTTGGGGAAGTCGAAGTTGATGACGACGTTCACAGATGGGATGTCGATGCCGCGCGTGAACAGGTCGGACGAGACCAGGTTACGGCAGAGGCCGTTGCGGAAGTCATGGAAGACGCGGTTGCGGTGCGCCTGGAGCATCTTGGCGTGGATGTAGAAGCACGAGTACCCGAGCTCGGTGATCTTTTTCGCGAGCAGCTCGACACGGTTGACCGAGTTGCAGAAGATAATCGACTGGTTGATCTGAAGCTTGGAGAAGAGAGTGTTGAGGCAGTGCACCTTCTGTTTCTCCTCGACGAAGGCGTAGTACTGGGTGACGCCCTTGAGCGTGAGCTCCTCCATCAGGTTGATCTCGTACGGCTTTCGCATCATCTTGTCTTTGAAGGACTTCACCTTCACGGGGAAGGTGGCCGAGAAGAGGAGCACCTGCCGTTCCTGCGGCATGTAGTTGATGAGCTTCTCGACGAGCGGCTGGAACTCCGACGAGAGGAGCTTGTCGGCCTCATCGAGGCAGCACATCGTGCAGTGGCTCATGCTCGCCACTTCCTTCTCGCACATGTCCAGCAGCCGGCCCGGTGTCGCAATGATAATGTGCACCGTGTTAAGCAAGCGAAGGATATCCTCTTTGAGGGACGAGCCGCCGGTGCTCACCATGACTTCGAGCCCGAGGTGCTTGCCCAGGTCCCTACAGACCTGCGAGGTCTGGAGCGCGAGCTCGCGCGTGGGCACGAGGATCATCGCCTGGATGTGAGGCTTGGACGCATCCGCCTTCTCGAGCACGGGGATGACGAAGGCCGCGGTCTTGCCTGTGCCGTTCTTGGCGCGCGCCAGGATGTCACGCCCGGCGAGCGCGATCGGGATGCTCTCTTCTTGGATGGGTGAGGGGCGCTCGAAGCCAGCCTCGAAGATGCCCATGAGCAGCTCGCGCTTGAGGAAGTAGTCCTCGAAGTCGTTGCCTTTGGTCGCCGTCACGTCCTCTGTCTTCGGACGCATGTCCTTCGGAGGCAACGCGAGCCCCTCCTTCCAATCCTCGACGCCCGGGCCCGTCATCCCCGGCGGAGCGGTGGGCATCCCGAGGTGGCCCATGCCCGCATCGGGCATGGGTGGGAGGCCTCGTGGCATCTGGGGCATCGCCGGCATTTGCGGCATCGGCGGCATCGTCAAGGATGCCGGCGCCATCTGCAAGGGTGGCGGCTCTGGCGGCGGTTGCCGATCATCGCCCTGTCCCCTGCCCCTACCTCCTCCTCCCTTGCCTCCGCCCTTGCCCTTGCCCTTGCCGCCCTTGCCGTCGCTGCCGTCAGGCATCGGAGGCGGGCCAGCGCCCTTCTGGGCCTGGGCCTGGGCCTGGGCCTGGGCCTGGGCCTGCATCATCTGTTGCTGCTGCAGCAGCTGCCGCTGCTGCGCGGCCAAAGCAGCTTGCTGCTGCTCCAGGAGGCGCTGCTGCGCCTGAATCTGGGCCTGCGCCTGTGCTTGCGCTTGCTGCGCCTGAATGCGCTGGCTCATCGTCATTCCCTCCATTGCGCTCTCTGGAAATAGTGAGAGGAGGAGAGCGACTACCGCCCTGCGGCCGGCGTGCAGAACATCAGTCAGGTCGTGGAAGGTTTGGAAAGACGGCTGCGCGCTCTGCGGGCAGAGCGATCCTCGTGCGCTGGCGCAGGCGCACTCCGCTCGCCGCGTTCCTGGGCTCGTTCGCACCTTGTTAATTCGCCACGCTCTTCCTCGCGCGCACAGCACTTTGTGTCTATAGAGACGGGCGCTGTGCCGAGGATCGCACGTGGAGGGCTAAAAATTGCGGTCGCAATCAACGCGTCCAGGCAACAGTTCGTCATTCAGTTTCGTCGCGGTTTTCCCGCGCTCACCTCAGCACACCGTCTCAAACGACGGCTCCGCTCAGGCCTGTCCGCTCCCCTCGGTCAACACAAGTAGGCCAGCCCCTTCCCCCTTGCGCCTTGGATCCCATGATGATTCGACGTTTCAACGTGCGTGGCCGTCGCGACGGGTGGGTAATACGTGTGTGATTCGGCAGTACTTGTAGCCCTTTCCTTTACTGACAGAATCGTGGCGCTCAACACAACGCCGCTGCAAAGTGCTGCTCAGCCTCAAATGGAGCGGCTCGTCAAGCTCTCGTCTACTATCTCGTCACGCCTGCAGGCACGTCTCGTCGAAACCCACCGCAACGACAGCGCATCATGGTCT